>ERZ501011.325-NODE-325-length-13342-cov-8.336344_pt1 | contig 13342 bp, 14 predicted proteins | sample MGYA00248833_ERZ501011 | MGnify/ENA primary metagenome ERZ501011 (study PRJEB25958, sample SAMN03398530) | human skin metagenome | study: EMG produced TPA metagenomics assembly of the Human Skin Microbiome Metagenome (human skin metagenome) data set. | reverse complement strand
GCTACCTGCAAGCCCCCGTCGTGGTTGCCGGCAGTGAGCACTGGTCGGGATTCCGGCCCGATCGGGTCAAGGCACTGACCTCCGCGGCCGCGTGACCCGGGAAGGACACCGAGACCGATGTCAACCACCCCGACCCTGCGCGAGGTCACCGAGGCCGAGTTGTACGACGAAGCCCGCGCCTGGATCGCTGACTGCACCGATCAACTCCCCGCCGACTGCGCCAACCTCACCGCCCCCGAGGTCCGAGCCCTCATCTCCCGCAACTACACCGGCGGATGGGATGCCTTCACCGACGCACTCACCCACGCCCACTACCCCCACCGGACACGATGACGATGGCAACCACCGACTACGCACAACGCGCGGTGACCTACTGGGCGAAGTCTGAACTGGCCTACGCCGAGGGTGATCCCCACACCGGCGACGAGCTCGCTGAACTGGCCGCCCAATGCGAAGACTGGGCATGCGAAGACCTCACCGGCGTCCGCAGCGACGTCGCCTAAACCACCGACACGAACAAGGAGACAGCAGGTGATCGTCATGGCCGACAAACCCGAGGTCACACACACCGACCCGCCGCAGCCGCCGGCCACCGCGATCGAACCGCTGCCCGAGCTCGAAACCGTCACCGCCGGTGACGACCTCACCCTCACCGGCACCATCGGTGAGGATACCGCCGAGGTCGACAACACCGTCGCCCTGGAGCTGGACATGCTCACCGCACTGTTGTGGGCACCACCGGCCCGCGCCCGCCAGGTCGTCGAAGCGCTGATCGGGTCGCGCGCCGACCGCGACGCCGGCACCACCCGCACGGTGCTTCCCGCCGGTAGTGTGGTGTTCCTCAGCGCCGTGCATCAGGACGTGTTCAACACCGTCGTTGCGTTGCTCGACGAAGGCAGCCCCGCCACACCGGTTCTGGTCAATGCGCGGTTTGCCGATCGAGGACTCACCACCCGCACCCGCAGCGTCATGCTCGAAATCGCCTCCCCGCGGCACGGCCGCCCCGTCGCCGACAGCGCCGACCTGCCCCACCTCGCCGCCGCCCTCATCGACGGCTGGTACCGCCGCGGCTACCGCGCACTACTGGCCCGCATGACCCACGTGACCGCCGAACGCCCCACCGCTGAACTCGCCGGCCACTGGACAGCCCTCACCGCACACCAGCAGACCGCCGAAACCCGGTGGCTGGCCATCCGCGACACCCTCGCCGGCATCTGACGCGGCTGCTTGCAACAGAAGGAGAGAGAACACCGATGGAATTGACAGCCACCATCCTCATCGCGGTCGGGGCCGTCGCAATCCTCGCCGCTGGGATTGTGGGGCAGCGCGTTGACCACTTCCGGCCCCGCCACCACGAGAACGCCGCGGAGGCTGTCGCCCGCGGACGACAACTCCAAAGGGTCGCGATAACCTGTGCCGCAATCACAGTCGTATGCGGCGCCACCGCCGCCACCCTCAACAACGGAAGCACGTTGACGTGGGTGTGCGGCGCTGTGATGCTCGTTGCGGGAGCGGCCCAGTGCTTCCTCATTGCGCGGGCTCGCATCCCCGATGTTCGACACCTTCGCGACCTCGGCTTCGACAACGGAGAAGGCACGCCGTGACGACTGACGACGCCCCCGACGCCCACGACCGTGAAGTCCAGGATCTCGCCGCCGACATGCGCGAGCACGGCCGCAGCTGGGCCGACATCGCCCAGGACCTCGCCCTGCCCGAAGCCACCGTCAAACTCGCCGCCGCACAAGCGCACCAACGGGCCGCCGAGCTCGCCGCGCGCGAGCAGATCGCCCTGTTCTGAGCTGCCTCGTACAATCAACCGCACCACCAGGAGACGACCCGAGATGACCGCCACCATGACCCAGCACCATCCGCGCACCCGCGAGCAGATCAACGCGGCCCTAGCGCACCGGCCCACTGAGCAGGTCATCGCCGCCGTCGACGCCGGGCACACCATGGCCGGCATGCCGTTGACTGTCGACGACAAAGACGCGATCGCCCGCGTTGACCGCGGTGAGACCACCATCGAGCAGGAACGCGAACGCATCCTCGCCGAGATCGCCGCCGACCGCGATAGCGAGATCCCGCCGCAGCAGTGACCCGACCCAACTCGCGCGCGAAGGCCGGCCCGGTTCACCCGAACTTGGCCGGCCTTAGTGATGCCGCCGAACTGCACCGCTATGAACGCCGCATGGCCGGTATCCGTACCCGCCAACTCGAACGCGACCCCGACCTCATCGTCGGTGACTTCGACCTCGCGCACCTGCAAGCGCTGCACCGCCATCTGCTGCAAGACGTCTACCCGTGGGCCGGCAGTATCCGCACACCCGGACAAGACACCGAGGCCATGGGCATCACCCATTGCCCGCCCGAGCACCTGCCCGCAGTCCTCGACGACGTGTTCGCCGACATCACCACACGACGTCCCTCACCCAACGACGCCGATCACGCCCTCGCCGTGACCGCCGATCACTGGTCGGCACTGACGTGGACCCACCCGATGCTCGACGGCAACAGCCGCACCCAACGGATGTTCTTCACCCATTACCTCCACGACAGCGACTGGGACATCGACTGGCGCGCGGTCGATGCCGACGCCATCCACGCCGCCCGACACGTCAGTTTCGTCACCGAGGACCCGAGCTGGCTCGCCGAGCAACTACGCCCCGGACTCGTCCGGCCCGGCGAAGCAATCGACGGGCCGACACTGTCGGCGACCGACGGGATCCGCGACGAGCTCCGCCCCGTCGCGATCTACTACGCGATGATCCAAGACGCCGACACCGGACTGTCGGGAACCGACTTCCATACCCAGCAACACGACCCGGAGCATCAGGACCGCATCGACACACTCACCCACGAACTGCACGACACCGCCGCGCGCGCACAGCAACACACACCGACCGATCACAGTGCGCACCTCGAGCACCTGGCCGAGCTCGAACGCCAACGCCAAGCCCAACACCACGCGCGCACCGACCCCGACGTCGCTGAACATCCACCGCCGCCGCGCATCTCACCAGAGTCACACCGGCGACTGTGAGTGCACGGCTATCCGCGCACCGGTGAGGCCCACGCCCACACCGGTACCCGCCACGCCGCACGAGCCAACCGGGTGCGCCACATGCCGTGCTTGAGCGCGAACAACCAGTGCCCGAACATCCACAGCCCGATCCCGGCCGCGGCCTCGATCGCATAGCGCGGATTGTCGAAACTGCCGGCATGGATCACCAGCCCGCCGAGGCCGTCGATCACCAACACGATGCCGACAAACCGGGCCAGACCCGAACCGAACAGCCACACCAGGATCAGCACGACGGCCGCGGCCGCGGCGATCATCACCAAGCCCTCCATCACATGCGATCCCTTCTGTGCGAGCGCCGCTACCCGACGCGAAACCTCCGTGCGTGCAGTCTCACCCACCGCACCGACAGACCCGCGGCACTGCGACTCATCGCCGCTGCGCCAACCGCCGTTCCACCCGAGCACGCCGCACCGCGGGATCGTCGTACACCTTCCACGGATCACCGCCCGGTACATGCCCGCGAGCCACACCAGCAAGCATCGCGGCGCTGACCGTCGCGCCACCCACATCGGCCATGTACTCATCGGCGCGGCGTTCTTGCCGGCGCCCCACGGGTAGAGACGCCAGCTTCCACACGCCAGCGAGCGCACACGCTGCGACCACGCCGATGACGTTCACCATCATCTGGTCGAGCACCTCACTCAGCGCCCAGCAGGGAATCCACACCAGTGCCGCGCAAATCCCGCCGTAGTGCACTACGAACTCGGTGAACCGATCACGCCAATGCCCCAGTTCGTGCAACAGAAACCCGTCGACCATCGCGACAAGATTCGCGTCGGACAGCACGCACATGCCCGGTGCCACGAACACCATCGGCAGATCGACGGTGATGGTGTCGGTGAAGCTGTCATACGCCAACACCTTCGACACCGGATGCCCGGCCCGCTCTGATGCTTTGGCGTTGCGAATCTTCGTCGCGTTGAACGACAGGTGCGGTCGTCCCGACTGGCCGCTGGCCTGTACGCACGCTCTCAGCCGCTCGGCGACGAAAGCTCTCTCTGCCGCCCACTGGGCGCCGGCCACGGCGTCGGTCTGGTTGTCGCTCATGACGTTCCTTCGAGTTCGTTCCACGCGAAGAGCGATTCTTGTCCGGGCATCGACAGCCCTAACGCTTCTCGCACACCGTCGCTGTCCCAGCCGTTGATGACCGCCGAGCGCAGCGCGTGCGCCCGAGCGCGGCGTGCCTGGCGGTCGAGGCCGGTGGTGCCGCGTCCGGCGCCGCTACCACCGCCGCGATGTTTGCCGGCCATGTGCGCGAGGTTGTCGGCCTGGGTGCCGGCTACGACGTGCCCACGCCCGACCGCGACGCACAGCGGGTTGTCGCACTCGTGCATCGCGACCACCAGGGCCGGGATCTCACCATGGACCAACGCGTAGGCAAAGCGTTGCGCGCGAACGACCGCCGGCCCGGGGCGCCGGCCAAGCCAGAACCGGCCGTAGCCGTCGTCGCCGATGGCTCCTACGAAAATCGTGCACGCCCCGGGCGGGCCGCTCATACAAAACCGTGTGAACCGTGCGACCTCGCGCGCGTCGCGGTCACGGTCGACAGTGAGGTGATGTGCGGTGGCCACAAGTCATAGTCAACTTGCCACCACCGACACATCCGTGCCGCCGGGATCGGCCGGCCGATCCCCCTCGGAACCTAACGCTTCCGAGGGTTGCGCCGACGCCGACGCCGACGCCGACGACGGCGGCCCGGTCGGCGTGACCGGTGCGTCGTCGCGCGGCTGCGCCGTCTCTCCGGTGCTGCGGTCCCTGTGCGCCTTGAGGTGTCGACGCACGTCGGTCTCCGACAACTCGGTGAGCTCGGCGAGATCAGCAACAGATTGCCCGCGGCTGCGCATCGCGGCCAACCTCTCGGCGAGCACCACCTCGGACTCGGCCACCGCATCGTCGAAGTCGGCGTGGGCCTTCTTCACCGCGGTGTCGTAGTGAGACTTGGCCAGCGAGATCGCATCTGAGCGACGATCGTCAGCGCCGTCCTGGCTCTCGAGTGCTTTCAGAATGTCGGCGAGATCGGCCTCGTCGGCTTTCTGCCGACGCACCAGTTCCTCGCGCTGCGCGGCAATCTTCTGCCGCGCCTTCGTTCGTGCCGTGACCTTTTTCGCGGTCGTCGAACTAGACATATTCAATTCACCTACCTGTGTCGTGGCACCGAGTGGTTCGCCAGCACTCGATGTCCAGCTCCCACCCTACGACGCCACCACAACGCAGGTCACGCATCAACGCCCACCAGAGCCGAGGTCACCGCGCAGCCGCGAGGCCGACACCGCCGCCGGGCGCCCATCCGCGGAAAGCAACCGACTCTCAATCAACCCTCACACCCACCGACAGCACCGGAGACCACCAGGACAGAGGTCATCCCCACGACCGCAGGTCAGAACTGGGTCGGGCCAACCGACCCACGGACGCCAGCGTCCGTAGCCCAGAACGAATGTACACACCTCTTGCATTAAGGTCACGAGTACGTAACGGCTGCTACTCTCAGTCTATGGCCGCTCCCGCGCCCTCCACGCCCTCGCGCGCTGTCGTGCTGCGCGCAGGCGGGCCAGGTGAGCGCCGATGATGAGCCTGCACAAGCTCACTGCCGGTGACGGCTACGAGTATCTGACCAAACAGGTTGCCGCCCACGACAACACAGAACTGGGCAAAGACTCCCTGGAGGCGTACTACTCGGCCAAGGGTGAAGCGCCGGGCCGCTGGCTCGGTTCCGGGCTGGTCGCGTTCGACGACATCAACCGCGGCGACGTCGTCACCAGCGAGCAGATGAAAGCGCTGTGGGGCGAAGGCCGCCACCCGAACGCGACCGCGATCGAAGCCGCGATGGCCGCCGAAGGACACGGCCCCGGGGTTGCGCTGGCCGCGACCCGACTCGGGTCGCCGTTCAAGGTGTACAAGGGTGCAGGCGACTTCGTGACTGCGGTCGCCGAGGCGTTCAGCGAGTACAACACCAGCCGCGGTGAGCGATCGCGCGCGGAGATCCCCGACGAGGAACGCGCCCGCATCCGCACCCGGGTGGCGACCGAGATGTTCACCAAAGAGTTCGGCCGCTCCCCCGCTGACAGCCGTGAACTGTCCGGGTGGATCGCCCGCAAGACCCGCCAAAAGACCACCGCGGTAGCCGGATACGACCTCACCTTCTCGCCGGTGAAATCGGTGTCGGCCCTGTGGGCGGTGGCCCCGCGCGAGGTCGCCCAACGCATCGAAGCCGCCCACCAGCGGGCAGTGGAAAAGACCCTCGCTTCCCTCGAACGCGACGTCGCCTACACCCGCGTCGGCACCAACGGCGTCGCGCGCGTGCAAGCTGACGGGCTGATCGCTGCCGCGTTCACCCACCGCGATTCCCGCTGCGGCGACCCCGATCTGCACACCCACGTCCCCATCTCGAACAAGGTCCGCTACATCGGCGCCGACGGTATCGCCCGGTGGGGTGCCCTCGACGGCAAACCCCTGCACCGTCTGGCCGTGCAGGCCAGCGAGGAGTACAACTCGCGGCTGGAATCAGAGATCATCGCCGAGTTCCCAGGCGTGCGATTCGCCGACCGAGACCCCGAGCTGCGCGGCAAACGACCCGTCCGCGAGATCGTCGGCGTCTCGCCCGACCTGGCGCAGCGGTGGTCGGCGCGCACCGCCTCCATCCAAGACAAAGCTGACGAACTGATCGCCCGGTTCCAAGCCGAACACGGCCGAGAACCCACCGCCGTGGAACACATTTCACTGCGCCAGCAAGCCAACCTGGCCACCCGCGAAGCCAAACACGAACCCCGCTCACTGGCCGAGCAACGCGCCACCTGGCGGGCCGAAGCCATCGACACCCTCGGCTCCGACACCGCCCTGGCTGCCTTGGTCTCGGCCAGTCTCGGTGTCAGCAATGACACCCATATCTCGCCGGAGCTGCGGGCGGAGTTGCGTCGCCTCGACGGCGAATGGCGCCTGAGTATGACCCCGCGGCGCTACGGCGCGCTGACCGCCGACACCGAAGCGATGCGCGCTACCGCCGAAGCCAACCTCGCCGCCCATGGACCACGCAACGCCCACGAACTCGACGCCGCCACCCGCTCGCGCTACGCCAAACAACTCGTGGCGAAAGCCTCAGCTACGCGGTCTGTGTGGCAACCCCATCACCTGCACGCCGAAGCGCTGCGCACCTGCCGGGTCCTCGGTGTCGAGCCCGCGCATCTGTCTGCGCTGGCCCGTGAGCTGACCGTGACCGCTCTCGATGAGCACTGCGTACAGATCACCAGTGCACGCCGCGACGGCGACCTCGGCGAACCCGCCATGCTCCGCGGCCGCGACGGCGAGTCGGTGTTCGCCGACCGTGGCCTGGACTCGTTCACCAGCCCCGAAGTGCTGGCCGCCGAACGCCGTATCGTCGCGGCTGCGCGCCTGTCCGACGGGCACCGCATCGACCCCATGCACGTCGACCTCGCGCTGCTCGAACACGAAGCGAACAAGTACCCGCTCAACGCCGGACAGCAAGCGTTGGTCCGCGAGTTCGCTACGACGGGCGCCCGTTTCCACCTCGCTCTCGCCCCGGCCGGCACCGGCAAAACCTCGGCGATGGCTGCGTTCACCACCGCCTGGACCGGTGCCGGTGGCACCGTCATCGGCCTTGCCCCGACCTCCAATGCCGCCCAAGTGCTGGCCAAAGACATCGGCAGCCACGCCGACACCCTCGACAAGTACGCCCACATCCTCACCCAGCTACGCGAGGCTGGAACCGACACCGCTGCCCGCGCCGCCGTCCTCGACAAGACGCCCGACTGGTTCGCCCGGATCGGTCCGGGCACAGTCGTCCTCATTGACGAGATCGGCATGAGTTCCACCGCCAGTCTCGACCCGGTGATCGCTGATGTCCTCGCCCGCGGCGGCGATGTCAAAGGTGTTGGTGATGACCAACAGCTGGCCTCGGTCGCCGCCGGCGGTGTGCTGCGTGACGTCGCCGAACTCGGCAACACCCTGACCCTCACCGAGGTCATGCGCTTCACCGACGACGCCGAAGGCGCGGCGTCGCTGGCATTGCGCGAGGGCCGCGAAGAATCCATCGGCTACTACATCGACCACCAACGGGTGCACGTCACCGCCGAATCCGTGGCCGCCGACCTCGCCTACCAAGCATGGCGACGCGACACCCTTGCCGGGCACGCCTCAGTCATGCTCGCCCCCACCCTCGACACCGTGCGCGAACTCAACGAACGCGCACGCACCGACCGCCTCGCCGATGAACACCGCGCCCCCACTGGTCGCCGCGGCGCCGAGTCCGGTCGTGAGATCGTGCTGTCCGACGGGTTGACCGCCAGCGCCGGCGACACCATCCGCACCCGCCGCAACGACCGCCGACTGCGCCTGTCGGCCACCGACTTTGTCCGCAACGGCTACCGCTGGACCATCCTCGACGTCGCCGCCGACGGCTCGCTGAGCGTGCGCCACGACACCTCCGGCGCCACCTTGACCCTGCCGGTCGATTACGTGCGTGCCGACTGCGAACTCGGCTACGCCTCCACCATCCACGGCGCCCAGGGCATGACCGTCGGGTCACGCGGCAAGCAGTTGGGCACCTGCCACATCGTCGGCTCCGACCAGCTCGACAAACAACTGCTCTACGTCGCCCTGACCCGCGGCACCGACGGCAACCACCTCTACCTCGGCACCTCTGAAGCCGATCCCCACCGCATCATCTTCGACCGCGCCCAACGGCCACCGACCGCCGTGGACATGATGCGCAGCTTCCTGTCCCGCGACGGCGCACAAACCTCAGCCAGTAGCGCCGTGCGCGAGGCCGAAGGCCCAGCCACCCGCCTGGCCGCGGCGACCGAGACCTACACCTACGCCGTCGGAGCACTCGCCGAACACCACCTCGGCGCTGAGGTCATGGCCGCCATCGAACGCGGCGCCGAGCAACAGCTGCCCGGCCTCACCGAGGAGACCGCCTGGCCGGTACTGCGCCACCATCTGGCCACCCTCGCCGTCAAGAGCCCCACCCACGCCTCGGCCGCCGACTACGCACTCGACCGCCTGGCCGCGGCGATTGGCGCCCGCGAACTCGACACCGCCGCCAACCGCGCCGCCGTCCTCGACTGGCGCCTCGACCACTCCGGTACCCACTCCACGCGCGCTCGCACCGCGGTGCTGCCCTGGCTGCCGGCTGTGCCTGCCGCCCTGGCAACGCACCCCGAGTACGGCCCCTACCTCACCCGCCGAGCGCACCTCGCCACCGAGCTCGTCGAGCGCGTACGCACCCAGGCACAGTCCTGGACCGCCGCCACCGCCCCGCGATGGGCGCGGCCTCTGGTCGTCGCCGAGGGCGAGCACCGCGACCTGCTCGCCGACATCGCGGTGTTCCGCGCCGCGCACCGCGTTGACGACCGCGATAAACGGCCCACCGGACCCGACCAGTACGCCGTCGCCCGCGCACGCCACCAACGCCGCCTCGAACAACGATTCGCCGAGGTGATCGGCGCGCATGGCAGCGACACCGAACGGTGGGCCGACCTCGCCCGCAGCCTCGACCCGCACCTGGTCGCTGATCCGTTCTGGCCCGATCTGGCCGAACGCCTTTCGGCCGCAGCCCGTGCCGGGGTCGACGTGCACAGCCTGCTCACTGGCGCCGTCACCGACAAGGCGCTGCCCACCGAACTGCCCGCCGCGGCCCTGTGGTGGCGAGTGGCCGGCGACCTCGAACCCGCCGTCCTGTCCACCACTAACTCCGCCGCCCGAGTCCCCTGGGCGCACGAACTGGCCCACATCGTCGGCGACCGCGCCGCCGAAGCGATCTTCACTGACCCCGCCTGGCCCACCCTGGTCGCCGCCGTCGCCGCCGCCGACCCGCGGGAGTGGTCACCCACCCAGATCCTCGCCATCGCCGACGATCTCCTCCACGCCGGCGGCGAAGGGCACCACGTCCGCATCGACGAGTACGCCCGTGCCCTGGCCTGGCGGGTCGACCTGCTGGCCACCCACAGCGCCCACGCCGGCGACATCCCGCTGCCCGAGTCCGCGCCGCTCAGCGCCGACGACGAAGAAACCCTGCCACCTGACCCCACCGTTGAACCCGCAGCCCCCAGCGACGACCACACCCGGGCCGTCGCCGTCGAGCTTCCCGAAACCAGCGACGCCGTCGACGACGACTACCTCGCCGCGCTCACCGCCACCGACCCGCCGCCCAACGACCACGACCACGACCACACCGAGATCGCCGCACCCGCCGACGACCTGGGCGATCTGGACTTCGCCGACCTCACCACCGCACGCCCCGCCGTCGTCCTTGATGCCCCCGCGGACGAGAGTGACCTCGGGCAGCTACACGCCGCCGCAGCTGCCGCACACGCCGACGCCGATGCCCTGCACGCGATCATCCTCGACCCCACCCGCGACGGCCCAGCCCTTGCGGCCGCCCGCGGCCGGCTCGACGCGCTGCAAGCCCGCGCCGACACCCACCGACCCGCGCTGGCCGAACTGACCCGCGCACACCACGACTGGGTCGAAGCCGACCTCGCCGCCGAGACCGCTCGCGTCGAACTCGACCGGCTCACCGACCGCATGAACACCCTGGCCGAGCAACGAACCGCGGACGATCCCACCCTGATCCGTGTGCAGGCCGAACGCGAACTGGCCGTTATCCACCTCGAGGACGCCGACGCTCGCGTCGCCGAAGCACAGCACGCTGTCACCGCCGCCAACGCCGCCCTGCACGCCCTCGCCCCCTGTGGTGTCGTCACCGCCGGCGATGTCCACCGAGCCCGTCTGGTCGCCGAACGCGCCGACCTCGCCCACCTCGAGGACCTACGCGCCCACGCCCGACGACTCGACGACCGCGTGTTCCGCGCCGAGAACACCACCGCCCGCCGCCGCGCCGCCGCGCTCACCCTGCCGCCAGCCGAGACCCCCACACGTAGCCCGCTCACCGCCCCGCGTCCCCACGCTCCGGCCGCGCTCGCCGTCGCCACCCCCGTAGCCGAACTGGCCGACACCTACAGGGCGGCCCGGACGGCACTGGCCGAACACCGCGTCCGCACCGCCGCCCAACCCTTCGGTGCCGCGGCCGCCGACGCCCTGGCCCGCGACCCCCACCGGGACGCGCTCGCCGACGTCCTTGCCGCCGCCGACCGCCACGGCCTCGCGCCCGCCGACGCGCTCGCCGCGGTCGCACGCAGCACCCACGAGACTCCCGACGCCGCCGGTCTCGCCGCCGGCCTGCGAGACCTGGTGGACACCACCGCCGACGGGCAGTACCGCACCTGGCGTACCGACCACCACGACCAACTCGAACACGCCTTCCCCGCAGCCGACACCACCAACCCCGCGTGGGAATCGTTCTGCCGCCGCATGTTCGACCTACACCACACCACCGGCGCCGACATCCGCACCCTCTACGCAGCGATCACTCAGCACGCTTCCCCGCTCGCCCCCGCCGACGCCCTCGACACCGCGGCCATGGCCGCATTCACCCCGACCACCAGCACACCGGCGTGGGCGCCGACACCGGCCCCGGTCACCGGCGACGCCCCCGACGTCTTGGCCGCCGCCCAACACGCCCACCACGACTACCTCGCCGCCCTGTCCGACACCACCGCCGGCGGCGGCCCGGCAGACGACCAGCGGTGGGCCCAGGTCATCGGCACCCGTCCCAACGATCCGCGTCTGGCCGCCGCCTGGAACACCGCCCGTGCCACCCTCGACGCCTACCATGCCGAATTCGACCGCGACGGCACCACATTCACAATCACCGCCCCGCCGTCCGACGCACCCGACCACCAGCACATCGCACACGCCGCGGTCACCGACAGTGTCGACGACCTCGCCCGCCAACAACGCCAACGCCACCTCGAACACCTCGCCGAGCTCGACCAACACCGCACCGCGACCCGCTCGCCCGAACACACCCCCGGTGTCGACACCACGACCCATCAGCAGATCGACCAGCACCGTCGCCGCATGTAGGCAGAATCGTTGCTATGGGCCGCCACATAGAGGACTTTGTCCAAGAGTTTCGCGAGTCCGCGTCCCACTGGCGCAAGGACTGGGATGGGCTGTGGCAGGGAGTCGGCGACACACCCGGCGCACCACCCGGAAACTGGGCGACAGCAATACGCCTACTCAGTCACGACCTCGGCTGCGGGTTACTCACTGATGTTGTCGACCTGCGCGGATCGTCGTGGCACATCTACATTTCTCCCGACGGCCAGGCGCTCATCGAGTTGCACCTCATGCGCGACGGCGAGGAGACCGGCTTCATCTCCAACGATGAGCTACTACGCTCTGATCTCACCGACGAGCGAGCGATCTACTGGACGGCCGAGACCGTCCACACAGACCTCACCGGGTACCACCACATCCTGTGGCCAGAGATAGACGGTCGGCTCTTCGAGCCGAGCGTGAGAGACGGCAAGCCATGCTGGGCCGACCGAGCGGGAAAAGACAGCAGGGTCTTCGAGATTGGCCATCTCGACATCGTCAACCCAGCAGGATCTGATAGCCCAGCGTAAGCGCGGGCGACGGTGACATACACCTACTCACGACTGAACAAGTTGTTGATGCTCGATGTCGAACGATCGCGGTGTAGGGAGTCCTTGCGTGCGGCGAGGCCTACGTGTGCAGCAGCGGTGACTACACCGAGCGCAGTGACTGGGGCGCCGACGATGAGAAGTCCGACCCAGAACCCGTTCGCCCCCAACACGCCAACGATTGACAAGCCCGCCAGCACTGCAACCATGAGCCAGGACACCCACCATCGCATGACGAGTCCTGCCACTATCGGCGGCACAGTGAGGAGCAGACCAAGCTGAACCAGCGATACAACGCCGAAAGCGGTTGCTGTCGAGTCTTGGCACGTTGCGTGTGCGGCGGCGCCGAACTCGTCAGGAGAACCACCCTTCGAGCAGGTGCTCGACACCTCCGTCACCGGCTGGAACCCGAACCGAATGGTCAGAAGCGCCGAGATCAGCGCAATCGCGAACCACGCCACTCGCACAGCTGTCATAACTAGTCGTCCTTCACCGGTGGGATGCACGGTCGAATTTGTAGGGCCCTACTTCGGCTCTTCCGGTCGGGTACAACCAGCCGCCACGCACTGATGCTGCGATCACCGTGTCTTACGGTACGTGTGGTTCTCACCGTGTCCCGCACACCGTGTCGATTGCGCCGGCAGTCGGTTCACCGAAAGGGTCTCCTCTGTGCGACGTTTGCTCGACGAGGGCGGCTATGACGGGACTGTCGTGAGAACGGTGTAAGTGGCCTTACCGCCCTCGGTGTGTCGGGGGC
>ERZ501011.324-NODE-324-length-13344-cov-8.350064_pt1 | contig 13344 bp, 11 predicted proteins | sample MGYA00248833_ERZ501011 | MGnify/ENA primary metagenome ERZ501011 (study PRJEB25958, sample SAMN03398530) | human skin metagenome | study: EMG produced TPA metagenomics assembly of the Human Skin Microbiome Metagenome (human skin metagenome) data set. | reverse complement strand
CGCCGGCCTGCGCGGCGAAGTCCTGCTGCAGCCTCAGCAGCGCGGCGCGCACGCCGGGATGACCCGCCACCCGGCTGGCGGCCTCCCCCGCCTCGCCGGTCGTCAGGCGGGGATCGTCCGACAGGCTGCGGGCGTCCAGCCCCCTCGCCGCCGCTTCCGCCGCCTCGGCGTCGTCCAGCGAGCCGCCCGTCTCGAGCACCTTCAGCCCCACCGCGCGATACAACAGGCCCGTGTCCAGATGCGGCAGCCGGTACTCGCGCGCCAGTCGGCCGGCGATCGTTCCCTTGCCCGACGCAGCCGGACCGTCCACGGCGATGACGAGCCTCATGCGACGCCCCCGCCCAAGCCGCGCATCATCTCGACAAAGCCGGGGAAGCTGGTGGCGATCATGCCAGGGTCGTCGACGGAGACGGGCGCGTCCGCCGCGAGGCCCAGCACCAGGTGGCTCATGGCGATGCGGTGGTCGTGGGCGGTACGAACGACGGCTCCGCCTCTGACCGGACCTCCCGTGACGATGAAGCCTTCCGGCTCCTCCTCCACCGCGACGCCGCAGCTGCCCAGGCCGGCGACCATCAGGGCGATGCGATCGCTTTCCTTGACGCGCATCTCGCCGACGCCGCGCATCACCGTCTGGCCGGCGGCGAAGGCGGCCGTGGCGGCCAGGATCGGATATTCGTCGATCATGGAGGCGGCGCGCGCCTCAGGCACGACCACGCCCTTGAGGTTTGAATGGCGCGCGGTGATGTCGCCGACCTCTTCGCCGCCGGCCTCACGGCGGTTCGAGATCGTCAGGTCCGCACCCATTTCGATCCAGGTGTCGAACAGGCCGGTGCGAAGGGGATTCAGCATCACGCCCTCAACCGTCACCTCCGACTCCGGCGTGATCAGCCCGGCGGCCAGTGGAAAGGCGGCCGAGGACGGGTCGCCCGGCACGGCCACGCCTCTTCCTCGCAGGCCTTGCCCGCCCTTCAGCGTCACGCGCCAGCCATCGCCCGCGGGCTCTACGCCCACCTCGGCGCCGAAGGCGCGCAGCATGCGCTCGGTGTGGTCGCGGCTCTTTTCCGGCTCCAGCACCGAGGTGACGCCGTCCGCATTCAGCCCGGCCAGCAGGATGGCCGACTTGACCTGGGCCGAGGCCACCTGCTGCTCGTGGTCGATAGCCGTCAGGGCTCCGCCGGTCAGGGTGACCGGCAACCGGTCCTCGCCGGCCAGCCAGCCGAAGCGCGCGCCCATCCGGCGGAGCGGCGCCGTCACCCGCTTCATCGGCCGCTTGCGCAGGCTCGCGTCGCCGTCGAAGGTCGCCGTCAGGCCGTATCCCGCCGCAGCCCCCATCAACAGGCGAACGCCGGTGCCCGCATTACCGCAGTCGATGACGTCCACCGGCGTCTCGAAGCCGCCTTTCCCCATCACGCGCCAGCGGCCGGGGCCCAGACGCTCCACGCCGGCGCCGAAGGCCTCCACGGCGCGGGCGGTGGCCAGGATGTCCTCGCCCTCCAGCAGGCCCTCGATCTCGGTCACGCCCTGCGCCATGCCGCCCAGGATCAGCGCGCGGTGCGAGATCGACTTGTCGCCCGGCGCACACACCCGACCGCTCAGGGCCTGGGATCGTCGCGCGGTGAGGTGAGAGGTCATGGCGGGCCCGCGTGAAAGCTGGTCATCAGGGGATCGGCCGGGCGGGCGGCGCGAAGATCGCTTTTGACAGCGGCCCCGTGGGGTGGCAAGGGACCGCCCCGAATTCCACCTGTTGAAAGTATCGCCGTGGCCAATCCCGAACTGGGCGCCAAGCAGGTCTGCCCCAACTGTCAGGCAAAGTTCTACGACCTGAACCGCCGCCCCGCCCACTGCCCTAAATGCTCCACCGACTTCGATCCGGAAGAGGCGCTGAAGCTGCGCAGCCGTCGCACCCGTCCGGGCTATCCCGCCGATGACGAGGCCGAGGATCAGGTCGTCGACAAGAAGGCCGAAGGCGACGACGAGGAAGAGGACGAGACCGTCCGCGCTCCCGAGATCGACGAGGAAGGCCACGAGCCGATCCTGACGCCCGATGATGACGAGGACACCCCGAGCGACGCATCGGAAGAACCCGGCATGGGCTCGACCGACGGCGACGACGACGATGTCCTGACCGACGACGACGATGACTCCGTGCCCTTCATCGAGGACGAGGACGACGACTCCTTCGACGACGAGATCGCCAAGCCGTCCAAGGACGACGACTGATCTTTTCGCTTGCTTCCGCCGCGCCTGACGCTAGTCGAGGCGCGGCGGAACAACGGCTCGACTATTGATTCTGCTACCTTTTCGGCCCCTGGAACCCGGCCGAAAATAAATGTCGAAACAGGCTTGATCGCCGAAAAGCTTCGACATAGGTTCCGCCGCCTCGCCGGGGGCCGTCGCAAGACGAACCGGGCGACACCAGACCGAAAGGTCCGGGGCTATAGCTCAGTTGGTAGAGCGCTTGAATGGCATTCAAGAGGTCAGCGGTTCGACTCCGCTTAGCTCCACCAGTTTCCGAGGGGTCAGCGGTTCGCCGCTGGCCCCTTTTGCTTTTCGGAGCCGCGATGCATGGGGTCGTCCCCCCCCCGGCGCGGCAACTTCAGATCTTCGACCCCGCGTCTGTTCGCGCTAAGGCTTAATCCAGCAATTGCCTCGTAGGGTCACGTCCAAGAGGACGTCATGACCAATCCCTACCAAGCCGTCGCCCAAACGAGGCGGCGCGAACTCAAGGCCCGCGTGGGGCTGGCCGGTTTCATAGCCCTGACGGCGTGGATGATGGCGCCCTCCGGCTGGCCGGCGATCTGGCTGTTGGCCGTCGCGGTCGGACAGGTCGTCGACTGGCTGGTGTTCCGTCCGCTGATGGAGGAGGGACGCGGACGTCCGGACGCTCGGTCCCTGGCGGCCTGCTGCCTGTCGTGCGCGGTGAACAGCACGATCTACTCCTCGATCTCCATCTACCTGTGGGGCGCGGGCGAGACCGGCATGGTGTTCGGCAGCGTGCTGATCGCCGGCGCGCTGCTTCACGTCACCCTGCACCTGAACTCGGTGCGATTGATCCTGCTGGCGTCGGTCACGCCGCACGCCCTCTACTTCCTGGGCCTGCCGGTCTGTCGGGCGATCCTGACCAACACGCCGCAGGACTATCTGATCGCCATCGGCTGCGTGCTCTACATGACCCATCTGCTGGTCGCCGTGCGCCAGAGCGCGGCCACGACCAAGGCCCTGCAACAGGCCAATGCGACCGCCACCGAGGAGCGCAACCGCGCCGAGGTCGCCAGCGCCGCCAAATCCGACTTCCTGGCCGTGGTCAGCCACGAAATCCGCACCCCCATGAATGCGGTGATGGCTGCGGCGACGCTGCTCGACCGCAGTCGCCTGCGGCCTGAGCAACGCGAACAGGTCGGCATGCTGAAGGATGCGGGCGAGGTTCTGGTGGGCCTGCTGAACGATGTGCTGGATTTCTCCAAGATCGAGGCCGGCAAGATGCAGATCGAGCCGACCACCACCGACGTGCGCGACAAGCTGAAAGGCCTCAAGAGCCTGTGGGAGCCCCGGGCCGACGCCAATGGCGTGGCCATCCGCCTGATCCTGTCGCCGGACTTCCCTTCCGGCCTTTGCATCGACGCCCTGCGGTTGCAGCAGATCCTGTTCAACCTCCTGTCCAATGCGGTGAAGTTCACCCAGCAGGGCGAGGTGACGGTGCAGGCCGAGTGGATGGCCGAAGGCTCCACCCTGCGCATACGGGTCAGCGACACCGGCTGCGGCATTCCCGCCGATCGTCTGCCCCTCATCTTCAACAGCTTTGAACAGGTCGACGCCGGCGTGACCCGCCGCTACGGCGGCACGGGCCTTGGACTGGCCATCTCCAAGCGGTTGGCCGAACTGATGGGCGGCGCCCTGACCGTCTACAGCCAGGTCGGCGTCGGGACCACCTTCGAGCTGACGTTGCCGAGCGAGGCGGTGGCCGCCGTGGACGAGACGGAGGAACAGGCCGAGGCGGAAGCCGACCTGTCCAACCTGTCGATCCTGGCGGTGGACGACCATCCGGTGAACCGGAAGATCGTCGCCATGCTGCTGGAGCCGTTCGGCTGCAGGCTGAGCTTCGCGGAGGATGGGGCGGAAGCCGTGGCGCTGGCGCGCGACGTTCCGTTCGACATCATCCTGATGGACATGCAGATGCCTGTGATGGACGGGATCAGCGCCACGCGGGCCATCCGCGTGGAGGGGGCGAACCGCCAGACGCCCGTGATCGCCCTGACCGCCAACGCCTTGGACGTGCACCGACAGGCCTGGCTGGCGGTCGACGTCGACAACTTCCTGACCAAGCCGATCGACCCGGCCGCCCTTGTGTCGACCTTGGAGCGCGCGAGCCGCGCCGTCGCCGCGCCGCGCCCGCCTGCCCTCGCCCTGGAGGCCTGAATCCGCGGTGAGGATCGCCACCTTCAACATCAACGGCGTGAACAAGCGCCTGCCCAATCTGCTGCAATGGCTGGACGCGGCCGAGCCCGACGTGGTCTGCCTGCAGGAGCTCAAGGCCACGGACGCCCAGTTTCCGCATCAACCCATCCTCGAAGCCGGATACGAGGCCGCCTGGAAGGGCGAGCATCGCTGGAACGGCGTGGCGATCCTGAGCCGCGTGGGGGCGCCGGTGGTCACGCGCCGCCGTCTGCCGGGCGACGACGGCGACGATCAGGCCCGCTATATTGAGGCGGCCGTGAGCGGCGTTCTGATCGGCTGCCTCTACCTGCCGAACGGCAATCCCCGGCCGGGTCCCAAGTTCGACTACAAGCTGGCCTGGTTCGAACGGCTGATCGCCCACGCCGAAAGCCTGCATGACGCGCCCGCCCCCGTGGTGCTGGCCGGCGACTACAATGTCGTGCCGACCGAGGCGGACATCTACAGCAGCCGCTCGTGGAAGACCGACGCCCTGCTCAGCCCGCAGGCGCGCGCCGCCTACGCCCGCCTGCTGGAGGCGGGCTGGACCGACGCGCTGCGCGAGCGGTTCCCGAACGATCCGCCGCCCTGGACCTTCTGGGCCTATCTGCGAGAGGCCTGGAGCCGCGACGCTGGCCTGCGCATCGACCATCTGCTGCTGAACCCGACCGCGGCCGAGCGGCTGTCCGATGCAGGCGTCGATCGCGACGTGCGCGGCCGCGACGGCGCGAGCGACCACGCCCCCGTCTGGATCGAGCTGGAACCCTGACCCCTGCCGCAACGCTCCCGATCCATGACGGCGAGCCTGGAAACCAGCCTGCATACGCTTGACGAGACCCGCGTCCTGCAGGCGGGCGGCGTCACCCTGACATTGGGCGGGCTGGTCACCGCAGCGGTGATCCTGGTCGCCACGGCGGCGGCGAGTTGGCTCGTCACACGCTTTCTGCGTCGGCTGCGCGCCAGGGCCGAGCGCAGCGCGCAGGCCCTGTATGTGCTGGAACGGCTGGCCGGCTACGGCATCATCGTCGTCGGCGTGATGGCCGCCCTGTCCGCCGCGGGCGTCAATCTGTCGTCGCTGGCGGTGTTCGCCGGTGCGCTCGGCATCGGCGTCGGGCTGGGTCTCCAGGGCGTGGTCAAGGAGTTCGTCTCCGGCCTGTTTCTGATCTTCGACCGGATGGTGTCCGTCGGCGACTACATCGAGATCGAGGACATCGACATCCGGGGCGCGATCATGGAGATCGGCCCGCGCGCCACCCGCGTGCGCACCAACGACAACGTCAATGTCCTGGTGCCCAACTCGCGGCTTATCGAGCAGCCGGTGACCAACTGGACCCTGAAGGGCGACACCCGGCGCATCCACATCCCTTTCACAGTCGCCTATGGCTCGGACCGGGGGCGTGTGCGCGATGCGGTTCTGGCCTGCGCCCGCGCCAGTTCCTTCACCCTGCCTGAGACCGACGCCCGCAAGAGCCAGGTGTGGCTGGTGTCCTTCGGCGAGCGGGGACTGGAGTTCGAACTGCTGGTCTGGCCGACCCGCGAGGCGGTGAAGCGTCCGGCGGCCATGCACGCGGCCTATACCTGGCTGATCGCCGATGCGCTGGACGGCGCCGGGATCGAGACGCCCTTTCCCCAGGCCGACCTGCGGCTGCGCAGCGCCTTTGGCCTCGAAGGCGAAGAGGCGCTCCGCCGGCTGGGCTATGACCGGGGTCCGGTGTCCGCCGCCGCGCCGCCGCCGACCCAGCCTCCCGCCAACAACGACGCCGCCGACGACGTCATGGCCGGAACGCGGGGCGATACTGCGCTGGAACCGGAGCCCGAGCCCTTGCGGGATCGCGGCGCCGGCTAGTCGCTCGCCTTGGCGCGCAGCCGATAGGCGTGCAGCAGCGGCTCGGTGTATCCGTTCGGCTGGGCCGCGCCCTCGAGCACCAGCGCCCTGGCGGCTTGGAACGCCAGGCTGCCGGCCGGATCGTCCGCCATAGGTCGATACAGCGGATCGCCCGCATTCTGCGCATCCACCTTGGCCGCCATCCGCCGCAGCGCCGCCTCGACCTGATCCGCCGTGCAGACGCCGTGCAGCAGCCAGTTGGCCATGTGCTGGGCGCTGATCCTCAGGGTGGCGCGATCCTCCATCAGGCCCACGTCGTGGATGTCCGGCACCTTGGAGCAGCCCACGCCCTGCTGGATCCAGCGCACCACATAGCCGAGCAGCCCCTGGGCGTTGTTGTCCAGCTCGGCGGTGATCTCGTCCTCTGACCAGTTCACGCCTTGCGCCAACGGCGGCGTCAGCAGCGGGTCGAGCCCCGGCGTCGGCCGCGCCGCGATCTCGCCCCTCAGGCCGAACACGTCCGTCTGATGATAGTGCAGCGCGTGCAGCACCGCCGCGGTCGGCGACGGCACCCAGGCGGTGTTGGCGCCCGTCTTCGGATGCGCCGCCTTCTGCTCCAGCATCTCGGCCATGCGGTCGGGCGCCGCCCACATGCCCTTGCCGATCTGCGCCCGGCCGGACAGGCCGCAGCTCAAGCCGATCGAGACGTTGCGCGCCTCATAGGCGGCGATCCAGTCGCTGGCCTTGATGTCCGCCTTTCGCACCACCGGCCCCGCCTGCATGGCCGTGTGGATCTCGTCCCCGGTGCGGTCCAGGAAACCCGTGTTGATGAAGACGATCCGGTCCTTCACCGCATGGATGCAGGCAGGCAGATTGGCCGAGGTGCGCCGCTCCTCGTCCATCACGCCCACCTTGATGGTATGGCGCGGCAGGTGCAGCAGGTCCTCGACCGCGTCGAACAGCCGGTCGGTGAAGGCGCACTCCTCAGGCCCGTGCATCTTGGGCTTGACGATATAGATCGAGCCGCTGGCGCTGTTGGCGAAGGCGCCGAGACCCTTGACGTCGTGCAAGGCGATCAGGCTGGTGATTACCGCATCTAGAACCCCCTCCGGCGCCGCGGACCCGTCGGCCAGCCGCACCGCCGGCGTGGTCATCAGGTGGCCGACGTTGCGCACGAACAGCAGGCTCCGCCCCTTCAGCGTCACCTCGCCTCCGTCCGGCGCGGTCCAGCGGCGGTCCGGCTCCAGCGCCCGCGTGATGGTCTCGCCGCCCTTGCCGAAGGTCGCCGACAGGTCGCCCTTCATCAGGCCCAGCCAGTTGCGGTAGGTGGCGACCTTGTCCTCGGCGTCGACGGCCGCGACCGAGTCCTCCAGGTCGACGATGGTGGTCAGCGCCGCCTCCAGCACCACATCGGCCAGCCCTGCGGGATCGCCCGCGCCCACCGGGTGCGTCCGGTCGATCACCAGCTCCAGATGCAGGCCGTTGTGCTTCAGCACGATGGACGAGGGCGAGGCCGGATCGCCGCTGAAGCCGACGAACTGTTCCGGCGACTGCAACGCCGGCACCAGCGCCCCATCCGTGACCGACCACGCGGCAACGTCGGCGTGCGATCCCTCCGCCAGCGGCGCGGCGGTGTCCAAAAACGCCTTTGCCCGCGCGACCACGCGCGCGCCCCGGACGGGATCATAGCCGCCGCCGGTCGGCGGATCGCCCAGAGCATCCGTGCCGTACAGGGCGTCATACAGGCTGCCCCAGCGCGCGTTGGCGGCGTTCAGCAGGAAGCGGGCGTTCAGCACCGGCACCACCAGTTGCGGCCCGGCCCGCCTTGCAATCTCCTCGTCCACGCCCACCGTCGCGATCTGGAACGGCGGGGGCTCGGGCGTCAGATAGCCGATCTCGCGCAGGAAGCTTTCGGTCGCCTGGGCGTCATGCGGCTGTCCGCGCCGCGCCGCATGCCAGTCGTCGATCCTCGCCTGCAGATCGTCGCGGGTCTTCAGAAGCGTGCGGTTCTCTGACGCGAACCGCTGGAAGATCGTCGCCGCTCCCGCCCAGAAGGCGTCGGCGGACAGGTCCAGTCCCGGCAGGACCTCGTCCTCGATCAGCCGGATGAGCACTTCGGCGACCTGAAGGCCGGCGCGGTCCTGGTAGCTCGTCATGCAGCGGTCCGATCAGCTTGTAACACTGCGTGATCTATTCACCGACGGAGCGGACCCGCAAGGGTCCGCAGGGTCAGCTTTCTCGACCTTTTTCGGTCATCAAGCCTTAACCGCGTCCGTGAACGGGACCGCAAGCGGACGACGCTAGATTGGCGTTCCGGACAACTCCGCGTCCCGACCCGAGGCAGAAAGCCGCCCATGCTGTTTCTTTTGAACGACGTCGTGTTCGACCTGGACGAGGCCTGCCCGGTCACGCCTGGCGATGCGCGCCGTTTCGAGCGGCTGAGCTTCGATTACGTGCTGGAGCTGGGCTGCGACATGTTCGCCGAGGACCCGCTGCTGCACCGCAACGACCCGCAGCGCGCGCGTCGGCTGGCCTGGCTGATCCACGATCGAGGCCCCGAGGTCAACGCCGCCCTGTTCGCCGCGCCCGCTGCGAACTGCCAGCCCGATCTGGTCGAGCCGCGCTTCTGCGCCCTGCCCGAGGGCGTGATCCGCCAGTTGCACAGCCAGGCCGACGCCGACCGCCTCGGCCTCGTCGAAGCCGACCGCGCCGTCTGGAACCGCCTGGCGGCCTGACGCGGCCTAGAAGATCACGCCGAACAGCAGATGCACCGCCGTGGCCACCGCCACGATGGCGCCGAACCCCACGCCGAGGCCCACGCTGGGGTGCAGGCGCCCGTGCGTCTCGGAGGCGGGCAGACGGTCTTCGGGATGGATCACAGCCATGATCTGTCTTCCTTCTCTCTACGTTTCCTCGCGGCGCCGACTTCTGTGGCCGGGTCGTCTCGCGAGGGGAGCATGACTCCATTCCAGCCGATTGGCCACAGCCGAACGCCCGAGGCTGCTTGAAGCCGCTCGCGTTTTATGCAGGCTGCGGTGCAACTTCGGGGGGAGACGCTGATGATTGGCAAGTTCTGGCGGCGCGTTCTGATTTCGGCGGCTGCTGGCTTGGCGCTGTCCGCACAGGCGGCGCGGGCGGAGTGGCTGCGGGCCGAGACCGAGCACTTCATCATCTACGGCGACAGCTCCGAGCGCAGGATGCGCGACTATGCGCGCAAGGTTGAACGCTTCGACTCCCTGCTGCGCGCCTATTATCCCATCCGGACGGAGCACCATCTGCCCAAGCTGGAAATCTTCCTCGCCCAAGGTCGCGCCGACATGCTCAGGGCATATCCGGGCATCGAGGCCAGCGTGGGCGGATACTATTCTCCGAACTCAGGGCGCATTCATGCCGTGGTGAACCGCGAAAGCGGCATGGGTGACGCCGTGCTGTTTCACGAGTACGGACACCATTTCATGTTCCAGATGGCCTCTGCGGCTTACCCGGCGTGGTTCGTTGAGGGCTTTGCGGAATACTATGCGCACTCGGAGGTTGAAGGCGACACCGTGCGCATTGGTTTGTTCAGCCCAGGGCGCATGAACTCGCTTACTCGCGGCAACGCCATGGCGCCGCTGCGTGACGTGATCGGCTGGCGCATCCTGAAGTCCGGCCGCTATCCGGGGCACGACTATTATGCGCAATCCTGGGCGTTGACCCACTACATGCTCAGCGATCCCGAACGTGCGAAATCGCTTGGCCGCTACCTCGCGGCTGTGTCCCGCGGCGCCGATCCGGTGGCTGCAGTCGAGCCGGAACTCGGCCGCACGCCGGAGCGGCTGGCTGATGAACTGCGCCGCTATCTTCTGCGCGGCATTACCGTGCTGACGCCGCAGGTCGATCTGCCCGACGCCGACGTCAAGATCACGCGCCTTGACGCTGCGGACTCCCAACTCGTCTGGCTGGACCTGCGGCTGGATCGCTACCGCCTCAACGACGGCGCCGACAATGACGAAGAGGAGCAGGCCGGCGAAGATGAGTCGGCGGACGACATCGCCGAAGCCCGGGCCAAGAGCCAGGAACAGCGCCGACTTTTGATCGCTCAGGCGCTGGAGACCGCTTCCCGTTTCCCAGATAGCGAAAAGGCTGCGCTGGTAGCCGCGCGCGCGCACATTCTGGCCGGTTCGCCGGACAAGGCGCTGGAACGGCTGACGCCCTGGATCGAAGGGGATGACGCTGCAAGCTCCGCGTTGCGTGTGGGCGCATACGCCGCCATGGCCCAGGCCAGAAACTCGAATGAAGACCAGCCGGACATGATGCGACGGGCGCGCAGCTATCTGTCACGTGGCCTTGAAAAGGATCCTCTGGATTTTCGAACCTACATCGCGCTTGACGACAGCCGGAGAGGAACAGCCGGCTACCCGACCGCAAACGATTTGGCGACACTTGAAGTGGCCGCTGCACTTGCGCCGCAGTCCTTCGACGCTCGGATGCGCGCAGCGGATGCCTATCTGGCCCACCAACGTCCGGCGGAGGCTGTCCTCATGCTGACCCCGGTCGTCAACAGCCCGCATGGCGGATCAAGCAGCGAACAGGCAAAGGCGCAGTTGGCAAGGGCTCAGGCCCTGGTTCAGGCGTCGGCTTCAGTCGTGCGAAGCGAAGCCGCGCCTGCAGCCGAGCCCTCTTCGCCAACGTCCTGAGCCCGTCCGGCATCGACAGACGCCGAGTGACGGTCTATCCGCCCGCCCCATGTCGAAACTGACCCTCTCGGAAGAGGCGGCGCGTCGCCGCACCTTCGCCATCATCGCACACCCTGACGCCGGCAAGACCACCCTGACCGAGCACATCCTGCTGGCCGGCGGCGCGATCCGGGCGGCGGGGGCGGTTCGGGCGCGGGGCGAGAACCGGCGCACCCAGTCGGACTGGATGAAGATCGAAAAGGAGCGCGGCATCTCCGTTTCGGCCTCGGTGATGACCTTCGAGCACGACGGCAAGATGTTCAACCTGCTGGATACGCCCGGGCACGAGGACTTCTCCGAAGACACCTACCGCACCCTGACGGCCGCCGACTGCGCCATCATGGTGCTGGACGCCGCCAAGGGCATCGAGCCGCAGACGCTGAAGCTGTTCGAGGTCTGCCGCCTGCGCGACATCCCGATCATCACCTTCATCAACAAGCTGGACCGCGAGGCCCAGGATCCGATGGCCCTGCTGGACGAGATCGCCTCGCGGCTTCAGCTGGACCCCGCGCCCATCTGGTGGCCCGCTGAGAGCGGGAACCGCCTGCGCGGCATGGTGGAGATGGGCACCGGCCGCTTCCAGCCCTACGCCCGCAAGGCGGCGGGCGCCGCCGAAGACACGCCCCACCCCGAGGCCCTGCCCCTGGCCGACGCCGCCCGGTTCTTCGAGGAGGGCGAGCACGAGACGCTGTTGGAGGCGCAGGAGTTGGTGGAGGCCGGCTATCCGACCTTCGACCGCCAGGCCTTCCTCGAGGGGCACATGACGCCGGTGCTGTGGGGCTCGGCCTTGCGCCACTTCGGCATCGACGAGCTGCTGAAGGCGATCGGCGACTGGGCGCCGCCGCCCAAGACGCTGGCCGCCCGCAAGGAAGCCCCGCCCGAAACCCGCAACGCCCCCGCCCCGTCCGAACTGAGGGTCGAGCCCGGCTCGGCCGAGGTGTCGGGCTTCGTGTTCAAGGTCCAGGCCAACATGGACCCCAACCACCGCGACCGCATCGCCATGTTCCGCATGGCGTCGGGCAGCTTCAAGCGCGGCATGAAGCTGAAGGTGCAGAACACCGGCAAGCAGCTGAGCGTCAACGCGCCCATCATGTTCTTCGCCTCCGATCGCGAACTGGCCGAGGACGCCTTCGCCGGCGACGTGATCGGCATTCCCAACCATGGCGTGCTGCGGGTGGGAGACAGTCTGTCGGAAACCGGCCTGATCCGCTTCGCCGGCCTGCCCAACTTCGCGCCCGAGATCCTGCAGCGCGTGCGGGTCAAGGATCCGCTCAAGGCCAAGCACCTGAAGAAGGCGCTGGAGGGCCTGGCCGAGGAAGGCGTGACCCAGCTGTTCCGGCCCGAGCTCGGCTCTGACTTCATCGTCGGCGCGGTGGGTCAGCTGCAGTTCGAGGTCATGGCCGACCGCCTGGGCGAGGAGTACGGGCTGGACGTGGTGTTCGAGCCTTCCCCCTACGCCGAAGCGCGCTGGATCGGCGGAGAACCCGCCGACGTCGACGACTTCACCGGCAAGTACCGCCCCCAGATGGCGCGCGACATCGACCAGGCGCCCGTGTTCCTGGCCAAGTCGTCGTGGGAGACGGGCTATGTCGGCGAACGCTTCCCGAAGATCGCCTTCACCCGGACAAAGGAGCGGGGCTGATCGCCGCGCCATCTTTTCACCGCGCGGGTCGCGTGATCTGATGCATGTGGTGGCGCTCGTCGCCTGCTGGAGCTCCTTATGATCGCCCTTGGCGTTCTGATCCTCGCCGGCCTGGTCGGCGCCGAACCCGCGCAGGAGAACGAACTCGTCTCCTATGCGGAGGCGGTGCAGTGCGCGGGGCTGACGCAGGCGGCGTCGGAGCTGGAAGGCGGCGAAAGCGTCGAGGGCAAGCGGCTGTATGACGCGGCGCTGTACTGGTCGCTGGCGGCGATGCAGGCGGCGACGGCGGCGGGCAAGTCGGCGCAGGCGGCCGAGGGCGACCAGACGCGCGCCCGGATCGCAGCCGTGCGTCGCCTCAGCGCCGAAGGGGCGGCGGGCCGCGCGGCCCTGCGCCAGTGCCTGCAAAGGACGCCGAACCTGGGCTGAAGCGCTTCGCCTTATGCTCAAGCCGAACCGGTCGCGCGGCCGGGCGTTTGCTGCTGACGCGGACGAGTGGCCGCAACGGTCTCCTTCCGGCACAGGCGAGGCGGTATGTTCGAGTTCGGCAAGGATCTGCGCAAGCTGTTCGCCCAGGCGCGGCAGGATGACGATCTCGGCTGGGTCGAGCTGATCGGCGCCGATCTCCTGCGCATCGAGGCGCGGCAGCAGTCGACGAATGCGGGCCGCGTCTCCTGCCCCCGGCCCTTCCCGGCCTTTCTGCGCGCCGCCGCCCTGTGGCGCGAGCACGCCCG
>ERZ501011.323-NODE-323-length-13362-cov-12.628166_pt1 | contig 13362 bp, 14 predicted proteins | sample MGYA00248833_ERZ501011 | MGnify/ENA primary metagenome ERZ501011 (study PRJEB25958, sample SAMN03398530) | human skin metagenome | study: EMG produced TPA metagenomics assembly of the Human Skin Microbiome Metagenome (human skin metagenome) data set. | reverse complement strand
ACGTCGGCGGGGTCGACCCCGAGCACGCGGCGACCCCCAGGGCGGCGGCGCCGAGGCCGGCGGCCAGGACAGCACGACGCCCGACGAACGCACGGGCGTGTTCGTCGGGATTGCTCGGGAGGGGTGGCACTCGGGTCATCGAGTCAACAGGGTAATGGCCGACCCCCGTCCCGCCGCAACGGAATGGCTCCCGACGCGCACCGTTGTGAGGAATCTCCTCTCAGCTGTGCTGCCAGAAACCGGCGTGGACCTCGTGTGCGGCGTCGATTGCGAACGGACCGCGTACCACGATCGGCCGACTGCCCGCCTCGAAGATCCGTCGGCACGGCATCGCCAGCGTGGGATTGGCGGGATCGTCGCCGGTCATCTCCCGCAGGTCGTCCTCGCCGAGCGCGTAGACGACCGTCCCGACCCCGGCCCAGTAGATCGCGCCGGCGCACATGGCGCACGGCTCGGTGCTGGTGTACAGCGTCAGCTCGGCGCGCGTGTCGAGATCGAGGTGCCCGACCGCGCGGACGACGTTCGTCTCGGCATGCCCGGTCGGGTCACCCGCGGTGTCCACGGAATTCATCGCTTCGGCGACCACGCTGCCGTCCGGCGCCAGCAGCAGTGAGCCGAACGGGTGGTCGCCGCGCGTCCGGGCCCGGGCGGCGAGGTCGATCGCCTGCCGGAGATGGGTGATGTCTGGGTCCTCGTGACTGTCGGGGGACATGTCCCGATCGTCGCACGGTTCCGCACGCCGGCGTGGGGCGAACGGCGAGTGTCTCAGGCCTGCCCGACGAGTTCACAGCTGAAGTCGACGGGCCGCGCGCGCCGGTCGAACTCGACGTGCGCCACCGACTCGCCGTCGGTGACGTCGCAGATCGGCGACCGGCCGCCGTCGGAGCCGGTGCGCCAGCTGATGTGCCAGCCGCGGCGGGCGGCCATCCCGTGGATCGCCACCCGATGATCGTTGACCGCAAGTGATCTCATCACCGTCGGCATCGTGGTGGCGAAGTCGGCGAAGGTCGGTTCGGGCAGCGCGACGTCGTCGAGGAGGTACACCGCGAGATCCCCGTCGTCGTGCTGTGCCGTCCAGTACGGACTGATCCCGGTGCTCTCGACCGCGGCCGCGGCCACGATGTCGATCGCCTGCGTCCGGTAGTCGGCGATCTGGTCGCGAGAGAGGCTGGGCGGCAACGACACCCGGGGAACGGCGAAATCATCGACGCCGAATCGGGCGCCGACGTCGCGCAGCGCGGCGGCTGGACCCGCCGGTTCGCCGCGGGGATGGGCCCACCCCCACACGATCGCGTCCGATTCGATGACCGCGATCAGGGTGGCACGTGAACGGACACAGTCGCGCTGCCCGTCCGGGTCGGACGAGGCCGTCGAGGTGAAGACGACGGACCGCTCCGCCGGGTCGCAGCGCGACTCGAAGCTACCGAGCCGTTCGCGCAGGAAGTCGGCGAACGCGACCTGCCGCAGACAGGTGTAGAGCGCCGCGTAATCGGCGACAGCATGGAGGCCGTCGAACTGCATGAGGTCACGGTAACCGCGGGTATGGTCGTCGTACCCCTCTGTCCGACGTCCGACTGACGGCCGACCGCCGTCGGGCATTTCGCCGAGGTCAGCGGGCTTATACGGGAATCCGCCTGGGCGTGTATCGCTTTGGTGAAAGCGATACGACGGTACCGGCCCTTTGGCAGCATTGACTCCCATGATGACCTCGGCGGCGACACCGAAGGGTGCGCGGCGGCGGTCTCGACTGATCGAGGCTGCCGGCGAGTTGCTGCTCGAAGGAGGCTTCGATGCGGTGCGTCATCGCGCGGTGGCCGAGCGTGCGCAACTACCGCTGGCGTCGACCACCTACTACTTCGGTTCCCTCGACGACCTGATGGCCGAGGCCGCCGCCAATCTGTGCGCGCACGACGAGACCGCAGTCGCCGCCCGCTGCAACGCTCTTCCGCGCCGGCACCGGGGCAGCACGGCGACGGCGGGTGCCCTCGCCGACGTCTTCGTCGGTTCCGACACCACCCTCCAGCAACTGTCCGCGCGGTACGAGATGATCGCGCTCGCGGCGCGGTATCCGCTACTGCGCGAGGTCGTCGCGAGTCGGGGACAATCGCTCGCGTTCCATCACTGCGAGGTCCTCGTGAAGTCGCACCGGGTCGCCGATCCGGCGCACATCGCGCAACTGATCGGCATCGAGGACGGAGCGATCGTGGGAGCGTTGTCCCAGACGGCCGTACGACCGGTCGACGCGGTGCGCGACGCCCTGCTCAACGTCGTCGACGTCCTCGCCCCGCGGGAGTGACCGGACGGAGCGCCCGGGCCGAACCTCGCGAACTCACCGCGCGGTGGACGCGGCGATGACACGATGGGGCGTCAGGTCACCGACGGGGAAGGGGATCGCGTGTCAGCGAGACGATGGATGGTGGGAGTCGGGGCCGCGCTCGGCGCGGCCGTCATGGCAGCGACGGCGTTCGTCGCCCCGACAGCGCAGGCCGCGCCGGCCGGGCGGGTCGATGCGTCGGTTCCGTTCTCCTCGGCGGTCTACGGCACCGGCTGCACCTATCCGCTGACCGTGGCGGTCAACTCGTCCGGCTGGGTCGAGTTCTTGGAGGTCAAGGCGGGTCTGCCGCCGCGCTTCGTCGGACGCGACCTGCCGCAGGGTGCGCTCGCCTCGACCACCTGGGTGCCGCACCGGACCGGTGACAAGTATCTGTATGCCGTGCAGAACGGGAAGGTGTCGGCGCCGACGTTCGTCCGCGTGCGACAGGGTTACGGGTCCAACGGGGCGTGCATCGCGTTCTGACGGTGTGTGCGCGGCCCTCTCCGGGTTTTGAGGATCGCGACGGCCGCGACCTACACTGACCGGGTGTCGAAGCCCGTCATCGCCAACGTCCTGGCCAGCCGCTATGCCTCCGCCGATCTCGCCGAACTGTGGTCGGCGAGCACCAAGATCGAGCTCGAACGGCGACTGTGGATCGCGGTCCTCAAGGCGCAGCGCGACCTCGGCATCGACGTACCGGCCGACGCCATCGCCGACTACGAGCGCGTCGTCGACCAGGTCGATCTCGCATCCATCGCCGAGCGTGAACGGGTCACCCGCCACGATGTGAAGGCCCGGATCGAGGAGTTCAACGCCCTGGCCGGCCACGAGCAGATCCACAAGGGCATGACCAGCCGCGACCTCACCGAGAACGTCGAGCAGCTGCAGATCCTGCGTTCGCTCGAACACGTCCACGCCCACGGCGTGGCAGTGCTCGCGCGCATCGTCGCACGCGCCGCCGACTACTCGTCGACGGTGATGGCCGGACGCAGTCACAACGTCGCCGCCCAGGCCACCACGCTCGGCAAGCGGTTCGCCTCGGCCGCCGACGAGCTGATGATCGCGCTCACCCGGTTGCGCGAACTCATCGACCGCTACCCGCTGCGCGGGATCAAGGGGCCGATGGGGACCTCGCAGGACATGCTCGACCTGCTCGGCGGCGACGCGGTGAAGCTCGCCGACCTCGAGGGCCGGGTCGCCGATCACCTCGGGTTCGCCCGCTCGTTCACCTCGGTCGGCCAGATCTATCCGCGGTCGCTCGACCACGACGTGGTGTCGGCACTCGTGCAGCTGGCGGCCGCGCCGTCGTCGCTGGCCCACACCATCCGGCTGATGGCGGGCCACGAGCTGGTCACCGAGGGCTTCCAGCCCGGTCAGGTCGGCAGCTCGGCGATGCCGCACAAGATGAACACCCGCAGCTGCGAACGCGTCAACGGGCTCGCGGTCGTACTCCGCGGATACGGCTCGATGGCCGCCGAACTGGCGGGCGCGCAGTGGAACGAGGGCGACGTCTTCTGCTCGGTCGTCCGTCGCGTGGCCCTGCCCGACGCGTTCTTCGCGATCGACGGACTGATGGAGACCTTCCTGACGGTGCTCGACGAGTTCGGCGCCTACCCGGCCGTGATCGCCAACGAACTCGACCGTTATCTGCCGTTCCTCGCGACCACCAAGGTCCTGATGGCCGCGGTGCGCGCCGGCGTCGGGCGGGAGACCGCGCACGAGGCGATCAAGGAGAACGCGGTCGCGGTCGCGCTCGCCATGCGGGAGGAGGGACGCGAACCCGACCTCCTCGACCGGCTCGCCGCCGACGACCGCATCCCGCTCGACCGCGCGCAGCTCGACGCGTTGCTGGCCGACAAGACGGCCTTCGTCGGTGCCGCCGAACAGCAGGTCGCCGACGTCATCGCGGCCGCGGAGAAGATCATCGGGCAGTACCCCGACGCCGCGGGCTACTCGCCGGCGCCGATCCTGTAGCTCTCCGCCACCTCACTCCGGCTCGCTGACGTCGGAGTGCCTGCTACCCCCTGCTCACTGAGGTGCGAGGAGCGCGACCCCATTTGCTCCCTGAGGTGCGAGGAAAGCGACCCCATCTGCTCCCTGAGGTGCGAGCGAAGCGAGCCACGAAGGGCCTGGTGAGGTGTCTCGCGAGCCCTTCGTGGCTCGTCGCTTTCGCTCCTCACACCTCAGGGAGCAGTGATGTGCGGCTCCTCGGATTAGGGAACGGGGTCACTCCGGCGCGCTGACGTCGGAGTGGCCGAGGTTCCAGTCCGGGAGCGCGGTGTCGCGCACGCGACGCTTGAGTTCGGGAGCACCGGGGAAGCCGCCGTCGCGCTTGCGTTCCCAGATCTGGGTGCCGTCGACGTCGATGACGAACACCCCGCCCGTGCCGGGGACGAGGGTCACCGAGCCGATCTCGGTGCCGAAGGTGTTCAGCAGTTCCGAGGCCATCCACGACGCCCGCAGCAGCCAGTTGCACTGCGTGCAGTAGGTGATGGTGATGTGCGGCTCGCTCATCGGTCCAGGATCGCAGACCCCGGGGCCCACGGCCGGACGGGTGGTCCCTGCCGCCCCGCGGGGTCACCTCACCCTCTAGGGTCGAGTCCATGCGTCCTGAACTGCAGTCCTACCGTCATCTGGCGTCGGGGAAGGTCCGCGAGATCTACGAGATCGACGCCGACACCCTGCTGCTGGTGGCGTCCGACCGGATCTCGGCCTACGACCACATCCTCAGTCCCGCGATCCCCGACAAGGGGCGCATCCTCACCGCGATGAGCTTCTACTGGTTCGACGAGCTCGGCGTGCCCAACCACCTGGCCGGCGGACCCACCGACGAACGGATCCCGGCGTCGGTCGTAGGCCGGTCGATGGTGGTCCGTCGACTGCCGATGGTGCAGGTCGAATGCGTTGCCCGCGGCTACCTGACCGGCTCGGGCCTGCTCGACTACCAGGCGACCGGGTCGGTGTGCGGCGTCGAACTGCCGGCGGGACTGGCGGAGGCGAGCAAGCTCCCCGAACCGATCTTCACGCCGGCCACCAAGGCCGAGCAGGGTGAGCACGACGAGAACATCAGTTTCGAGCGGGTCGTCGAGCAGGAGGGGGAGGAGTTGGCGCAGGCGCTACGATCGGCCACCCTCGACATCTACGCCCGCGGCGCCGCCGTCGCCGCCGAGCGCGGAATTATCTTGGCCGACACCAAATTCGAGTTCGGCCGCGGGGCCGACGGTGAACTCGTCCTGGCCGATGAGGTGCTCACCCCCGACTCGTCGCGGTACTGGGAGGCCGCCACCTACGAGGCCGGCAAGGTGCAGCCCAGCTTCGACAAGCAGATCGTGCGAAACTGGCTCACCGGTGCCGAATCCGGGTGGGACCGGGCCTCCGATGTCGCGCCGCCGCCGTTGCCCGACGACGTCGTCGACCGCACGAGGCAGCGCTATATCGATGCCTACGAATGGATCTCGCGAAAGTCCTTCGCGGACTGGCCCGACGCAGAGGTGATCTGATGACCGACGAGAAGACCATCATGAACGCAGCGCCGGTCACCGCGCCGGTGGCCAAGAAGGTGCCCACCGAACGCACCCACCACGGCGACACCTTCGTCGACGACTACGAATGGTTGCGCGACAAGGACGATCCGGAGGTCATCGCCTACCTGGAGGCGCAGAACGCCTTCACCGAATCACACACCGCGCAGCTGGCGGACCTGCGCACGCAGATCTTCGGTGAGATCAAGAGCCGCACCAAGGAAACCGACATGTCGGTGCCCAACCGGCGCGGGCGGCACTGGTATTACGGGCGAACCCATGAGGGCAAGCAGTACTCGACGTCGTGCCGGTGCCCGATCCGGTCCGAGGACGACTGGACCCCGCCAGAGGTGGGCGACGACCCGCTGCCCGGCGAGGAGATCCTGCTCGACGCCAACGTCGAGGCGGAGGGTCACGATTTCTTCAGTCTCGGGGCGCTGACCGTCAGCGACGACGGCAACTGGCTCGCCTACAGCATCGACATCGTCGGGGACGAGCGATACACCCTGCGCGTCAAGGACCTTCGCACCGGGGAACTCCTCCCCGACGAGGTCCGCGACACCTCGGGGGGTGCGGTGTGGTCGGCGGACGCCCGGCACGTCTTCTACTCGACGGTCGACGCCGCCTGGCGCCCGGACACGGTGTGGCGCCACGACATCGGTGCCGGGACGGCCGACGTCAAGGTCTTCCACGAGCCCGACGAGCGGTTCTGGGTCGGGATGGGCACCACCCGGAGCGACAAGTACCTCGTCATCGGCGTCGGGTCCAAGATCACCTCGGAGAGCTACCTGCTCGCCGCCGACGATCCGACGGGTGAATTCCGCAGCGTCACACCGCGGGTCGACGGGGTCGAGTACAGCGTCGAGCACGCCGTCATCGGCGGCGAGGACTATCTGGTCATCGTGCACAACGAAGTCCGCGACGGGCAGAAGGCGGAGAACTTCGCCATCGACCTCGCGCCGGTCGCCGACCCGTCGGACCGTCGTCCGCTGATCGCGCACGACCCGCAACGCCGGATCGAGGACCTCGACGCCTTCGCCGACTACCTGGTCCTGTCCTACCGCCGAGATGCGTTGCCGCGTCTCGCGATCGCCGATCTGCGGCAGATCGACGGCATCCCGGTCGAATCGGATTTCCGCGAGGTGACCTTCGACCAGGAACTCGGCTCCGCGGGCCTCGGCGCCAACCCGGAATGGCGTGCCCCGAGGCTCCGCATCGGATATGGCAGTTTCATCGAACCGGCGGAACTGTTCGAGCTCGACGTCGCCTCCGGCGAGCGGACCCTGCTCAAGCGGCAGCCGGTGCTCGGCGGTTACGACCCGGCCGACTACGTGCAGTCGCGGGAGTGGGCCGTCGCCGAGGACGGCACCCGGATCCCGCTGTCGGTGGTGCGGCGCAAGGAAACCGACGCCGCCAAGCCGGCGCCCCTGCTCCTCTACGGCTACGGCTCCTACGAGGCGAGTATCGACCCGTACTTCTCGGTGGCGCGACTGTCGATGCTCGATCGCGGCATGGTCTTCGTCCTGGCGCACATCCGCGGTGGCGGGGAGATGGGGCGCTACTGGTACGAGAACGGCAAGGAACTCAGCAAGCGGAACACCTTCACCGACTTCGTGGCCGCGGGACGGCATCTCGTCGACACCGGGTGGACGACACCGCAGCAGATGGTCGCGGAGGGCGGGTCCGCGGGCGGTTTGCTGATGGGTGCGGTCGCGAACCTCGCGCCCGAGTTGTTCAACGGGATCCTGGCGTCGGTGCCGTTCGTCGACGCGCTGAACTCGATCCTCGATCCGTCGTTGCCCCTCACGGTGATCGAGTGGGACGAGTGGGGTGACCCGCTGCACGACCCGAAGGTCTACGAGTACATGAAGACCTACACGCCGTACGAGAACGTCGACGCGAAGCCGTATCCGCCGATCCTCGCCTTGACCTCGCTCAACGACACCCGGGTGCTGTTCACCGAGGCGGCGAAATGGGTTGCGCGACTGCAGGAGAAGACCACCTCGGACAACCCGGTACTGCTCAAGACCGAGATGTCCGCCGGCCACGGCGGCGTCAGCGGACGCTACAAGCAGTGGGAAGAGGTCGCGTTCGAGATCGCGTGGATCCTGCAGCAGTCGGGCGCGCTCGATACTCCCGCTGGTTGAGCTCACCCTTCCGCTGGTTGAGCTCACCTTCCGCTGGTTGAGCTCACCTTCCGCTGGTTGAGCTCACCCTTCCGCTGGTTGAGCTCACCCTTCCGCTGGTTGAGCTTGTCGAAACCACAAAGCCCCACCGACCCGGGAGTCGGTGGGGCTTTGGTTTGCGATCAGCAAGAGATGATCAGTGCATCATGATCGGACCGCGGTCCATGTCCTCTTCGGTGAGAGGCGACGCGATCTTTTTGCGGGGCAGGAAGAACGCGGGGATCAGGGTGAGGACGATCAGGACCACCGAGATGGTGAACGTACTCGAGAACACGTCCGCGGCCGTCTCGAAGAACGACTCCGGCAACGGGTTCGGCACGCCCGGCGGCAGCGGATCGTCGGAGGTGTTCGCCATGATCGCCAGTCCCGCCTCGGGTCGGCTCGCCAGACTGCTGGCCAGGATCACCGAGATGACGGCCGTACCGATCGACGTGGCCGACTGCTGGATGACGTTCAGCAGCGTCGAACCGTCCGGGACCTGCGGGTTGCTGAGTGTCGCGAGAGCCGCGGACATGATCGGCATCATCGTCATGCCCATGCCGAGACCCTGCACGAACAGCGAACCGCAGATCAGCCAGTACGAGGTCTCGGCGCCGAGGAACATGAACGTACTCAGACCCAGCACGATCAGGACGATGCCGGCGAGCACGAACTTGCCCGGACCCATCTTGTCGGTGAGACGGCCGGCGATCGGCATGGTGAGCATGGCGCCGATGCCCTGCGGGGCCAGCAGCAGACCGGCGGTCAACGTGGACTCGCCGCGCACGCCGATGAAGTACTGCGGGAACAGCAGCGCCGCACCGAAGAACGCGACCATGAACAGCACCATCGTGATGACGGAGATGCTCAGTGTGCGGTTCGCGAAGAGCCGCAGGTCGAGCAGCGGGTTCTTCTTGCGCAGGGCGTGCACGATGAAGGCCACGATCAGCAGTGCACCGATGATGGTCGGCACCAGAACCGATGCCGTGACGAACGTGCGGTGCTCGGCGCTCGAGGAGATACCGAACAGGAACAACGCGAGACCCGGCGACAGGAGCAACAGACCGACGACGTCGATCGAGGGGCGGCTGGTCTCCGCGTCATCGCGCAGGACGATCCACGAGTAGACCAGCGCGATGATGCCGATCGGGACGTTGATCAGGAAGATCCAGTGCCAGCTCAGCTGCTCGATGAGGACGCCGCCGAGGATCGGGCCCGAGATCGGACCCAGGAGCATCGGGATACCGAGCACGGCCATGACCGAACCGACCCGCTCGGGACCGGCCGCCTTGGTCAGCATCATCATGCCGATCGGCATCAGCATGCCGCCGCCGAGTCCCTGGATGACGCGGAAGGCCACGAGCATGCCGATGTTCGGCGCCAGCGCGCACAACACCGAACCCACCGTGAACAGGACCAGCGAGACGAGGTAGACGCGCTTGGTGCCGAAACGCGATGCCGCCCAACTCGACAACGGGATCACCGCCGCCAGTGCCAGGGTGTAGCCGGTCGCGGTCCAGGCGGCGCCCGCGGCGTCGGTGCCGAACTCCTGCTGGAAGGTGTTCTGGGCGACCGCCACCACGGTGACGTCGAGGATCGACATGATCGCGCCGAGCACGACCACGCCGGCGACCAGCAGGACGTGACGGTCCAGCTTGGTGTCGGGTGGGCCGTCGTGCAGATGGCCACCTGTGGATGAGGTCATTCGCGTGTTCCTATCGGTCGGGCGAGAAATGGGCGTGCCGCGGCCATCCGCGGCAGAGAAGTCTGTGGGCTCGTTCGACCCCGTGAGGGTCGGTGGTCAGAGATCAGGGAGCGACGAGGTAGGAGAGGGGAGTCACGAGGCCTGCCGTCCGTCGGTGGGCAGACAGAAATGGTCGACGCCGTCGTCGACGATGGGACGCAGTGCCGCGCAGAGGTTGTCGCGCATGTCTGCGGGCAGGTTGGCGACGAAGTGCCGGATGGTCCCGCGCTTCACGGCCAGATGGGTCTCGAGGTAGCGCCGGCCCGCGTCGGTGAGGGAGATGCGCTTGACCCGACGGTCGGACGGGTCCTCTCGACGGTCGACGAGACCTCCGGTCACCAGCTTGTCCACCGTCCGGCCGGCGGCCGCGAGGGACAGCTGAACGTGATCGGCGATCGCGTTGACCGGCATCGGCCCGGGTTGACATGCAAGCGTGGAGAGGATCCGGAGCTGCGAGAACGTGACCTCGCTTGCCGCCAGACTCTCCAGCGCCTCGGGCCGGCTCAGATCGAGGAGCCGCTCGAGGAAGGCGTTGAGCGCCGACGACGCAGCGTTCACCGACTCGTCGGCGCCGCTGTTCGACCTGCATTCTCCGGACACCGAAAGATGCTAACCCGAATGCAACTATTGCCGAAACGCAATTAACGGTGACCTTGCGCATACCGTGGCGGCACCTGTGACCCGGGTCTCCCGAAGGCGGCGCGGGCGCCGTCTAATCTGGCAGCCATGGCCAACATCAAGGACATCCCCGTTACCGCTCTGGACGGCTCCGACGTCTCGCTGAAGGACTTCGGCGGACCGCTGCTCGTGGTGAACGTCGCCAGCAAGTGCGGCCTCACGCCGCAGTATGCCGGCCTGGAGGAACTCGCCAAGACGTACGGAGACAAGGGACTCACCGTCGTCGGAGTGCCCTGCAACCAGTTCATGGGGCAGGAGCCGGGTACCGCCGAGGAGATCGCGACCTTCTGCTCGGCGACCTACGGGGTGACCTTCCCGCTGCTGGAGAAGACCGACGTCAACGGCGAGGCGCGTCACCCGCTCTACGCCGAACTCACCCAGCACGCCGACGCCGACGGGGAGGCCGGCGACATCCAGTGGAACTTCGAGAAGTTCCTCGTGAACGCCGACGGTGAGGTGGTCAACCGCTTCCGTCCGCGCACCGAGCCGACCGATCCGACGGTCGTCGCCGCCATCGAATCCGTGCTCTGAGCCGATTTGGTGCACCCGGTAAGCTGACCGGCGTGAACTGATCGGGAGAACACCGGTCAGGCGACAACCGACCAGCAGACATTGAGGAGCGGTCCATGGCGCGAGTGGTGGTCGACGTGATGCCCAAAGCCGAGATTCTCGACCCGCAGGGGCAGGCCATCGTCGGCGCCCTGGGCCGGCTCGGGTTCAGTGGGATCGGCGACGTCCGTCAGGGCAAGCGCTTCGAGCTCGAGGTCGACGACACGGTCGACGACACGACGCTGGAGCGCATCGCCGAGGAGTTGCTGACCAACACCGTCATCGAGAACTTCAACGTCTCGCGCGTCGCGGAGTAGAGAGCAGCACATGACAGCACGCATCGGGGTCATCACCTTCCCCGGCACCCTCGACGACGTCGACGCCGCCCGCGCGGTCCGGCTGGCCGGCGCCGAGCCGGTCGCCCTGTGGCACGGCGACGCCGACCTGAAGGGCGTCGACGCGATCATCGTCCCCGGCGGATTCTCCTACGGCGATTACCTGCGCGCGGGGGCCATCGCCCGCTTCGCTCCGGTGATGGGATCCGTCGTCGAGGCAGCCGGCAAGGGGATGCCGATCCTGGGTATCTGCAACGGTTTCCAGGTGCTCTGTGAGGCCGGGCTGCTGCCGGGTGCCCTGACCCGTAACGAGGGCCTGCACTTCATCTGTCGCGACGAGTGGCTGCGCGTCGAGTCGAACACCACGGCCTGGACGACCCGCTTCGAGCAGGGTGCGGAGATCCTCATCCCGCTCAAGTCCGGCGAAGGACGTTACGTGGCCTCGCAGCGCAAGCTCGAGGAGCTGGAGGGTGAGGGGCTCGTCGTGTTCCGGTTCCCCGAGCGGAACCCGAACGGTTCGTCCCTCGACATCGCCGGTATCTCGAGCCCTAACGGGCGGATCGTCGGCCTGATGCCGCATCCCGAGCACGCCACGGAGCCGCTCACCGGACCCAGCGACGACGGCCTCGGCCTGTTCTACTCGGCGATCGACTCGGTCCTCGCCTCGGCGTGAATGCGCGTTCGTCGATGAGTGCGTCCGCCAGGATTCCGACCAGCGCTACCGCACGCGGCCTCGGCGAGTTCGTCGACGCCTCGCCGTCGCCGTTCCACGTGTGCGCGACGGTGGCCCGCGAACTCGAAAGCGCCGGGTACACGCGGCTGTTCGAGGATCAGCCGTGGGCGGACGCCGGCCTCGACGCCCCGTCGGCGCGGCACTACGTCATCCGTGGCGGCTCGATCATCGCCTGGGAGACCGGGCAGACCGGCGCCTTCCGCATCGTCGGCGGACACACCGACAGCCCCAACCTGCGGCTCAAGCAGCATCCCGACCGCTCGTCGGCCGGAGTCGCGATGGTCGCGCTCGAACCCTATGGGGGCGCATGGCTCAATTCCTGGCTCGATCGCGATCTCGGCCTCTCCGGCCGCCTCGCGTACCGATCAGGGAACTCGGTGGCGCACACGCTGGTTCACGTGACCGAGCCGGTGGTGCGGGTACCCCAGCTCGCCATCCACCTGTCCGAGGACCGCAAGGGCGTGTCGCTCGATCCGCAGCGGCACGTCAACGCGGTGTGGGGGATCGGAGATGAGGTCCCCGACGTCCTCGGGTGGGTGTCGGAGTACGCGGGCATCGATCCGGACGCGCTCCTCGGTTGGGAACTCATGACCCACGACGTAGCGCCGTCGACGGTCATCGGCGCCGACGGAAATCTGCTCAGCGCACCGCGATTGGACAACCAGGGCACCTGCTACGCGGGCCTGCGCGCGCTGCTCGACGCCGGCTCGTCGGCGCACACGAAGATGCTGGTGCTGTTCGACCACGAGGAGGTCGGCAGCGGTTCCGAGCGTGGTGCCGCCTCGGACTTCCTGGGGTCGATCTGCGAACGAATCGTGCTCGCGCGCGGCGGATCACGCGCGGACTTCCTCCAGACGATGGCCGCGAGCGTCTGCCTGTCCGGCGACATGGCCCACGCGACCCACCCGAACTATCCCGAGCGCCACGAACCCGGGCACCGCATCTCGATCGGCGGCGGACCGGTGCTGAAGGTCAACCAGAACCTGCGCTATGCGTCGGATGCGGTGGGAGAGGCCGTCTTCGCGCTCGCGTGCGACGCCGCGGGCGTCCCCATGCAGCGATATGTCCATCGCGCGGATCTGCCGTGCGGGTCGACGATCGGGCCGATCACGGCATCACGCACCGGGCTCACGACGATCGACGTCGGCGCGCCGCAGCTCGCGATGCACTCCGCGCGTGAGCTCATGGGCGCCGACGACGTGCCGATGTATTCGGCTGCGCTGCAAGCGTTTCTGACGCAGGACTAGGAACGACGCGCGAGCCGGCACCGCTCCCTGATCCGAAAGAAGCGACCCCCGCTGCTCCCTGAGGTGCGAGGAGCGT
>ERZ501011.320-NODE-320-length-13625-cov-8.472366_pt1 | contig 13625 bp, 13 predicted proteins | sample MGYA00248833_ERZ501011 | MGnify/ENA primary metagenome ERZ501011 (study PRJEB25958, sample SAMN03398530) | human skin metagenome | study: EMG produced TPA metagenomics assembly of the Human Skin Microbiome Metagenome (human skin metagenome) data set. | reverse complement strand
CGGTGATCGCCGCCTGTGCCTTCTTTCGGTCGGGGATGGGATCGGCGAACCGCACGCCGATCGTGTGGGCGATCCCGACGGTTTTCTCGCCGAGGATGGCCGCGCTGGTCAACGATTCCGGTGAGGTCGTGGTGAAACGCTGCGAGACGACCGATCGACCGCCCACGCCCACGGCCTCGGCTTGAACCACGTATCGCTTCGAATACCCCAGGGGCTGGGTGCTTGTCCACGTTGAGCCGTCCTCGCTCAGGGAGCCCGCCAAGGGACGGCCGCTGGCTGTGGGAATACGGACGTTAGTCAACGCGCCGCGACTGGCCGTGACAACAATAGGAAGCCCAGGTTCGACAACCGCGTTGGGCGCAAGTCGCCCGCCACCTTCAGTGGCCACAGCGATGGAAGGTTGTGTGATGTCGGCGAAGCTGTCAACGGCCCGAATCTCGTTGCTGAAGGCGGCACCTCCGGTCGAGCTGCACGAGGTCAACACCATCACCACCGCCGTCAGCGTTGCGAGCATCAGCAGTCGCGGGATACCGGCCCGGACCGACCCGCGGCATTCACGAGAGTCCGAGCACTGCGGCCGCCCACCGTGAGTCGATCGGCGATCACGTGGCTCTTCGGTAGCTCGAGTCCCTCTTACGCGGCCCATCGATTGTCGAACCCTCCCACTCGGCGCTGGACTAGGTTTACTAACCACGATAGTAGTTGAAGGCTGTGCGCTCCTCTAACCACTGCACCGCGTGAGAGAAGGTTCGAAACGTCGTCGTGGTGGGCGACCGCCGAGACACCACGTCGACCTCACTATTGCCGTGTGGCGACACCCAACAGGTAGTCCCCGCCGATGCGTGTTCGCCACCGCTCGCCGACCTCGAGACCGTGGTGGGACAACTCGTGCAGGAATTCACCGGCGGTGAACCGATCCTCGCTCGGATGGTCAAACAGCACTTGGTAGGTCGGCCGAGCAAGGGCGGTCGCGGTGACCTCGTCAAAGAAGAACCGCCCACCCGGTTTGAGTACGCGGGCCACCTCGTCCAAGGCTTCCCGCCAGTTCGGGATGTGGTGAATGATCGCGAAGTCGAAGACTGCGTCATAAGTACCGTTCTGCCCGCCGCCAACGTCGTGCAATGCTGAACGCAGGTCCGTTGCGCTACCTCGGGCGAGGTGTGCCCTGCCGGTGTGTCGGCGTAGGCGGTGGCGAGCGCGAGAAATCATCGCCGGATCGAGGTCTACCGCGTCGACGCGCGCGGCGCCGAACTCGTCGAGGATCAGCCGGGTGCCGTACCCCGACCCGCACCCCAGCTCAGCAACGTGCGCTCCCGGGGTCCGTCCGCCCAACGCGGTCAATACACGCGCCTCGTAGCGCTGCAGCCACCGCCGGGGCGGCGAGTTCACCAGAACAGTCTCCACGCGGTTCATCAACATTGGTGACCACCCTCCCACATTCATCGGCAGCGACCGCTTATTATCGTCTGGTGACGATCAATAGCATGGATGGGTGTCGCACGTCGAGAGCCGGAACGAATGTGGACGCGGCGGTGGCGTTGTTTCACAGCCTGTCCGATAGCACCCGTTTGTCGATTGTGCGTCGTCTTGCCGGCGGGGAGGTCAGGGTCGCCGACCTGGTAGGGGAGTTGGGTTTGGCGCAGTCGACAGTGTCGGCGCATGTGGCATGCCTTCGCGACTGCGGGCTAGTTGAGGGACGCCCACAGGGTAGGCAGGTGTTCTACCGCCTCACTCGGCCCGAGTTGATGGACCTGCTGGCCTCGGCGGAGACCCTGCTGGCGGCCACTGGTAGCGCGGTAGCGCTGTGCCCGAACTATGCCGGCGACGCCGCCGCAGCGTCAGCGAGTTCTACCCCGGCTGGAGCCTTTACGTGACCGACGCGACGCCGGCAGTGACGAAAACACTCCACCCCCGAGGCGTTCTCATGGCCCTGGTTGTCGTGGTGACGTTCGTCGGGCTGGCAGTCAACTCCTTCGTTGTCAGCCGACTCACCGAGGGCAGTGCGGCCGATCTGGGAGTGCTCCAATTGCGGTTAGCGTTCAACCCCGGTGTTGCATTCAGCCTCGGTGATCAGCTGCCCAGCTGGGCCATACTCGCCGTGGCCGGGTTCATCACCCTCGCACTGGCCGGCTACGCAGTGCACGTCGCACCCGACGCGGGGGTCGCCGGCCGGATCGGATTTGCCGCGGTCCTCGGCGGCGCACTCACCAACCTGATCGACCGCGCCGCCGACGGCGTCGTCACCGACTACTTCCATACCGGCTGGTTCCCCACGTTCAACCTCGCGGACACATTCATCACCATCGGCGTCGTCCTGATCGTGCTAGATGTGTTGCGGCAAGAATGGTCAGCTCCGCGCGACGCCTAGGGGATCGAACCGTCGCGCGGACTCGCTTAACCGGTGACTGTCAGGTAGATCAAGGCGACGTTGAGCACGATGATGACCGCTGCAGTCAGCCAGGCCAGCGACGTGGTGAGTCGATTGTTCACATCCTCGCCCATCAGCATCCTGTCGCTGGTGAAACGCACTAACGGAACCAGTGCGAAGGGGATGCCGAAGGACAGAACGACCTGCGAGACAATCAGAGCTCGGCTGGGATCAATTCCGATGGCCAACACTGTGATGGCAGGTATCAGGGTGATCAGGCGTCGGAGTATGAGCGGGATCCTGCGCTGCAACAGCCCGTCCATGATCATCGCGCCGGCGTACGCCCCGACCGAGGTTGATGCCAGCCCCGAGGCAAGAAGCCCCAGCGCGAACAGCAACGCCACCACTTGCCCCAAGGTGTCGGCGACCGCCGCATGCGCTCCGTCGATCGAATCGACCCCTTCACGGCCACGCAAAGTGGTTGCTGCCACCAGCAGCATGGACAGGTTGACCGCGCCCGCCAGCAGCATCGCCAGACCGACATCGATCTTCGTCACACGCAACAGCCGCGACCGGATCGGCCCCTCCGGTTGATGGCCGTGTCGATCCCGCACCAAACCTGAATGCAGATACACCGCGTGAGGCATCACCGTCGCACCCAACATGGCGGCCGCGATCAGCACGCTTTCCGTGCCATCGAACCGCGGCAAGAGGCCCCCCATGACAGCCCCGGGGGGAGGTGGTGCCACCACGGTGCTTGTCAGAAAACCGATGGCAATGACAGCCAGCAAGCCAATGATCACCCGCTCGAACGGTTGCTGCCCTCTGCGGTCTTGGACAAGAAGTAAGACCATCGACACCGAACCTGTGATGACGCCACCGATGAGCAACGGCAGGTCGAAGAGCAGATTCAGCGCGATAGCTCCGCCCACCACTTCGGCGAGATCGGTTGCCATAGCGACAATCTCAGCCTGCACCCAGTAGGAGAGCCTGGCGGTCCGCGACGCGCGCAGACGCACCGTCTCAGGCAATGACCTGCCCGTGACCACCCCGAGCTTGGCAGAAAGGAACTGCACCAACCCCGCCATCACGTTCGCAACCACGATCACCCACACGAGGAGGTAGCCGAACTGGGCGCCAGCGCTGATATTGGACGCGACATTGCCGGGATCAACATAGGCGATGGCTGCGACGAAGGCCGGACCGAGCAGTAGGGACCCAGACCGAGCTCGCGCGAACCGCGGACGAGCCGAAGCCATGACCTCTCGCATTGCCGCCCCTCAATCACAAAGTTCGGTCTACCGAATACAACTATTCGGTACACCGTAGTTGATGGGGCGGCACATGACGAGGCTTCGTGAGCTTGGTTGGTGGGGTGACGTCTTCGACGGCCTGCAAGTACGAGTGCGCCGCAGCGGGGCGCATCCCTGCTTGTCATCTGCGTGTCGAAATACTACGCTACGTAGTATTTTGATGTGGGCAGGAAGAGCAGGTGGGACCCGGATGGCGATGCGGGCGAGGAAGTCCCGGCGGCCGATGGTGCTGGGAGTCGACTGGCAGACAGCTAAGGATCACGTCGCCGACCGCGCACTCTGTTCTCTCGCGAGTGATGACGACTTCCCGGGTGCGGCGTTACCCATACGACGACGATGATGCACACCGGCACCATCGAAGCGCCGACGCCGCGACGAGTACACCCGGCGCTTGGCCCCCTGCGCAGATTGTGGCGCTCGCTGACGTCGATGAAAACAGCACTCATGCTGCTGTTCCTGTTGGCCGCGGCGGCAATCCCGGGCGCTCTGCTGCCGCAGCGCCCACTCAACGAACAGAAAACAACCCAGTACATTGCCGACCGCGGCGCCCTCGGCACGTGGATGGACAGACTGCAGCTCTTCGACGTCTTCGCCAGCTCGTGGTTCACCGCGATCTACGTCCTGCTGTTCGTGTCGCTTGTGGGATGCCTCACTCCCCGCATCCTCGAGCATCTGCGCGCGGTGCGAGCCCGTCCAGTTCCCGCGCCGCGCAACCTCACCCGCCTGCCGCGGCACCTCGAGGACACCGTAGAAGGAACACCCGAAGAGGTTGCTGCCCTCATCAACGCCAACCTCCGGGGCTGGCGCCGAGCCACCACCACACGACCAGCGACTACGCACCGACCCACCGCAGCCGTAGAGATCTCCGCAGAAAAGGGTTACCTCCGCGAGTGGGGCAACCTCGTGTTCCACTTCGCCCTACTCGCCTTGCTGATATCGATCGCGGCCGACAAACTCTACGGCTACGAAGGCACCCGCAGTCTCGTCGCCGATGGCACACAAGGGTTGTGCAACACCTCGACCGCGGTTTATGACTCATTCCGCGCAGGCAGCCTCGTCGATGGCACCGATCTCTCACCATTCTGTGTCCGCGTCGAGGGCTTCGATGCCCGGTTCCTGCCGAGCGGTCAGCCCGACATGTACGAAGCCGACGTCACCTACACCGGGGACGTGCGACAGTCCGATCCCGATACGTGGAGCACTGCACGCGTCCGAGTGAACGAACCGCTGCGAGTAGCTGGCGACCGCGTCTATGTCCTCGGCAACGGCTTCGCACCGACGTTCACTGTGACGTTCCCCAACGGTGAGCAACGCACTCAGACAGTACTTTTCATTCCCGACAACTTGCAGACGATGCTGTCCTCCGGCGCGGCCCGTTTCGATACCCCAGCCGGCCTCTACCCCGACGCAGACGAACGTCGCAATCGACAGATCGCGATCGAGGGCCTATTCGCGCCCACCGCAGCATTCCAAGGAACCCTGCTCACCTCATCGTTTCCCGTGCCGAATGATCCGTATGTGGCGATCAGGATCTACCAAGGCGACACCGGACTGGATACCGGTCGCCCGCAGAATGCGTACTCCTTGAACCGAGCGCTCATCGAGCAGGGTCGGCTCCAGCAGCGGGCACAGGTCAATCTCAGCCCGGGACAGACTCACACCATCGCCGATGGCACCGTGGTGCGCTTTGATGGGTATGAACGCTTCGTGTCCATGCAGGTATCACACGGGCCGGCACAGAACTGGGTTCTGTTGTCGGCGACCGTGATGCTGGCTGGGTTACTTGTGTCTCTACTTGTCCGGCGTCGCCGAATCTGGGTGCGGCTAGTGCCCGTCGAAGTCGACGGCCAACGACGCACCGCAGTAACAATCGCGGGACTGGCCCGCACCGATCAGGCCGGGTGGGGCGAAGACTTCGACCAGCAGGCGCGGCGATGGCTGACCCAGCCAGGGCCGACAAACCGCCGACCACGGCGCGCACATCAGCCATGAACTTTCACATCCGTACAGATCTCATCTCATGAACCGCCCCCGCTGCAGGACGCGGCACCGAACCAACTGTCACGTCACAATCCATCCCGATCGCATTCACGCCACACGGAGGCCCATAGACCATGCGCAGAAACACTTCTCACGGCGCCACCACCACGCCGGCCTCTTCGGCCAGATCTCTCATCGCCATCGCGCTGCTGTACAACATCGCGCGCCTAGCGCTCGCTGCGGTGCTATGTGGACTGATCCTATTGGTCGCCTACCTGATTGACGTGGACGTCCCGTTTTTCGTAGCCGTCGTGCTCGCCGTGATTCTCAGTAGTCCAGTCTCGATGATCGTCCTCAAACCCCTACGAACTCGTATCAATCACCGGGCCGAAGCAATGGACTCCCGCCGAGCAACCAAGAAGGGACTCGCCAGACCGGACGCGCCATAGGTTGATATCAGACCAGCAAACATGGTCAGCAGGCCGCCTGTCCGACAGGTGCCGGAACATGCAGTGCAGTCTGCCGGATCGGTGAAACCAACGCAGTTCACCCTCAATGACCACAACCACCCGCACACCGATCCTCTCAAACGATCGGGGTAGGCGCCCATCTGTGTGGCCGTCGAACCGATCACTGCGCCCGCGGATTTGGCCCGACCTAGTCCCGCCTCGAAGCTCGCGACACCTGAGCGGGACCACTCGTCGTCACACCTCCCGCGCCGATGAGGCGGGTCATCCGACGACGTAGACTCCCCGGGTTCTCAGCCACTGTGCAGGATCGAGTTTGGGTCCATCTTGCTGCCAGACCTCGTAGTGCAGGTGTGGGCCGGTGGAGTAGCCGCGGTTTCCTACCGTTGCGATCTGCTCGCCGGCCAGGACTCGCTGTCCGACGCTCACCAGTGTCTCGTTGATGTGCCCGTACACGCCGATCGTGCCGTCGTCTTGCAGCACTCGTATCCATAGACCGAAGCCATCAGCCGGACCGGATTCGATGATCTGCCCGTCGCTGGTCGAGACCACCGGTGTGCCAATCGTGTTGGCGATGTCGAGGCCATAGTGCGTGGTACTCCATCGAGCTCCGTAACTCGAGGTCACGGTGCCGTAGGTCGGTGCCGCCGACCGCGGCCGTTGTGGCACCGGGGGTTCAGACGGCCGCGCGCGATCTGGCTGTGCCAGTTCTCGCATAACCGAGGTCAGCTCATCGCGTGACGATGCCCGTGCCGACGTGCGGCTTCGCTGTTCGTCCACCGATCCGACGGTTACAGAGCGTGGGGCTGCTGCGGGCTGGACGTCGACGGGCACGCCAGCCTGAGTCAGGGGAGTGACCGTCAGGTCGTGTCGATCGGCGAGCGCAGTGGCCGCAGTCCCGCCGGCAGCGCATAGAACCACCGCGGCCAGGAGTGATCCACCCAACCCGGCCGCAGCCGCCGACCGAGTTGAGGTGCCCGAGACCTCCTCGCCCTCGAGCACCTCGAGAAAGCCTGACTGAGCTTGCTCGCTGGACTGAGGTTCAACGACACACAACGCCCGCTCCCACGGTGCGGTAGGCGCTGCCGATGGATGCCTGCCGAGGTCGAGCGGGCGCTGTGAGCGAGGCGGCCCGAAAGCTCGATGGCCAGGCCCGGCTTGGCGGGGCAAGGCAGTACGCGAGCGCGCAGTGTGTGGACGGCCACTGCGAGGTGGGTATGACAGCGACGCCCCGGGCGCCGTCGTCGATCGAGCATGCGGCGAGTAGGAGGGCACCGGGGCGCCCGAGAAGATGGGCCGCGTGAACCCAGCCGACACCTCGGGTTGGACAGGCATTCGGTGTCGCCCGGCCGCATGCACGACGTGTGAATGCTGGGGCCCCGCGAGTCCAGGGGTGAGGCTCGCCGATGCGCCGCGCCGGAACGCAGAGATACCAGCGGAGGGCGGGCTGGGATCAGCTTTGCGATGCCGTGCCAAGAGGAGTCCTTCAGTCCAAGCGTCAGTCCGGATGAAAACAGTTCGATATCGAACGAGCCACAGACAGGTTACTACTATCCAGGTTAGTTTCTCCCCGCTGGCCCCAAAATCGATTCTTCGAGCTCTGCGCAGCTCCGACGGTGCGCTTGGTTGACCAGCGGGTACATTGTGGCCGACTACGCGTCGGCGTCAATGCGTGCGCAAGTTCTCGCCTGGGCAACTGCGTCGATAACGAAGCGTCCGGCTCGTAACGGTCACCATAGATCGAACCGACTGGTGGCTTGGCTGACAGCCCCTGTCGCCGACAGCCTCCACTCGACGATCACCCGCCAGAGAGCGTGACGGTGATCGTGGCATGATCGGCCGCATGCGTGGACTGCTACGAGCGCTCGGGTGGGGTGCGGTCCTCGCCGCTGCTGCCGGGATTGCTGCCCACTATTCTGGCCTGGTCAGCAATCTCGTGTCCCGGGTGGCGGCGTTCACGCCGGTGCTGATCATCGTCGGCGTCGTCGGTCTGCTGCTGTTGCTCGCTGCGCGCGCCTGGCTCTCCGCGGCGGGAGCTGTGCTCGTCATCGCCGTGGGCGTGACGGCGCAGGCCCCGCTGTATCGGGGGGCGGACGAACAAGTCTCGGACTCGGACCTGACCGTGATGCAGGCCAATATCTATCTCGGGCAGGCTGATCCGGACGCGCTAGTGTCGCGGGTGCGCGACTCAGGCGTTGACGTCCTCACGATAGTCGAGCTGACGCCTGAGGCGGTGGGAGCCCTCGAGCGCGCCGGGTTGCGCCAAGCCTTGCCGTTCGCGTTTCTCCGTCCCCGAGACGGTGGAGGTGGAGCTGGCATCTATGCGCGGGCCCCGCTGACCGACGGGCAACTCCTGCGGGGATTCGAACTGTCGAATCTTCGTGCGCGCTTGCTGCTTCCGAACCGCTCGCCCATCTCGATCTATGCACTGCACCCGTTGCCGCCGTATCCCGAACCGTCGTGGCGCTGGGATGCCGAGCTCCGCGAGTTGCGCTCGATCCTCTTCGCCGACACAGATCCACTGATCATCGGCGCCGATGCGAACTCGACCTACGATCACCGCTCCTTCCGGCAGCTACTGTCGGGACCCTCGAATTCGCCCCAACTGACCGACGCCGCCGAGCATCTCGGATCGGGCGTCGTCGCGACCTATCCTGCCGGCCGGCCCTACCCGTCGCTGCTTGCGCTCGACCGGGTGCTGACACGCAATGGCCCGACACCGACATCGTTCCGGCGGATCGATCTGCCGGGCTCCGATCATCACGGGGTGCTCGCGAGCATCCGGCTCAGCGAAGGATGACGTCCCCGAGTAATCTCGAACCATCGGAACACCTCGGTTCGTGACCGACAGCCTTATGTCAACTCGATCGAGCCTGGCAAGCTATCTCCCCCAACGCTTTCCATATGCCGCCACTGGCTACTTCATGATTCAGCCGGGTGGCGCCGGTGAGGGTGGAGGTGGGTTGCGGTCGCCGGGTTGGGGTATCGGGAAGGTCATCGACGGGCTCGGTGGGTCCGGTGGTGCGAGCCGGCTTTGGGGGTTGGCGCGCACCGCGGCCTCAGCCTCGGCCAGGGGCGCGGAGGCTCTGCCGCGGGCTTGCTGTTCGGTCACCGGTTTGCGGCCGTCAACCGGGATGAGGGTGTACCACTCCTCGGACTCGAGGTAGCGGGTGGCGAACAGGTACCACTGGCCGACCTTGAGGGGTGTGTCGCCGTTGACGGAAATGTAGACACCGTCTTTGACTCCGCCTTGCTGGTTGACTACCACGCTCTCGGGGACTTCACCTTTGATCGCCGTTTTGGTGAGCACGCTGTACTGAGTTTCGGGGAGCGGCCCGAGTGCCTTGGCGCCAGCAGCTGATTCGACACGGCCGGTGAAGACGTGTGTGGAGATCGCCATCAGATTACGTAAGTCAGAGGTGTCGGTGATCGAGTCCGCATGGGCGGTCGAGGTGGCCGTGGCCGATTCGAGGGGAGGGATGCCCTCATTGACGGTTTGTTCGCCGCACGCGGCCAGGGTGGCAGCGGCGAGGATGCCGGCGATGCCGAGCGTGAGGGCCGCCGGTCGTGTTGCTCGGTGGTGGGTCATCAGAATCCCCACTTGTTGTGGTACAGGTCGCGGGTGAGGCCGGTGGGTGTGTAGGACGTTCCGCGGGCCCCGTCATTATCTGCCATCAGGTCGTTGGAGCAGGTGTGGAACAGTCCCAGTGCGTGCCCAATCTCGTGGGCGATCACCCCCGCTCTCCTCGCCGATGAGTAGCCCTGCACGTAGTGCATGTTGATCTGGATAGTGCTGGTCAGCGGCGCGTTGTAGCGCGTGTGCAGCCCAGACCAGCTCACATCGGATCGGTTTTCCGTCGAGATCGCCACATCGGCAACCTCGAACACACCTACCGGCGCGACCGTGATAGGACTGAGTTGGTTCCAGGAGTTCACCGCAGATTGCAGCTCGGCGCCGTAGAGGAAACCGCCGCCGGTGCTGTAGGCGAGGCGCTGCCCATCGACGTCGTTGTTGGGTAGGAAGTAGCCGCCGACGCCCGTGTCCTTGTAGAGCACAGTGCCGCCCTGGAAGTCTTGCGCCCAGACCGAGCAGGTGGTGGTGCGGGTGTCTTCAGTGGGAAACTTGAATCGCCCGTTCTCCCAGCCTGAATCGGCCCAGACGTCGCGGATTCCCAGCCACACGTTTTTAGCTCCGGTCGTGGCCGAGTAGTAGATCGACCCGGCCACCATGTGATTCGCGCGCCCGCCGTTGACGCCGAACTCGCGGGTGATCGGATAGCCCAGATACCCAGTCTCCCAACCTACTCGGCCCCACGCATCGCGAATAAGTCCACCGATCTGGTTGGCATGCCCGCCGGCCACGGCGGAGTGCCAGTAGATCGAGCTGTTCTTGACGAACTTCTGAAACTTGCCGCCGTTCTGGGTGTTTGACTCGGGGATGGTGGCGTTGCCGAAGAAGTTGTAACCACCGGCTTGTTCGTATTCCTCGTGGATCTTCCCGTAGATCCAGTAACCATGGAAGACGTCCGCGCGTACCGCGCCTGCGCCGATCCACATTAATGCGGCAATTACTAACGAGGCCAGGGCAATACCAAACCTACGCACCGTCACCACCTTCACTCGCCCCCCAAGACCAGCAAGTGGTGGACACGCTATCTGCAATGTGTGATCTACGTCAACGAAAATCGGGTACCGCAGATCACTTCGGCACTCCTGCCTCGCACCTACCTGCCCGACTGATGTAGCGGGACGCTGTGGTGACTTTGTCGGCCTCGAGGGCCCGGCCCGTCCAGGTGACCTGACGTGTGAGCGGGAGAGTGTGTCGAGGTTGAAGCTCATTTGCGCGCGGCAAATATACGCAGTGGATACTTGTTAGAGTTGTATAATGTTGTATAGTTTTAATCATGGCTGAACAAGGTTTTCTGCGAGTCGCGGAGGCGGCTGCTTATCTCGGGGTGTCCGCCCAGACGCTGCGGCGATGGGATCGTGACGGCACCTTGCCTGCGCTGCGGCGCCCCGGCAGTGATTACCGGTATTACCGGCGCGCCGACCTGGAGCCGTTCCGGCTGGAGTATCGCCGTGCCCAGGAGGCCGCCGCGGCTGGCGCCAACAGCAGTGTGTTCGTCACCGCCAACGCGGACGTCGAGGCCAACGCGGCGTTGCGGGAGCCACAGCGCGAGGCCCACCGTGCTGTGCGCGAGCACTTCGCTGAGAACGCCACCCCGGCGATCGTGCAGATTCCAGTCGGGTGCGGCAAGACCGGCATCATGGCGACTCTGCCCTTCGGCATCGCCCGTGGTCGCACGCTGGTGATCACGCCGAACTTGACGATCCGTAAGGGGGTCGCCGATGCCGTGGACATCACCAGCCCGCAGTGTTTCTGGACCAAGTGTCGGGTGTTGTCGGATTTCACCGCAGGGCCGTGGATGGCCGTCCTGGACGGGCCAAACGCCAACGTCCACGACGCGATCGAAAGTGACTTCGTGGTCTGCAACATCCAGCAGCTGGCCAGCCAGGCCGACCGGTGGCTTCCGCAGTTCCCGGAGGACTTTTTTGACATGATCCTGGTCGATGAGGGCCATCACGCTGCCGCCGAAAGCTGGCAGAAGGTGTTCCGGCGCTTCCCCAATGCCAAGGTCGTCAGCCTGACCGCCACCCCGTTTCGCTCCGACCAGCAGCAGCTGCACGGCGACATCGTCTACCGGTACCCGTTCACCCGGGCGATGATCACCGGCTACATCAAGCAGATCCACTCCCGCAACGTCGCCCCCGCCGAGCTGTACTTCACCTACCGTGACGACACCCGCCGCCACACCCTCGACGAAGTCCTGGAACTGCGCGAGGAGGCCTGGTTCCGCCGCGGCGTGGCGCTGAGTACCGAGTGCAACCGCCACATCGTGGAGGCCAGCATCCAGGCGTGTGACCGGATGCGCGCCCAGACCGGTATCCAGCACCAGATCATCGCCGCGGCCTGCTCGGTCGACCATGCCCGCCAGGTCGCCGCGATCTACAACGAATGCGGATACCGCGCGGCCGAGATCCATTCCGACATGGACGAAAACGACCAGGACGCCGTCATCGCACGGCTGCGCCAAGGGCAGCTCGACTGCGTCGTGCAGGTGCAGATGCTCGGTGAGGGCTTCGACCACCCGCGCCTGAGTGTCGCGGCGATCTTCCGGCCCTTCCGCAGCCTGGCGCCCTACATCCAGTTTGTCGGCCGGGTGATGCGCGTGGTGCAGGAGGCGGCCCCCGAGCACCCCGACAACCAGGGCCACATCGTGTCCCACGTCGGACTCAACAACGACGCCCGCTGGGCGGAATTCCGCGAACTCGACCTCGATGACCAAGCCTTGGTGCACGGATGGGTTGCCGGCACCACCGACGATGACGGCGATGGCAACGGGGATGGCGAACCGCGTGCCCGCCGATTCGACGAGGGCATGCTCGTCGACAACGAGATCCTCACCGACTTCGTCGAGCAGACCTACCTTGATCCCACCGACGACCGGGTCCTCGACGAGATCTTGAACCGCGAAGTCGCCCCCGGCATTCGTGTCGGCGACGTCGTTGACCGCGAGCAGCTACGCCAACGCCTGCTGGCGCAGCAGGCAGCAGCCGCACCCCCTGCGCCGCAGCCGATCCCGGTCTCCCCGCAGCGGGCACGACAATCGGCCAAGACCCGGGTCAACCAGCGCACCAAGGCGGTCGCCAACCGAATTCTGGCCGACCTCGACCTCCCGCCCCGGGGTCACCAGCTGATGGCCGTCACGGGCGGCCCGCGTCAGCACAACACGGTCATCGCGATCCGCCGTCTGGCCGCCGCGATCAACGAGGCGGTGGGCATGCCCAACGGCACCCGCGGCGAGTGGTCGGGCGAGCAGTTGACCACCATCTTCGAACGCATCGACAAGATCGCCGACACCGTCCGCGACACGTTGAGATCCCAACTGTCCCAACGCGGGTAAAACCTCACCCGTACCGTGCCCCAAAGGAGTCAGCATGCCCACCACCAAAGCGATCCTGCGCCACGTCCGTGTCGAGACGCCCCGCACGAATCACGAGCGGCCGTGCGCCGCCCACCGGAAGGGCAAGAAGGCCCACTTCATCCTGGCTGGTGACACCCACCTGGTCATCACGGAAAACGACAAGGCGATCAGATACTGCCCGCCGGCGGCCGCCGAGATCCTCGACGTCGCTCAACACGATCTCGCCACGCTGCGCCAGCAGCTCGGCCTGTGACGCCGCAGAACAGGTCCGCACAACTCAACCCGGCACCCGTAAGCGACAATGATTATGTCTACCTTGCGCGATACGTCCTGTCCCCCAGCGTGATTCATGTGCCGATAACGAACTGTGGCGCAACGAGGCCGACGATCGGTGACGCACATCCGAAGCGCTGATCGAGCGAGCTCGTGAGCCGCGATGACTAGCTATGAGGAGCGGTTCGAGGCCGGGATCGCGCACCTGCGCGCTACGTCACCGCGCACGGTTCCAGCT
>ERZ501011.318-NODE-318-length-13682-cov-10.530784_pt1 | contig 13682 bp, 11 predicted proteins | sample MGYA00248833_ERZ501011 | MGnify/ENA primary metagenome ERZ501011 (study PRJEB25958, sample SAMN03398530) | human skin metagenome | study: EMG produced TPA metagenomics assembly of the Human Skin Microbiome Metagenome (human skin metagenome) data set. | reverse complement strand
TTCGATGATCGGCGGCATCGCCGAAACCCAGGAGATGCTGGACTTCTGCGCCGAGCACGACGTGACGCCGGAGATCGAGGTCATCCAGCCGGATTACATCAACGAGGCGTACGAGCGGGTGCTCGCCAGCGATGTGCGGTATCGGTTCGTGATCGACACCGCTTCGCTGCGGTCCTAGTCGGTGGGCCGCTCGCCGAGATCCATTCCGGCGAGCGGCCATCCGGCCGCGGCCAACCGGGCCGCCACCCGGGCGACGATCGCGATGCTGACCAGTCGCGTGGTCATCGCCGCCCTCGGCTGGGCCGGGAGCGTCCTCATCGCGCGCACCCTGTCCCCGGAGGACTGGGGCACCTACTCCTTCGTGTTCGCGCTGCTCGGTCTGACCGCGATCTTCACCGACCTCGGGGTCGGCCGGGCGGTGATGGCCCGGCTCATCTCCGACGACCCCGACGACGTCGCGAAGACGTCCTCGGCGTTCATCGCCCTGCGGGTGGTGCTCGGCCTTCTCGGCTACCTGATCGCCGTCGCCTACGTGATCGTGCTGCAGTATCCCGGCGACGTGATCCGCGCGACCGCGATCGCCGGACTCGTCGTCGTGTTCGCCACGCCCGCACAGGCACTCACGGTCATCTTCCAGAGCCGGCACCGCCTCCTGCTCACCGCGATCGCCGAGAGCCTGGGCCAGGTTCTGCAGCTGGCGCTGACCATCGCCGCCGTGCTCGTAGCGCCGGCACTGCTGGTGTTCGTACTCGCCCCGGTCGCGAACGAGATCCTGTCGCTGATCATCAAGGTCGTCGGGATCGCGCGCCGGTCGTCGGGACTGCGGCCGTCGCGGGTCGTCGAATGGTCGCGATGGAAACCGATGCTCTCCGATGCCCTTCCGCTCGCACTGGGCCTCGCCCTGACCATCGCGCTGCAGAAGGTCGACGTCCTGCTGCTGAGTCTGCTCGATTCGCTCGACGCGGTCGGCATCTACAGCATCGGGTACAAGTTCTCCGACATCATGGACACCTTCATCCTGGCCGCGATCGGACCCGTCAGCACCCTGCTGGTCGCCGCCTGGCCCGACCAGTCGGCGGTCCTGCGCCAGCGGTGCCGGAGTGCGGCGGTGGTGTTCGCCGCGGGCGGTGCCGTGGCCGTGGCCGCCTTCTGGCCGAGCGCCGGCCCGATCATCGGACTCCTGTACGGCGACCGGTTCGTCGTCGGGGCCGACGCCGCGCGGCTGCTCGTTCTGGGCGCGGCGCTCACCGCCTTCATCGTGCTAGGCATCTTCCTGCTCGCGGCGACCGGTCGGGCGAATCGCTACCCGTGGATCGCGGTCGGCGGCCTGGCACTCAACGTGGTGCTCAACCTGATCCTGATCCCGCGGTACTCCTATGACGGGGCCGCCTTCTCCACCGTCATCACCTTCGCCCTCGCGGTGGTGGCACTGTGGGTAGTCATCGGTCGGACGCTGCCCATCACGGGTCTGCTCCCACTCGGCGCACTCACCACGTTGACCCTGTTGACGGTGGCGGCGTGCGCCATCGGGGTCTGGCTCGCAGATTCGGTTCCCTGGCCGGTCATCTCGGCCGGTACCGCACTGATCGTCGCCGGACCCGCGGTACTGCTCACCCGGGCGGTGACCACGCCGCCCGGACGACACACGAAGGTGGTCCGATGACCGATTCCGAGCACCCGTGCACGATCGTCTTCGTCGCGCACACCGGCCAGGTCTCCGGGGCGGAGAAGGTGATGCTCGATCTGATCGACGTCGCGCTCGAGCGCGGCCACCCGGTGCGGGTCGTCAGTCCCGACGGTCCCCTGGCCGGACGACTCCCGGCCCCGGTCGACCACGTGCCCATCCCGCCCCTCGGCCTGAGTGGCGAGCGCGGTGTCGCGCGCCTCGCGGGCGCCGGTCGCCTCGTGCTCGACTGGGTACGCGCCGGTCGCACCCTGCGCCGGGTGACACGTCGGTCCGACACCTCGACGATCGTCAACTCCTTGTTCGCACTCCCCGCCGTACGCGTCGCGCAACCGACGGGCCGCGTCTCCTGGCTCGTGCACGACACCCTGACGTCGGGGCGGCAGCGCGCCGTCATCCGCGTCAGCGCACCCGTGATCCGGCGCGCCGTGGCGGTGTCGGAGGCGACGTCGGTCCCCCTCGCGGACCTCGGTCTGCCGGTCGTCGTGGCCCACAACGGAGTCACCTGGCCGGTCCCCGCCCTGCCCACCGAACTCCACGACCCACCGGTCGTCGGGATGCTGGCTCTGCTCACCCCCTGGAAGGGGCATACCGTCGCGCTCGACGCGGTCGCCGGGTTGCCGGACGTCGAACTGGAGTTCGCCGGGGGCTCCTTCCCCGGGGACGCCGATCACGTTGCCGCACTGCATGCCCGGGCCGCCAGACCGGACCTCGCCGGGCGCGTCCGGTTCCTCGGCCACACCGATCTCCGCGCCGCCCTGGAGCGATGGGATGTCGTGCTCTCGGCGAGTGTGACGCCCGAGGCCGGACCGCTCTCGGTCCTCGAGGCGATGGCCTACGGCACACCGGTCATCGGCACGGATCACGGCGGCACCACCGAGTTCCTACGGGACGGCGCCGGAGTCCTCGTCCCGCCGTCGGATCCCGCCGCGCTGGCCGCGGCGATCAGCCGCGTCCTCGACGACGCCGACCTGCGCCGTTCGCTGACCGCGGAGGCGCGTCGTCGGATCGCGGACGGACACGACAAGTCGGCGACCCTACCGCGTATGCTCGACGAGTTGTTGTCCGGCTGAGGAGAAGTCCACCGCCGGCACCTGCCGCGCGCGATGCGCGTCTCGTCAGATAGGCACCATCCATGACACGGTCCCTGCACGGTCGGGCCACCCGGTCGGCCCTCGCATACGTGTGCATCCTCGTCGCAACCCTCGCCGCGATCGTATGGGTCCGCAGCGACGCGCATTCGGCGCCGGCTGCGTGCTCACTCGCCAACGGCGAGAACAAGGTCGCGGCGTCGCCGGGTGCCTCGTTGCTCGGTGCGTCCGATGAGGACCTCAATCGGGAGCTGTCGGTCGCCCAGGACCTCGGTATGTGGGCGGTGCGACTCGACGTGGACTGGTCGGTCGTCGAACCCCGGCGCGGACAACGGAACTGGGCGCCCATCGACCGGGTGGTCAACGCCGTGGTCGCCCACGGGATGTGTCCGCTGGGGCTGGTGACCTACACACCGCTGTGGGCGGCACGCGCGTCCGACTTCCCGCGCAACAGCCACTACCGGCCCGCCGACCCCAACGTCTTCGCATCCTTTGCCGCGGCCGCGGCGCAACGGTACGCCGAATCGATCGCGGTCTGGGAGATCTGGAACGAGCCCAACCTGGCGAACTACTGGCTGCCGAGGGCGAACTCGGCCGAGTACGGCCGCCTGCTCGCTGCGTCCTACGCGGCCGTCAAACGCGCGGTCCCCGGCGTCGCGGTGATCTCCGGAGGGCTCGCACCCGGCACCGACAACGGCCGCGACATCGCACCGCTGACCTTCGTGCGCAATCTGTATCAGGGCGGATTCAACCGCTCGCTGGACGCACTCGGCGTGCATCCCTACACCTATCCGGCTCTGCCCAACGACCCCGCCGCGGCATCGTGGAGCACCGCGGCACGGATGTGGGACATGCGCGACGTGATGGTCGCCGCGGGCGACGGCGACAAGAAGATCTGGATGACCGAGTTCGGCGCACCGACCGGAACCGGCACGAACGCCGTCACCGAGGAGGTCCAGGCACAGAGCATCGCGATAGCCATCGGCGCCCAGAGCGACGCGCCCTGGCTCGGACCGCTGTTCGTGTACTCGCTGCGAGACGCCGGCACCGACCCGAACAATCTCGAGCACAACTTCGGCCTGGTGCGCCGCGACTGGTCACCGAAGCAGGCGTACTCGATGCTCGCCTCGCGGTGACCTCCGAAATCGTTTCTCGCACACGCCACGCCCGCCGGTGCCGACCACGATTGCCCGCTTCCTTCGTTATGGTGAACTGACAGCTGATCGACACTGCAATGTCCGGGGATGGTCGGGGGGCATCCGACACCACAGGAGTTAGGCGTGACCTCCAGCTTCGATGCCGCCGGGCGACGTGATGCGCCGCCCTCGGTCGACCTGTTCGGGCACTTCCGTGATCTCGTCCGTGTCGCCGTCCCCGCGATCCTGATCGGCATCCTCGTCGGCGCCTCGGTGTTCGCGCTGCGGACCGCATTGGTCCCGAAGGAGTACTCGGCCACGGTCGTCACCGAGATCACGCCGGCCGGCACGATCATTCCGGGCGACGCCTTCGTCGAACAGTTGCGTGCCCCGTTCGTGGCGCTGTCCACCGACGAGAACGTCCTGCAACAGGTGCTCACCCAGGTCGACACCGGATGGACGACAAGCGAGTTGAGCTCGCACGTCACCACGACTCCGGGAACGGCTCCCACACTGATGGACTTCACCGCCACGGCGCCGACGAGTACCCAGGCCGAAGACGTCGCCCGCGCGATGGTCACCGCCATCTCCGCCGCGTCGCTGTCCACCCATGCCCGCGACATCACCCGGCAGATCGATCAACTGCGTGCGCAGGTGACCGCCGAGCGCGTCCGCAACCGCGCACTGCCCGACCGCAGCGAGGCGAAGGTCGAATCCGATGCGACCCTCGCCGATCTCGACTCCCAGCTCACCCGGTTGCAGAACTCGTCGTCGGACACGCTCACCATCCTCGCGGCACCGTCGGCGAGCGAGGTGCCTGTCAGCCCCAAACCGGCCCAGGAGGGCGCGGTCGCCGGCATCGCCGCGACGATCATCGCGGCGGAGCTGCTCGCACTGCTCCGTGGGCGGGTCGGCCGGAAACCGAACCCGATCTGGGCCCGCCGCGCGGCGCACCGGTACGGCGCGGAGCTCACCTACGGACAGCGGGGCGAGCCGGCGCTGCCGGCGACTCTGCTGCCCGCGTTCGCGCAACGCCATCGCCGCGCCCAGGTCGCGCTGATCCTCACCGGCGACCACATCGACGCCGCTCGCGTGATCGACGACATCCGTCACCCGGAGGACGACGCGACCACCGGGCACCGTCTGCGCATCGTCCGGTTCCCTCTCACCGAGCCCTGGTGGCAGAGCGTCGATCCCGGGGACGTCGCGCTCGCGGCTGTGGTCGTCTCGTCTTCGGGACGTGATCGCAAGCCGGCCGACCGGGCGCTGTCCCAGCTCGCGACCATCGGGTCGACCCGTCATCTGATCGTGCAGCGCACGGGGAAGCAGCCTTCCGCGCCTGCCCTGTCCACCGCCGCGGACCCGGTCCCCGACAATCGTGCCGGGGGCGAAAGTGCCGGGGCCACAGCCGCATCGAGAGCCGAGGTTGCCACACCCATGACACCCCAGCCGCCGTCTGACGATCGACGAGGCGCGACACTCGATTCCGACCGGTTCCGCACCGCGCCGGGAGATGTGGGCAGCAATGCCCGGTGACCGCGTCGCCGTCGTCCACGAACGACTCACGGAGATCGCCGGGTCCGAGCACGTCGTCGAACAACTCGCCGCGACGTGGCCGACGGTCGAGGTACACGCGCCGATCTCACGGACCGAGGGGGTACCGGCCGGATTGGCCGAGCCGCCGATCACCTCGTCGCTCAATCGCGCCTACCGCCTGCTCGGCGAACGCAGCTATGCCCCGTTGCTCCCGCTGATGCCGCTGGCGTTCCGGCGGATGCCGCTGCGGGATGCCGACGCGGTCGTCACCAGCCATCACGCCTTCGCCACCCAGGCGGTGCACGCGACCGACGCCCCGGTCATCGCCTACGTACACAGTCCGGCCCGCTGGGCATGGGATCCGTCGCTGCGCGCGGGCGAGGGCGGCGGGGCAGCCGGCGCCGCGATCCTGTCGGCGCTGTCGGTGGTCGCCCGGCGCTGCGAAGTCGGCGCCGCGCCCCGTCTGCACACCGTCGTCGCGAACTCCTCGGCCGTCGCCGAGCGCATCCGCGAGCACTGGGGACGTGAGTCGGTCGTCGTGCACCCGCCGGTGGACCTCGACGGCTTCACACCGGATCCCGCGGTGCCCCGTGAGGACTTCTACCTCCTCGCCGGACGACTCGTCCCGTACAAGCGACCCGACCTCGCGATCGCGGCGGCCGCCCGCGCCGACGTCCGGCTCGTGGTCGCGGGAGACGGACGGGCCATGCCGCAGTGTCGCGAGCTCGCCGGCCCGAAGACGACGTTCCTCGGCCGCGTCCCCCACGACACCCTGCTGAACCTGCATCGCAGCGCCCGCGCGGTCCTGATGCCCGGGATCGAGGACTTCGGCATCGTGCCCGTCGAGGCGATGGCCACCGGCACGCCCGTCATCGCGCTCGGTGAAGGCGGCGCCCTCGACACCGTCGTACCCGGGTCGACCGGTCTGCTGATCGAACCGGGGACCGACGACGAGATCGTCGAGCGGCTGGCCGCGTCGTTGCGCGACTTCGCCGTCGACGACTACGACCGATCCGAGATCCGCGCCTGGGCCGAGCGCTTCCGGCGCGAACGGTTCCGCGACGAGATGCGCGAGGTCGTCGATGCCGCGCTCTGACAACGCCGCAACCGCCGGGGCGCAGCGTGCCTCCGTCCTCGACCGTGCACTGGCCACGTCCCGCACGATCTCGGTGACCGGCCCGATGACGGCCCCGGATCTCGACCTCATCCGGGCTCGCCTGACCCGGGCGTGGACACCGACGTCGAGACTGAGTCTCGTCCCCGATCCGGCGTCGGCGAGCTGGGCCCACGACGTGGCGACCCTGCCGCGGGTCGTCGAGCGGCCCGACCTCGCCGACCTGCCGATCGGCGACATCATGACGCGCCTGCGGAACCGTCCCGAGCCGCTGCCCCGACTCGAGGTGCTCGTGTGTGGTCAGTGGCTGGTCATCGACCACACCCACGGCATGGGCGACGGCCGCCTCGGCATCGAGCAGATCGCCGGTCTGGCCAGCCACCACGAGTTCCCGATGACCGAGCGGTTCGAACGCTCGCTGCCGCCGGACGCCGCCTGGCAGGCGTTGCGTCGTCACGTCCTGCGACACCCCAGACGTCTGCGCGACATCATGCGCCTGCGCGCTGCGAACGTCTCGCCGCCGACCCACGGACCCACGCGCGTCATCGAGGACTGGCATGCCACCCGCTGCGCCCTCACCGCCGCGATGCGCCCGGGGCAGACCGACGAACTCAAGCGTGCGATCGCCGACACCGGTGTCCGGATGTCCTCGGCGGCGGTGACCGTCGCGCTGTGGCGCGCCGCCCTGTCCGCGCAGGGCGTTCCCCTCGACGAGCGCACGCAGATCCTCTTCGACTGCCGCCGCTATCTCGACGCCGGGCACGCCGAGGACCATGGCAACTTCGCCGTGGGCATACCACTGCGCTTCCCACGCGACGCGACGCCGATGGAGATCGGGGACCGCATCCGTGCGGTCGCCGAATCCGGTTGGCCCGCGGCCGTTCTGGCCGCGGGAGAACTCCGGGCGCGCCTGCGTCGATCGTCACCCGAGGAGCCGCCCGTCCCGCGCCGGGTCGAGGTGCCCGACCGGTTACGACTGTCGGTCAGCGACCTCGGGCGGATCGGGATCTTCGGTGATCTGCCGTGGGATCTGGCGGCGGCCTCGCATCACCTGTTCGCCTATGTCGAGCCCGATGGCCCGGATGCGGCGAGCATGCTCGTCAGCGAGATCGACGGTTCGCGCAGTTTCACCGCGACGTTCTGCAGCGATTTCGTCGGTCGCCCGGTCATCGAGGCGGCTCTCGACCACCTCTGCGAAGATCCGGTGTCCCTGCTGGATCGGCTGCTCACACGCTCATGAGGACGGTGTCGCGGCGCGTCAGGCGCCCGCCTGCGACCGTGCTCGTGGCCGTCCTGCTCGTCACAGCACTGCTGACCGCCGCATGTTCGGCCTCCGCCGGCCCGGCGTCTGACGATGCATCGCAGAGCTTTTCGGCACCGCCGGGGGCGTCGGCCGGCGATCTGGTGGGATCACCCATACCGACCGACGCCTACATCTCCCTGCGGCGCATCGTCGACCGCACCGTGCGGTTCCGCTACCTGTCCACCGACCCGGTCAGCGGTGCGCTGGTTCCCGTCTCGGCCGCGGTGTTCGTGCCGCGCGGCCGGACACCGGCGGGCGGATGGCAGATCCTGGCGGTCGGACACCCGACGACCGGCATCGCGGGCAACTGCGCCCCGTCGCTGCACGGCAACCTGCTGGGCACCGTCGGGCTCATCGCGTCGCTGCTCGAGCAGGGATTCGTCGTCGTACAGACGGACTATCGAGGACTCGGCACACCAGGACCCCACCGGTATCTCGACCCCGCGCCCGCCGCGAACGACATCATCGACTCGGTGCGTGCGACGCGGATGATCGTCGACGGCACCAGCGATCAGTGGTGGGGCTTCGGGGTGTCACAGGGCGGGCACGCGGTGTTCCACGCCAACGAGATCGCGGCGACCTACGGTCGCGGTCTGCGACTGCGCGGGACGGTGAGCATGAGTCCCGCGCTCGACGTCGCGCCGCTGGCCGATGCGATGGATGCCGGCACCCTCACCCCGGAGCAGATCGCGTTTCTCCCGCTGGTCCTGACGGGATTGAAGGCGATCCATCCCGAACTCGTCATCGACGACTACGTGCACGGACCGCTGCGCGAGGCGTTCGGCGTGCTCCTGGAGTGCAACGACGCCGCGATGGTCCAGAAGCAGGCCATCGTCGAGGAGGTGCGACCGGAGGACTATCGCCCGGTCGACGACGCGGCCACCGACCGCCTCCGGACGTGGCTGCGCGAGGTGAGTCTGCCCCAGGGGCGGGCTTCGGCCCCGATGCTCGTCGCCTACAGCGACGCCGACGACGTCATCCCGGCCCCGTGGACCGCGGGAGCCATCGATCGGGGATGCCGGCTGGGTGATGCGATCACCGCGATCGAGGTCCGCGGTCAGCCGCACGGCATACTCGACATCGGCTCCGCGGCGACCGACTGGGTCCGGGCCGTGCGGTCAGGACAGCGTCCGCCGAACACCTGCGCGTGAGCTGTGTGCCGACCGGGTCGACCCGGGCAGCGAGAGGAGTGACGATGAGTTCGAACACCGAGGACGGTGCGAACACCGTGAACCCCGTCGACGACCCCACTCCGGATGGCGAGGCGACCACGGACCCCGCCCAGCTCGCCGCACTCTTCGACACGTCACCCGAGGCCGGCGTACACGCCGTCCTCGAAGCGGTGCGCGGGCGCAACCCCGACATGGCCCGGTCGCTCCGCGCGATCCTGTCCGATCCGGAGCGGATGCGCGCGCTGAAGGACAGCGGCCTGCTCGACGACCCGCCGACCCACAGCCTCGACGAGACGATCCGGCTCACGATCGATGCCGTGGGCGTCCCGCACGTCGCCGTCAACCTCATCACACCGGACGAGCAGGCGACCGCCGCGATCGCCTTCCGGTCCGGGAGTCCCGACGGTCCCAGCACCCGGTCGCTGGTCAACTCCCTCTGCGTCCTCCCGGTGGTCAGCGGTTCACCCCTCATCATCGACGACATCGCCGACCACGCGCTCCTCGCCGACCACCCGACCGCCGTCAGCGGGGAGGTGACCGCCTACCTCGGCATCCCGCTCGCCGACGACGACGGACATGTCATCGGCACGTTCTGCGCCTGGGACTCGGAGGCGCATCACTGGTCCACCGCGGAGGTCCAGCTCATGTCCGATCTCTCGATCCTGGTCCAGGAGCTCATCTTCGGGCGTTGACACGGGCGCGTGCCCTCGTGACCTGGCGGTGAGCATTCGGTACCCAACACGTGGCCGGTAGGCGCACGCGGGACCGCCGCGTACACCTACAATCGTCGGGACGGGGGGCTGTTCTTTCGGATGGAGTGGACTTGTCGACCCGTGTATCGCAGGCCGAGTTCCCGCAGACCACGAGGCGCACCCCGGTGTACTCGTCGCCCAACGGTCGGCGCACCTTTCACGAGCTGATCCGCGACGATCCCCTGAGCACGATCGTGACCGTGTCGATCGACGTGTTGTCCGCGACGATCGCGGTGGCCGCCGGGATCTGGTGGGTGAGGAGTGGCAGCGGCGCGAACCCGCCGTTGTGGACACTCGCCACCTTCGTGCCGACCCTCGTGATCGTCTTCTCCTTGCGCGGGGTCTACCGTCGGGGGCTCAATCGCCGGTTCCTCGACGAGGTCGGCCGGGTCATGACCGGATGCACGATCACCGCGATGATCCTGCTGTGTTCTCTGCTCCTCTCCTACTCCGACGACAGACCCGGCGCCGCGGTCACCAAGGTGTGGGTGTCGGCGCTGTTCTGGGTTCCGTTCGGTCGTCTCATCCGCGACATCATCCAGCGGAGCCTGCGCAAGAACGGTCATCTGCTGTCCCCCACGCTGATCATCGGCGACGGGCCGATCACCGCACAGGTGGTCGGCCGCATGGTGGCCGCGCCGGAGCACGGTCTCCGGCCGGTCGGCATCCTGGCCGCCGGCGCGCCACCCCGCGCCGATCGGGACGAGGGACCCACCAACGAGATCGCGCAGCTCGGCGGGGTGGACGAACTCGACGACGCGATCCGGGCGACGAAGGCCGAGGTCCTGGTCGTGGCCTTCGCGGTCACCAATGTCGAAAGGCTCACCGCCGCCGTCCGTATCGCCCACCGGCATGGGGTGAAGGTGTGGATCGTGCCGCGCATGTTCGACGTCGTCGGACGCCGCAGCCGGGTCGACCACATCGGCGGGCTGCCCCTGATGTCGGTCCCGCACACCAACCCGCGCGGTTGGCAGTTCCGTACCAAGCACATCGGGGACCGGGTGGTCGGAGCCCTGATCCTCGCCGCGATCTCACCGCTGTTCCTCACGCTCATGCTGCTGGTCCGGCTGAGCTCGCCGGGCCCGATCTTCTTCGCCCAACCGCGGGTGGGTCGCGACGCGCGGGTGTTCAACTGCCTGAAGTTCCGCTCGATGCGGCCCGAGGACCCCGCCGCGGAGAAATTCCGGCCGACCGCGGGCAGCGCACCCGGCGGCGTCGAGGGCGTCGACCGCCGCACCAGGATCGGCAAGATCATGCGCTCGACGTCGATGGACGAACTACCCCAGTTGCTCAACGTGATCCGCGGGGACATGAGTCTCGTGGGTCCACGCCCGGAGCGTCCCGAGTACGTCTCGCTGTTCGAGGTGCAGATCCGGCGATACGGCGAACGCCACCGGGTGAAGGCCGGGGTCACCGGCTGGGCGCAGGTGCACGGCCTGCGCGGTCAGACCTCCATCGCCGACCGCGCCGAGTGGGACAACTACTACATCGAGAACTGGTCACTCTGGCTCGACGTCAAGATCCTGCTCCTGACCGTGCTCGCGGTGCTCAAACGGGCGGAGTAGCCGCGGCCACCCACCCGCCTCGTCACATCGTCGGACGTCGGGTGTCGTACGCGGGGCGATACGGCACCCGTCCCCGCTCGTCGCGGATGGTGACGATCAACGTGCGGGCGATGACGACGAGCAGGATGATGCCGCTGACGATCGCGAGGAGCAGTGCGGTCATGACGACCTCCTGACGCCGGAACATGGTGTGCCGGCATTCAATCGCCGATCACGACCTGGTGGTAGATGCCAACCGCGCATCCGTGGACTCAACTGCCCGCCCATGGTGACGCGACTCCGCCGGTCGGCGCCACTGATTTTCTCCGGCCGGCCGGTGCCGGGGTCCGGCGACGGCATCGCCGACGGACAGCATCATCCGGCACACCGCCGAGAAGTGCGGTGCGGCAACGACACGCAGTCCGCGACGGTCGGTATCTCTCACGCCGGGCGCGTCAACGCGTCCGGCGCCCCCGGGCGATCAAGTGATGCCCATACGTCCCGCAACACGTCGACGCCGGCGGCGAGGTCGTCGGCATCCTCGGTGAACGGAACGCGGATGTAGCGTTCGTGCGCCCCGTCGACGCCGAACTTCGGTCCGGCGCTGATCCGCACACCTCGGTTCAGGGCGGCGGCCGCGAGCGCGGAACTCAGCGGCGCCCCGAGCCCGACCCACATCGCCAACCCACCGTTGACGTCGGGACTCTCCCACTCCGGCAGGTGTTTTCGCAGAAGTCCGGTGAGCGTGTCCCGGCCGATACGAAGCTGCGCGGAACGAACCGCGAGCAGGTCGTCGTAACCGGCCAAGACCTCGGCGGCGATCTGCTGGTCGATGATCGGCGAACCGAGGTCACCGGCGGGTCGCCGTCGGACGATCCGGTCGACGATGTCCTCGTCGGCACGAATCCATCCCACCCGCAATCCACTCCACACCGTCTTGCCCAGCGATCCGATCGTCACCACCGGCACCGAGGACCTCACCGGCGCATGCGCGGCGAACGGGAAATGGTCCGTCCGACGATCGATGTCGAGCTCGGCAGTCGTCTCGTCGACGAGCAGCGCGGTCCCGGCCCGGCGCGCCGCGTCGGCGAGCCGCTCTCGGTGGGCGGACGGCATCGAGGCACCCGTCGGGTTCTGGAAATCCGGTATGCAATAGGCCATCTCGGGTCGCAACCGGCTGAGGACCTCGACGAAGTGGTCCATGTCCCAGCCGGCCGCGGTGACCGGCGTCGACACGAGCCGTCCGCCGGCCTCGGCGATCGCCTCGTAGGCGTGCGGATAGGTCGGGGTCTCGACGACCACCCGGTCGGCTCGTCGGAGCAGGGTCCGCGCGACGAGTGCGATGGCGTGTTGCCCACCGAGGGTCACCACGATCTGCGCCGGGGTCGTGGGCAGTCCGCGGTCGGTGTATCGATCGGCGATTCGTCGGCGTAGCAGCGGATCGCCCACCAGGTCGAGTCCGGGCCGGCGCAGCAGGTCGGGCACATTGCCCGTGACCCGCTCGATGATCGCCTCGAGACCGGGCACCGGTTCGGGAACGGCGTGCGCGAAGTCGATCTCGGCAACCGCGCCCGGACCCCTCCGCGGGAGCATCGCGACGGAGCCGGATCCCCGGACGCTGACCAGATAGCCGGCCTCGCGCAGCGCTCCGTACGCCGACACCACCGTGGTCCGACTCCGCCCGAGCGCATCGGCGAGGATTCGCTCGGCGGGCAACCGCGTGTATGTCGCGATCCGGCCGTCGTCGATGAGGAGTCGGATGCGGGCGGCGAGGGCCGCGTAGGCCGCGTCGCCGCTCTCCCACTCACCGAGCAGCGTGACAAGTTGCTTCACCCCGAGGTTCGAGCGAGCCACCGGCCGGCCGATGGCTCGCGGTGCACCCACAGAATCCTCCTCACCGGTCGCCAGGGTCCAACGACGCCCTGCGGCCGTCGACGTCCAGTCAAACGCAGTGCCCGCGGGCACCACAAGGTCCAATCCGCGGTCGGTGGACTGCCGTCGAGCGGTGGTGGCGGTCCGCAGATCACCCGTGACCACCGGGCGGCTGTCGGGTTCGGGCGATATCGTCGGCGTCGATGAACATCCGCCCGTCAGCTCTCGACGCGGCCGTGCGTCCCGGGCATGTGCTACGTGTCGATGACGTCGACGGCCTCGCCCTGGCCGACCTCGTCGACTCGGTCTCGGCTGACCTACCGGTGTTCCTGGACCATCGCGGGCCCGGCGATCGCACCGCCCGGGAGGTCGTCCGGGAGGTCCTCGACGCGCTCGAGGACATCGTCGTCGCCCTCTTCCCGGTCTGGCTCCCGGGCCATGAGCCGGGCCTGCCGGTCGACGCCGACGACGCCGAGGC
>ERZ501011.317-NODE-317-length-13719-cov-10.399297_pt1 | contig 13719 bp, 12 predicted proteins | sample MGYA00248833_ERZ501011 | MGnify/ENA primary metagenome ERZ501011 (study PRJEB25958, sample SAMN03398530) | human skin metagenome | study: EMG produced TPA metagenomics assembly of the Human Skin Microbiome Metagenome (human skin metagenome) data set. | reverse complement strand
TCGCCCAGACGCCCTCGTTGATCGCGACCTCCTTGATGAGGTAGCGGAACGTCATGACGTTGTCGGCCATCGACAGCGCGTCGGCGTAGCGCAGGTCGATCTCCTGCTGACCGGGCGCACCCTCGTGATGGGAGAACTCGACCGAGATGCCCATCGACTCCAGGGCCTCGATCGCATGCCGCCGGAAGTTGGGCGCGGCGTCGTGGACGGCCTGGTCGAAGTACCCCCCGGAGTCCGCCGGAGTCGGCACCGACCCGTCCAGGGGCGCTTCCTTGAGGAGGAAGAACTCGATCTCGGGGTGGACGTAGCAGCTGAAGCCGAGGTCGGCGGCCTTGTTGAGCTGCCGGCGCAGCACATGCCGTGAGTCGGCCCAACTGGGAGTGCCGTCGGGCATCGCGATGTCGCAGAACATGCGTGCGGAATGGTGCCGACCGGCCGAGGTTGTCCACGGCAGCACCTGGAAGGTCGACGGATCAGGCTTGGCCACGGTGTCGGCTTCCGAGACCCGGGAGAATCCCTCGATGGACGAGCCGTCGAAGCCGATACCCTCGGCGAACGCGCCCTCGAGTTCGGCCGGGGCGATCGCCACGGACTTCAGATAACCGAGGACGTCGGTGAACCACAGTCGGACGAAGCGGATGTCGCGCTCTTCGAGGGTCCGCAGCACGAATTCCTTTTGGCGATCCATGGTCGCCGACATTAGAAGTACGCTGTTAAATCCGTGTTACACGCGCAATTCCAACTCGCTGTGCTGCAGTTTTACGGACGGCATCCCACATCGTGAGACGTCCGACCAGTAGCTGGGACGCCGGGCCGGGCACGAAATCCCAAGTGAACTGCCGACAGAGTCGCACACGGCGATCTCGGACCCCTTTTCGCCTGTGACCAATTGCATAAACGTGGCAGGTCACAACCGGTCGTCCTGGTGAAACAATGGCCTACGTCCGTGTTCAACCCGGGTACCCGCCGCGCCCTCTCCGGCCAGTCGGGACTCGAGGCAGAAAAGAGACAACGATGTCCGATTCCTCGGTATACGGCGCGTCCGCCCCCGCCCAGTCCGCCAAGCGACGCGTGACCCGCATCCACCACCTCGCGCAGATGAAGGCCGAGGGCGAGAAGTGGTCGATGCTCACCGCATACGACTACTCCTCCGCCCGCATCTTCGACGCCGCCGAGATCCCCGTCCTGCTCGTCGGCGACTCCGCCGCCAACGTCGTCCTGGGCTACGACACCACCATCCCGGTCACCGTCGACGAGATGATCCCGCTCATCCGCGCCGTCGTACGCGGCGCACCGCATGCACTCGTCGTCGCCGACATGCCGTTCGGCAGCTACGAGATCGGCCCGCAGCACGCCCTCGAGAACGCATTCCGGATCTTCAAGGAGACCGGTGCGCACGCGGTGAAACTCGAAGGCGGCGAACGCGTCGCCCCGCAGATCGCGGCGCTGACCGCGGCCGGCATCCCGGTCATGGCCCACATCGGGTTCACCCCGCAGAGCGTCAACGGGCTCGGCGGCTTCCGTGTCCAGGGCCGCGGGGACGGCGCCGATCAGCTCGTCGCCGACGCCATCGCCGTCCAGGAGGCGGGCGCCTTCGCCGTGGTGATGGAGATGGTGCCGGCCGATCTCGCCGGTCAGATCACCCGCAAGCTGACCATCCCGACCGTCGGCATCGGCGCGGGCAACGAGACCGACGCGCAGGTCCTCGTGTGGCAGGACATGGCCGGACTCACCCACGGCAAGACCGCGAAGTTCGTCAAGCGCTTCGCCGATGTCGGAGGCGAATTGCGCTCGGCCGCCGAGCAATACGCCGACGAGGTGCGCCGCGGAGTGTTCCCCGGCCCCGAACACAGCTACTGAGAGCCCGGACGTCAGCACTACGCTGACGTCCATGCGGAACTTCTACCCGGAGATCGAGCCCTACGCCTCCGGCCATCTCGACGGCGGCGACGGCCAGCAGATCTACTGGGAGACCTCCGGCAACCCGGACGGCAAACCCGCCGTGTTCGTGCACGGCGGGCCCGGGGGCGGGACGTCCCCGGCGCAGCGCCGGTTCTTCGACCCGGCGAAGTACCGGATCGTCCTGTTCGACCAGCGCGGCTGCGGACAGTCCCGGCCCCACATCGCCGACGGCGCGAACCTCACCGTCAACACGACACCGCACCTCATCGCCGACATGGAGCGCCTCCGTACTCATCTCGGGATCGACCGCTGGCAGGTCTTCGGCGGTTCCTGGGGTTCGACACTCGGTCTCGCCTACGCGCAGGCCCATCCCGACCGCGTCACCGAACTCGTGCTGCGCGGCATCTTCCTGCTGCGGCGCAGCGAAATCGACTGGTACTACAACGGCGGGGCCGCCCACATCTACCCCGACCTGTGGGAGAGCTACCTCGAGCCCATCCCCGTCGACGAACGCGACGGCGACCTCGTCGCCGCCTATCACCGCCTGCTCACCTCCGGGGACGCCGCGACGGCCCGCGCCGCCGCCCGCGCCTGGACGGGTTGGGAGCAGGCGACCAGCTATCTCCTCCCCCGCCCCGACGAGGAGTCGGACGGTTCCTCGGCGGACGACCCCCAGAAGAAGGACACCGACCGCTTCGACCTCGCCTTCGCATCGATCGAGAACCACTACTTCGTCAATCACGGATTCCTGCGCGACGGTCAGCTCCTCGACGAGATCGACACGATCGCCTCCATCCCCGGCGTGATCGTGCAGGGCCGCTACGACGTCGTGTGCCCGATGCGCAGCGCCTGGGACCTGCACCGCGCCTGGCCGGCTGCCGATCTCCGCATCGTCGCCGACGCCGGGCACGCGTCGTACGAGCCGGGTATCAGACATCACCTGATCGAGGCCACGGACCGGTTCGCGCGGTAGCCGACGCCAGTACTCCGCACGCACCACTAAGCTCGACGGACAGCCGTCGAGAAACCAGGAGGAACAGGTGGCCGCATCCGAGCAGGTCGAGGTGGAGCTGAAGTTCGACGTGGACGCCGGACACGTGGCCCCCGACCTGCGGGTGCTGCCCGGTGTCGTGTCGGCGACGACCCCGGAGACGTTCTCGCTCGACGCCACCTATTTCGACACCGAGAACCTCGACCTCGCCGGCAACAAGATCACCATGCGGCGGCGTACCGGCGGCAGCGACCAGGGCTGGCACCTCAAGCGCCCCACGGGCATTCCGGGAACCCGGCGAGAGCTGCACGTGGGCTTCGACGAGGCTCCCGCGGACGGCGACGTCCCCGCCGCACTGTCGACACCGGTCCTGGCCCACATCCGCGAACGCACCCTGATGCCGGTCGCCGTCATCTCCACGACGCGCACCGTGACCCGGTTGCTCGGCGCCGACGACGAGCCGCTCGCCGAACTCGCCGAGGACCTCGTCACCGCCCAGTCGCTCCTGCCCGGCGGTCACAGCCAGCAGTGGGCGGAGTGGGAGTTCGAGCTCCTCGCCGGTGGCACGCCGAAGCTCCTCAAGGCCGCCGACAAGGCGCTGCGTGCCGGGGGCGGCCGCGAGGCGTCGAGCGCGTCGAAACTCGCCCGTGCGATCGGCGCCACCCCGACCGTGCACGAACCGCGCCTGTCCAAGCGGCCCACCGCACTCGAACTCGTCGTCACCGACATTGCGCTGCACCGCAATTCGCTGGTCGCCTACGATCCCCTGGTGCGCGTCGACGCCCCCGACGCGGTGCACCAGATGCGCGTGGCGTGCCGCCGCCTGCGCAGCGTGTTGTCGGGCTTCCCCACCGTCCTCGACGCCGAGCGCACCGCCCACATCGGCGCCGAGCTGAAGCTGCTCGCCCAGATCCTCGGCGACGCACGCGATTCAGAGGTGCAGCTCGAGTTGAGCGAATCACTGCTGCGTGGCGAGAACGCCTCGCCGGAGCTGCTCGCCGAGCTCGCCGGCACCGAGGTCACCGCCCACGATCGCGCCCTGCGCGCGGCACACGCCGCGATGTCGTCGAAGCGGTACTTCGCCCTGCTCGACAGCATCGACGGCCTGATCGCGTCGCCCCCACCGGGCCCCGACGCCGACATCCCGGCGACCACGGTCGTCGACAAGGCGATCGCCCGCAGCCGCAAGCACATCCACCGCGCACAGGCTCGTCTCGCCGGCTTCGCCGAGGGTTCCGACGAGTGGGAAGAGCAGCTGCACACCATCCGCAAGCGGGCCAAGCGGCTGCGCTACAGCATCGACGCGACCGAACCGCTCGGGAAGAAGAAGTATCGCGAGGTCGGCGTGGCGGCCAAGAAGATCCAGTCCGCGCTGGGCGATTTCAACGACACCCGGATCAACCGGACGCGACTCGCACAGATCGCCTCGGCCGGCACCCTCGGCGGCCCCGACATGTTCGTACTCGGCCGGATCGACGCCCGGCTCGAGGCCGACGGGCACCGCGCGATCGCCGCGTACCGCCGAGTCGCCAAGGAACTCTGACCGAACACCTCACACCTTGCGGAACTCCACCGTCCGGGTCACTTCGTCGGCTTTGGTGAGTTCGACGACCACGCGGTCGCCGGGGCGTAGATCACCCGCGCAGCGCGCGATCACCGGCGGATCGGACAGGAAGATCTGCGCCTGCCTGCGCTCGGTCGCGCCCGACATCACCAGCGCGTCGAACCGCTCACCCACCCGTTCCCGCAGAATCACCGCTTCGGCGAGGTCGATGCTCGCGCGATCCGCGGTGGCGCCGAGCGTGTCGGCCGACCGCAGGATCTTGGGCAGCGTCGGCAACGCGCGGTGCACCCAGTCCGGTACCGGCGTACCGGATGCGATCGCCAGACACACCTCGGTGGCGAACCGGTCCCCGAGCCGCCGCAGCGGTGCGGTGACATGGGCATAGAGCCCACCGATCGCCGAATGCCGCATCAGCGCGTCATCGACGGGCTCGTCGGGTCCGGTGAGGGCGAGGTAGTTGGCACCCCGCATGAGCCCGGCCGCGGCCGATTGCAGGGCGAGCGTGCTCGGTTCGCCACCCGGTAGCCCCGCCAGGAACCGGCCCACCGGCAAGCCGGCCGGCCACTGCACCCCGAGGGCCCGGGCAGCGGCGCGCAGATCCTCGATCGCGTCCTCCTCGGCCGGCGGCAGGGTGCGCAGCAGCCCGACACCGGCCTCGGCCATGATCGTGCCCGCGCACATCCCGGCCAGCAGCGACACCTGCGAGTTCCACATGTCGGCGGGTGTGTGTGCCTCGAGATCAAGACGCCACCCGTCGGCCGTGCGGACGACCGTCTGGTCGGGCAGGTCGAGTTCGACCGCGCCCCGCGCCAGCGCGACCTCGCGTCGCAGTTCGCCGAATGCAGGCAGGGCGGCGATGGCGGGATGCAGCCGGCCGGCGGCGGCATCGGCCGAGACCCCGGCGTAGTCGAGGCGCGCGACCGAGGCGATGCGGGACCGCCGCACCCGGACATCGGTCACCGATCCGTCGCCGGCCACCCGGATGGTCCACAGCACACACAGTCTGACCTGCTCCGGCAGAAGGGAACCCGCGCCCTCGGACAGTGCGCGAGGGTGCAACGGGACCGACCCGTCCGGGAAGTACACGGTCGCGCCGCGTCGCCGGCTCTCCTGGTCGAGAGCACCTTCGGGGGTGATGAGTGCCGCGACATCGGCGATCGCGTAGTCGACGACGAACCCGTCGCCGTCGGCGGTGAGGTGCACCGCCTGGTCGAGATCTCGGGAGGTCGGCGGGTCGATCGTGACGAAGGGGACGCCGGTGTGGTCCTCGCGGACGTCGGCGTACCGGTCGGCACCCGGAGCGCCGGAGTCGATCATCTGCGCGGTGGCCCGGGCTTCGGCGAGGGCATCGTCGCCGTACTCCTCGTCGACGCCCAGTTCGGTGCGTATACCGGCGAAGTCGATGTCGGGGGCGGAGAGGATGCGCTTCACTCCCCCAACCCTAGAGAAGAGTGAGGCGAACGAGTCGGCACGTAAGCCGGATCCTGTTCCCGCACGGTCGTGAGACCGCGTGGGCGGCGACCATCCATCTGGGCACACCGTCGCCGGGTACCTCGAGCGGCCCACCCGCGGGCTGGGGCGAGCAGCCCTCGTGACGCCCGCGCACACGCACCGTGAGGTGCGTGCTTCGGCCTTGCTCCGGGTGGGGTTTACCGAGCCGGCACGGTCACCCGTGCCGCTGGTGCGCTCTTACCGCACCGTTTCACCCTTACCGACCTCGCGGCCGGCGGTCTGTTCTCTGTGGCACTGTCCCGCGGGTCACCCCGGGTTGCCGTTGACAACCACCCTGCTCTGCGGAGTCCGGACTTTCCTCGATGCGCGGCGTGACGGGAGACCGCCCGTTCCGCGCACCGCGGCCGCCCGGCCGACTCGTTCGCGCACTCAGGATACGCCCGGGGCGACGGCACAAAACATCCGCGGTCAGACGCGCCAGTGCGCGGCGTCGTTGACGAGCCGCACAACGGAGCCGCCGTCGTCGAAGTACTCGGCGATCGACACCGACGCGAGGTCGAGGTGCAGCCGGAACAGCAGTTCGGGTCCGACGCCGAGCGCGTCCTGCAGCAGCGTCTTGATGGGCGTGACATGCGAGACCAGCACCACGGTCTGACCCGGATACCTCTCCAGCAGTTCGGCTTTCGTCCGCGAAATGCGTTCGGCGACCTGCGCGAAGCTCTCCCCGCCGGGCGCGGGCACGGTGATGTCGGACAGCCACGCGCGGTGCAGATCCGGGTCACGCTGCGACGCCTCGGTGAACGTCAGACCCTCCCAGTCACCGAAGTCGTTCTCGATCAGCCCGGGATGTTCGACGACGTCGATCCCGGTCAGGGCGGCGACCTCCTCGGCCGTCGACCGTGCACGCCGCAGCGGCGAGGTCACGATCGCGGCGATCCCCTCCTCGCGCACCACGCGCGCGGCGGCGGCGCGGGCCTGGCGTCGGCCCTCGTCGGTGAGGTCGGGATTGCCCCGCCCGGAGTAGCGCCGCTCCACCGACAGCGGCGTCTGGCCGTGCCGGAGCAGGATCAACCGGGTCGGATCGCTGCGCCGACCCTGCCACGACGGCGCCTTGGTCGCCGAATCATGCTCGGGGACGGACTCTTCGGCGGTCGCGGTCACGAATCTAGATCCCGGACTCGGCGGTGCGCACGAGGATCGCGCCGCACTCTTCGCACCGGATCACCTCGTCGGACTGTGCCGCGGCGATGGTGGCGATGGTCCCGCGGTCGAGTTCCATCCGGCATGCACCGCATCGGCGTGCACGCAGCAGGCCGGCGCCGATGCGGCCGCCGGCGCGTTGCTTGTCGTACATCGCGAGCAGCGGCGCATCGATCTCGGCTTCGAGGGTCTCGCGGCGCTCCCGCGCGCGCGACAGGTCCTCGTCGATGGTCTCGAGGGACTTGTCGCGCCGGACCTGCGCTTCGGCGACCTTCTCTTCGAGGTGGCTGATGGTCGCCGCGGCCCGGGTGCGTTCGGACTCGACGGCCTCCTGCTGCTCCATCAGCGACAGCATCTCGTCTTCGAGCACCGCTCGCCGGCGACCCAGGCCCGCGAGCTCGTGTTGCAACTCCGACAACGCTTTCGGCGCCAGGCCACCGGCGGTCAACAGGGCCGAGTCCTTGGCCTCACGGTTGGCCATACCGGTCACCTCGGAGTCGATCCGGCGGTACTCGCGTCCGAGGTCCTCGGCGGCGATCTCCGCGCGCACCAGATCGTCACGGGCGGCATCGATCGCGGAATTGTGTTCGGCGATCTCGGCGTCCTCCGGCAGGGTCTTGCGGCGATGGACGAGACGATTGATCTCGGCATCGGAGTCCGCGAGATCGAGCAGCAGTCGCTGCACGGCGGCGTCGACTTTCATTGCGGTCTCCTCTTCGGCGAAAGTCCCCCCACCGTACGCGGGGGGCGCGCGAGTGCCGGCGGCGGCTCGGTTTCTCCCGAGTCAGCCCGCACTGTGCAGCGCGAACGGATCGGTCGGCGCCTCGAAGACGCTCACCGGCATGCCCAATTCGGCCTCGAGCAGCGCCTCGACCTGCGCACACCACGGGAACTCGGTCGCCCAGTGTCCGGCGTCGACCAGGGCCGGCCCGCCGTCGCGCAGACTCTCGTCGACCGGATGATGACGGAGATCACCGGTCAGGTAGACGTCGACGCCGAGACCGCGGACACGTCCGAGCAAGGAGTCCCCGGCTCCGCCGCACACCGCGACGGTCCGTACCAGCGCGTCCGGGTCTCCCGCGGCGCGGACACCCGCCGGGGTGCGCAACACCCGGGCGGCCTCGGCGACGAAATCGCGCAACGTCATCGGCTCGGTGAGCGACCCGACGCGGCCCAGCCCGACATCGCTGCCCAGGTCGGCCAGTTCGAACACGTCGAAGGCCGGCTCCTCGTACGGGTGCGCGTCGCGCAGAGCGCGCAGGACGCCGGCCCGCAGTCCGCGCGAGGCGACCATCTCGACCCGCGCCTCGTCGACGTGGGTGCGCATCCCGATCTCGCCGATGGTCGGCGAGGCGTCCTCGCCGGCCTCGAACTGCCCGGTTCCGACGACCGTCCACGAGCAGTCCCGGTAGTCGCCGATCGCCCCCGCACCCGCGGCGAACATCGCCTCGCTGACCTGCTCGACGTTGCCCTCCGGCACCATCACGACCCACTTGTCCATCGCCGCAACCGGTTTCGGGTCGATGGGAACGGTGCCGCGCAACCCCAGCCGGTCGGCCAGCGCGTCGGAGACGCCGGGGCGCGCACTGTCGGCGTTGGTGTGTGCGCACAGCAGCGCGATCCCGTTGCGGATGAGCCGATGGACGATCCGGCCCTTGGGGGTGTCGGCGGCCACAGTGGTGACACCGCGCAGGAGGAGCGGGTGATGGGCGACGATGATCCCTGCGCCGGCCGCGACCGCGGCGTCGACCACCGCATCGGTGACGTCCACGCACACCAGCACGCCGCGCGCCGGGTCGGCCCGGTCGCCACACACCAGACCGACCGCATCCCACGATTCGGCGAGGGCGGGCGGATAAGCCCGCTCCACGACGTCGACCACGTCGCCCACCGTCACAGTCGCGTCAGACGCGTTCGCCGGTTCCACTGTCGATCTCCTCTCGTACCAACTCGATCGCCCGCGTGAGCGCGCGGACCTGCGGAAGTGCCCGGACGGCAAGACGAAGATGCGAGTCGCCGAGGCCGACGAAATTGGCGCAGCTGCGCACCGCGAATCCGTGGCGGATCAGCCGCTGCTTCACCTCGGTGGCGTGGGCCATCTCGACGAGCAGGAAGGGCGCCGCGGGCTCGGCCGCCACTCGGAGCCCGATCCGCGTCAGCTCGGCGACCATCTCGCTGCGCTCGTCGGCGACCCGCCGCGCGACCGCGGCGCAGTATCGCTGCCCCTGTTGCTCGACACAGGCGGTCAGCGCGGCCAGCGCGGGGGTCGACACGGCCCACGGTCGTCGGCCGGCACGGAGTCGATCGAGCAGGTCGACCGGCCCGAGCAGATAACCCGCGCGGAGTCCAGCGAGACCGAAAGTCTTTGTCACACTGCGGATCACGAGAAGGTCGGGCCAGTCGACCGAGGCGAGGGACTGGGGTTCGAGTGACCCGTCGGCGCCCAGGGTGAGGTCGGCGAAGGCCTCGTCGACGACGAGGATCCGTCCCGGCCTGCGCAATGCGGCGATGGCCTCGACCGGGTGCAGCACCGACGTCGGGTTCGTGGGATTGCCCAGGATGACGAGATCGGCGTCGTCCGGCACGGCGGTCCCGCTGTCTCCCGGACCGGGCAGCTCCCAGGGTGCGGCCAGCGCGACCTGCGTGATCGGGATGCCCGCGGCGCGGAGCACGACCTCCGGCTCGGTGAACGACGGTTGGATCAGGGCCGCGTGACGAACCCCCAGCCGCGGGAGCATCTCGAACCCGTCGGCGGCTCCGGAAAGCAGCAGCACTTCCTCGGGGCGACGGCCGTGTGCCGCGGCGATCGCGTCGACGGCTCGTCGCTCCTGCGCTCCGGTCGGATATCGCGCAAGATCGTCGAGTCCCGACCGGATGGCGTCGAGGACGAACGCGGGCGGTGTACCGCGGACGTTCACGGCGAAGTCGACGAGCCCCGGCGCGGCGTCCTGGTCGCCGTGACGTTCCGGGTCGGTCAGATCGGCGCGCGGCGGCGGTGTCCCGGCCGGACCGGTCCCGACGTCGAGCGCGTCGTACCCAACTGTCATGTGTTCAGACCTTACGTGCACGATGGAGAGGTGACGACGACGCCGGATCCCCGCCATCCCGAGACCGTCCTACTCGTCGACCTCGACGGCACGGTCACCGACAGTTTCGCAGGTATCGAGAACAGCTTTCGGCATGCTCTCGCCGTGGTCGGGGCGCCCGAGCCCGATCCGCGCATCGTGGCCGGCATCGCCGGGCCGCCGATGATCGACACGCTGAATGCCCTGGGCCTCTCCCCCGAGACGGCCGACAAGGCGATGCGCGCGTACCGAGAGCGATACACCGAGGTCGGCTGGCTGGAGAACTCGGTGTTCGACGGGATGGCCGAGCTGCTCGCCGATCTGGCCGCCGGCGGCCGGACCCTGGCGATCGCGACGTCGAAGAACCAGACAACCGCGCGTCGGATCCTCGAGCACTTCGGTCTGGCCGGACACTTCCGCTACATCGCCGGGGCCAGCGACGACGGTACCCGCCGCGAGAAAGCCGACGTGATCGCCTCCGCCCTCGCCGAACTCGGACTGCCCACCGACCCGCAGACCGGGCACGTGACCACTCCGGTCGTGATGATCGGCGACCGCAGCCATGACGTGCTGGGCGCGGCCGAATTCGGCATCTCAGCGATTCTCGTGCGGTGGGGTTACGCTCTGGGCGGGGAGGACCAGGGTGCGACCTGGGTGGTCGAGTCCGTGGCCGAACTCCGCGACGTCCTGGGTGCGTGACCTCGTACCCGACGACCGGCTGAGGCGCACATCGACTTGTTGAGGTAGCAGTGTCTGACGAACTTCACATCTGCTTCGTGTGTACGGGCAACATCTGCCGGTCACCGATGGCGCAGAACATCTTCCGAACGGCACTCGACGACGCCGGACTCGGCGGCAAGGTGCGTGTGTCCAGTTGCGGGACGAGCGGCTATCACATCGGTGAGCCGGCCGACAATCGCGCGCGAACCGAATTGGTCGCGCACGGCTACTCCGACGCACATGTCGCCGCGTTGATCGGACCTGAACATTTCGAGGCCGACCTCCTGCTCGCGATGGACGAGGGCCACGTGCGCGAACTCGAACGCAAACGTCTCGGCGACCGCACACGACTGCTGCGCTCGTTCGATCCGTCCGCGCCCGCCGACGACCTCGATCTCGCCGACCCGTACTACGGCACCCCCGACGACTTCGTGGTGACACGCGAACAGATCGAGGGTTCGATGCCGGGCCTGATCGACTGGGTGCGGGCCGAACTCGGGGTGTCCTGATCCGAAAGAACCACAAAACCGCCGGTCTGTCCTCTGCTCCCTGAGGAGCGCTCGGAGCTTGCGGAGGGCGCGTCACGAAGGGTCTGCCGACCGAGGTTGCGAAGACCCTCGTGACGCTCGCAAGTGTCTCGCGTACCTGCGCCGATTTGTGACCGACAGACTTCAACTCGACCCCTGGACCTCGATCGAAGTCTAGGAGTCGAGTTGAAGTCTGCCGGTCGCCGGCAACGCCCTCTCCTCAGCGGCCAAGCAGTGCGGGTGCCGGGAGCCCAGATCTCAAGCCGCCGGCGCGATGAGATTGTGCACGAAGCGGATCTTGGTCAGAACCGTCTCGGGCAGCACGAACGGGTAGAGGTCGGGATGGCCCATCGACCGGTTGATCTGATTGAGCGCCCAGGTCAGCGGTAGCCACTCGTCGATGACCCGGTCGAATCCCACGTCCCCGGGCGGCACCCCGTCGAAGGTCGTGCCCGCGGGCGCCATGGCGAACGCCGCTGCGGTGTCGAGCGTGTCGCGGATGTGCAGGTAGTGCGCGAACGTCTCCGCGAAATCCTCCGCCGGGTGCATCGTCGCGTATGAGGACACGAAGTCCTGCCGCCAGCCCTCGGGAGCGCCCTCGCTGTAGTGGCGGTCGAGAGCCGCCTGATAGTCGTCGTCGGGGTTTCCGAACAGCTCCTCGAAGCCCGCTCGTCGCTCGTCGGTGATGAGGACGAGTTGGTAGTAGTGGCCGATCTCATGCCGGAAGTGCCCGAGGACGGTCCGGTACGGTTCGGCGAGTTCGACGCGCATCTGTTCGCGGTGGACGTCGTCCCCCTCGGCGAGGTCGAGGGTGATGACGCCGTTCGCATGACCGGTGATGACCGACTGCTTCGCACTGGAGAGCAGGTCGAAGGCCAGCCCGGACTCCGGGTTCTCCTCCCGGGTCTCGATGGGGAGCCCGAGTTCGTCGAGTTCCAGGATGAGGCGACGCTTGGCGGTCTCGGTCTGGCCGAAGATGACCAGCGCCTCGGGATCGTCGTCGCCGGGACGGGTACGGGTGAGGCGGCACGACTCACACATGGTCGGCTTGCCGCTCCACTTCACCAGCCAATTGCATTGCGCGACCTTGGTATTGGCACAGCGTTCGAGCAGCACGCCGTCCACCTCCACGCGCGCCTGGTCGTCGAGGACGTGGATGGTCCTGGTCTTCAGCCAGAAGCCGAGCGGGCTCCGGCAGTTCAGACACAGACTGTTCTCGAAGGAGAGACGCTGACCGCACTTCAAGCAGAGGAAGTCTCGCATTTCGATCAGGCTACCCCCGCTCGGTAGCCTGGGCGGTGTGCACGTACTGCGAACGATCCTCCGGCCCGGGTGGATTGCCCTCGGTCTCGTGGTCGCGGCGTTCGCGGTGGCCTGCTTCACCCTGCTCGCGCCCTGGCAGCTGGGCAAGAACTCCGACACCGAACGCCGCAACGACCTGATCCGCACTGCCACGTCGATCGAGACGGCACCGTTGGCGGAGGTGGCGCCGTCGTCGACCTTCGTGCCGTCCTCGGAGTGGCGTTCGGTCGCGGTGACCGGGCGGTACCTGACGGACCGGCAGGCTCTCGTCCGGCTCCGCAACGTCGATCAGCGCCCCGCGGTGGAGGTGCTCACCCCGTTCGCGGTCAGCGGGTCCGACCGGGTCATCCTCGTCAACCGCGGTTTCGTCCGCCCGGTCGAGGGAGCGGTCCCCGACATCCCGGCCCCGCCCGTCGGCGAGCAAACCGTCGACGGCCGCATCCGGGCCGCCGAGAGCGTGAGCACCGACCGCGGCACACGCGTCGAGAACGGCGCACTGACCGTCGCGACCATCAACCCGGGGCTGGTGTCCGCGGCGACGTCCACCCCGATGGACGACTTCTACCTGCAGCTCTCCCCCGACCAGCCGGGCTCGCTCGGCGAGATCCCGCTGCCCCAGCTCGACACCGGCCCCTACCTGTCGTACGGCCTGCAGTGGCTCGCCTTCGGCGTGATGGCCCCCCTCGGCGTCGGCTACTTCCTCTACTCCGAGATCCGCGCCCGTCGCCGGGCTGCCGCTGCGGCCACCGAGACATCGGCGACCGCGGCCGCCGGCACCGCCGTCGACCAGCCGTCCGACCCGGTCGCCGCTGCCACCACGACCGTCGAGTCCCGCTCCCAGCGCCGGCAGCACCGTCGAGAGGAATTGCGGGCCGCCGCCGGGACGACGGTGACCCAGCAGGTCGGCGACATCGGCCATGGCCCGCGCGCCGGTGACGAATCCGGCGACGTCCGCGACAAGCTCACCCGGCGATACGGCGGCTGAGCCGCCTCGCC
>ERZ501011.316-NODE-316-length-13738-cov-7.097786_pt1 | contig 13738 bp, 20 predicted proteins | sample MGYA00248833_ERZ501011 | MGnify/ENA primary metagenome ERZ501011 (study PRJEB25958, sample SAMN03398530) | human skin metagenome | study: EMG produced TPA metagenomics assembly of the Human Skin Microbiome Metagenome (human skin metagenome) data set. | reverse complement strand
CGCGCGTGCTCCGGGGCGCAAGCGCCCCGTCGGGGGTACGGGCGCGCAAGCGCGCCCGAAGGGGCGCCGCAAGCGGCGCCGTGGTGGCGTGCGTTTCGGTGTCCCGCTCCCCATCGGCCTACGGCCGATTGGCTGGAGTGTGGTTGTGGTGCACCGTGTTTCATGTCGATCAGTCTATCACGACTCCCGTCGGGCAACGGGCCAGGACGCCGCTGTGTCGGCCTGCGGCCGACCCTGCCTCGCGCCCACCGACCGCCCTGCGGGCGCTCTCTGACTCCATATGAAACATACTACCGCACAACAGAATTAAAACCCATTGCCACACAACCGATTCCCTACGGGAATCTACGCTCAACGCGACCGATACTCCCACATGCAACCAAAAAGGCCGGCGGATCGCCGCTATCCATCTGTGGGTGTGGAGTGTGAAGATGCTCGTTTGTGATCATCACCCACGAAGACCGCAACCGGTTCAGAGACTTCATTGCCCCACAGGACGGCCAGCGCCCACCTGATTCCCACTACGCCGCGCTCATCGAAGCGCTCGACACCGCAGCCGTATCGGACTCCCCCCACTACACGGCCCACCTTCCCAACGATCTCTGGCAGACCTACATCGCGACCGAACGCGGAATCGTGTACGTGACCGGTGAGGCCGAGGCAAAGCCCGCCATCCACTTCTATCCCTGGTCCGCCATCAACAAGCTGACCATCGAAGCACTCGACCCGGTCTCCACCGGCAAGCAGGACCAGCCGGAGTTCCGGTTCGCCTACGAGTTCGACAACTTCCTGAGCATTAGCGCCCGAGGCCGCGACTTTGTGGTGGGGGCCCGGAAGTTGTGGCGTAAGAGCGGCAACCCCAACGCCTACTGACCAGATACAGAACCTCCCGCTGCGCCTCAGCCACCACGGTTGGGGCGCAGCTGCGTCATCCTGGCGCCGGCATCAACACTCGAGGGGCGATCACCAGTTCACCAAGACCTTCAAGGGGTGGGACAGAATAGGTCGGTGGGACAGAGAATTTGGAGACGATTACGCGGGGACGCCTGGGTCATAGCGGTGAGTGGCCTTGGGGTGGGTTTCGCCCTCGGGTGGCTGGTCACTGCGGAGTTGTCACCTGAGACCGCGGGGGCGGCGGGTACTTGGGTCGGCGCGATCGCGACCATCGCGACCATCCTCTGGGCCATCCACGTCTTCCGTGCCGAGACCGAAGCACGGGTCAGAGACCGCCTGGAAAACGAGCAGGCACTCGCGCGCGGTGTGCGCTATCGACTGCTGGGTGGAGGCGGTTACGGGCAGCCTGGCGAAAAGGTGATGCAGTCTGTGCACGTCGAGATCTCCAACGACACCACAGAACCCGTGAGCTGGCAGGGCACCTCCGTAGACGGCGTCCGCCCGCAGCGCGCTTGGGATTCGTTCGCTCCCATCGCAGCAGGCGAATCGAAGAGGATCACCATGGACACCGACCCATTTTCCGCTCCGGACGAAGAGTTCAGCGGACGAGAACTGAGATCGAAGTCGTCCACGATCTTCTACCGGATCGGAGGGGTCGACTGGCGCCGGACAGGAGACGGCCAGCCGGAAAAGTGTTGACCGTTTGATCGACGGGTCTGACTTGCCGGACCACGATCACGTCGTACGGTCGGCCACGGCCTGCCTCACGACGTCGAAAGCCCGCTCGTTGAAAAGATCATCTACGCGCCGGCCTTCGGGGGGATAGATGAGCCGGAACGGGATGCGCGATCGGTTCTCGAACACCATTGATGTGCTGCCATCCGCATGAGTCACTGTTCGCCCGACCGTCAGCGGGCGGGCGCGGTCCGGCATGGGGTCGATCAGGCCGATGAGCCCGAGTTGGTGAAGCATGTGCACCGAGTTGTACGCCTCATCACTCAACCCATACTCGCTCCACCTGACTGACTCCTTGAGGTCTACGCCGGCATCACCTACTGCGTCTGTGCGACGGGTCGCTCTGAACCGCTCCGTCCTGTCCGCGATGACGAGCAGGGTCGCGATTTCAGCCGGCGTGAGAGCGAGGTGCCAGCCGTTGTAGAAGAACGCACTGGGCACGCGGACCACAGTCTTCGGCGCGGCCCCCTCACCCGCAGCCACATACGGCCGCTGAGTGCCGTCCTCCCTCAGGATTTGGAACTGGTCATAACCGCCGGCACGGCCGGGCGGTTTGGTCAGCGAGACGAGCCGGTAGTCGACGAGAGAGTCGATCGCGGTGGTGAGGGATCGACGCCAGCGACGTCGATTGTCCGACGGGCTTCGTGGGCGATCACTGGTCAACCGCATACCCCCAAGGTCCACCCAGCAAGCCGGCGACCCTCGCCGCGGCGTGTTCGGCAGCTCGTTCACGAACGCCCGGGTGCTCGCGTGGGGTTGGAGTTGCGCGAGGTAGAGCGCAGTCAGGTACAGCGGCAGCGCCCGGCTCCCGGCCGCAGCGATGAGTTTGGTCATCGGGGGTCGTGACGCAATGTCACGCTCACGATCCCATGTCGCATCACGCTCACCGGTCGTTCGGACCCCCTTGCCCAGATGCACAAACTCCGACCTGATGCGAACATCCGTCAGGTCACCGCGATCAAGGACGCCGTACGTTTCCACTGCCCGCGCGATTCCTGACTCGTTAGCGTCCAGGTCCTTCAGTCGCGTACCTGCCGCTGCTCGCGCGCTGGCCTCCGCACGCTCACGCCATTCCGACTGACGCCTGGACTTCTCTTGCTCCTCCGGAGTGAACTTCGCAGCGAGCACTCCCCAACCCTTCTGCATATCCAATTTGTACACCGTTAGCGGGGCCACTGATGGCGGAACTTAGACATAGAAGGTGTTATGTCAGTATCCCCCGCCATCAATGGCTTTATGTACCGCCATCAGTGGCCCGGAACCGGGGTGACGAGGCATGGCCCGGTTGGCGACGATGCTGCGCATGAACCTTCGTCACATGATCACCGTCCTCGCCCAGACCGCCGCCGAACACGGATGGCCTGCCACTCTGCGACTCGTACTACTCATCGCGTCCGTCCAGCTGCCGCGCCCCCTGCTCATTGCAGCGGCCACGATCACGTGGTGGTCGCAAATGGCGTAGCCACTCTCCCCGGGGGACCTGAAGCGAAAGCCGTCCGGGTAGGCGCGACCAGGCCGACCTGCGCCGTCACGGCAGCGGATTTACCATCCGCTACCCTGCGCGGCATGGGCTCAGATTCCCTGAGGTTCTGGCATGGTGGCGCACCCGGGCTCGCGGTGGGCGACCGCATCATCCCTCGCTCGCAACTCCCTGACGACAACTACGACAAGGCGATTCACTCGACGATCGACCCCACCGACACCGGCCGCGTGTATCTGACCACCAACACCTCTTTCGCCATCGGTTGGGCGCTGCGCTACGCACACACCCCTTTCCCCGATGCACGACACGGAACCGTCTATGAGGTACGGCCCGAAGGCACAGTCGACATCGACACAGACTTCCCCGCCGAGGCTGGCTCCTGGCACGCACCCAGTGCAGTGATCATCGGGATCTATCGCCGCCGCGTCAGAGGCTCGGAACGTGACCGGCGAAAACGCATCAGCTGCTACACAACATGGTCCGACAGCACACCCGTCTACACCAGCGACGGATTCCTACTTCCCGCCCCCGAGTGGCGAGCACAAGGCATCACCGCAGACGAACTGCGCCGGTTCGGCCGGTGGCCAGCACGCGAGAACCTAGCCGCCCACAACGGAGCCATCATCGACACCACAAATCACCTCGACGACCTCCTGGAACGCGAGTTCTTCCTCAACTACGTCCGCAACAACAGAATCGTCGGGCCCTATCTGTTCAGAAGTTCCTCCACCAGCGAAGAGAGTGGAAACAAGTAGTCGATCAAGCTCACTGCGACAGTCACGGTCACCACTGATGCAGCACACACGCCCAGCAGAGGCCACGGCACAAGACCACCGTTATGGAGCCGTGCGCCGACACTGTAGGGCGCCAACGCCAAACGCGTTCGCCGCAGACCCCACACCGCCCCGCCCAATCCCAACCCACTCGCGATGAGCAGCGCGACAAGCAGTACAGGAACTCCCAGGTGGTGACCTACCGGGTATCCCGTCGCACAGCCTGCGACAATCGCCGCGGTCCACGACCAGCCCCTCAGCGTGCCGTTGTCGATCTGCGGTACCGGTGACTCACCGAGCCCGAAGACGAAAAGCGCGACCCCCAGAACCAACCCGGTCACCACAGCAGCAATAGCGATGTGCCAGGTGCCATCCCATACCGTCCAAGAGTTCACCGCGTCGCTAGCCGACATCTCGTTTGTTCCCCCGCATGCGCTCGCTAAGTCCGATCAGAGCGATCATGCTGCATCGATCCGACAATCGGCCTCACCCGCGCGAGGCCCAATCGTGAGGTCAGCGCCCGTCTCACCTTCCCACCGCCCCGGGGCCCGGGCCGCGCTATCCACGCAGCCCGGGGTCCGGCCCTAACCCGCAGCAGTCCGGGGTCCGCGGCGGGCTTCGACCTGCGCCTTGCGGCGGTTCAGGCGCCGGCGGATGCTCTCCCCGAGTTCGGTGGGCTGACCGCACAGGGTCGCGGCCGAGGCCCAGCTGCACCCACCATCGGCATGCACCTCGATGATGGCGATCTCGATCTCGGAGAAGTGGCTCAGAACGTCCCGCAGCCGAGGGTCGGTGTAGGTCTCGGCCAGCTTCGTATCCGGGGCCGGGGTGATATCCAGGAGGCTGAGCCCATCGGCGGTCACCCGCGCATCGAAGGGCCGCACGAACCGGCCACCGATCTGGGTCTCGTCACTCGGGCGCCACAGGTTGTGGTTGGCCTTGCTGCGCGCACGCAGATGCTTGATCAGCGTGTCGTCGTCCATCGGCGTCGTATCCCAGCCCGGCTCGAGCAGCGCGGCGATGACCGCCTCGAGCATCGTCGCGGGCAGCCGCGCGAACTCCAACCAATCCCGGGCGAAGGCCTTCACCGCCTCGGTGTCACCGTGCAGGACCGCGTTGCGGGCACCGCGCGCTGCCCATAGTGCGAGCCGTGCGAGACGGTGACCGGCCCCGGCCAGGGTGTGCCAGTCCCGGAACAGAGAGACGATGCTCTCCTGCATCCCCGCCAGCACGCCGCCGCCGAGGAGCCCCGCCGACAAGTCCGGAATCACGAGGTGACCGCTGACCATCTCCGACACCGATCGTGCGACCGCGGCGACCTGAGCCTGGTGCGGCAACCCGATCTTGGGCAGCAACGAATTGATCTTCATCGCGCTGGCAGCGTGCACCTGCGGAGAGACATTGTTGAACAGCTTCTGCACGTCCACCCCCGGCACCACCACATCCGGGAACACCTTCGGCATCGGCGGGAGGAGCTTGGGCACCACGACATCCGGGAACACCTTCGGCACCACCACATCCGGCAGCAGCTTCGGGGTCTCGGGCATCGCGTGCCGGCGGATCGCTCGCAGGACGTCGTCGTAGGCCGAACTCGCCATGAACTGGCGCAGGCCACGAGCCGCGGCATCCATGCCCGGCGTGATCGGACCTCGCGACGCAGCCCGGTAATCAGGGCGGGTCGTAGACGGGTCGGCAGGCCCTTCGGTCTCGGCAGCACCCTGGTCCACGTTCTTCTGGTCCGGGCCCTCAGTGCCGTCGTCGCTGGGTTCGATGTGGTCGGTCATGGCGCGGTTCTCCTTCGTGTTTCGAGGGAGGTCGCTCCGTTTCTGTGTCGACCTCCTACCTCCTAGGCGGGAGAACCGGCGATTTCGACCAACACTCGCATGTGTTCTACATCACACGTTGGCGGCCTGGTATTCCCCGGCCCCGCGGTCGCGGTCGTTGGACGCAGCCGTCGGTCACTCCGACCACACCTCCAGCTCTGCTGTGAGGTCGTAGCCGGCGGCATCACGGACAAGCGTCTCGGCGTTGGCGCGGGACACGCTGATCCCATCGGACCCGTAGTAGCTGGCGATGACGTCGGGCGGGGTGAACCGCCCACCGAGCGCGTCACCTCCGTCGCGGCGCACCCGCCACCATCGATCCAAGGCCCGTTCCTGCGCGATCTGTTCGGGCACCTCAACCAGGATCACCCGGACGTGGGTGTAGTCGGCGTCCTGGAGCTCGGTGAGCAGAATGTTCCCCAGCCCGGGCCACGTCAGGGTGCCCTCGATGATGATCGGCTCGCCGCTCGTGAGGACGTGGCGGCGGACCGCATCGGAGATCTGGGTCGACTCGACATGCACCAGGGCCGCCAGCTCGCGCGGCGCTACGGGCTTGTCGTCGGCGAGCCGTCTTCCCAGCAGGTCCGCATAGAGATTGCTGGCGACTGCGTCCTCGAGCAGTGCGTCTTTGATCTCGTCGGCGTCCACGCGCCGGTACTGCGATGCATCGGCGCCCAGGATCGCGTTGACCGCCGTCGACTTTCCCGCGCCGGGAACACCAGCGGTGATCACCGCCTCACGCACGCCCCCGCCAGGCGCCAGCTCGTCGACGAGGTAGTCAGTGATGATGTCCTTGCGCACCCGGGCGCGCAATGGATCGTCCGCAAACTGCTGAGCGGTAGCCCGGGAACTCCAGGTACCCGCAGGGCCGCCGTGTGCGGTCAGGGCAGCAAGTTCGGCGGCTACCGCGTTGCGCAGCTCATCGTCAGCACTCACCCGGCGTCAGATGCAGCGTTGCGCTGCCGGTCGCGGCGAGCTGCGAACAGCTCGGAGTACTGATCGAAGGTGAGACGGTCGCGCTGGAAAGCGAACTCGATATCGTCCCAGCTACCACGCACATAGGCGTCGGTGGCGACGCCATTGACCTTAGGGACATGCCCATCGGTGTAGTCGAGTTCCTTGAGCGCCTGCATCATCTGCTCATCGTTGATAACGCCAGCATCGCGCTCAGTGATGATGTCCAACGCGGTGCGCGGGATCTCCCGCAACGCCCCGGCGTTCTGCCGCTTGACTGCCGCCAACAGACGACTGATGTGCGGTTGCGACACCTCCAACGACTCCGCGATGACGTTCTGGTTCACCCCAGCCATAGCCGCCTCAACGATCTTCTGCCGCTCACGAAAATCAGCCACTCGCTTCTGAGCCCCCACCCTCCGCAGCTCCTCACCAATGGGGTCCTTCGGACGTCCACGCCTGACCTTTGTCGACATCGCTGTTCCCTTCTCATGCCACACCGCGTCGCATGTCTTCTGCATATACAGTCAGTATACTCCCACGTATACCCCATAGGCCTCGGCATGATGATGCCCATCGCGGGGACGTCAACACAGGCGCCCAGCCATCCCGGCGGGCGCACGATCAGGGCTGGGGTAGCCGCGGCGGTCCTCTCGAAAAGCTGGCCGGTCCCCTTATCGGCGGTCGGCCGCCGACAGCGCTCAGATGACGGCAATCTGACGGCCGCGGCGCCGTCAGTCGATGTGCTCAATCAGGTCTGGGGAGAACGTCATCGTCTTGCCCGCCCAGCCCCTGGGGGCGCTGATTGCGACCTGCACATCACCGTCGTCGAGTGCGGTCACTTTCCCGGCCAACGCGCACCGTCGGCCCTCGGCGTCACGGAACGACGACAGCAGGTCGATGGTGCGCACGCGGTGTCCGACAGCGAAAGTCATATTCTCCCGCCTCACGCCGTCGTGATGTCGCCGAGGTCGTAGGCCACCCAGCGACCCTCGTGCAGGCCGAGTTGGCGGTCGTCGACCTCACCGGCCCACTCCGGGAGTCGGTCGACGTCGACGACGGTCGGGATGTGCACCCGCGCCATCGACAGCAACGGCAGATCGACGAGCACGCCGGGGTGGGCGACCAGCTGGCACGGCGCGATCGGCACCACTGTCGACAAGCTGTCCGCCGCGGCCGAGGCTTCGATCCGGTTGGCGGTGACACCAACACTGGTGAACGGGACTTTGAGCACCCGGTCCGGCCCGTCGGTGAACACGACCCGACCGGTGCCGATGCCGATGCACTCACGCTCGGTGAAGCACTCATCGAGCACCACGGCCAATTGCCACGGCAGATCGTGTTCGGCGGCACGCAGATACGGCCACACATGCGGCAACGCCCCGGGGGCGACCAGCTCACCCGACGCCGGCAGATCCGAGCACCGTGCGGCGGCGCGCAGCAGCTGCCGCCACCGCGCCGGCAACGGGTGTCCGGTGGTGCGGGAATGCGCGGTCCTCAACACGGTCAGACGCTCATCGGGCCACGGGATGGACCCGGTGTCGATGGTGTCGATCGCGGCTTGCACCTCGGCCAGCACCTCCAGCGCCGCGGGGGTGCGGCGATACACCCGGGCCAACCGGAAACGCCGGTCGCAGACCATCAGCCGCCGGCCACCGTCGTGCTCGACGAGGTGGACGCCGACCGCGACTGGCGGGCCGCGGCATTGTGCCGACGTCGCCAATTCCAGTCGCTGAACCGCCCCGCTGCCGCCACCAGTGGCCACAGTCCGACAGCGGCCAGGATCGCCAGTGCGCCCACGATCCACCGATTACGGGTGTAGAACGGCGCCGGCACCCACCTCGACCGGTACTGGTGCTGCCAGTGCTCGGTGTGCCGGTACTCCTTCCACAGGTGCCAGCCGAAGACCGGGCCGAAGGCCAGGTAGGCGATCGCGGGAAGAGTCGCCACACCCCACAGGTACGCGGTCATCGACCCATCACCGTGCTCACGTCGTGCCGAGGTGCTCGACGCTGGCGCCGGTTTCCCGCGCGTACGCGTCCGCGGCGGCGCGCTCGGCGTCGGTGAACGCGCGGGTCTGCGCCGGCCGCCCGGGTGGTCGCACGATGAGGGTCAGGTCCCCGAGGGCGGCGCGGTCGCGCTTGGGGGCGCGGCGATCGCTGATCCCGCCGACAGATTCGATGTTCTCGGTCATGAGCCGTCCCCTGTCACTTGCTCGCCGCGGTCGTGGCCTCGAGGTAGCCGATCGGCCCTCCACTGTCGACCGCGATCCGGCTGGCCATGATCTGACGGGTCCGCTCGTAAAGCTCGTCGTCCTCGCCGATCCGGATCCCGGCCAGGTCCTCGATCGAGGGTCCGGCGACGGTGTAGTCGGCCACGCTTCGTGGGCGCGGCCCACCAAGCCGGGCCAACAGCCGACCGCTGTAGTGGTAACGCAGGCCCGTCTCGGTGGTGCGCTGCTCGGTGTCAATGACGCCGGTGATCTCGTACACCGCGACCGGGATCGTCGCGACCGTCACCGCGTACAGCCGGTTGTCGCACACCTTGTCCGCATCCGAGCGCCACCACCGCAGCGACGTCGCTTCCAGCTCGTCGTCGGTGTGCTCGACGTGGAACCCGATCCATTCCCGGTCGGCGTCGTAGGCCTCGGCGCGGGCCGCGGTCCGCAGCACCGTCAGTTCCCCGTCGACCACCTGTAACTGCGGGCGGGCAGCGAGTGCGTCGACGAAATCGGCCGGCGTCGGATTGGGCAGAATGCCCGAGGCCAGGAGCTTGTCGAACGACCCGCGCGACACCCCCAGACGCGCAGCCGCGACCGCCGGCTTCACCAGCAATGCTCGCTTACCGCCCGGAAACCCGGCTGATGCAAAAGTAGGCAGAGACATGAAACGTACCCCTATCGACTAGGTTGGCCTCGACGGCCCGATGCTGCGTCGGTTCAACGCACCCTCCACACTGTAGCAGCAGATTCCGGCTACCGTCGCTCACGCGCACCGACGTCGTCGGTGGTGCCGGCCGGTGGAATGTTCGCCGCCGGCTCGGCGGGACGGATTGCCGCCGCGGCGACCGTGAGCGGGATCGAGGCGTGGGATTGCTCGTTGGCGCTGGCCACGTGCACCGAGACCACCGCGACCCATCTGCCTTGGCTGGTTTGGAGCCAGGCGTGCTGCCAGCCCTGCATGCGTTGCTCGAGGCGCGCGCCGCCGGTGCGGACTCGCAGCGGCACCGTGTTGGCCGGGGTGAACCCGCCGGCCATGCCTGCCGCGGTCATGTCGACCCACACCGGGCGCGGCGGGTCGAACACCCGCAGCGTCCGCCGATCAGACCACTCCTCGAACACCCATTCGAGTCTATCTGTAGTATCGGGTGCACGGGCGCGGACGTCCGGTGAGGAACGCGGAGGGAAGCCGCCGACCTGGCCGGGGTTCGCGCCCTTTCGCGTCGCCGGGTGAGCTACCGAGGTGTGCGGCCCTCGACAACGGTGATGGCCAGTCGGATGCCGTCGGGGTTGAGGTCGGGGTAGTAGAGGTGGCCGTGGGCGTCGGTCATCTTGAAGTGCGCGATCGAGGTGCCGGGCAGCAGATGGGCCTTGCAGTGCACGGCGATGTCGACGGTCTCGCCCGGCTCGGTGTGCGGGATCGGCGACAGCGCGGGGGTGCTGACCTGGCCGGCTGATCCCAGGGAGCCCAGCCGTTTGAGGTAGCGGTCTTCCCAGGCCACGGTGCCGGCGTTGCGCAGCCGCCAGACCTTGACGAATCGTTCGCCCGGGGCCATGAGCGTGCCGTCGGGCACGGTGACGTCGTCGACCCATTCCGACACGTCACCGGGGATCGGGCGCGGCTGCGCCGGTGGTGGCGTCTCGGGGGTCTGGGCGGGTGAGCGTGGTGGCCGGTTGGAGCGGTCTTCGGCGACGACGTCGGCGAGGAATCCGGTCAGGATGCCGTCGCCGTGCAGGATGGTGTCGAAGGTGGCGACGAGTTCCGGGCTGGGCCGGAACTTGCCCAGCTCGGTCTGGCTGATCGTTGTGCTCGAGCACTCTGCCTGCTGAGCGAGTTCGGTCTGCGACAGCCCGTTGATGCGCCGAAGTTTGCGGAGATGGGCGCCCAGACGCGCCAGCGGGCTGTCCGGGGCCGGCAGCGGTGTTTCCGGACGGCCACGGCGCCCGCCAGCCGGTCGGTGTGCAGCGTTCATCGTGGCGTCTCCCCCGTACCCCGGGCCAACGGTTCTGGCCCCCGATTATTTTGGTTGTCGCGCTGAAAATAGGTGGTCGGTCATCGTGGTCTCACGAGCAACCTGATCGGTGAAACTGGTTCACCGCGTGGAGTTCTCGAAGAGATGGAGAATACCGTGAAACTCATGACGCGCGCAGGGTTGGCGGCGATCACCGCGGCCGCAGGAGTAGCGGTGGCCACCGGTGTCGCCGCACCGGCGCAGGCCTACCCCAGCGGTGACCCGTCGGCGACAGGGTGCGCCAACGGGGCCTCGACGATCTGGAAGAACACCTACCTCGGTGCCGGCACCGTCGAGGTCCGCTACAGCCCCGGCTGCGGCACCAACTGGGTGAGGGTCAGCGGGGCCACCAACCGACAGAGCGAGGCCGGGATCTACTCGTCCTACTCCGGGTGGCAGTGGTCGCCGTCGTACTCCAAGAGCCCCAGCCAGTACTGGACACCGATGGTCTACGCGCCTGGATCGACGTGCGTGACCTTCCGGGTGAAGATGCAGAACGGCAACGGCATCGGCATCACCGACACCGGCAACAAGCAACTCTGCTGACACCGGCCCGCGCCCCGGAATACCCGGGGTGCGGGCACCGTTGAGGTGTGTGACGGTGGCGGGCTCATTGCCCCGGGCCTCACCCCTTTTCGCCGCTGCGAGCGGCCGTTCGCCGAGAGGCGCACTGACCGGCACCGTCCATCATCAACACGCTGAGGCCGTTCATCCCGAGCACGGGGTGGGCGGCCTCAGTCGTCGAACGGGCACACCCCTGGGGAGGTGATGAACAGGTGGCTGGGATGGCGCCTATGCTGGCCTCGCCAGGTCCGGCCCCGACGGGTTCGGGATGGTCGTGGGAGGCCAAATGGGACGGGCAACGCGGTGTCGCGCGCATTGCTGATGCCGAGGTGTTGCTGCTGAGCCGCAGCCTGAGTCCGATCACTTCGACCTACCCCGAGATCGTCGCGGCCCTACGCACCGCGACCGGTGGGCGTGATGTCGTTGTCGACGGCGAGATCGTGGCCCTCGACGGCGGGAGGCCGTCGTTTGCGCGGCTGCAACGGCGCATGCACACCCCGCGGCCTCGACGTCCGTTGTTGGCCGAGGTGCCGGCGGCGTTCTATGTGTTCGATCTGCTCGAGGTCGACGGCCAGGACACCGCCCCGCTGACCTACCTCGAGCGGCGGCAGTTACTGGGCGAGGTCGTCAACAGCGCCGGTGCGGTACAGGTGACCCCGTACTGGCCGGGCGCGGACCCGGCGGCGATGGTCGCGATGGCCGCCGAGTTCGGTCTGGAAGGTGTCGTCGCCAAGCGCAGCTCCTCGGTCTACCGGCGGGGCCTACGCTCCCCGTCGTGGGTCAAGGTCCCGCTACGGGCCAGTGCGGAGGTCATCGTGTGCGGCTGGACGGGCAGCCCGACAACGATGCGCTCGCTGCTCCTGGGCGCCCTGAGCCCGTCGGGCGAGCTGGTCTATCTCGGTGATGTCGGCACCGGCTTCACCCAGCGCCAGCGCCGTGAGGCCGCGGTGATGCTCACCGAGATCACGGCCGCCGACCATCCGTTCACCGCCGGCACCATCCCGGACAGGACCGGCAGTGCCCACCTGCGGTGGGTGACGCCGACGCTGGTGGGCACCATCGAGTACCGCGAGTTCCATCGCCGTGTGCGCCATCCCTCGTGGAAGGGCTTCCGCAACGACAAAACCCCCGGCGAGGTGGTGTGGCCAGAACTCGACGCCTTGTGATGCTGTCGCACAACCGATTGCGCGCGACGATCAGCGGGGGAAGGGTCGGCCGTGTTCGTCGAGATGAGGGGTCAGGGTCACCCAGATCATCGGATTGTCGGAGTCTGGTAGCAACGGTGTCGCCACCGCAGTGATGGTGACAAGGTCTGCTCCGCACCGTTCGCAGGGTTGGTGCTCGTCGGAGGCAACGATGGCCGCGCAGGTGTGGCAATACCGGGCTGGCACTTCATAGTCGGCCATCTCAGTACCTCCCTCGATTTCTGGCGCGTAGACCGGCCACGAGCCGCGCGAGAGTCGTCATTGCTTACCGGTCGCTGGCCGGGTGGGCGATGGCGCGGAGCTGCTCGATCGCGGCTTCACGGACGGATTTCTGGCTAGCCGAACCGGGTGGGGAGATGTAGATCCCGGCCCAGATGCCGGTGAGGTGGGCGGTGTCGTCCAGGGCCACGCGGGCGCACCCTTGCCGGATCGGGCAGCGCCGGCAGTCGGCCATCTCCGCGTGCCCAGCACCCGCCCGGGCGGTGGACAGCCGATCGGGGAACCAGGCGTCGGGGTTGCGGGTGCAGGCCGGGATGGCGTCGGCGGGTAGGTGGCGGGCTGGGGACTCCACGAGCGCCCAGGTGGGGCCTTGGGTGGCCGCGCGCCGGTTGCGGCTGGGATACAGCGGCGCAGTGTGGATATCTCCGGGGATGACGGGTGTGCTCATGCCCCGCCCTCGTGGTCCGAAGCGGTGGCGGCCACCGCTGGCAGGTTGTCGAACAGGCCGGTGACTGCCGCGTGGGCGGCAGCGGTCTTGGCCGCTTTGATACTCGGTGCGGCTGCGATTCCGTGGGCGGGTCCGGCGGTGAGGGTGACGGTGAACATCCGCTGATGGGGTGGGCCCTCGGGGTGTGTGTCGACGTGCAGTTCGCCGGCGCCGATGGTGGGGGCGAGGGTGGTCAGCCAGCCGACCGGGTTTTTCAGGGCGTTGGCGCGGCGGCGCGCGCGCCGGGTGTCGTCGTCGCCGCCGAGCGCGGCGTGTAGCGCGAACGCATCCCAGGCCCCTGTTGGCGTGGGGGTCCTCGGGCCCGCCGGGGGCGGGGTGTGGTTGGCAGGTGTGCACGGCGGCGCCACCGC
>ERZ501011.313-NODE-313-length-13817-cov-6.167999_pt1 | contig 13817 bp, 12 predicted proteins | sample MGYA00248833_ERZ501011 | MGnify/ENA primary metagenome ERZ501011 (study PRJEB25958, sample SAMN03398530) | human skin metagenome | study: EMG produced TPA metagenomics assembly of the Human Skin Microbiome Metagenome (human skin metagenome) data set. | reverse complement strand
CGGGCAGCCGCTTCAGCACCTCGGCCAGACGCGGATTGGGCTCGAGGCCATCCAGCGGCACATCGTGCACCTCATGGAGGAAACGCTCCGTATCGACCGCATAGTTTGCCATCAGGCCGGCCAGCGTCGTGCCGTGCTCGTCCAGAAACTGCCGCTGCAACACCGCCGCCTCTTCCGGCGCCAGCCCCACGGCCTCGACCACGAAGGCGTTGATCCGCTTCTGCACCAGCCCCATCAGCCCCTGCTCGGGCGGATAAAGCGTGTCGTCCATGTCGAACACCCAGAAGCGGACGTCCGACAGATCGGGCGCCGCCGCCCTCACCCGGCCGTCACCAGGGTGCCGGCGCCGTATTCGCTGAACAGTTCGACCAGCATGGCGTGCGGACGGCGCCCGTCCAGGATCACCACCGCCTCGACGCCCGCGCGCACGGCCGCCATCGCCGTCTCCAGCTTGGGGATCATGCCGCCGGTCGCTGTGCCTTCATCGATCAGTCGCTGCGCCTGTTCCAGCGTCATCTCGCGGATGATCTCGCCGTCCGCGCCTTTAACTCCGGGCACGTCCGTCAGCAGCAGCATGCGCTTGGCGTTCAGCGCGCCCGCGACCGCCCCCGCCACCGTGTCGGCGTTGACGTTGAAGGTCTGGCCGTCCTCGGCCACGCCGATCGGCGCGATCACCGGCACCCAGTCCTCGGTCTCGGACGCGATCAGCCCCTTGATCAGCTTGGGATCGACCTTGGTCGGCTCGCCGACGAAGCCCAGGTCCACCTCGTGCTCGATCAGGCTGTCGGGATCGCGCTTGGTGCGGCGTGTCTTTTCCACCGTCAGCAGGCCCGCGTCCTTGCCCGAAAGGCCGACGCCGCGGACGTCCGCCTCCTTGCCCGCCATGGTGATCCAGTGGGCGATCTCCTTGTTGACCGCGCCCGACAGGACCATCTCGGCCACCTGCATGGTGTCGCCATCCGTTACCCGCAGCCCGTCCACAAAGCTGGACTTGACCCCCGCCTTGTCCAGCATGGCGCTGATCTGCGGCCCGCCGCCGTGCACCACCACGGGGTTCACCCCCATCAGCTTCAGCAGCACCACATCCGCCGCGAACTGTTTCGCCACCGCGCTCTCGCCCATGGCGTGGCCGCCATACTTGATGACCACCGTCTCGCGGTCATAAACTTGGATATACGGCAACGCCTCAGCCAGCGTCTTCGCCGTCTCCCAGCTGCGTTCTTCGGTTTTGATCATGATCGCGCGGCCTAGCAGGAGCGGTGCGCTATGTCACGACGACCCGTCCGCCAGTTGTGGATCATCAGCTCGGCGGCGCAGGATGAGGTTCGCCCGCGTTTGGGCCTTCAGGACATAGCTTTCCTTGACCAAGTCGGAAAACGGAGCCTGATCCAAAGACATGACGCTGAAGTCGTGAGATGCTTCGATGATGATCCAACGCGGCTTGTACCAGCCGCCGCCAATCAGGTCGTTCAGTACCTTGATGTCTTCACCCTCGATGTCGAGGGAAAGAAGGTCAAAGGAAGCAGGCACCTGTTGCTCTTGTAGGATCGGCTCCAACCTTCTGGCCTGCACCTCCAGAACTCCTGGGCTTTCTCCCCAGGCTTTCGCCATGTCGGGGTTCAGGGACGAGACATCCTCGTTGACGCCGAGCGTGAACGTCGCTCGACCGTCGAAGTCCGAAACGGCGCAGTTGATCAGCGAGAAATCCAAACCTGCGAAATCCCGCTTGATCTCCTCCAACAAGCCTGGGTTCGCTTCGATCAGGACGCCTCGCCAGCCGAACTGCTTCATCAAGTCATAAGAGTTCGACCGCGCGCGGCCGCGAGCGCCGACGTCCACGACCACTCCGCCAACCTGGATCTCGGACACCCATAGCCGGAGTAGTTCGAGAAACTCTCCGTACTGCGAAGCATCGTTGGTGAACCGCACGCGATCCGCCATGCCCAGCCGGGCAAGCGTCTCGGGCAGAACGTCGGCGAACTCGGTCGAGCCGGCGATCTCGGCGATTACCCCCTCGATGGTCACGAGCCCGTTTGTCAGTCGGGCGATCTTGTCGTCTCGTCCGTCCCGATCCGGCTCACGGGAGAGCAGCACCCGATAAAGCGCGTCAACGAACGCGTTCAGATCGAGCTTATGAACCTGTGTACTCATCTTCTCCCTGCGTCGGACGTCGGGATTCCAGGGTTCCGACGTGTTGTTCATCTCAGACTTGGATAAGCCAGCACCTTACACCGGCTTACGCGCCGCTAGGAGAAGCTTACCCCAGGCAGCGCGTCATCCAGTCGCTGGCGGACCCGAGACATGATCGCCGCGCGCGAGTACCTCTCCTGAACCGTCCGGGCGGCTGCGGCGGCCTTGGCCAGTCGCTGCGCTGGGGAAAGTCCAAGCGCGGTTTGAATGGCTTCGGCCACCGCAAAACGGTCGCTGAAAGGCATCCGCACGCGGACGCCCGCGACATCCGACGCTAATCCGGACACGAGCCCGCTGTAGCGGCGCTCCCGGATCACCACCGCGTTGTCCTGGTCGATATAGTCAGCCATGGCGGTGTTGCGGACGCTGACAGGCACGCAGCCGTGGGCCATGGCCTCGATCAAGGGGAGGTTCTGCCCCTCGCCCAAAGACGTGCTAAGATAAAAGTCGGCGCTCGAGTACAGATCTGACATCTCTTCCCGAGACAGGAAGCTTGAAAACAGAACAACACCATCCTCATGAAAGCAATGAGGGATCCCGAACAGGACACGTACTTGGTGGAAGAGGTAGCCGACGGGGCTTTCAAACTGGCCCGACGTGACGAGCTTCACGATCAAGACCGCGTCGGGGTGATTTTCCGCCGCCATGAGGAAACCTTCGATCAGCGAAGCCAGGTTCTTGCGCTTATCGTAGGGATTGCACACGGTGAGGAAGATGGGACCTCCGTTCTCCACCGCCGAGCGGACACGCGGCTGATCGATGAGGGGGGCCGAGTAGGTCCGCGCCAGCCGTCCGAATGCGGCCTCGTCGCCGGACGACAAACTCACCAGCGGGACCGATTCCCTCAGGGCCAAGGACGCAAACCTGTCGCGCCGATCCCCTCGCTCCTCTTGCTTGACGTGCACGGGCGCGGGCACGACGTGGACGCGCTCCAAGCCGTGATTGTTCAGGACCTGACGAGTGTACTCGCAAGGAACCCAGACCTCATCACACGCTCCTAGCATGCCCACCTGATCGTGGACGGTAGCTTCTTCCGGCAGCCCATTCGCCTTAAGGGCGTCGAACTCCCATGCGAAACAAGCGACATTGTAGACGCCTGGGATGGGACGGATATTCTCAGTGCTGCGGAAGATGAGATGCAGAGTCGGTTCGTCAGACATCCCGTGTACGGATGCGAAACAGGTGGTCTTGAATTGTTCCGGTTCAGCTACCAGCGTCGTCTGGACGCTCTCGTCCGCCAACATGCTGCGGAACGCGTCGGCGGCGAACCCGTAGGAATAGTGCGCCGTGCCGAGGCTTTGAGCCGGGTCCTTGGTGCCGGACGTCGAGATGAGCACGTCGGGCCTTTTTGAGCCCTCAGCGTCGGATCCTGCAGGGTCACGCATCCAGAAGTTCCATGGGATTGCCGCCGATGGAAGCATCCCGCAGCAGCAGGCCCGCGACGAACCGACGTCCGGGAAGTTCAGCGTTCTTTGTCATCTCACCCACAGCATCAGCGGTGGGCTTGTGGCCGTGGCAGTCGATGTAGACCTGTTCGACGAACTCGGCATCCGTGTGATCGGCATAGGACGCCAACCGCAGCTGCGGAACCCCGCGACGTCTCTCTCCCAACGCCTCCATTGGGCGAAGATGGTTCCAGATCGGGGATGTCATCAACGCGCCCACACGATCCGAGATCGTCACGCCACGCGCCGAGAACTCTTCTGATCTCATCATCTCGCGTCGGAGATCAAAAAGCGACACCCCTCGATCTACGGCCTCGGCGTAACCCCGGCGCCCGTCTGGGTCGGGCAGTCGGCCAAGGACATCCAAGAACAGTATATCGGTCTTATGCGCCGAAGGCGCCGCCAGAAACGCAATGTACCCCCAGAGCGGGATCAATCCCGACTGCTCATCCTGCGCTAGGAAGTCTTCGATGCGCCAGCGCCGAATCTCCATAGCTTCGAACGGTCTGTCGGCCTCAAGACTTCTGCCGTCCTCCAGACGCTTGATGCGGACGCTGGGATCGCCCGCGCCGAGACGCGCGTGCACGTCTCCGCCAAGCTCCATCCGGAACCAGCAGCGCGACGAGGGCCCTTGAAGACCCCCCAGCGGCTCGCGGTCGCACTCGGCCCAGGCCTCCAGACGTCCGTTGATGAAGCAACCCACGATGGGCGTGTAGATGAAATCCCACGTCCATTCGGAAAAACCGACCACCGCGCCAGCCCGGTCAAGCGTGTACTTCATCGGTCAACCTCATTCCGTGCGGCGGCGTCAAACAAGCCTTCCTTGATAGTCTGGTAACAGCGGCCCCAAGAGAACCGCGCCCGCCATTCGGCCAGGGCGTTCGAGTCTTCGATACGTCGCCGGCGCAACGCGCGCCCAAGGGCCGCATTGAGGGAGTTGGTATCGCCCGGAACAAAGTAGTCCGCCAGGTCTTCACCGACCTCGGGCAGGCTGGACGACGCGGTGGTCACCACCGGCACGTTCAGCGACAAGGCCTCTGCGACCGGAAGCCCGAAGCCCTCGTAGACGGATGGATAGATGACCGCCGAGGCGTTCTTGTAGAGAAGGTATTTGGCGGTTTCGCTGATGAATCCCGTTCGGGTTATACGTCCATCCTCAAGCAACGTCCTCAGGCCAAGCGCCTCGATCTGCTCGTCGAAGCTTCCGCCCCAGCCGAAGCGTCCACCAAACACGAAGCGGTACATCCTGGCGAGTTGCGGCTGCTTGGCGAGCAGTTTCAGAACGTCCACGACGTTCTTTCTCGGCTCTAAGGTTCCGAGCACCAACACATAGCTCTCGCTAGGCCCCTTGAGCGACCTCGTCATCTCGTCGATATGGCTCCAGTCCACGCCCAGGTGGGACACGACCACCGGACCCGGCAGACCAGGATAGAAGATGCCGACGTCCGACGCCGTTGATTGCGAAACGCAGAACGTCACGTCGTTGGAATGCAGGTCTCCGTAAAACTTCTCCACGTGGTAAAGATTGGTCTCTCTGGTGTGATAGTGCGGCGTCACCACGGTTGTGAGGTCGTGAACGATCTGCCCCTCGGTCGGAAACAGCCGCCGCGCGAACTTCATATTGGTGTGGAGCCCGACCGTTCGACCATCACCTGCGGCCCTAAGAGCCGGCTTCATGACATAGCGGTCGCTGGCCCAACGGATCAGCTTTCCCGTTCTGGACGCGAGCATGTGACCGACGAGATCTCGGGGAACCTCATGTCGATTGTAGAAGAACGCGGGCTCGACGCTGCTGTCTCCGAGCAGCTGATCTGCCAGCTTGGCCGTGACTTGGGGTATTCCAGTGTAATCCGCTTCCTGGAGCGGAGCCACATCGAGATAAAACCTATCCAAAAGTCCACGCCCCCAAGGTGCCGATCCTTACGCCCGCACGCGCCGCATCACGATGAAGACCGGGTCGATGCTATAATTTCCAACACTAGGTTCTCGAGCTCGTGAGGCTCCATGAACCCAAGAAGCAGACTAGGCAGCCGGGCCTTGTACTCTGCACTGCGCATGCAGGCCTCAAGTTCCTGACTATACGTCCTTTCTCCCCGCTTCAAGGCGCGCATCACGCCTTCAAAGCCGCCTTGATCAGGCTGGCGTCCCAACAGGACCTCGTAGATCGCGGTGACGAACTCGGCGTTCGCCGCGACCTGCGCCGCGGCCTCAAAGGCTTCATGGCGGTCGACCGCTCCGCCGTCCCGCAGAACCTCGCCCACCATCTCACTTAGACCGCTGAGCCTGCTCGCCAGCGTTCCTGTGAGACGCACCCGCTGCCGGATGAAGCGGTTGTTCCAGTTGAAGACCGCGCCGTCACCTTCATCCCGATAGAGCCCATTCTCCATACCAGCGGTGTCCATCAGCGATTCATGGAAGATATGCTGATCATCGACCACCATTCCCCACTTCGTCTCGCTGGCCAACTCCTCGTCGGAGTTCATCATCAGCCGCTGGTGCCAACGCTTGATCAAAGCGCAGGTCAGGGGGTGCGCCAAGTTGAACGCGACAACCCCGTTGTTCACGTCCCACCAGCGTGGGGGCTGGACTCCGCTGGGTGCCGCGATGATCGCGACATCGCTCTTTTTCGAAAGATAGGCCCTGATGTCGAACCCAAGATCCGCAATGTATGCGTCGGCGTCGAGGTAGATCACCCAACCGTCAAAGCCTTGATCGACATGAGACTTCAGGATTGCGATCCGATTAAGCGCCGCATGCCAAGGGTGCACGCCACGCTTCATTCCCATGTAACACTCGTAGTCTGTTTGGTGGATGGAGCAATACTCCTTCACCGTCTCCGAGGTAACGTCGAGAAAACGGCGGTATTCCGAAGCGTCGGCTGATTGCAAGAACAATATCTTCATGGGAGGCGAGACCTGCAGTTGTCCAAGCAGAGGCTGTCTAGCTCGTTCGCCAATCTCTGGCCAGCGACAATGGGCCCGCGTCGCGCTATTGACCCTTGCCGCACTAGGCGCGGAACACCTCTGGATTGCCACAAAGGGGATTGCCGTAGAGGCTGGATGACCGCTATCGACACCCACCTGAGGCGAGACAAAGCCCACTGACGCTGCGGAAAGTCGACGCAAGCCCATGACGTCAATTTGCATAGATGGCTTCAACCTGGCGCTTTCCAAAGGCACAGGGATAGCCACGTACGGGCGCAACCTCCTGGTGAACGCCCGCCAAGTCGGGTTCGGCACGCAGGTGCTCTACGGCCCGCCGCGCGTGCGCATGTCGGCCGATGTCGTCAATGAAGCGATGCTCACCGACGCCGAGCGCCAGCCTGGAAAGCTTACACGAAAGGCCAAGCTGCAGAGGTTCCGCCGCACCGCACTTTCTCAGTTGGGCCGCGAAGCATACGGCATTGCGCCATCCAGCGAAGTCATCTGGTCGACCAGGGGCGGCGGACGCCCGGCCGCCGACGCGTTCTGGGCGGCGCAGTCGCTCTTTACCGAAGCGAACCGCTGCTTCGCGGCCTATGGATCGGGAACACCCGTCAGGTTCCGCGAGGGCGGGGGCGTGAGCAAGCCCGACGTGGTCCACTGGACGGCGACCTTGCCTCTCCACGCCAAGGACGCGGCCAACGTCTACACGATTCACGACCTCATTCCCTTGCGCCTGCCGCATACGACGCTGGACGACAAGTCACGCTATATGGACCTATGCCGGGAGGTGGCGCGGCGGGCCGACCAAATCGCCGTCGTCTCGGAAACCACTCGACAGGACGTCATCCGCCTTCTCGGTGTGGACGAAGCCCGTATCACCAACACCTATCAGGCAGTCAACCTTCCGACGGCGCTGACGTCCCGATCGGATGGCGACGTTCAGCTTGAACTGGAGGGCGTGTTCAACCTTCCATGGAAGGGCTATTTTCTACATTACGGCGCGATCGAGCCTAAGAAGAACTTGGGCAGGATCGTGGAGGCCTATCTCGCATCCGGCGTCCGCCTGCCCCTCGTCCTGGTAGGCGGCGCTGGTTGGCTTGAGGATGGCGAAACGGCGCTGCTGAAGCAGATCAAGCGCGACGGGGGACCCAGCGCCGATAGGATCAGGCAGTACGACTACATGCCGTTCTCCCTGCTGCTCAGCCTCATAAGGGGCGCGAGAAGCACTCTTTTCCCGTCTCTTTACGAGGGCTTCGGCCTTCCGGTCCTTGAATCTATGGCACTGTCGACGTCCGTACTGACGTCCTCGGCGGGGTCACTGCCCGAGGTGGCGGGCGACGCCGCCTACATTGTGGACCCTTACGACGTTCAGGCCATGACGCGGGGACTGCGTGTGCTGGCCGAAGATGACGACCTCGACGCCGAGCTGGTGAGCCGCGGACGTTCACAGGTGGAGCGTTTCACGCCCGCGCGCTATCAGGAGCGGCTCGCCTCGCTTTACGCGAAGGTCGGCGTCACTCCTTAAGCCCGCGCCCCATATTCAAAACAGCAGGAGACAGCATGAGTGCTCTGGCGAACCTGGCGCGGGTGAGCGGCTGGCGCAGAATGAAGGCCAGCCATCGGAAGACCCGCCTTGCGCAAGCCATGGCTGAGGCCGATCGTCTGCGGGACGCTGGCGAGTTCACGGCTGCGGCCGACGCGTATGAAAAGGTGACGTTGAAGCACCCCAGGGCCGTGGGCGCATGGGGGCAGTTGGGCAATATGCGCAAGGACACCGGCGCATACGCGGAAGCCGAACTCGCCTATCTTCACGTCCTTCATCTTCGTAGCGACGACGCTGACGCCCACGTCCAGATGGGGCACCTAAGAAAAGTTCAGGGCCGCCTCCGCGAGGCGCGCGCCTGGTATATGCAGGCGGCGGAGCTGGCTCCCGACCAGGCGATCACGGCCGAGATCAAGGCCTTAGATAAGCAGGATCGAAGCATCCAGGACTACTCGGGATTGGGTTTGGCCTCGGAAGCAGAACTTGACCTCCCGCCCACTGCCGTCCTCATCCACGGGCTTATCGCTGAAGCTTTGAAGAACCGCCGGACCTGAGGAGCTTCCATGAAAATTCTGCTTGATCTCCAGGGTGCTCAGACTGAAAGCCGCTTTCGGGGAATTGGTCGTCAGACGCTGTCGCTTGCAAGAGCGTTGATCCGCAGGGCGCAGGGACATGACGTGCACGTTCTGCTGAACCGTCGCTTGAATGAGGGACTTGAGGCCCTCGTCGAGGAGTTTAGTGAACTTGTCTCAACCAGCAACGTGCACCTGTTCGGAGTGCCGGGCGCGACGGCAGAGCGCGATCCAGGCAATCTGTGGCGCACATACGCCGCCGAACATTTGCGCGAGGCGGCGGTGGCCGAGATCGCGCCGGATATCGTACACATCGCTTCTCTGTTTGAGGGTTATGTAGACGACGCCGTCGCCTCGATCGGTTGGTTCGACGCGCCCTATGCCACAGCCGTCACGCTTCATGACCTGATACCGCTCGCAGATCCAGAACGCTATTTGTCAGAAGCAGGAACCAAGCGGCACTGGTTGCGCAAGGCGCAGTTCTTGAAGCGGGCGGACCTCCTGCTGGCCGTATCCCGCTTTTCCGCAGCCGAGGCCGAAGCGCGACTAAGCATTCCGGATGATCGGATCGCGGTCATCTCCGCCGGAGTGGATCCTGCTTTCCGACCGTCGGAGATGAGCATCGATGCGGCTGGGGCCCTGCGACGGAGGTATGACCTGGATCAGCCGTTCGTTCTTTATGTTGGCGCCGTCGATCCAAGGAAGAATGTCCAGCTCATCTTCGCAGCGTTAGCCGCGTCGCCGCAGACTATCCAAGACGACCATCTGATCGTCTTCGCCGGAAGGCTGTTCGACGAAGAGATCGGTCACCTCAAGGTTCTGGCGGCGCGGCACGGCGTTGCCGCCTCCAAACTGCGGTTCTTGCAGCAGGTGCCGGAAGACGACCTTATAGCTCTTTATGGCATCTGCGCGGCCTTTGTGTTTCCGTCTCTGAACGAAGGCTTCGGTCTTCCCGCACTGGAGGCCATGGCGTGCGGCGCCCCCACTCTGGCGGCGCGGGGCTCCAGCCTGACGGAAGTCGTGGGTCATGAGGCCCTGATGTTCGATCCCCTCGACGCGAAGAGCTTGGCTGCGGCTCTGACGCGCCTGCTTCAGCAACCCGAGGCTCGCGAGGAGGCCGTCGCTCTTGGTCTGGCCCGCGCGGCCGAGTTCAACTGGGATCATGTGGCTGACCGCACCCTTGACGCCTTTGAAGCGGTTCAAGGCGCACGGGCCGACACGAGAGGGGCTGTCGCGCCCCTCAGCCGCAAGCCCAGGCTCGCTTACTTCTCCCCGCTTCCTTCCGAGGAGTCGGGGATCGCCAACTATTCCGCGGCCCTTCTTCCCGAACTCGCCAGATTCTATGAGATCGACTGCATCGTCGCGATGGATGCGGTGGTCAACAACGACTGGATCGAGGCCAATTTCGTCATTCGCGATTTAGCGTTTTTTGAAAGGAACGCTCACACCTATGATCGCGTGGTTTACAACATCGGGAACTCTCACTTCCACGCTCACATGCTGCCCTTGATCAGGCGCTTCCCTGGCGTCGTAATCTTGCATGATTTCTTCCTCAGCGACCTGATCGACTGGATGTCAGGAACGGGGCTCACTTCTTCAGAGGATTACTACAAGGAACTGTATCGCACCCATGGTCTGACGGGACTTGATCTTGAACGTCGCCTCGGGCGCAGGCAAGCCGTGGAGGCGCTTCCGACAAACGGCGTCGTGTTTGAAGCGGCCATGGGCGTCATCGTGCACTCAGAGTTCGCTGTCGGTCTCGCGCATGATCTATTCGGAGCCTCTACGGCCCAAGACATGACCGTGATCCCTCACCTGAAGGCGGTGGAGCGCGGCCTTGATCGCGCCGAGGAACGCCGGCGCGCGCGCGCGCGCCTCGGGCTGCTCGAAGATGACCTGCTGGTTTGCAGCTTTGGGGTTATGACGCAGCGGAAGAGAAGCCTCGATCTTCTAACCGCCTGGGACGCGTGTAAAGCGAGCCAGCGCTCGGGCGCCAAGCTTGTTTTTGTCGGCGGGAACAGTGGCGGCGAGTACGGAGCCGCATTGGACGCCGCGATCGGAACCCGTGCGGACGTAACGATCACAGGCTTTGCCCCAGACGCCCTGTACCGCGACTATCTCGCCGCCGCCGACATCGCCGTCCAACTGAGATCGCAATCTCGCGGGGAGACATCGGGGACGGTGCTCGATTGCCTGGCCCAAGGCCTGCCCGTGATCGTCAACGCTCACGGCGCCACGGCGGAGCTTCCAGACGACTGGGTCTTGAAGCTTCAAGATGACTTCACACACGTCGAACTGTCCGCCGCGCTGGACCGACTGGCTTCAAATCCGCAGTTCGCGCGCGAGCAGGCGGCACGAGGGCAGGAGGGCGTTCGGATCGCCTATCATCCGGCCAGAATAGGAGATCGGTTTCACGAGGCTATCGAAGGTCATGCTTCCGGACGGGCCGCGCTTGAGAAAACAACCGTCGCGGCCATCGCCGACTTCGTTTCGCCGACCTATCCTGACCGCGACGATTTCCGAAGAACGTCAGCTGTCTTGGCCGCGCGGCGAGCGCGGCCCGGTTTGCGGCAAATCCTGTACGACATCACCGTGCTCGCGGAGAGCGATGCAAAGACCGGCATCCAGCGAGTGGTCCGGTCCATTCTGGTCAACCTCATCGCGAACCCGCCGCCGGGCTATCGCGTGGAGCCGATCCGTATGGACGGACATCAGTTCCGCTACGCCCGCGCCTATGTCACCGATCACCTTGGCCTCCCCACCTGGGTCCTGCCCGAGTCGCCCGTGGAGTTCGACAAGGGCGACCTGTATCTCGCCATCGACTGGGTTCCCGACAGGCTGCCGCTGGTGGAGGACTGGTTGACGGACTTCCGGCGTGCAGGCGGTCGGGTCGTGATTGGCGTCCACGACCTGCTGCCGCTGATGCTGCCTCAGTACTTCCCACCCTTCATGCCTTCCGTGATGCAGAGCTGGTTCGAGACGAGCCTGCGCGTCGCCGACCAATTCCTTTGCGTGTCCGCAACGGTAGCTGATGACGTCGTCAAGTTCGGCCGCGCCCTGTCTCAACGCCAACACCGTCGGCCTATCGCTGTGGACTACTTCCATAACGCCGCTGATCTGGAGGGCAGTATTCCCAGCCGCGGGCGGCCCGACGACGCCGATGATTTGCTGAAGAAGATACGGAGCCGGCGCACGTTCCTCATGGTAGGCACGGTGGAGCCGCGTAAGCGACACGAACAGGTTCTTCAAGCCTTTCAACAGCTCTGGCGTGCTGAAGAAGACGTCGCGCTCGTCATTGTCGGCAAGGCCGGTTGGATGATGGGCCCGTTCGCCGAGCTTTTGGCGGCGCATGATGAGGCTGGATCTCGACTGTTCTGGCTGCAGGGCATCAGCGATGAATTCCTTGATGACGTCTACGCAGCCTCCTGCGCCCTGATCGCGGCGTCCGCCGGCGAAGGCTTCGGCCTGCCGCTGATTGAAGCCGCCCTGCACAAGCGGCCGCTGATCGCACGCGACATACCGGTCTTCCGAGAAGTCGCCGGCGAACACGCCTTTTATTTCAGCGGAGACACTCCTCCCGAGCTGGCGGCCGCCTTGAAGGCATGGATCAGGGCGGACCAACGCGGCGAGGCTCCGAGCACGGAAGGCATGACTTTCCAGACGTGGAACGAAAGCACGAAGCAGGTGATCGACCGGCTCTTCGCCGAGTCGCACTACGCGACCCTATAACGGCTGTAGAAAAAAGCACCGGAGGAACCCTATGGACATAGTCATCTTTCAGAGCGCTGATCCTTATAGGTATGCGCGCATGCTATCCGAGACGTCCCGGACTGACGTGCCCCCTTCCTGATCCCTCGATTTGAGTGAGAGTCCGTTTCATCAAGGAGACGGACGTGAAGAAGAGCAGGTTCAACGAGGCGCAGATCATCGGCGTGCTGCGCGAGCAGGAGGCCGGGAGCCCGACGGCGGAGGTTTGCCGGCGGCACGGGATCAGCGAGCAGACCTTCTATCGGTGGAAGGCGAAGTACAGCGGCATGAGCGTGTCGGACGCCCAGAAGCTGAAGACGCTGGAAGACGAGAACCGGCGGCTGAAGAAGCTGCTGGCGGAGTCGATGCTGGACGTGTCGGCGCTGAAGGATCTTCTGGGAAAAAACTGATCGGGCCTGCAGCGCGCAGAGCGGCCGTGCTTCGCCTGATGGCGGAGCGCGGCTTCTCCCAGAAGCGCGCCTGCGGGCTGGTTCAGATCGATCCTAAGACGGTGCGTCGCGAGCCTGAACAGGGCGACGTGGAGGTGCGCGAGCGCCTGCGCAGCCTGGCGGCTGAGCGCCGCCGGTTCGGCTACCGGCGCCTGGGCATCCTGTTGGAACGGGAGGGCGTCAGCATGAACAAGAAGCGGCTGTTCCGGCTCTATCGGGAGGAAGGCCTGGCGGTGCGACGGCGACGGGGCCGCAAGCGCGCCACCGGAACCCGTGCGCCCATGGCCCTGCCGGACGGCCCAAACCAGCGCTGGTCGCTGGACTTCGTGGCCGACAGTCTGTCGTGGGGCCGACGCTTCCGCATCCTGTGCATCGTGGACGACTTCACGCGCGAGGCCTTGGCTCTGGTGGTCGACACCTCGATCGGGGGCCAGCGCATGGCGCGGGAACTGGATCGGCTGATCGCCCGACGCGGACGCCCGGCCATGATCGTCAGCGACAACGGGACGGAGATGACCAGCCGGGCGATCCTCGAGTGGACCAACCGCACCGGCGTGGCCTGGCATTACATCGCGCCGGGCAAGCCGCAGCAGAATGGCTTCGTCGAAAGCTTCAACGGCAGGCTCCGCGACGAGTGCCTGAACGAGGAGGTCTTCGCCACCCTGGCCGAGGCCCGCGCCGTCATCGAACGCTGGCGCATCGACTACAACCACGTCAGGCCGCACTCGGCGCACGGGGGACTGACCCCGGAGGCGGTGCGTCTGAACCCCGCGGCCGTTCGGCTGCGCAACTTGATCAGCTCCGCCGCACGGCCGCTCCCGCCGGCGACGCGGATCGGCTATCAACCCCCTGGGCTCTCATAATGATCGAGGGACTGGCGGGGGGCACGTCACCCGAACTGCGTCATCCATCGACGAAGCACCGTCTCGTGCAGCCCAAGCTCGCGG
>ERZ501011.312-NODE-312-length-13871-cov-13.926607_pt1 | contig 13871 bp, 11 predicted proteins | sample MGYA00248833_ERZ501011 | MGnify/ENA primary metagenome ERZ501011 (study PRJEB25958, sample SAMN03398530) | human skin metagenome | study: EMG produced TPA metagenomics assembly of the Human Skin Microbiome Metagenome (human skin metagenome) data set. | reverse complement strand
GGGTGGGCGGACGGATCCGGACAATCTGATCTTGTTGTGTGGGTCGTGTCATCGGTCGTTGCATCGGGGTGAGTTTGCGATCACCGCGCATGGGTTGCAGCGGTTCACGTTTCATCGGCCAGACGGGACGGAGATCGAGGTGGCGCCACCGACGTCGAAACCGTCGGGGTGGCATGCGAACCCTGCCATAGGTATCGACGCGACGGTGCCGGTCGGTGGGGGTCGGATGGACCTGGGTTACACCACCGAGGTGCTCTACGCCGTCTGGGAGTGGAAGGAAAGCAGGTCTTCTCGCGTCGACCCCGCGATGTCGGCGGCGTAGTCGTCGATCGTCGTCGCGCTACTTCTGAAGCCAGATGCGCGGCCCCGCGATGAGTTCTGACGAGCAGGCATGTCTATCCCTGCACAACACACTCGCACCACTCGCCAGGAGAATATGATGAGCCGCAACACCGTCACCGCAGTCACCGCCGACCCGGCGGGCGCAACTGACACCACCGCCTCCGATGAGGCGCAACCGACCCGCAGGAACTGGCGTCGCACAACGGGAATCGTCATCAGTGTGCTGATCGGCGCCTTCTTGGTCTTCGACATCGTGATCAAGCTGACGCGTCCGCAGGAGGTGGTCGATTCCATGGCGAAACTCGGCTTCCCGGTCGACCAGGCGCTTGTCATGGGTATCGTCCTGCTGGTCTGTCTCGTTGTGTTCGCCATCCCGCGCACCGCAGTCCTCGGCGCCCTCGGGATCACGGCCTACCTCGGAGGCGCGGTCACCGCCAACATGAGGATCGAGGCACCGCTGTTCGACACGGTCCTGTTCGCGGTCTACCTCGGCGTGCTGATGTGGATCGGTCTGGCCCTGCGCCGCCCCGAGTTGCTGAAGGTGGCCGGCCTGAAGCGCTGAGCGTCGCCATCCTCCAACCGGCCAAGCACCCGTTACCGATCTGGGATCGGACGGGTGCGGGGTCGTTGTGCATCTCTCGTACCGTTACGCGAGTGACTGGTGTGACCAGAGTGAAGCGCAGGAAACTGGCGGCGGCAGCGACGATCGCGATCGCCGCCCTCGGCGGGGTGGCGGTCGGGACGCTGCCCGGGCCGGACGCCTCCGTCGTGACTACGGCCTCCGAGCTTGACCCGGCCGGCCTGTACAACAGCGCGCAGTCGAAGTTCGCCGGAGGCGACGTCGCGGGCGGACTCGAACTCCTCCAGCAGGTCCTCGCGGTGGCGCCGGCCGATACCGACGCGCTTGCACTCCAGGCGATCTGGTCGGACCAGATCGACGACGTCGTCGCGGGACGCTCGGCCCTGAACCGGTTGTCGATGATGAATCCGTCCCTGGCGACGACGGCCCGCAACATCATCTCGGGTGTGGCGACGGCGGCGCAGATCGTCCCCGACACCACTCCCAAGGCGGTGTCGGGACGCCCGGCGATCGTCGTGCTCGGGTACGGCCTGAACGCGAACGGAAAGATGGCGCCGGAGCTCGTCAATCGCGTCTCCGCGGCGAAGGCCCAGGCGGAACTGACCACCAACACGCCGATCGTCGTCACCGGAGGTGTCCCGAAGAAGGGCATCACCGAAGCAGCCGCGATGCGGACCTGGCTCGAGAACAACGGTGTCAGTGCGAACCGGATCCTCGTCGAGGACAAGTCCGGGTCTACGGTGGCCAATGCGCAGAACACCGCCGAGATCCTGCGCGCACAGGGAATCCGGGACATCGTGCTCGTCACGTCGCCCAACCACATCCGGCGCGGGGCGGCGGACTTCGGTGCCATGGGCCTGCGCGTCGTCGGGACACTCACCACCGCGACGGACCTGGAGAAGTACCGGACCCCGCTGGCCAAGACGCAGCAGACCGGCATACGTGTGGAGGCCACCCGGACCGCGCGTATCCCGGCTACCCATGAGCCCGGGCTGCTGCCGCAGAACCTACCCGAGACCGGCCCCGGATTGATCCCGGAGATCGGTGGCCGGATCCTCCAAGAGCTTCTGAAGGCGGGATCGTCGGCCTGACGGGCCGATCTCCCCGCACCGGGCGGCGGAGTCCGGTGAAGTGAATCACAGTGTTGCGCTGCTGCCCCGCGGTTTCACAGCTTCCTGACGGCAGAGTTCATCTGGAGTCAACAAACCGTCGGTAAGTTCGGACATATGCGAACAAAGGGGAGTCGGGGCCCCCGAATTCGCGAGGTGGTGCGGTACGACCTACCGGCATCTCTCGTCGTTTTCCTTGTGGCCCTGCCATTGTCATTGGGCATCGCGATCGCATCGGATGCCCCCGTGCTCGCCGGTCTCATCGCCGCGGTCGTCGGCGGGATCGTCGCCGGTCTGATAGGCGGTAGCGCACTCCAGGTTTCAGGACCGGCCGCGGGCCTGACCGTGGTGGTCGCCGACATGGTCGCCAATTTCGGTTGGCGCGTCACATGTTTCATCACCGTCGGTGCGGGTCTTTTGCAGATCCTGTTCGGCCTGAGCCGGGTCGCAGGTGCCGCGCTGGCCATCGCTCCCGTGGTCGTCCACGCGATGCTCGCCGGGATCGGCATCACGATCGCGTTGCAACAGATCCACGTGCTCCTCGGCGGCAGCTCGGCCAGCAGTGCATGGGAGAACGTGACGTCGCTGCCGGCCGGGATCGCCGACATCGAGACGTCGGACGCGCTCGTGGGAGGCACCGTGATCGCGCTTCTCCTCATCTGGCCACTGATGCCCTCGGCGGTGCGCAAGGTGCCGGGACCGCTCGTCGCTATCGTCGGGGCGACGGCACTGACCATCGTCTTCGGCCTGGACGTCGAACGGATCAGTATCGACGGCAACTTCTTCGAAGCGATCACGCTTCCGGAGCTACCGGACAGCAGTTGGGGCGCAGTGCTTCTCGGAGTGTTGACGGTCGCCCTGATCGCGAGTGTCGAGTCCCTGCTGTCAGCGGTCGCGGTGGACAAGATGCACACCGGCCCACGCAGCGATCTCAACCGGGAGCTGCTCGGTCAGGGCAGTGCGAACATCACCTCCGGGATGCTCGGCGGGTTGCCCGTCACCGGAGTGATCGTGCGCAGCACCACCAACGTCAACTCCGGGGCGCGAACGTCGGCCTCGGCGGTAATGCACGGTGTGTGGGTGCTCGTCTTCGCGGCACTGCTCACCGGTCTCGTCGAACAGATCCCCATGGCCGCGCTGGCCGGCCTGCTGGTGGTCATCGGTATCCAGCTGGTCAAGCTGGCGCACATGAAGATCGCGCTGCGGACGGGCGACCTGTGGGTGTACATCATCACGGTGCTCGCGGTCGTCTTCCTCAACCTGCTCGAAGGTGTCGCGATCGGTCTGGCAGTGGCGATCGGACTCGTCGTCTGGCGGGTGGTTCGCGCCGAGATCACCTCGGAGGCAGGCAGTACCGACGACAAGCGTCAGTGGACCGTACGTGTTCGCGGTTCGCTGAGCTTCCTGTCGCTGCCGAAACTGAACAAGGCGTTGTCACAGGTGCCGGACGGGGCGCACCTGACACTGGAACTCGACACCGACTTCCTCGATCACGCGGCGATGGAGATGCTCGAGGACTTCCGTTGGGCGCACGAGGCCGGCGGCGGCACGGTCCTCCTGGTGGAGAAGGGTCGCGCTCGGCTCGTCGACGCCCCTCGACGGCCACCGCGGCGCCACACGTCCGGATTCGCCGGTCTGACGCCGTGGCGTAACCGAACCGGGTCGGAGGCGTCCGCGTCCCCGGACCGTCCGGCCGCACTCAGATCCGTTCTCGGCGGCGTCGACGAGTACGAGAACGAGCACGCCGACGCCCTCCGCGCCATGCTCGCCGATGTCACCGAGTCTCAGGATCCCGACTCGTTCTTCGTGACGTGTGCCGATTCGCGATTGATGCCGAACATCATCACGGCGAGCGGCCCGGGGGACCTCTTCACGGTGCGCAACGTGGGCAATCTGATACCGACCGACAGCGACGACGACGTATCCGTGGAGGCCGCACTCGAATTCGCCATCGGCGAGTTGGGTGTGTCGTCGATCGTGGTCTGCGGCCACTCGTCGTGCGGGGCCATGCATGCGCTGCTCGACAGCGAACAGGTCGATGTATCCGACCTCCCGGCCGGGTCCGAGAGCACGCCGATCCAGCGATGGCTCAAGCACGCGATCCCCAGTCGGGTGGCCTTTCGGCACGGACACCCCGCCGGGCGCGCCGCGGCCGAACTGGGACTGGCCGAGGTCGACCAGCTGGCCGTCGTGAACGTGGCCAAGCAGATCGAGACCCTGGCGCGGCACCCGCTCGTCGGGCGCGCCGCAGCAGAAGCGCGGCTACGCATCGTCGGTCTGTACTTCGACATCGCCACCGCGCGGGTCTACGAGGTCACCCAGCAGAGCATCGCACCGGTCGTCGAGGCGGCAGCCGCGCGACCGTGAACGCCGGTCGGAAAGGCGCCGTCCATGGACGAGTGTGGGCTGAGGCGCCGGTGTCGACGGTCTGTTGCTACGACCCGACGGCCGCCTGCACGGCCGCCTGCACGCCGTGCCCGGCGACGACGATCGGTTCGATGGAGCGCAGGGTGCGGCACAACACGAACGCACCTTCCAGCGCGGTCAGGGTGATCAACGCCAGCCGTCGACGCTCCGGCTCGGTGATCTCGAGTTGTCCGAACCACGTTGCGAGGCCGGTCAACCAGCTCTCGAAAACCTCGGCGGATTCCAGCCTGAGACGCTCGTTGGTACTCGCCACCTCCAGTGCGATGGTCTCGATGGAGCAGGCCTCGCTGTAGTCCTGCGACTCCAACAGTTTTCCGGCGTTCTCGAACAGCGTCGGGATGCCGGTCAGGGGGTCGGTCGTCTCCAGCTGGGCGCCGACGAACGCGCCGTAGCGCAACCCTTCGCGTCGGATGACCTCGACGCTGATCGCTTCCTTGCCGCCGGGGAAGTGATGGTAGATCGAACCGTAGGGCGCTTCAGCCGCCGCCGAGATCTGTTTGATGCCGGTGGCCGGCATACCCTGCCGCCGGTACAGCTCTGCGGCTGCCTCCAAGATCCGGTCGCGGGTAGCGGAATCTGCCATGACGTCTCCATCCCTTGCGCATCGTGCCGATGTCAGCTTATCTTGCTTCTAAGTAGAACGATCTATCTAGGAGGCGACGTGCCCACAGTCGACGTGCCGGCCGGCTCCATCTCCTACGAAGACACCGGCGGTCCCGGGCCGATCCTGGTACTCGGCCACGGGTTGCTGATGGACGGGCGGCAGTGGCGCAAGGTGATCCCGCTGCTTCCCGAATTCCGTTGCATCACAACGACGCTCCCGATGGGGGCGCATCCGGAGCCGATGCACGCCGACGCGGACCTCACTGAGACGGGTGTGGCATCGATCCTTGCCGACTTCCTCGATGCCCTCGACCTCGATGACGTGACGCTCGTCCTGAACGACTGGGGCGGTGGTCAGTTCGTGATCTCCCAAGGCCGGGACAAACGCGTTGGGAGATTGGTGTTGGCATCGTGCACGGCTTTCGACAACTATCCTCCCGAGCCGGCGCGTCCCGCGGCGCTGTTGTGCCGAGTGCCTGGCGGCGGGTGGATTCTCACCCGGATGCTGGGCACTCGATTCTTCCGGCACAGCACACGGGCGTATGGCGCGCTGACGAAGTCGGGGATTCCGGACTCGCTGTTCGACGAGTGGTTCCGCCCCGCTGTCGAAAACGCATCGATCAGAAGGGATCTGGTCAAATTCGCCACGGGCGCGCCCTCCCGCCGGAGGCTGCTCGAACTGTCGGACATGATGCGGCGGTTCGATCGCCCGGTGCTCGTGGTCTGGGCAAGGGAAGACCGGATGATGCCCCTGGAGCATGCGGACCGCCTCGTCGAGCTCTTCCCGAACGCGTCCAAGGTCGTCGTCGACGATTCGTGGACTCTCATCCCGGAAGACCAGCCGGAGGCGATGGCCGACCTGCTGCGCGGGTTCGTCAGATGACGCGTCGTTGCCCCGCCGGTGGCGATACCGGTTGCGCGATGTCGCCGACGATGTAGCTCGCCTGCCTTTCGATGCCGAGCGCCGAAGCGCAACGGCCGATTGCCGGCACCGTCCTGAATGTCAGAACATCACCGATCGGAAGTGGGTGACGAACCGCTCGTCGTCGTAGAGATGGAACGCGATCCCCGGCGGCTGACCGCGGTTGACGACCTCCCGGCCTTCGAACGGCAGGTTCAGTGTCGACGACACACCCGGTGCGATGCACAGCGGGCGGTCGGCGAACGTGGTCACCGCCGGGGTGTGGGCGTGTCCACACAGGAACGCGACGATGTTCGGGTGCTGATCCACCAGGGCGGCGAGACGGCCCTCGTCACGCTGGCGGATCGAGTCCATGAACGGCATCAGCAGGTCGACCGGCGGATGGTGAAAGGCGATGAACACCGGTGTCGCCACGGACGTCGCGGTGAGCCGGTCCGACAGCCAGGAGATGGTCGCGTCGTCGAGACGACCGTCGTTGCGTCCGGGTATCGAGCTGTCGCACATCAGGAAGAGGACGTCGGAGCCGTCGCGCCCGCGCACCGTCCGCGCGTGATTGATCGGACCAGAGGTCTCGGTGCCGATCAGGGCCGCGCTGAACGGTTCCCGGACATCGTGGTTGCCGGCGGTGATGAGCATCGGCAGCGGACTCTCGAGCACCCCGTACGCCTCGCGGTACTCGCTCGCGGCACCTTCATCGGCGATGTCACCGGTGACCAGCAGGACGTCGATCCCGGCGGCGCGGGCGTTGATATAGCTCAACGTCGACTGGATACGGGCCCGATTGAACCGCGTCCCGTTGAAATGCAGGTCGCTGATGTGGGCGACAACGAACACGAAGAGCTCCTGTCACGGTTCCTGACTCCCACGAGGCTAACCGCAGGCAGGGTCCGACGACGCATCGCCTCAGGGCCGCGAGGCGCAACGCACTCCCATGACGTCGGTGTGGTTCAGCCCGCTCGGGTGCCGGCTCCCCTGTAACGCACAGCGGCCGGCGAGCGACATCGATGATGAGTCGCCGACCTGTCAACCCCCGACCTGGCAGGTCGGCGACCGTCTTTTGTCTCCGTCGATGCAAGACTTCGGCGCTGTTTGCATTCTCCCGAGTTCGCGCGCACACTGGCGAGCGGTGTTAGTTGCGCTCTGCAACTAATTGCAAAGAGCAAGTAAAACTTCTCGGGTAGGCGGTGAGGACAGTGCTCGATCAACACGCGATCGACGACCTCTTCGAGACCCTTCTGCGCTTCGTCCGCATCCGCGAACGGGCGGTCCACACGACGTTCCGTACGCGTGAGGGCGAGTTCGAGGCCGCGGCGTTCAAGGCACTCTTCCCGCTCGCGCGACGGTCGATGCGATCGCGGGACCTCGCCGAGACGATGAATGCCGACCCGTCGACGGTGAGTCGGCACGTGGCTCAGCTCGTGGAGCACGGCCTGATCCGCCGCGAGGCGGACCCGGACGACGGGCGCGCCACCATGCTCGTCATCACCGCCGCCGGACGGGATCGCGTCGTGGCCATGCGCGAGATGCGTCGCGCCGCCATGGCCGATGTCATGGCCGACTGGACCGACGACGAACTCCACACCCTCGTGACACTTCTCGGGCGGTTCGTCGATGCCGCCGACGCAGCCCTGCACCCGGCGTGCCCGGACCGCAGCCCGGACACAGATGCGAATGACCCGAAAGGACGACAGTGACAGACTCTTCGGCCGCCGACACGGTGAACCACGACGAGGAGGTCGCCGGCGCCGGACTGACCCATCGTCAGATCCTGACCATCCTGGCCGGACTCATGCTGGGCATGTTCCTCGCCGCTCTCGACCAGACCATCGTGTCGACGGCGATCCGGACCATCGCCGACGATCTGCAAGGGTATGACCTGCAGGCCTGGGTGACCACGGCCTACCTCGTCACCGCGACGATCGTGACCCCCTTGTACGGCAAGCTGTCCGATCTCCACGGCCGGAAACCGTTCTTCCTGCTGGCGATCTCGATCTTCATCGTCGGTTCGCTGCTGTGCACGATCGCGTCGTCGATGTATCAACTCGCCGCGTTCCGCGCCTTCCAGGGGCTCGGCGCGGGCGGCTTGATGACCCTCGCACTGACGACCATCGGCGACATCGTCCCGCCGCGGGAACGCGCCAAATACCAGGGCTACTTCCTCGCCGTGTTCGGCACCTCCAGCGTCCTCGGCCCGGTCCTCGGCGGTCTGTTCGCCGGCCAGGAGACGATCCTCTGGGTGTCCGGTTGGCGTTGGGTGTTCCTGGTCAACGTGCCGATCGGACTCGTCGCGCTGTTCGTGGTCTACAAGGTGCTCAACTACGACCAGCAGAAGGGCGTCGGCGGGCGCACCGACTACTGGGGGGCGACGGCACTCGCCGTCGCCGTGGCTCCGCTGCTCATCGTCGCCGAACAGGGGCGCCAGTGGGGATGGACCTCCGGACTGTCGTTCCTCTGCTACGGGATCGGCGTCGCCGGCATCGCCGCGTTCATCTGGATCGAGCACCGCATGGGCGACGACGCCCTCATCCCGTTGCGCGTGTTCACCAACCGGGTGTTCAGCCAGGGCATCATCATCTCGGTCATCATCGGCGCCGTCATGTTCGGTGGAATCTCGATGCTGCCGCAGTACTTCCAGGTCCTCCGCGGATCGAGCCCCATGATCGCCGGCCTCCAGATGCTGCCGATGGTGCTCGGTCTGATGGCCGGTTCGATCCTGTCGGGCCAGCTGATCTCGCGCACCGGACGCTACAAGATCTTCACGATCATCGGCGCCGTGCTGATCACCGCGGGCACTTTCCTGCTGCACCTGGTGGGCACCGAGACGCCGCTCTACCTGGTCATGCTGATGGCCGCGCTCCTCGGCTTCGGGCTCGGCAACCTGATGCAGCCGATCACCCTGGCGATGCAGAACATCCTGCCGCCCAAGGACATGGGACTCTCCACCGGCACCGCCACCTTCTTCCGTCAGATCGGTGGAACGCTCGGTGTCGCGGTCTTCTTCTCGCTGTTGTTCTCCTTCATGGGGCCGAACATCAAGGACGAGATGGTCGCGGCGGCAGCCCAACCCGAATACCGGGCCGCGGTCGTAGAGGCCTCGCAGAGCAGCGACCCGCAGGTCAGCGCATTCGGGCACTCGCTCATCGCGGCCGCTCAGAATCCCGGCGCCGCAACCGGATCGTCGGACAGTGTCATGAGTGACACCTCTGTCATCGAGAAGCTGCCGGCCGAACTGGCCCAACCCATCAAGGAGGGGTTCGCCGACTCGATGGACCGGGTGTTCCTGGCGGTGTCGATCGTCGCGCTGCTCGCGATCATCGGAACGGTCACCTGGAAGGAACTCCCGCTGCGTCAGGGACGGCCGATCGGCGCACCGGAGTCGTCACCCGCGTCGTGAGCGACAGTCGGACAGGGCGGCCACCTCACCCCGACAACGTCCGCCGGAAGAGAGCCTTGAGCTCATCGAAGTGATGTTCGCAGGCCTCGTGGTGATACGCCGCCAGATCGGACATCGTATACCCGTGCGGCGCACCGGGATAGACGGTCGCCGAGTGCGCCACGCCCCCACCGGTCAGGGCGTGCTCGAACTGCGCGACCGCCATCGCGGGCAGTGATGAGTCCTTGTCGGCGTGGATGGCGAGGACGAACGCGTCGATGCCGACGAGATGCAGGTGGGGACTGTCGTGGTCGTCGGTGACGAGGCCGCCGGTGTGGAACATGCCGACCGCGGCGACGTCGTCGGGCCGGGCGGCGGCGATGTTCAGCGCGAGTCGGCCGCCCATGCAGTAGCCCGTGACACCGACACGTCCGGGTGTGACGCCCTGGAGGGATTGCAGCGCGTCGAGGTAGGCGACGAGATCGGGACGTACCGCGTCGGGCGTGAGGGTCCGTGCCCGCGGCATCGCGGATCGGAAGAATGCGGTCCGCGCCTCGGGCAGCAGCAGATCCTCGGTGGGCGCCCACTCGGCCGCGGACCCGTACCGGTGGAACAGGTGTGGCACCAGCACGACGTAACCCCAGGACGCGATGCGGTCGGCCATGGCCTCGATGCGAGGTCGTAGGCCGATCACATCGGTGAGGAACAGGACTCCCGGAGACGTCCCGGATGAATCGGGCCGTGCCACATAGGCTTCGGTCTCTCCGTCGGCCGCCGAGATGGCGATCGTCTCACCCGTCATGTCCACGCTCCTCTGCTCGGTTCACGCCCCGCGTCACAGATCGCCCGGCAGCTTGTCCCGCCGGATCCCCCGCCAGCTGGGATGCCGCAGATGCCCGGCCGTCGTCCAGTCCATGAACCGGACCTCGCCGACGATCTTCGGCAGGACCCACACCGCGCTGGACTCGACGGGCCTGTCGAGTTTGTCCAGGAAGGGCGACCGCGAGATCTCCAATGGTCCGAGTTCCTCTGCAAGCGAACGCAACTGTGCGTCGGTGAAGCCGGTTCCCACGCGGCCGACGTAGCGGAGTCCGGTCTCCTCGGGCAGACCGATGAGCAGGGAACCGATGGTGTGCGCGCGGTTGCCGCGGCCCGGCCGATATCCGCCGACGACGACCTCGATGTCGCTCCAGTTCTTGTGCTTCAGCCAGGTCGTCGACCGGCGCCCCTGCTGATACACCGAGTTGCGGCGTTTGGCGACAACGCCTTCGAGATTGTGTTCCCGGCTGTACTCGACGGCGGCCGATCCCGGTCCGGGAAGCAGCGGCGGCACTTCGACGAAGGCGGAGTTGCGGAATGCCGGGGCCAGCTCCTCGAGGAGTTCGCGCCGAGCCGACCACGGCTTGCGCAACAACGACGAACCGTTCAGGAACAGGATGTCGAACAGGTGTAGCCGCAACGAATACGGCTCGTCGGTGTGCCGACGCGAGGTCAGCAGCGTGAAGTTGGTGCGGCCCGACGAGTCGATCGCGACGACCTCGCCGTCGAGCACCACGTCCATGAGGCCGAGATCATCTGCGAGGCCGGCGAGTTCGGGGAAGTCGGCGGTCATGTCGATACCCGAACGGGACGTGAGTCGGAACTCGCCGCCGACCGAACGGATGAGGAGCCGATACCCGTCCCACTTGCCCTCGAACGCCCAGTCACGTCCGTTGAGTCCGTCGATCGACTCGTCGGTCGCCAGCATCGGGCGGGGGTCGGTGAGACTGTCGGGGACGATGGGCCGCGGCTCGTCGCTCATCAGGTGGGCGAGCCAGTTCTTCTCGCCCGTCCGGATCAGCGCATACCGCCCCTGAACGCGCTCACCGTGGAGTCGGACGATGACCTCCTTGTCCCGCCACTTCTCGAGCTCGAATGTGCCCTTGTCCCAGATGGACACGTGCCCGCCGCCGTACTCGCCCGCCGGGATGTCGCCTTCGAAGTCGGCGTAATCCATCGGGTGGTCCTCGGTCTGCACCGCGAGCCGGTTCTGGTCCGGGTCGGTGGGCAGGTTCTTCGGTACGGCCCACGACACCAAGACCCCGTCGTGTTCCAGCCGGAAGTCGTAGTGCAACCGTCGGGCGTGGTGCTCCTGGATCACGAAGATCGGTGCCCTGTCGGTCTGCAGGTCCGTGGAATCAGGTTCTGCAGCAGAGCTCTCGGCTTCGATGCGCTGTCGATGCGCTTCATCGCCAAAGGGTTCGGGTGTCTTCGACTGGTCGCGCTTGCGCCGGTACTCCTTCAGGTTGATGACCTGTCCCGCCGCGGGCTCGACGACGACCTCCGGCTCGTCGTCGTAGGGGTCGTCCAGGCCGTCGAGAAGATCGCCGAACTCCTCGACGCGGTCCAGCACCTCGGTGTAGAGCAGTTGGGAGAGTCCGGGGTCCTCCATCTCCTCCCAGGTGCGCGGCGCGGCCACCCACGGCTGCTCGCGGCCCCGCATCGAGTACGGCGCGAGAGTGGTCTTGGCGGCGGTGTTCTGGCTCCAGTCGATGAAGACCTTGTCGTCGCGCAGCGATTTGGACATCTTGGCGGTGATGAAATCGCTGTGCTGACGGGCGAACTCGTTGGCGACCTCCTGCGCCACCTTGCGCGCCGCATCCGACGTCACGGGCTTCGGGAGCCGCGCGTAGAGGTGGATGCCCTTGCCGCCGCTGGTCACCGGGTACGTCGTCGCACCGCCGAGCCAGTTGCGGATCTCGCACGCCACCTCCGCGGTCCGGTGCAGCGGCACCCGCGGGCCGGGATCGAGGTCGAAGACGATGCGGTTGGCCATGGGCGCGCCGTCGGGTCCCATGGGAAGCCGCCACTGCGGCGTGTGGATCTCGAGAACGGCCATCTGCGCGAGCCAGACCAGCGTGGCGCGATCGTCGGCCATCGCATAGTTGATGACCCGCTCGCTGTGCTGGATGCCGTGGCGTCGGATCCAGTCAGGTGCGCTCTCGGGAACGTTCTTCTCGAAGAACGGGGTCGACTCGACGCCGTTGGGCCACCGCTTACGGGTGATGAGGCGGTTGCGTACGTGGGGGAGGAGGACATCGGCGATCCGCGAGTAGTAGTCGATGACCTCGAACTTCCGCGTCCCCGTCGCCGGATAGAGCACCTTCGAGAGATTGGTGATCGAGATCCGCCGACCGTCGACCTCCAGTGTCTCGCCGCCTGCCATGCTCCCATTGTCCACAACGCCGGTCAGAACGTCGCGCAGCTTGCCGCCATCCGGCCCGGATCCCTGGCAGAATGGCCCCCATGCGCTCGATCTGGAAGGGCGACCTCAGCTTTGGCCTGGTCAACGTGCCGGTCAAGGTCTATTCCGCGACCGAGAGTCACGACCGGAAGTCGTATCAGGTCGACTCGTCGGACGGCACCCGCATCCGCTATCGCCGCGTGCGCGAGGGCACCGACACCGAAGTCGACTACGGCGACATCGCCAACGCCTACGAATCCGAGTCCGGCGAGACCGTGATCCTCACCAAAGAAGACCTCGCCACGCTGCCGGTGCAGAAGAGTCCCGAGATCTCGATCCTGGAGTTCGTACCCGCCGAGCAGGTCGATCCGATCTACTTCGACAAGCCTTACTACCTCGAACCGTCGTCGAAGTCGCCGAAGGCCTACGTCCTGCTGGCCAAGGCGCTGGAGGAGACGGACCGGCTCGCGATCGCCTCCTTCACCTTGCGCAACCGGACACGCGTGGCCGCGCTGCGCGTCGTCGACGGGGTGATGACGCTGCAGACGCTGCTGTGGCCCGACGAGGTCCGCAAACCCGACTTCGGCTTCCTCGACGACGACACCGAGATCCGCGATCAGGAACTGCAGATGGCGGCGTCGCTGATCGAGTCCATGGCGTCGGACTACGACCCCTCCGAGTTCGAGGACACCTATCAGAACGAGCTGACGAAGCTCATCGAGGCGAAGTCCGAGGGCGGCGAGGCGTTCCCCGAATCCGACGACGAAGACAAGGACACCGAGGACTCCGACGTCGCCGATCTCCTCGCCGCGCTGCGCGCGTCGGTGAAGGATCGCGGGGGATCGGATTCGAAGGATTCAGGTTCGGACTCGAAGGACACCGCGGCCAAGAAGGCACCGGCCAAGAAGGCTGCGGCGAAGACGGCCGCGAAGAAGGCGCCGGCCAAGAAGACCGCTTCCAAGTCGACGGCGAAGAAGACCTCCTCGGGGTCCGGCGAGTCCGGGAGCAAGTCCACGGCCAAGAAGGCGCCCGCCAAGAAGTCCTCGCGCAAGGCGAGCTGACCCGCACCGCCGGACAACGGCGGTCCGAAAAGGGTTGGCACCACGCCCGCGGGTTCGGGCAAGCTCGAAGGGTGACTTCCGCCGCCGACTCCCGACTGCCCCGCGCGCTGCTGCCGTTCGCGCGTCGACAGTACCGGCTGCTCGCGTCCGGACTGATCCTCGCCATGTTCGCCGATGGCGTGTGGACGATCGCGGTGATCTGGCAGATCATCGCGCTCGGCGGCGGGCCGG
>ERZ501011.305-NODE-305-length-14220-cov-8.338369_pt1 | contig 14220 bp, 11 predicted proteins | sample MGYA00248833_ERZ501011 | MGnify/ENA primary metagenome ERZ501011 (study PRJEB25958, sample SAMN03398530) | human skin metagenome | study: EMG produced TPA metagenomics assembly of the Human Skin Microbiome Metagenome (human skin metagenome) data set. | reverse complement strand
CTCGCCTTGAACCTGGGTTCGGAGGCCGTGGCTTACGCCGATGCCCCGGCGGCGGAGCCGGTGTTCGCCGTCGGAGACACGGCCACGGACGGCCGGATCGCCCCCGCCTGCCTGCTGGCGTGGCTGGAGCCGGTGGCGTGAGCCAGGCGGACCTGCATGCGCTGGCGAGCGCCGCCGGGTTGGTGATCGACTGGGAGGATGCGCAGGGCCGAGACCAGCGCGTGTCCGACGCCTCGCTAAGCGCCATTCTGACCAGCATGGGCCTCGCCTGCGACAGCGCCGCCGACCGCCGCGACAGCCTGGCGATGTTGGCCGAAAAGGCCGAACCGGCCCTGATCACCGCCGGGGCGGGGCAGGCGCTGGAGCTGCCGGGCGGCGCATCTTCCGGGCGGCTGATCCTTGAAGACGGAAAGGCTCTGGACGTGACCGGCCGGTTCACGGCGCCGGCCGCCATCGGCTATCACCGGCTGGAGCTTGGCGAGCGGGAGGTGACCCTGGCGGTCTGCCCGCCGCGATGCCTGACCGCCCGCGACGTTCTCGGCCGCAAGGCATGGGGTGCGACGGTGCAGCTCTACAGCCTGCGCGATGGTCGAGAGACGCCCTCGGGCGACTTCGGCGCGCTCGCGGATTTCGCCGCGCGGCTGGGTCGGGCCGGCGCCGACGCCGCCGCCATCAGCCCGGTGCACGCCCTGTTCCTGGCCGATCCGCAGCGCTACAGCCCCTATTCGCCGTCCAGCCGCGACTGGCTGAACCCCCTGTTCGCCGATTCGGCGGTGATCGGCGGACGGGGCGCGAGCGGAGCCGGCGGCGACCTGATCGATTGGCCCGCGACCAGCGACAGCCGCGTCACCGCGCTGCGCGAGGTTTTCACCGGTTTCAAAGGCGATGCGCGGTTCGACGCCTTTGTTCGGGACGGCGGCGAGCCGCTGCGCCAGCACGCCCTGTTCGAGGTGCTGCACGGTCATTTCTTCGCGCTGAACGGCGCGGGCGGATGGCGGGGCTGGCCGGCCGAGTATCAGAACCCCGACAGCGCGGCCGTGCAGGCTTTCGCCCGCGAGCATGCCGAGGATGTGCGCTTTCAGCTGTTCTGCCAATGGCTGGCCGACCTGGGGCTCGAGACGGCGCAGGCGCAGGCGAAGGCCGCCGGCATGGGCGTGGGGCTGGTCGCGGACTTGGCGGTCGGGCTCGATCCCGGCGGGAGCCACGCCTGGGCGCGGCGCGACGAACTGCTGGACGGCCTGACGCTGGGCGCGCCGCCAGACGCCTTTCAGGCGGCGGGGCAGGGGTGGGGGATCACCAGCTTTTCGCCCACGGCGCTGAAACGCAAGGGCTATGCGCCGTTCATCCGCACGGTGCGGGCGGCGCTGCGGCACGCGGGCGGATTGCGGATCGACCATGCGCTGGGATTGAACCGCCTGTGGGTCCTGCCGGACGGCGCCTCGCCGCTCGAGGGCGCCTATCTGGTCAACCCGCTGAAGGATCTGCTGCGCCTGTGTGCGCTCGAAAGCCATCGCGCCGGCGCCATCATCATCGGCGAGGACCTGGGCGTGGTGCCGGACGGTCTGCGCGACACTCTGGAGACGCACGGCCTGCTCGGCATGCGCGTTCTGCCGTTCGAACGCGAAAAGGACGGCGCGCTCAGGTCCCCCGACAGCTGGGACCCTCTGGCCGCCGCCATGACCTCGACCCACGACCTGGCGCCCGTCGCCGGATGGTGGAAGGGCCGCGACATCGAGTGGCGGGGGCGGCTGGGCGCCGGCGGCGACCGCGAGGCGGAGCGCCAGGAGCGGGCCGACTATCGCGAGGCCTTCTGGAGCGCGGCGGTCGAGGCCGGGGTCGCCTCGGGCGATCCGCCGCCCGCCGACGCGCCGGACGCCGCCGTCGACGCATCGGTCGCCTATGCGGCGACCAGCGCCTGCGAACTGGCGCTGATCCCGGTCGAGGATCTGCTCGGTCTGGATGAGCAGCCGAACCTGCCTGGCGTCGTCGAGGTGCATCCCAACTGGCGCCGCCGCCTGCCGGCCGCGACCGAGAACCTGCTCGAAGAACCGCGCGTCGCCGCGCGGGTCGAACGCCTGAACGCTGAAAGACCTCGATGACGCCACGCGCCACCTACCGCGTCCAGTTCCACGCCGATTTCACCTTCGCCGACGCCCAACGCCTGGCGCCCTACTGGGCCAAGCTTGGCGTCAGCCACGTCTACGCCTCGCCGATCGCCACCGCGCGCAAGGGGTCGATCCACGGCTATGACGTGGTCGATCCGACGACGATCAATCCGGCGCTGGGCGGCGAAGAGGGCTTTCGCACGCTGGTCGAGACGCTGCGGCGCCACGATCTCGGCGTCATCCTCGACATCGTGCCGAACCACGTGGCCGTGGGCGGCGACGACAACGCCTGGTGGCTGGACGTGCTGGAGAAGGGGCGGGCCAGCGCCCATGCCCGCTTCTTCGACATCGACTGGAACAGCGACGATCCGGCGCTGACAGGCAAGCTGCTGGCGCCTTTCCTGGGCGGCCCCTACGCCGAGGTGCTGGAGTCAGGCGATCTCGTCGTGGAGGCGGAGCCCGAACGAGACCGCATTTCGGTCGTGGCCTACGGCGCCCACCGTTTTCCGATCCGGCGCGAGGACCACGCCGCCGTGCTGCACGCGGCGGGCGCGGACAGCCTTGCAAACGCGACGCCGGAAGCGCTGGCGCGGGCATTCGATGGCCGGACCAAGGCGGGCAGGGCGGCCCTGCATGATCTGCTTGAGCGGCAGCACTATCGGCTCGCTCATTGGCGCACCGCGGGCGACCAGATCAACTGGCGCCGGTTCTTCGACATCTCCGAACTGGCCGGGCTGCGGATCGAGGACCAGACGGTGTTCGATGCGGTGCACGCGATGCCGCTGCGCCTCTATGCCGAGGGGCTGATCGACGGCCTGCGCATCGACCACGTCGACGGCTTGGCCGATCCCGCCGGCTACTGTCGACAGCTGCGCCGGCGCCTGACCGAGCTGGAGCCTCGGCGCCCGCAGGCCGCGTCCGAGGGGCCCGCCTATCTGGTGATCGAGAAGATCCTGGCGGCGGGCGAGCCGCTGGCCGCCGACTGGTTGACGGACGGCACGACCGGCTATGACTTCATGAACGACGTCTCGGCCGTGCTGCACGATCCAGCCGGCGCGTCCGGCCTTGATGCCCTCTGGACGGACATCAGCGCACGCACGGCGGACTTCCATACCGAGGAACGGCTGGCCCGCGCCGAGACGCTGGACCGGAGCTTCGCCGGTCAGCTGGACGCCTGCGCCGCCGCGTTCGAACGGCTGGCCCGAAGCGATCTGGCGACGCGCGACCTGACCCTCGCCGGCTTCCGGCGAGCCTTGCGCGCCATGATGACGGTGTTCCCGGTCTATCGCACCTACGGCGTGGGCGACGCGGCGCCGGCGTCCGACGCGGCCGTCCGCGACCGCGTCGTCGAGGCCGCCGTCAAGCTTGTCGCGCCTTCCGACGCCGAGATGATCCGGCAGGTCGCCAGGTGGCTGGCCGGCGAGGGCGGCGGCGACCTGGACCTCAAGGCGGACGCCTTCCGGCGCTTTCAACAGCTGAGCGCGCCGGTCTCGGCCAAGTCGGTCGAGGACACCGCCTTCTATCGATACGGCCGGCTGCTCTCGCGGACCGATGTGGGGTTCGACCCGGCGAGGCTGGGCGCCTCGGCTGGCGACTTCCATGCCGCTGTGCAGGCGCGAACCGCCGATCATTCGCACGCCATGCTGGCCACGGCGACGCACGATCACAAGCGGGGCGAGGATTCGCGGGCGCGTCTGGCGGTCCTGAGCGAACTTCCGGAGCTGTGGGTGGAGGCCGCGCGGCGCTGGCTGGACATTGTTCCTCTGGAAGGCGTGGCGCCCGCCGACGCCTATCAGCTACATCAGGCCATCGTCGGCGCATGGCCGCTTGATCTGTCGGCGTCCTACCGAGACGGACTGGCGGAGCTGCGCGAGCGGCTGGTGGGATGGTGGCGGAAGGCGTTGCGGGAAGCCAAGCTGCGTTCATCCTGGGCCATGCCGAACGAGGCCTATGAAGAGGCGTGCCGCACCTATCTGGAGCGGATCCTGGCGCCGAACAGCGACTTCCTGACCGCGGCCGTGCCGTTCATCGAGCGCATCGCTCCCGCCGGCGTGGCCAAGAGCCTGGCGCAGACGCTGCTGAAGCTCACCACGCCCGGCGTGCCGGATATCTACCAGGGGACCGAAGGCTGGGACTTCAGCCTGGTCGACCCGGACAATCGCCGACCTGTGGATTATGCGGTTCGACAGGCCTGGCTAGAGCAAGCGGGTGACGTCGAGGACTGGCGCCAAGGCGCCGCCAAGGTGTCGCTGATCTCACGGCTGCTGGACGAACGAAAGCGTCGGCCTGATCTGTTCGCCTCGGGAGACTACCAGCCGCTCGAACTGGAAGGGGCGCGCGCGGGCGAGGCCCTGGCCTTTGCTCGGGAGCACGACGGCGCGCAACTGCTGGTGGTCTGCGCCACCAGGGCGTCCCAGGCTTGCGTTGAGGCGGCTGATGCCGCGCCGGGCGCCGCCTGGTGGGGCGACACCCGCGTGGCCGGACGATCGGTCGCGGAGATCACCGGGGGGCGCGCTGTCGGGTGGCGACTGGCGGGCTGAACGAAGAAGGGCGGAGCCGCAGGCTCCGCCCTTCAATCGTTTTACTCGGCCACAGCCCTTTGCAGAGGCTGCGCCTCGTCCGCATCGACGGATGAGACGGCTCTCCGATGTCGTTCGGCGGACGCGGCCGGACGTCCCAGGGACACATAGTCGATGCCGGCGGCGGTAACGTCGCCGGGCCGATAGAGGTTGCGGAAGTCCACCATCAGGCGCCTGCGCATACGTTCGGCCGCACGGCCGAGATCCAGGTCCGCGAAGTCGTCCCACTCCGTCAGCACGATCGCGACGTCGGCGCCGTCCAGCGCATGATAGGCGTCGCGGCAAAAGATCGCCCCCGGCAGCATGGGAGCGGCCGCTTCCATCGCTTCCGGATCGAAGGCGCGCACGGTCGCGCCGCGCGCCTGCAGCTCAGGGATCAGCTCCAGCGACGCGGCCTCGCGCATGTCGTCGGTTCCCGCCTTGAAGGCCAGGCCCAGGACCGCGACCGTCTTGCCCTGAAGGTCGCCGGCGACGGCGGTCACGCGCGCGGCCAGGCAGCGCTTGCGGTCCGCGTTGGCCTCTTCCGCCGCCTGCACCACGCGCAGGCGCACGCCGGACTGAGCACCGGTGCTGAGCAGCGCCTTTGTGTCCTTGGGGAAGCACGACCCGCCATAGCCGGGGCCGGGCTGCAGGAAACGTCCGCCGATGCGGGGGTCCAGACCCATGCCCTCCGCGACCTTGAGCGCGTCGGCGCCCACTTCCTCGCACAGGTCGGCCATCTCGTTGATGTAGCTGATCTTGACGGCCAGGAAGGCGTTGGAGGCGTATTTGATCAACTCGGACGTGCGGCGCTCGGTCAGCAGCAGCGGCGCGCCCTGGCGGGTCAGCGGTTGATAGACGGCCTCCATCACCTCGCGGGCGCGGGGCTCGTCGGCGCCGACGACGATGCGATCCGGCTTCAGGAAGTCGCCGATCGCGCAGCCTTCGCGCAGGAACTCCGGATTGGACACCACGGCGAAATCCGCGGCCGTGCGACGGCGCCGGATCAGGCCCTCCACCTGGTCGCCGGTGCCGACGGGAACGGTGGACTTGGTCACCACGACGGTGAAGCCGCTCAGATGGTCGGCGATCTCCTCGGCGACCGCATGAACGAAGCGCAAATCCGCGTCGCCGTTGGCGCCCGGAGGCGTGCCGACGGCGATGAACACGGCCTCGACACCGCGCACGCCGTCAGTGATGCGGGTGGAGAAGGTCAGGCGGCCGGCGGTGCGGTTGCGGGCGATCAGTTCTGGCAGACCTGGCTCGTAGATGGGGCAGCCGCCGTTCTCCAGCAGGGCGATCTTGCCGGCGTCCCGGTCGATGCAGACCACCTCATGGCCGACCTCCGCCAGGCAGGCGCCGGTGACCAGGCCGACGTAGCCCGTTCCGATGATCCCGATCTTCATGCGGCTTCCTCCGAGACTTCGACCGGCAGGGTCGGGGCGGCGCGACGTGGCGCATAGCGGCTGACCATGTCGGCGCAGAACTGGGCGTACTCCTCCGCGACCTGCGGAGGGCTGGTGTGGTGGGGCTCGACACCGCGATGCTCGGGCGTGAAGCAGAAGGTGACCGTCGTGTCGAACGGCGCCAAGGCTTCCATCTGGCGGTCGAACCATTCCAGAGCGCCTTCGCGGAAGCTGTCGGCCCATGAGATGCCGGTGCGGACGTGACGGACGCCCAAGTCGCGCATGATCCGTACGGCCTCGTCCAGGCGGTGATCATGGTAGTGGAACCATTGGCACAGTCCCATGTCGGCGGCGTAGGGCCGATAGGCCTCCAGCGCGGCCTTGGGTGAGCCGTCCTCGCGTAGCAGCCCCATGTGGAAGTGCCGGTAATAGGAGGAGCCCTCGGCCTCCTTGTGTCGCGTCGTGGCCTCCCACGCCTGGGGCAGGTCGTAGAGGCTGTACCAGAAGATGCGCGGGGCCCGGCCGATCAGCAGGTCGGCGGTCTTCTTGACGCCCCAGGCCTGCACCTCTTCCGAGCCGAAGGCGGAGACGCCGACCTCGGTGACCCACACGGGCTTGTCGGTCACGGCCTGGATCTCGCCGACCTTGGCCGGCCATTCGTCGATGGACCACAGGTTCCAGTCCAGCGGAAAGCCGTGCACGGCGACGACGTCCACCGCCTCCATCACGCCGCGCGCCTCGAGCCGGCGGATAAAGCCCGGATCGATCGGAGACATGCCGCCCAGCACGCGCGTGACGTCGGGATTGGCCTCCCGGATCGCCTGACCGGCCAGGCAGGTCATGTTGGCGAACAGGTCCCATTCGGGATCGAGGTTCGGGTCCCAGTGCGACTTGTTGTTCGGCTCGTTCCAGATCTTGACGGCTTCGATCATCCGGCGAGGTCTCCAGTCTTGGTCAGGGCGCCCTGCGCGGGATAGACGGCCCCGGCTTCGGTCGGCCGCGTCGCGCGGCGGCAGAGAAACACCTCGCTCTCGGGGTGGTCGAGGATTTCGAACCCTGAACTTCTCAGCATGGCCACGCTGCACGCCGTATTCGGCGCCCACCAGTTGGTCCAGTCGTGAGCGTACTGGTGCTCGATGAAGTGCATCTTGGGGTAGCCAGGCTCGTCGAAATGCTGCGTCTCATTGAAGTCGTAGTCGGCGCGAACCGGAAAGTCGGCCTTTGAACCTCGCTGCATCGACTGAAACAGCAACAGATCGTCCGCCACATGCTCATAAATCAAGTCGAGCGCCAAAAGCGGGTGACGGAGGTGATAAAGCACCCCCATGAAGATCACCAGATCGAAGCGTTCCCCGAGCGCTGCGAGGTCGTAGACCGACAGCTTGCGGAATTCGATGTCGGCGCCCTCGACCTCGGCGGCCAGCCGCGCCTGATCCAGGTAGCGGTCGTCGAAGTCGACGCCCAGGACGCGATCGGCGCCGCGCCGCTTCATCTCCAGCGAGTAGAAGCCGGCGTTGCAGCCGATATCCAGCACGCTCTTGCCCGTCATGTCGGCGGGCAGGGCGTGGGCGAAACGTCGGAACTTGCTGGCCGGATAGCCGGGCAGGAAGTGGTCCGGCGCGGTGCGCACGCCATTCAGATCCATGTCATGGAACCAGGGCGATAGGGCCTCGACCCGCGCGCGGATGTCTTCGGTCGTCAGCTTCATCAAGGCGCCTCGTTGATTGCATGCAGACGCAAGCCCCAGGCGTCGGCGGTCAGCGTCGTGATCGAACCGGGAGACACCTCGAACCGATCGTGCGCGCGCATGGACAGCCCCAGGGTCAAGGCCACGACGCTCTTGATCACGTCAGCATGGCTGACCGCCACGATCGCCTCCGCGCCGCCTTGCGTCACGTCTTCAAGCCAGCGCGAAAGGCGAAGCTGCACCTCCAGCATCGTCTCGCCGGAGGGGGCGCGGGCCTGATCGCGGTCCGTGTTCCAACGCCGCCACTCCGGCTGCCGATCCAGGTCGGCGAAAGCGGCGCCGTTCCAGTCGCCGAAGTCGATCTCGTTCAGGGCCGGTTCCTCGACCAGCGGCGCGGCGCAGGCCCGGGCGATCGGCTCTGCGGTCTGGCGGGTGCGTTCCATGGGGCTGGTGTAGACCGTCTCCACATTGCGGCCCGACAGGCGCTCGGCGGCGGCCTCGGCCTGCGCCAAGCCCGCCTGGCCCATCAGCACGCCGGGCGTGCGACCCGACAATCGGCCGCCCAGTTGATCGTGAACGCCGTGCCGCACGAGATAGATCGTCGTCACGAGACCAGGCGGGGCGGACGCGGCGCATCGCCGCCTTCGATGAAGCGCTCGGTGCGCAGCCGCGCCTCCTCATCGGTGAATTGCTCAGGCGGCGACTTCATGAACCAGGCGGAAGGACCGATCAGCGGGCCCGAGACCTTGCGGTCCATCGCCAGCTTGGCGCAGCGGATCGCGTCTATGACCACGCCGGCGCTGTTGGGACTGTCCCAGACCTCCAGCTTCAGCTCGATGTTCAGCGGCACGTCGCCGAAGGTGGTGCCTTCCAGTCGGATGTGGGCCCACTTGCGGTCGGTCAGCCACGGCACATGGTCGCTGGGCCCGACGTGAACGTCGTCCGCGGGCAGGGGGAAGTCCAACTGGCTGGTCACCGCCTGGGTCTTGGATATCTTCTTTGAGTGCAGGCGCTCGCGTTCCAGCATGTTCTTGAAGTCGGCGTTGCCGCCGAAGTTCAGCTGGTAGGTGCGGTCCAGGCGCACGCCGCGCTCGCGCATCAGGTTGGCGAGCACACGGTGGACGATGGTGGCGCCGACCTGGCTTTTGATGTCGTCGCCGACGATCGGCAGGCCGCGCTCTTCGAACCGTCGCGCCCAGTCCTTGTCCGAGGCGATGAAGACGGGAATGCAGTTCACATAGGCGCAGCCGGCCTTGAGCGCCTGTTCGGCGTAGTATTCCGTCGCCTGCTGCGAACCGACGGGGAGGTATGAGACGAGAACGTCCGTGCGGCTTTCGCGCAGCACCTCGGCCACGTCGACAGGCGCTTCGTCAGACTCAGGGATGTCGCCGGCCATGTAGAGGCCGACACCGTCCAGCGTGGGACCACGCGAGACGCGGACGCCCGCGCCGTCGGGCTTGGCGAAGCGGATGGTGTTGTTCGGCTCGGCGAAGATGGCCTCCGACACGTCGCGGCCGACCTTGCCGGCATGAATGTCGAAGGCCGATGCGATCTCCAGATCGCCGACATGGTAGCCGCCGAGCTCGACGTGCATCAGACCGGGCGGCGGTTCGTTGCTGGTCGCCGCCGAATAGTGGCTGATCCCCTGCACGAGCGACGAGGCGCAGTTGCCCACGCCGACCACGCCTACGCGCACCTTGTTTCTGCTCATCACGCCCCCTTCATGCGACCGCACGGCTCAAGGCTCACGGCGCAGCTTGACGAGGTAAGTAGATGCTGGCCAGATTGGTTCCATCGATCCGCATACAAACGATGCGTTACGCTGATCGCGTCTAGGCCAACAGCTTCATCTTCTTCTGGAACTAAGATGAAGCTGTGCCGTTAAGAGGGTGAAGTCACCAGATTTTCGGGGCGTGCGCAAGGCTGAGGGCCTGCGGGGCGGCTGGCGGCGACGGTTCTAACTGCGGAGGTCCCATTGGCGGACACAGTTCTCATCACCGGCGGCGCGGGGTTCGTCGGCCGGCATGTCGCCCGGGCCATGCTGGAGCAGGGCCACAAGGTGCGCGCCCTCGACAGCCTTATCGAGCAGGTTCACTCCGGCGGCGGACGCCCGGACGATCTTGATCCGGAAGTGGAGCTGATCGTCGGCGACATCCGCGACGAGGACAAGGTGCGCCAGTCGCTCAAGGGCGTCGACAAGGTGCTGCACCTGGCGGCCGAGGTCGGCGTCGGTCAGAGCATGTACCAGATCGACCGCTACACCTCGGTCAACGATTACGGCACGGCGGTGCTGTTCCAGCAGCTGATCGACAATCCGGTGAAGCGGGTCGTGGTCGCCTCCTCGATGAGCATCTACGGCGAGGGCCTGTATGAGACGCAGGACGGCGAACTGATGCAGGATGTGGTGCGCGGCCCCCGCAACGCCGACGGCACCTGGGATCCCAAGGATGCTCAAGGGCGCCCGCTGATCCCCGTGATCACGCCGGAGACCAAGCAGCCGGCGCTGAAGAGCGTCTATGCGATCAACAAGTACGTGCAGGAGCGCCTGACCCTGACGCTGACGGCGCAGTACGGCATGGAAAGCTGTGCCTTGCGTTTGTGGAACATCTATGGGCCGGGCCAGGCGCTTTCGAACCCCTACACCGGCGTGCTGGCGATCTTCGCCTCGCGCATCTCGCACGGGCAGCAGCCGATGGTGTTCGAGGACGGGCAGCAGCGCCGCGACTTCGTGCACGTGTCGGACGTGTCCAAGGCTTTTCTGCTGGCGATGGACAAGCCGGAGGCGAACGGCGAGGTGTTCAACATCGGTTCGGGCGTCGACCGCACGGTTGAGGATGTCGCCAGGCTTCAGGCCGAATCCATGGGCCGTTCGGACATCCAGCCTCTGATTACCCAGAAGGCGCGGGCCGGCGACATCCGCCACAACATCCCGGATCTGTCCAAAGCGCGTGATCTGCTCGGCTACGAAGCCACGCAGGATTTCTCCGCGGGGCTTGAGGAGCTGGCGGAGTGGGTGGCTCGTCAGGAATCACAGGACAAGGTGGAAGAGGCGCGGCGCGAGCTGGAAGCGAGGGGACTGGTCGCCTGATGGTTCGTGGGGGGCGCGTACTGATCACCGGCGGGGCCGGCTTCATCGGCTCGAACCTCGCCGACCGGTTGGCGAGCGACGGCTGCCAAGTCACGGTAATGGACACCCTGGCGCGGCCGGGCGTCGAGCGGAACCTGAACTGGTTGCTGTCCCGGCATGGGGATCGGGTGCGGCATCTGCACGCCGACATCCGCGACGAGGCCGAGGCAGCCCGCGCTGTGGCCGAGGCGGACGTCGTCTTCCACCTGGCCGCCCAGGTGGCGGTGACCACCAGCCTGGTTGATCCGCGCGAGGACTTCGAGATCAATCTTCGGGGCACGTTGAACCTGCTGGAGGCCGCGCGCGGTCGCGGGGTTCCGGTGATCTACGCCAGCACAAACAAGGTGTACGGCGACCTGGCCGACATCGCGCTCGAGCTCAGCAACGGGGCCTGGACGCCTGTGGATCCCACATTCCGCGAGCGCGGCGTAGACGAAGCGCGGCCGCTGGACTTCCACACGCCCTATGGCTGCTCCAAGGGGGCGGCCGATCAGTATGTGCTGGACTACGCCCGCTCCTTCGACGTGCCGGCCTGCGTGCTTCGCATGAGCTGCATCTATGGGCCTCGTCAGATGGGCACGGAGGATCAGGGCTGGGTCGCTCACTTCCTGATCCGCGCGCTCGAGGATCAGACGATCACCCTCTACGGTGACGGGCGGCAAGTGCGTGACATCATGCATGTTGCGGACGCGGTCCAAGCCTATGTCTCGGCCTGGGAACGGATCGAGCAGGTCAGCGGACGCGCCTTCAACCTGGGCGGTGGGCCGACCAACGCGGTGTCGCTGCGCCAGTTGCTGAGCCACATGGAGGGTCTGATCGGGCGGGAAATCCCAGTCGCGTACGAGGACTGGCGTGCAGGCGATCAGCGCTACTTCGTGGCGGACGCCTCGGCCGCGCGCGAGACGCTGGGCTTGAACGCGCCCGTCGCCTGGCGTGACGGGGTGGCCGAACTGGCGGGTTGGCTGCGGGCGGAACGCTCGTTCCCCTCGCAGCAGACGGCGGCGGCATGAGGCGTCCGCCCGGCAGCGTTCTGCTGACCACCGACGCGGTCGGCGGAGTGTGGACATACTCTCTCGATCTTGCGCGGGGGCTGGCGGAGCATGGCGTTCGCACGACGTTGGCCGTCATCGGGCCAGAGCCGGGGCCGGCCCAACGCGCCGAAGTCAGCCAGATCGGCCTGACCATGATCCAGACGGGTTTCCCGCTCGACTGGTGGGGCGTGGGCGAGGCCGAGATCCTGCGTTCCGGCCAGGCGATCGCCCGTTTCGCTGAAGAGGCGGGCGTGGACGTCGTGCATCTGCACGCGCCGTCGCTGGCCGCCGACGCGGACTTCGGCGTCCCCGTGGTCGGCTCATGCCACTCCTGCCTCGCGACCTGGTGGAGCGCGGTCAAGGGCGGCGACATGCCGTCCGACTTCCGGTGGCGCGCCGAATTGCTCTCGCGCGGCTATCAGGCCTGTGACGCCCTGATCGCGCCCAGCCGCAGCTTCCGGGATGCGACCGCCCTCTGCTATGGGCTCGAGCCGAAGACCGTTCTCAACGGGCGTCGCTCTGCGCGTGATCTGACGGTCGAACGACGATCGGGCGTTCTGACGTCCGGCCGGCTCTGGGACGCGGGCAAGAACGTGGCGGTGCTCGACCGCGCGGCCGGGCAAATGCGTACGCCCGTGGCGGCGGCGGGCGCGGTCGCCGGCCCTCACGGCGAGACGATCGCCTTGTCCAACATCGACAGCCTCGGTCATCTGGATGCGGCCGGCGTCGCCGACCGCCTGAACCGAGCGGCGGTGTTCGCCTCCCTGGCGCTGTATGAGCCGTTCGGGCTGGGCGTGCTGGAGGCGGCGCAGGCCGGATGCGCCCTGGTCCTGTCGGACATCCCCACGTTCCGTGAGCTGTGGGATGGCGCCGCGGTGTTCGTCTCCGCGCATGACGAAGACGAGGCGGCCAGGGTGCTGGATGCGGTGGCGTCGGACCCTGCCGAACGTTCCCGCCTCAGCCGGAAGGCGAAGGCGCGCGCCCAGCTGTACTCGCTCCAGGCGTCGGCCGACGGCACGTTGGCCGTCTATGCCGAGGTCATGGCGACGCGTGCGCCGGTGCGGGAGGTCGCGGCATGAAGGTGGTCTATTTCACCCATTCGCTGGACTCCTGCTGGAACCACGGCAACGCCCACTTCCTGCGCGGCGTCCTGCGCGACCTGATCGCGCGCGGGCACGATGTCGCGGTGTGGGAGCCGCGCGACGCCTGGAGCCGCGAAAATCTGGTGCGCGACCATGGCGAGCAGGGCCTCGAGCCTTACCGCGTCGCCTATCCCGAGCTGACCAGCGAAAGGTTCGACCCCCCGGCCGATCTCGATCGCGCGCTGGACGACGCCGATCTGGTGCTGGTTCACGAGTGGAACGATCCGGCCTTGGTGGCGGCCGTGGGCGAAATGAGGGCGCGGGGCGGGCGCTTCACCCTGTTGTTCCATGACACCCATCATCGCGCGGTCAGCGAGCCCGAGGGCATCAAGGCGTTCGACTTGTCCGGCTACGACGGCGTGCTGGCGTTCGGGGAGACGCTGGCGCAGGTCTATCGCCGCTGGGGCTGGGATGGCCGGGTCTTCGTCTGGCACGAAGCGGCGGACGTTCGCCTGTTCCATCCGCCGGCCGAGGAGGGCCCGCGAGACGGCCTGATCTGGATCGGCAACTGGGGCGACGGCGAGCGTACGCGCGAGCTCGAGACCTATCTCTTCAAGCCGGCTCGGGACGCGGGCCTCGGGCTGGACATCCACGGCGTCCGCTATCCCGCCGAGGCGCTGGCGACGCTGGAGCGGTACGGCGTCCGCTATCACGGCTGGATGGCCAATGCGGCGGCGCCCGCCGCCTTCGCCCGCCACCTGGCGACGGTGCATGTGCCGCGCCGCTTCTATGTCGAGCAGTTGCCCGGCATCCCAACCATCCGTGTGTTCGAGGCGCTGGCCTGCGGCATTCCGCTGGTCAGCGCGCCCTGGAGCGACAGCGAGCGGCTGTTCACGGTGGGCGAGGACTTCCTGATGGTGCGCTCTGGCGAGGCGATGACGCAGGCGCTGACCGACCTGAAGAACGACCCAGATCTGCGTGAGGCGCTGACGGCGAAGGGGTTGGCGACCATCCGCGATCGCCACACCTGTGCGCACCGGGTTGATGAACTGCTGGCCGTCTACGATCGGCTGAACGGCGTCGTCGCTCCGGCGCGGCCAGCGCTGGGGACCGCCTGATGAAGATCGCCTTTTACGGCTCAAGCCTGCTCAGCGCCTACTGGAACGGAGCGGCCACCTACTATCGCGGCATGCTGGGCGAACTGGCCAAGCGCGGCTGGGAGGT
>ERZ501011.304-NODE-304-length-14239-cov-8.168288_pt1 | contig 14239 bp, 19 predicted proteins | sample MGYA00248833_ERZ501011 | MGnify/ENA primary metagenome ERZ501011 (study PRJEB25958, sample SAMN03398530) | human skin metagenome | study: EMG produced TPA metagenomics assembly of the Human Skin Microbiome Metagenome (human skin metagenome) data set. | reverse complement strand
ACCTGCTCGCCGGGCGTCTGGAAGCGCGAGTCCTTGCGCTGGCGCAGCGTGAGCGCGATGGCCGCGATGATCGCCACGAGCAGCAGCACGGCGGCAATCTGCAGCGGGTAGAGGTAGGTGCCGTAGATCTCGATGCCCAGCAGCTTGGTGTTGCCGAGCTCGAGGTCGGCCGGCGCCATCGGGGCCGCGGCCGCCCCGACCGTCGCCGCGCTCGCCGCCTTCACGCTCGGGCAGGGTCGCCTTCTTGGCCACGCCCGAGGCCATGATGGAGGCGTCCAGCGCCGCCAGGGCCTTGTCGTTGCGGCGGTCGATGGCCGGGATCTTCTGGCGGGTGACCTTTTCGATGTCCTTGAGCAGCTTCATCTCGTCGCCGGCGACAAAGCTGATGGCCGTGCCGTCCGCGCCCGCCCGCGCCGTGCGGCCGATGCGGTGCACATAGGCCTCGGGCACGAAGGGCAGTTCGAAGTTCACCACATGGGTGACCTTGTCCACGTCGATGCCGCGCGCGGCGATGTCGGTGGCGACCAGCACGCGCAGCTTGCCGGTCTTGAACGCCTCAAGCGCGCGCTCGCGCTGCGGCTGGCTCTTGTTGCCGTGGATGGCCCCCGCCTCGACGCCGCCGGCCTCCAGATAGGCCGCGACCTTGTCGGCGCCGTGCTTGGTCTTGGTGAACACCAGGCAGCGGGTGAAGCCCGGGTCGCTGAACAGCTCGGTCAGCAGGGCGCGCTTCCTGCCCTGTTCGACATGGACGACCGACTGGCTGATGCGCTGCACCGTGGTGGCCTGGGGCGTCACCTGGACCTTGACCGGGTCCTTCAGCAGTTCGCCCGCCAGCTTGCCGATCTCGCTCGGCATGGTGGCCGAGAAGAACAGGTTCTGGCGACGCGCCGGCATGCGCGACACGATCTGGCGGATCGGCTTGATGAAGCCGAGGTCCAGCATCTGGTCGGCCTCGTCCAGCACGAAGATCTCGGTCGAGGCGAGGTCCAGCGTCTTCTGCTGGATGTGGTCCAGCAGGCGGCCGGGCGCGGCCACCAGGATGTCCAGGCCCTGCTGCAGCGCGCGCTCCTGCCCGCCGTACTTCACGCCGCCAAAGATCACGGCGGTGCGGAAGCCCAGGTGCTTGCCATAGGCCTTGAAGCTTTCGCCGATCTGGGTCGCCAGTTCGCGCGTGGGGCTCAGGATCAGGGCGCGGGTGGTGCGCGGCACGGGCGGGGTGCGGTTCTCGGCCAGGCGGTGCAGGATCGGCAGGGCGAAGGCCGCCGTCTTGCCGGTGCCCGTCTGGGCGATGCCCAGGAGGTCCTTGCCCAGCATGACGTCGGGGATCGCCTTTTCCTGGATCGGGGTCGGCTTGACGTAGCCTTCGGCGGCGAGGGCGGTCAGCAGGGCCTTGTTCAGGCCCATGGATTCAAAGGTGGTGCTCAACGTATCGTCTTTCGCATGCGCGACGCGGCCGGCTGAAAAGCCGAAAAAAGCAGCGCCGCCAGTTCGACCGGGGAGGGCCGAAGATGGATCGGGCGCCGCCCCGCGTGTCCGGGCAGCGAATGAACTGGAAAGGCCGGCGGCTGCTACAGACAGGCTTTGGAAAAGCCCACACGCGCTGGAGACGCCGGAAGCCGCGAAGGTGCGACGGGTGGGCAGATGGGCGCTTCTTGCCGGAAAGTCAAGGTGGAGGCTCTCCTCCCTGTTCGCTTAGCGAATGGGGAGGTGGCTGGGGGGGGGGGGGGGGGGGGGGGGGGGGGGGGGGGGGGGGGGGGGGGGGGGGCTTTGTGTCGGAGCCGACCCCCTCCGTCACGAGGCTTCGCCTCGCGCCACCTCCCCATCGTAGATGGGGAGGAGAGGGGCGCCGGACGCCCTCAGCCGCCCGAAGGCAGCTGGTACGGATTATTCACCACCACCGGCGATCCGGCGGGCAGGCCCAGTTCGTCGAACGACCATTTCAGCTCGACGCCTTCGTCCTGAGGCTTTCTGCAGGTGTCCTCGTCGATGCGGCGCAGGGTGATCACCGCCTTGCCGCCCTGCAGGCTGACGATCGGCAGCAGGTCTTCCTTTTCGGTGCAGCCGTTGGAGGTGACCCAGAACACGGCCTGATCCTGGGTGAAGGCGGCGGCGCGCACGGGCTCCAGAGCGCCGGGCATGCCGGCGGTCGAGGCCGTCGGCGTCTCGTCCCGCGTTCCGGCGCAGGCGCTCAGCAGCACCGCCACGCACGCGGCGGCCGTCACGCCCTTGGTCAAAGTCGTCAGCCGTTCCACCGAACGCCCTCCCGATCTCGCCTCCATGACGGAGGATGCGCCTGTTCGTCTCCGAAGAACAGGGCCTGAGAAAAGCGAAGGGCCCCGGACGCATCCGGGGCCCTTCTGAACATCGTGGTCGCTTCGCTTACGAAGAATAGTATTCGACGACCAGGTTCGGCTCCATCTTCACCGGATAGGGCACATCGGCCAGTTCCGGGGCGCGCACGAAGCGCACCGAGAAGCTGCGGTCGGACAGTTCAAGGTAGTCCGGCACGTCGCGCTCGCCCGACTGCTGGGCTTCCAGCACCAGGGCCATGTTGCGCGACTTCTCCTTGACCGAGATCACGTCGTCGGCCTTCACGCGGTAGGAGGCGATGTCCACCTTCTTGCCGTTGACCAGGATGTGGCCGTGGTTGACGAACTGGCGCGCGGCCCAGGGGGTCGGCACGAACTTGGCGCGGTAGACGACCGCGTCCAGGCGGGCTTCCAGCAGACCGATCAGGATTTCCGAGGTGTTGCCCTTGCGGCGGGCGGCCTCGGCGTAGGTCTTGGCGAACTGCTTTTCGGTGATGTTGGCGTAGTAGCCCTTCAGCTTCTGCTTGGCCTTCAGTTGCAGGCCGAAGTCGGAAACCTTGGACTTGCGGCGCTGGCCGTGCTGACCGGGGCCGTACGAACGCTTGTTGACCGGCGACTTTGCGCGGCCCCACAGGCTTTCGCCCATGGCGCGGTCGATCTTGTACTTGGCGCTGTGGCGCTTGGACATTCTGTTCTCTTTTCAGTGATGCGGCCCGGTCTCTTCCCGAATGAAGAGACGATCTCAACGGCGGTCCACGCATCGTCCGTAGTGGCTTCGCGCCTCCGCCTGGGGCGGATGCGGGAAGGGCGCGCTTATGCTGGCGCGAAGGCGCGGAGTCAAGCTGAAGGCGGCGTTAAGGATCATTTGGCGGAACAACGTGAGGTTCCTGCTCTTTCCTTAGCACGACAATCGATGTCGCCTGTTTGCACAAGGGACCTGATCCGGTGGGCGCCACATCCGTTTCTTCAGGCTTGACGCAGCGCGCCTTCGAGGGATTGCGCCGAGAACTGGTCGATCTGGTCGAGCCGCTGAGCGACGAGCAACTGCTGGACCTCGCCGACGGCATTCACGAGATGCTGCGTCAACGACGGACGGTCCGTAATCGCCATCGCCAGCGCATGTGCGAACGCGCCGGCGGCCGCTTCGACCTGTCGGTCTGAGCGCGCAGGCGCCGCCGTCAGCCGCCCTGAGGCGCGCCGCCGATGCTGCGGGTGGGCGTCGCCATGCCGTTTCCGCCCTGAGGAACGGATTGGGCCTCCGGCACGAAGATCGCGCGGCCGCCGCGCTGCTGCAGTCGGCCGACGCCGGGGAAGGGGAAGTGATAGGTGTAGATGTGCGCGCCCGACGCCAAGAGCGCCGACACTTCCTTCTCGCGCCGCTCGCGCCCGGCGTTCTGGTCGGCGTCGTAGCCCATGTTCCATTCCGGGTGTTCGACCGAGACCAGGAAGTGGTGCATCAGGTCGCCGGTGTAGAGCAGGTGGTTCGGCCCCGAGGTGATCAGATAGGAGGTGTGGCCCGGCGTGTGACCCGCGGTGTCCTGCGCCTCCACGAACGGCAGGATCTCATCGTCCGGCTTGAAGGTCTGCACCTTGGACGTGATCACCCGCACCAGCTCCGCCATCTCCGGGTTCGCGCGCACCGCCGCCCACTCCGCCTCGGACATGCGGATGGCGGCGTTGGGGAAGGCGAGGGCGCCGTCCAGCACCAGCCCGCCCGTGTGGTCGCCGTGGCCATGGGAGATCAGAACGTCGGTGATGCTGGCCGGATCGATGTTGGCGGCTTGCAGCGACTGCATCAGCGTGCCGCCCTGGGACTGACCCAGCCCGGCGTCGAACAGCACCGTGCGCCCGTCGGCGCGCACCAGCAGCGGATGCACCTCCAGCCGCAGGGTGTCGCCCGGCTCGCCGTTGGCGGTCAGGACGTTGGCCACGGCCTCGGGCGTCTGGCCCACGCCGAAGATCTTGTTGTCGTTGGGGACCGGGTTCTCGCCGTCCGCCAGGGCGATGGCGTCGACGTCGCCGATCTTGAACCAGTAGGCGGGCTTCTGCGCGGGCTTGGCCTGGCCGGCGCTGGCCTGGCCGTCGTCGGCCATGTTGCCGCCGTGGGTGGTCTCGCGCTGCTCAGGAGACGAACAGGCGCCCAGCGCCAGAAGGGCGGCGGCCGCCGCGCTGGTGGTCAGGATCGAAAATGCGCGCAACGCCGCCTCCGCTGAGATGGGAAACGCCCGCCGAAAGGCTCCGGCGGGCGTCGGATCGCCGGCTTAACGCCTGGCGGCGGCGAACAGTTCGTTGACCTTGTTCCAGTTCACCACCGACCAGAAGGCCTTCAGGTAGTCGGCCCGGCGGTTCTGGTACTTCAGGTAGTAGGCGTGCTCCCAGACGTCGGCGCCCAGGACCACATCGCCCTTCTGCTCGGCCACGTCCATCAGCGGATTGTCCTGGTTCGGCGTGGAGGTGATCTTCAGCTTGCCGTCCTGGACGATCAGCCAGGCCCAGCCCGAGCCGAACTGGCCGGCGCCGGCGGCGTTGAAGTCTTCCTTGAACTTGTCCATGCCGCCCAGGTCGCTGTCGATGGCGGCGGCCAGTTCGGCCGAGGGCTCGCCGGTCTGACCTTCCGGAGCCAGCAGCTCCCAGAACAGGCTGTGGTTCCAGTGACCGCCGCCGTTGTTGCGCACCGCCTTGGGGGCCGACGACACGTTGGCCAGTAGCTCCTCGATCGACTTGCCCTGCAGGCTGGAGTCCGCCTCCACCGCCTTGTTCAGGTTGTCGACATAGGTCTGGTGGTGCTTGTCGTGGTGGAAGGTCATCGTCTCCTTGTCGATGGCCGGCTCCAGCGCGTCATAGGCGTAGGGCAGGGGCGGCAGGGAAAAGGCCATGGGAGATGCTCCTTCAGGTCAAGGCTTTGCAGGTCCGCCTCATCTAGGAGACGCCGTCGCCGAACCCAAGCCGGGGCCGCCGATTTCGTTCCCGCCTCAGGACTGAACGTGCGCCTTGATGCAGTCGCGCACCGCTCGCTTCAGGTCGCCCGGCGCATTGGGTTCGTCCACCCCTTCCGCCTTGAAGACGGCGCGCACGGCTGCGTCCAGACCGTTCGGCAAGGCCTCGATCACCCGCTTTTGCCCCTTGTCATGCAGGCAGAACCCCACCTCGCTGCACAGGGCGGCGAACATGGCGTCATAGTCGGGGGCGTCGGCCATCGGCGTCAGGCTTTCAGTCGGGCCGCGTGAAAGGCGATGTGCTCGCCGATGAAGCTGGCCATGAAGAAGTAGGAGTGGTCGTAGCCGGGCTGCATGCGGATCGTGACCTTTTGGCCCGCGACGTCGGCGGCGGCCTGCAGCAGTTCCGGCTTCAGCTGGTCGTGCAGGAAGGGGTCGGCGTCGCCCTGATCCACCAGGATGTCGTCATAGACGCCGCGCGCCGCGCCGCCCTCGATCAGCCGGGCGGCGTCGTGCGCCGCCCAGGCGGCGCGGTCGTCGCCCAGATAGGCGGAGAACGCCTTTTCGCCCCACGGGCATCGCGTGGGCGAACCGATCGGCGCAAAGGCCGAGACGCTGCGGAACAGGTCGGGATGGCGCAGCGCCAGCGTCAGCGCCCCGTGCCCGCCCATGGAATGTCCAAGGATCGAACGCGAGCCGGTGGTCGGGAACGCCTGGTCGATCAGCGGGATCAGCTCGCCCGTGACATAGCTTTCCATACGGAAATGCTCGGCCCAGGGCTCTTGCGTCGCATCGAGGTAGAAGCCGGCCCCCTGTCCGAGGTCATAGGCCGGATCGTCCGCCACCGCTTCCCCGCGCGGCGAAGTGTCTGGCGCGACCACGATCACGCCGTGCTCGGCCGCCGCCGCATACGCCCCCGCCTTGGTGGTGAAGTTGTCCTCGGTGCACGTCAGCCCCGACAGCCAGATCACCACCGGAAACGGCCCCTCGCCCGGCGGCGTCCACACCGATAACGTCATGGGCGTGCCGGTGACCGCGCTGTCGTGCTTCAGATAGCGCAGGGTTCCGCCATGGACGGCGTGGGTCTTGGTGATCTGCATGGTCATTCCGGTGCGATCAGTGTGGTGGACACGCCCAAGTGAATGGCCCGTTCAGCGAGACGGCGGTCCGCGGTGACTAGCGGACAGGACAGCCGTTGAGCGAGCGCCAAGTACAGGCAATCGTACACCGAATGCGTCAGCCTGGCGGCCAACCGCTGGGCCGGCGCGAGCAGATCATCGTCGGGATAGAGGTTCATGAGTTTGGCGAGAAGGGCCACGCCCTCTATGGCGTCGTCCAAGTCCGCCTGGCCCGTGCGAACATATTTCCAAAGCGCATTTGCGACTTCGATCTGGATGAAGCTCGGAGCGACCGGCTCGAACTCGCCGCGAGCGGCCAAGGCGGGCGCCGCCAGGAGATGGTCCGCGACGAGCCACTTGAGAGCGACGCTGGCGTCGAAAACGGCGACGCTCAACGATCGCGGTCTTCGCGGATCAGAGCCGTACTGTCGAGCTGTGATCCTCGGGTCTGTTCGCGGATGCGCGCCGCGACACGTTCAAAGCGATCCTCGACCTCCTGCACCTCGCGCGCGGCCATGTCCCTGAACTTCTGCTCGAGAGAAATGTTCTGCGCCTTCGCCAGCACTTTCAAGCGAGAGACGATCTGGTCGTCGAGATCACGAACTAGGACTTGAGCCATGAACGGATGATAGCGTGCCGCTATCATCCGTCAACTGCGGCTCTTCAGAACACCACCACCGAGCGGATGCTTTCGCCGGCGTGCATCAGGTCGAAGGCCTCGTTGATGCGCTCCAGCGGCAGGGTGTGGGTGATCATGGGATCGATCTCGATCTTGCCGTCCATGTACCAGTCGACGATGCGCGGCGTGTCGGTCCGGCCGCGCGCGCCGCCGAAGGCCGAGCCGCGCCAGACGCGGCCGGTGACCAGCTGGAACGGGCGGGTGGCGATCTCCTTGCCGGCCTCGGCCACGCCGATGACGACGCTTTCGCCCCAGCCGCGGTGACACGCCTCCAGCGCCTGGCGCATCACGGTGGTGTTGCCGGTGCAGTCAAAGGTGTAGTCGGCGCCGCCGCCGGTCAGCTCCACCAGATGGGCGACGACGTCACTGACGTTCTTCGGATTCACGAAGTGGGTCATGCCGAAGCGGCGACCCCACTCCTCCTTGGAGTCGTTGATGTCCACGCCCACGATCATGTCGGCGCCGACCATCTTCAGCCCCTGAATGACGTTCAGCCCGATGCCGCCCAGACCGAAGACGACGCAGTTCGAGCCCGGCTCGACCTTGGCGGTGTTGACCACCGCGCCCACGCCCGTGGTCACGCCGCAGCCGACGTAGCAGGCCTTGTCGAAGGGCGCGTCCTTCCTGATCTTCGCCACCGCGATTTCGGGCAGCACCGTGTAGTTCGAAAAGGTCGAGCAGCCCATGTAGTGGGCGATCGCCTGACCCTTGTAGCTGAAGCGCGAGGTGCCATCGGGCATCAGGCCCTTGCCCTGCGTGCTGCGGATGGCGGTGCACAGGTTGGTCTTGCGGCTCAGGCACGACTTACACTGGCGGCATTCGGGGGTGTAGAGCGGGATCACGTGGTCGCCGACCTCGACCGAGGTGACGCCCGGCCCCACCTCGACCACCACGCCCGCGCCCTCGTGCCCCAGGATGCTCGGGAAGATACCCTCCGAGTCCAGGCCGTCCAGCGTATAGGCGTCGGTGTGGCAGATGCCCGTGGCCTTGATCTCGACCAGCACCTCGCCCGCGCGCGGTCCCTCCAGATCGACCTCGACGATCTCCAGCGGCTTCTTGGCTTCGAATGCGACGGCGGCGCGGGTCTTCATGGCGATGGCTCCTGACGTGTCGCCCTCCCTTGCGTGAGAACCGGCGGGTTCAGCAAGCCCCGAAGTTCGCCAGATAGGCCTCGTAGTTCGGCCAGCGGAAGCCCATGGGGGCGCGGCGTTCCTCCAGGCGATCCGGGTCTTCGGTCGGCGCCGGGACCATGCGATCGTTCACGCACTGCATCTGGGTGCCCCAACGCTGCGGCCGTCCCTCGCCGACGGCGACCCGGTCATGCATCATGGCGTACTGCCATCTCGGCGTCTCGCCACGTTCGGACATCGTCCGGATGGCGGGCAGGAACCGCTTCTGCAGGGCCGTGTCCGCATGCTGCACGACCAGAAAGGCGCCCTGAGCGGCCTCTTCGCCATACACTTTTCCTGAGAACCATCCGTCTTCGGGGACGAGCGACAGGACGGTGCGGACGGTCTCATCGCTGATAGCCTTCAGTTGGGCGTCCGCCTCGGCGCGGGCGGCCGTGCGGTCCTCCGGCGACAGACCGGACAGATCAACATGGTGCATCGCAATCAGCGGGTGCTGGTCCAATGCAAGAACCGCCTCCAACTGCTCTTTCGGAGCGGCGTCCGGAGGCAGAGCCGCCTGCTTGGAGCGGGCCTCGCGGATCGCGTCGGTCAACGGCCGCAGGGCCGCCTGCGCCGCCTGCGACAGGTCTCCGGCCGCAAGGGACACCATCAACAGCCAAGCCAGCATCATCCATCCTCCCCGATGCTGCTGGAGAGGATCACGGGCTGTACCTGACCGCAAGCGGCGCGTTTAGTCTCCTCATCGCCCAATCAGGCGGCCGCCAGCGGACGCACCTTTATCGACTTCTCGCCCGCGCGGGCCTGAGCAAGGTCGTGCGCCGCCTGCATGCGGATCAGGGTGTCGGCGCTGACACCAAACAGTTTCTCGAAACGAATGGCCATTTGAGCGGACAGACCTGCGCGTCCATTCAAGAGGCTGCTGGTCGCCTGACGCGTTACGTTCAGCGCCTCTGCGAGCGCTGTGACGCTGAGGCCTCTGGGCGCGACGATCTCTTCCCGCACCCAGACGCCGGGATGAACGGCGAATGAGGAATGAAGACGGATAGCCATCAGTGATAGTCCTCCAGATCCATGTCCTCGATCGCGAGGGCTTCGTTGATGATGAAGGTGAGCCGCCAGTTGCGGGTGACCGTCAGCGACCACTCGCCCTGTCGATCTCCCGTCAGCTTGTGTGCGCCGAAGTTCGGCGGGACCAGCAACTCCTCCTCGGCGGAGATCGCGACGAGGTAGGCCAACATGTTGCGGAGCCTTCCGAGCAGGTTTCCCGGCAGACCCTTTGCATTCCCGGTCTCGGCGAACTGGCGCAAAGCCTTGTGCCTGATGCTGGCGATCTCCACAGGGCGAGAATGGTGAGTCGGCTATAAAGTGTCAAGTTTCACTTGACGCTTTCGGGGCTGGCCGGTGCTAGGAGGCCTTAACTTCTCGGGCCAAAAAGGATGACGCCCGCGCCGATCAGGCACGCCGCGCCGCCGAGCAGGTCCCAACGATCCGGCGCCGTCTTCTCCACCACCGCAATCCACACCAGCGAGGCGCAGATGTAGACGCCGCCGTAGGCTGCGAAGGCGCGGCCGGCCGCGTCGCTGGGCGTAAGCGTCAGCAGCCAGGCGAAGGCGATGAGGCTGAGGACGCCGGGCGCGATCCATAGCGGGGAGCGGTCGAGCCTCAGCCAGGCCCAGAAGGCGAAGCAGCCGGCGATCTCGGCCAGGGCCGCCAGCGGATAGATCAGGGCGGTCTTCACCGCTCCTCGGCCTCGCGCGCCGCCTCCTTTTGCGCCGCCAGCTTGGCCAGCACCCGGCCGCGTCCCTTTGACAGAGCGTGGATCACGCCGCGGAAGGTCGCGACCTCCTGCTCTGTAAAGGCGGCGCGGCCCAGCATGACCCGCAGGTTCTGGCTCATGGAGCGCTTCTTCTCGGGCGGGTGGAAGAAGCCGCCGGCGTCGAGTTCAGTCTCCAGATGTTCGTACATGCCGAGCAGCAGGGCGCCCGGGGCCGGCGGCTCGCCCTCGCGGAAGCGCGGCGGCGGTGCGTCCAGCACCAGGGTGCGCCATTCATAGGCGTTGATCGCCACCGCCTGCGCCAGGTTCAGCGAATGGTGGCGCGGATCGATGGGAATGGTGGTGATGCCGGCGCAGAGCGCGATGTCGCTGGTCTCCAGCCCCGCCCGCTCGCCGCCGAACAGCACACCGGTCTTCAGGCCGGACCCCGTGTCGTCATACAGGATGCGGGCGCTCTCGCGCGGCGTGCGCACGGGCTGGCGCGTCTCACGCGGGCGGGCGGTGGTGGCGAAGACGGTGTGAAGGTCGGCGATGGCCTCGGCCACGCTGGGAAACACGGTGACGGCGTCCAGCACCCAGTCGGCGCCCGATGCGGTGGCCCAGGCCCGGTCCTGGGGCCAGCCGTCACGCGGGCTGACCAGCCGCAGGTCGTGGAGGCCGAAGTTCGCCATCACCCGCGCCACCGCCCCGATGTTGTCGGCCAGTTGCGGCTTGTCGAGGATGACGGCGGGGGCGGGGAGGTCGGTCATCGTGCGTGTTTAGAGCAGGAGGGGACGGGAGGGGACCCCTCCGTCTCGCCGGCTCACGCCGTCGATCCACCTCCCCATCAAGGATGGGGAGGAGACACGTCCGCCTTCTCCTCCCTGTCGCGCAGCGATGGGGAGGTGGCGCGAGGCGCAAGCCTCGTGACGGAGGGGTTATGGTCCGGAACGAAAAACGCCCGCCGGTGGGATCCGGCGGGCGTTCCAAACTCTTATACGGAGCCGATCAGGCGGCGACGCTCTGGGCGCCTTCCGACGGGTCGCGCAGCACATAGCCGCGGCCCCAGACGGTTTCGATGTAGTGCTTGCCGCCGGCGGCCGTGGCCAGCTTCTTGCGCAGCTTGCAGATGAAGACGTCGATGATCTTCAGCTCGGGCTCGTCCATGCCGCCGTACAGGTGGTTCAGGAACATTTCCTTGGTCAGGGTCGTGCCCTTGCGGAGCGAAAGCAGCTCCAGCATCTGGTATTCCTTGCCGGTCAGGTGCACGCGGTGGCCGTCCACCTCCACCGTCTTGGCGTCCAGGTTCACCGCGATCTCGCCGGTGGTGATGATCGCCTGGGAGTGGCCCTTGGAGCGACGGACCACGGCGTGGGTGCGCGCGATCAGCTCGTCCTTGTGGAAGGGCTTGGTCATGTAGTCGTCGGCGCCGCCGCCAAAGGTCTTGACCTTGGTCTCGATCTCGTGGCTGCCCGACAGGATCATCACCGGGGTGTTGACCTTGCCGACGCGCAGCTGGCGCAGAACCTCGAGGCCGCTCATGTCCGGCAGGTTCAGGTCCAGAAGAATGAGGTCGTAGTCATAGATCTTGCCCAGATCGATGCCTTCCTCGCCCAGGTCGGTCGTATAGACATTGAAGCCTTCCGACTTGAGCATCAGTTCGATGCTCTGGGCAGTCGCGTGATCGTCTTCAATCAGCAGGACGCGCATTCATGCCCCTCCAGGCAAAGCTTGACGGTAACCACCCTGGCCCACGACCGGGTAACCTTGTTCGTAAGTTAAGGGCGGAAAACCTTAAGAAGGGTTAACGCCACCCGATTGAGGCGAATCGTAGGCTGATTTGCGAATCGGCGTCGAGGGGTGCGGGAGTCGCCGTTAACTTTTTTCCGCCGGCGCGCTCTTGGATCGCGCACGGCGCTCGGAACCTCAGTGTCTCAACGCCGCCCCTGGCCTGCCGAGTCGACCGCTTCTGACGCGACATAGGACAACATTCCTATGTATCGATGCCGCCGAGGTAGGGTGGCGTCGTCGAACACACGCGCAGGGAGTTGAAGGGGTGATCGAGGATTATCGTGTTCCGGTGTCGGATGCGGACCGCACCATGGCGGGGCTGGCGCTGCACATGGTGGGGGCGCGCACGGGGGCTGCACCCGCCCGGATGACCGGCCGGGGCCGGCTGGACCCGCGCGGCTGCCGCACGCGCTGGCTGGCCATGTACCTGACGCATGTCTCTTTCGGCTGGAGCCTGGAGCATGTGGCCCACGCCTTTGGCCTGAACCGCGCCACCGCCAGCACGGCCTGCCGCTGGGCCGAGGACGAGCGGGACCGCCCGGCCATGGACGCCCTGCTGACCGAGCTGGAGGCCTGCATCCAGGCCGTGACGGCCGGCGCCCGGGTGGAGATCGCGGCGTGAGCGGCAGGGACGAAGAGGTGGCTCATCGCGCCGCCCGGCTGCGCGGCCTGATCGTGCGGCCCGGCGCCTGGCTGGACGGTGCGGACGGCCGCTATCTTCTGCGGATCGGGCGGGATCGGCGGGCGCGGATCACCACCACCCTGGACGAGGCCGAGTTCAGGGCCCTGGCCACGGCGCCCGGCCTGCGCCTTCGCGACGGCGGCGGCTGGGTCGCGCGGCGGGCCGGGGATGCGGCCGAGACCGCCCTTCCGCCCGGTCGTCCCGGGATGATCGAAGGCGAGCGCATGGTGATTCAGCCAGACGGCGCCCTGGTCGCTCGCCGCGCCAATCTGGGCGAGTCGCCGATCCTGTGGCTAGCGCGCCGCAAGGACGCCTCGGGTCGTCCCTGGCTGACCCCGGCCGAGGTGGCGGCGGGCGAGCGCCTGCGCCGCGACGGCGAACTGGCCTCGGCCGGCCCGTCGCTGACGATGCGATGGGACGCCCTGCCGCGATCCGGCGGCGGATCAGGCTTGCGGACGGAGCCTGGCGATCTGGCTCTCAGCGCCGGCCGGCGGGTCGAGGCCGCCCTGCTCGCCTGCGGTCCGCGCCTGCGGCCCATGGTGGCGCGCATCTGCATCGCGGGCGACAGCCTGCAGTTGGCCGAGACCGGGCTTGGCCTGCGTCGCCGCCAGGGCAAGACCCTGCTGAAGCAGGGCCTGCAGGCGCTGGCGGAGCATTACGGACTATAGCCCATGCTCCTCCCCTTTGGGGGGAGGATCAGCTGTCGCCGCCCTTCAGCGCGTCGATGCGCTTGGAGGCCTCGGCCTTGGACAGGTCGGCGGCGAACATGTCGGGCTGGCCCGCCTCTTCGGACAGGGTCTTCAGATAAGACGCCTGGGCGCCGGTCATCGGGTCGTCGCCGGACACCCAGTCCGCCGGATTCTTGACGGTGTTGGAGCCGGGATCGTCCTGCAGCTTGGGGTTCTCGTTGGCGTCGGTCATGAGGGAATCTCCTGTGCGGGTTCCCTTAATGTTCCGCTGCGTGAAAGGTTCAGGCCGCCTCGGCCTCCGCCTGCATGGCCGCCTCGCGTATGCGCCCCACCATGCTGTTCAGCCCGTTCGCGCGCTGGCGCGTCAGGGCCGAGGGCAGGCCCAGCCGGTCCAGCGCGGCGCGGGCGTCGAAGTCCAGGATCTCGCGCGCGGTCCGCCCGGAGAACAGCCGCAGCAGCAGGGCGATGTTGCCCTTGGACAGGGCGCTGTCGGAATCCGCCTCGAACCGCAGGCGCTCGCCCTCCCGGCGGGGGACCAGCCACACCTGGGCGGCGCAGCCCGGCACCTTGTGCGCCTCGGTGCGCGCCTCGTCCGGCAGCGGCGCCAGCCCCTTGCCGAGCTCGATGACGTATTCGATCCGGCTCTCCCAGTCCTCCAGCAGGTCGAAGTCCTCGGCCAGGGCTTCGAGCGCCTGTTCGGGCGTGTCTTCGGGGCTGTGGACCGATGTCGTCATGGCCGCGAGATAGGGGCGGGCGGCCTTTCCGGCAAACGCGTTCATGATTAACGGCCGGATCGTCCCCAGAAGATGCATGGTCCGGCCCTTGCAGGACTCTCCTGCCGGGGGAGCGCCCTCGCTTCGACTCAAACCGGTCCGTAAGCTCAGGCCGAACACTTTCAACAGCTTGGACGCCCTTGTCGCCTTTCGCCGCCCGTTCAGAACGAGACATGTCGAGGTCGCCCCTGCGCGCCGCGTGGCATCTCGGCTGGGCGGCGTGCGTGGCGCTGGCGGCGGCCGGGCAGGGTGCTGGGGACGGCAAGGCCGCCGCCGTCGTCATGGCGGGGGCGGCGATGGCGGCACCCGGCCTGCTGGGCTCGGCCTTTGCGTGGCGGGACGGGCCCGGCCTGCGCGGCTGGCTGCTGGCGGCGTGGGC
>ERZ501011.302-NODE-302-length-14288-cov-7.983419_pt1 | contig 14288 bp, 15 predicted proteins | sample MGYA00248833_ERZ501011 | MGnify/ENA primary metagenome ERZ501011 (study PRJEB25958, sample SAMN03398530) | human skin metagenome | study: EMG produced TPA metagenomics assembly of the Human Skin Microbiome Metagenome (human skin metagenome) data set. | reverse complement strand
AACGCAGCCACGAGTTCGGGCTGCGACATACGTGCCGCTTCGGCGTAGGCGGCCAAATCCGGCCGAGGATGCGCTGCTGTCATGATGATCACCTCTCGATCCCAGTATAGATCCCATGCCGGATGGCGGCTATTCCGTAGGTCCGCGCGGTCACGCTCGTCTGCGACGATCGTCCTCCCGGGCTCTGGGTAGGGAGGGCATTCGAACGGCCGAATCCGATGGCCGCGACCCTCAGACCAGGGGGTTGCGAGGCTAGGGTCGAGCCGTTCCCGATCCCTGGATGAGGAGTTCAGTCGATGCCGATCTCGACACGTGGTGTGCGTGCAGCAGTGACCGGCCTGACGGTGGTGGCTGCCGGTGCTGGGCTGCTGGTGGCGCCGGCACCTGCTCAGGCCGCCGAGCATGTCTACGGGGCGATCGCGATCTCCCAGCGCACCGGCAACACCGCCTATGCGATCAACTACGCCACCGCGTCGGCGGCCAAACGGGCCGCTGAAGCGAAGTGCCGGGCCTCGGATTGCCGGTGGGTGGTGCTGGTGGACCGCAACTGCGGGGCGGTCACCCAGCAGCCCCGCACCCTGCGGTGGGGGTGGGCCTACGGCCCGACCCGGCGGGCCGCTGAGGTAGCTGCGGCGAATGAGTCCGGGCGCGGGTCCCGCACGATCATCTGGGCCTGCACCGCCGGCGCCTGACCGCTGGGATCTCTCTTCCGCGTCATGACCATCCGCTCAACCGTTACGCAGGGGGTAGCTGTTTGGCCGCGTTGACCGTCACACTATGACCGTGGCCAGCCGATTCGATGAGGGGATTGCCCATCTCCGTCGGTACCGAGCCGTCCACGGCAGCAGCAACCCCCGTCAACGCGACGTGATCGACGGCTTTCCCATCGGCCAGTGGGTCAACGCACGCCGCAACGACTACCGACGTGGCGTGTTATCGCCCGACAAGGCCGCCCGGCTCGAGGCCGAGTTCGGCGACTGGCAGTGGAAGACGAACGCCCGCACATCCTTCGTCGCCGGACTGGCTTATCTGCGCACTTACGTTGCGGCGCATGGCACCAGCAACGCTCGCCAGCGCGACGTCATCGACGGATTCCCGATCGGCACCTGGGTCGCCAGCCGTCGCGCCGAATACCGGGCCGGACATATGCCTGTCGAGCACGTCAACCAGCTCGAAGCAGAGTTCCCCGACTGGCAATGGACCCTCAGGACACGAGTCCCGTTCCACGTCGGCGTGGACCACCTGCACCGCTACGTCGCCGCGCACGGCACCAGCTCACCACCCCGCGACGCGACGATCGACGGATTCCCCATCGGAGCCTGGGTGGCTAAACGCCGCACCGAGTACCGACAACGTCGCCTCCCGGCCGAGCGAATCACCCAGCTCGAAATCGAGTTCTTCGACTGGAAATGGAACGTCCGATCTCGGCCTGGCACCGCCGCCCGAGGTTGAGAGACGTTCGGCCACAAATCCTGTCGCCGGCACTTCGCTCGCACAGGTGCAGGCGGGCGATCCTGGTCTCGAATCGGGAATTGGCGGCGCGACCGCGGTCAGCGGTCGGGGAGCGCGCCATGCATCGAGCCACGGCCAATCCGTAGGCGGTTTGCAGTACGGTCTACCGCCACTTGGGGACTCGGTCCCCTTTAGTGCTTGAGAGCCCTACAGGGATGCGTTGAAGTCAATGCGTCGGCCGACGCAATGTTCATAGTCGGCCATCGCCGCCTTCAGCTCGTGGAACAGGGGATACAACCGCTCGAACTCGTCTTCATCGTTCAGGGCTTCGCGCACCTGCCGGTCCAGCTCTTTCACCCGAAGGTATGCCTGATCTCGGCGGGTCCGCGTGAAGTGGTCCATGTAATGGCGCTCAACCGCCTTGCGGCGAGCGGCGGGGCTCTTGAAGAATGACATCGTTTCCTATCGTAGGACTGCCTTGGGGGGCGGAAACACTCCAGCCACACTGCCGCCGGAGGCGACGAGGACGGATTGTGTCCAAGGTGTCGTGTCGTTTTGCCGCAACCCACGATTGCGCCACAGGCAGGATATCGCCTGGGCAGTATGCGCCCGGCGACCGGAGTGGAGCGCAGCGGTTCCGTCTGAGGGCAGCGGACTCGGAACCAGGTCCACGAACTGGTCAGATCACTCCTTGACACGACCTGACTAGCAGCTGAGAGAGTCCCTCACTCGATGAGGTTGCCCGGCAATCCAATACCGTCGAGCGGTAGGCTGCCCAGGACGTAATGCGGATTGCATGACTAAGACGAAAAACGAGGGACATGAACACGACACCGCCCGCGGGCTGGTACCCCGATCCGGACGGCAGTGGTCAGCCTCGCTGGTGGGATGGCCGCAACTGGGCTGACCTACCTGCCAGCTCAGAGACGAGCGCAGCAAGTCTGGCCGATGAACCCTCACCGTCCGGTGATGATGCACCAGGTCCGTTCAAGTCGCCTATGAGCCGTCGCGCAAAGGTCGGCTGGGCGCTCGGCGGAGTGTTCGCGGTGCTGCTGGTGGTCGGATTGATCGGCAACGCCATCAGCCCCGTCGACGAAGATGACAGCACCGACGCCGCAGCGACCAGCGAAACGAGTACAACCACTGCTGCGCAGCCGGATTCTCCGTCCACGAAGTCGTCAACCGTCGCGAACCCGGACAGGGCCGACTCTTGCCGATCACTGACCCCGTTTGGTGGCGTCAAAGGCGCCGAAGCCCAGCGAATTGCTGAAACCGTGCCACTACCCAGCGGGGTGTCACTCGTCGCGGGACGGGCCAGCACCGACAGCGACGAGCCGGGACGTTTTGCCGTCGCCATCGACCTGTGCGGCGGCGATCTCGGCACCGTCGACGATCTCCGTCCCGTAGCGACTGACTTCGCCAAAGCGTTCAAACAATCGCCAGCCGGCGATGACATCTTCGCTCTCTATGTCGCTCACTACAAGACATTCACCGATACTGAAGTTCAGGGCGAAATCAAACTCAAGGATTCCGACTTCCGCCTCCATCTATGGAACGGACGTCCCAGTCGCCAAGCAGAGCTGGACCGCTGGGTCATCGTCTCTGGATAGCGCGCACATCGCCCCCTTCCGGAGGTGTGTTGTCACTCTCTGAGTGAGCGCAACCTGGACAGCGGTATCCGTGAGTCTCGTCGAGACTCACGGGCGCACACGACCGTTGACTGCAACTGCAGCGTCGACGAGTGCTTGGTGTACATCTTCAGCCGGAATCTCTGCGTCGTCGTAGTTAGCGATCAACGACAGCGAGGTGTCCGGTTGAGACAGCCAGTAAATGCCTGCGGCTCCGAAACCTGGATTCGCCACCAGGATCGCACCCGGGATCTGGCTGACTTCGGTTGACGTCGACAAGGGGTCCTCGGGGTTTGGCGATGTTCGTACAGACGCTGCCAGATCGTCTGCCGCCAGCTGGGGATTGGCGAAACGGCCGATATTGACACTCAGACCCGTGGACATGCACGACGCGATCGCAGTCTGTTGAGAGCGCGCGAGCGCGTCTGCCTCCTCCTCGCCGTCCGCGGCAACTACAGACGATCCTTCGGCATTGTCGACCTTCATCCCCAGCGCACTGAACGCAGCCGTGTCCGGCATCAGCTCGCGGCAGGGCTCGCGAAAGTACGCTGGTACGGCAGATCCGACGGATGCGCTGGTGGTCGCAGTTGCCGATTCGGAGGTTCGTGGGGGCGGAGTGAACGCACTGCTGCTCACGCTTGATGCGCCAACGGAGGACGGTGAGCCGTTGGTTCCATCTGAAGAGCTGCATGCCGCACTGGCCATGAGGGGCGCAATGAGTGCGATAGAGACGACTGTCTTCCACGGCGATGCCAGCTGATGTTGCATGCGCTGAGAGTATCGACCTCCGGACGCGCGCGTTGACGAACTCAGCCCGGGCGCAGGGTGGCTTACACGGTCATAGAGCCGTTCGAGGAGGCCCGGATCAGCTTTCGACACTGTCACGGCGTGGTCGTGATAGTCCCATCGACCATGGCGACAGAATTACCCATCCTCACACTCTGTGGCGCCAGGCAAGGACCAACTCAATCGGACCACCCGAGTCCGAGGAGGGTCAGGGCACGGAGCAGGTGTGGATCCGGGGCCCTCAATCTGCGCGCGCCGCAGGATGCGCACTTACCGGGCGAGTAGCGGAGGCGGAATCGTACCGCGGTTAGCTAGTGTGGGCCGCGCTGCCGGAACTCGGTGCCTGCGTGGGTAAGTAGCGTACGGATACGGGTGATGCCGTAGCCGGTTTGGCGTGCGAGCTCTCTGATGCTGGTCCCATTCTCATACTCAAGGCGTAGCTGCTTTCCCAACTCGTCCTGGGTCTGGGCGCTGAGGCGTTCGTGTGGTTCAAGAGCCGGCGCCATGATCGGGCCTCCGCCGTAGCCTCGGTGAACCCGACCTCGTACGTTGGCACCCTCGGCAGATTCGTCTCCCCATACCGTCCAGTTCGGCTGCGGTGCACGAGAGAACAGCTCCAAATAGGGGCCCGGCGAGCACGACTCGATCAGGGAGTACTGCTCGTCGGGCTTTCGTGAGTGCTCTCGCTTTCGGGTCTCAATCATGTTGACTTGCCGGCGACCTGGGCTGAGGGTACGCATCGACCCGCGCACTCCGAACAAGAGGAGCTCGGTGACGTTGCGGAAGTAGAAGCCAACTCCGCGGCCATCGGGCCCGCCATCTTTTCGTCGTTTCGCCCAGACGATGTTTGATACATAACGGAAGCCCCAGGCCTCCATGACTGCAAGGCCGTCGGGCAACAGCGCGTTAGGAACCCACAGGTATAGGTGCGCATCTGGAGCAGCAACAGTACTTACTGGCAGCGCTTTTATCGCTGGCAGGTCCATGGTGGAGTAACGGTCTAACCGCCGATGCTCCGGCGCCACCTTGCCGGTCCGGTTGGTGAACCGCCACGGCGGATCAGCCATGAGCGTTTTGAATCCTCCCGGGATGGTGGGAAGCGGAGCGATTTCGGAATTCGACCGGAGAGGTTTGGTGGTAGCCACAACCCGGGAGTCTAGACAGTAGATCTGACACAGATCTACTTTCAGTCTTCCTCGGGCGAGTCGGTGACGGGTGGAAGCAGGTCACGCGCAATCTCTCGGAGACCCTGATAGTGCGGTTGAGCATCGTGCCAGCGGTCGTAGGTGTCACGCCACGTGGCTTTGAAGGCTTCGGCCTCCGCTAAAGCCTCTCGCACACGAGTGGCTAGCTCAATACCGTCAATCCGCGGTGGTTCGATCCCCACCAGTAGTAGTGGGCACTCGCCACCGCCGCCGAGGTTGACTTTCGGTACGAGCTTATCCCAGTGCGTTGTCGACTGACCGTACTTATAGCCGCCATCCTTACTGCGGATAGTCCCACTGATGAGTTCCTGGAGCTTCGGACCTCGGGTCACGATGACGCCCACGGCAATTGCTCCCTCATGATGCAGTGCCTGGAAGTTGATGAGGTCGCGGTCGTAGAAGGGATCCTTGTTATTCCACTCCATCTCCACAGCGATCCCGGGGATGGGCTCCTCGAGCGTTCCCTTGCCGAACATGTCTATCTCGTGGCCGCGGGTGCGGTGAGTCTGCAGGTGTTTACCGTCCAGGCCTACTGACTTGGTGATCGTAATGTTCTGCTTGCCCCACACGGCCTGACCGCCGCGGGTCATCGCAGCAAGGGACTCATCAAACCGCCGGACGAACACAGTCCGACCGCCGCCACTAGCGCGCAGCTCGTCGAGTGTCGGGCGAAACTGGTCAAGCGCAGCAATCAGATCCTCTGCACGATCTGAGAACGCTCTACGCAGAATCACGTCCGCGTAGCGAGTAGCACCGTAGACATATCCCGCCGGCCAGCCATCGGTTGCAAGGTCGCGAACTGACCCGGCGATGTCGACGGCATCCGAATGTTCCTGGTCAGAGTTGTCTGCCACCGCGCAAGCGTACGACACCATCCGCTATCAGTATCTCAACCCGACAGCCGGGCCGTTCAATCAGAGCGAGGGTCTGGTGCGCGTTGAGGTGTCCTGTGCTGTAGGTGGCGGCAGTAATGAGCTCCTGAACGAGTGAAGAGTTCGGCGCGCGCAGCTATCCCTTGCCCTGCATCCATGCGAGGACGTCGAGGACGCGGAGTTCGCTAAGTGTGTCAGGGAGTTCAGCTCGGGACCGTGCAGCGACGATGCGGCGTCGTAGATCGGGATCGGTGCGCAACGCGGTGTGTATCGGGACCAGGTGCGGCCCTCTCCTCGTGGCTAGGACGTCGACGACGACAGTGTCCCAAATCGGATACAGGCGCGGACGTTTGCGGGCGATGAGCTTCGACGCGATCGTCGTACCGATGCCGCTCACGGTGCGAAGTTGGGTGTCGAGGGTCCAGGCCGGCCATGTTGGGTCGATCGGTCCGGCTTCGTCGGCCAGGTCTCGGTCGGGTCCGACGTCGATGAGTAGTTGGCTGAACTCGTCGCGACGGTTGCGGAGGAGATCGCGGGCGGCGGTGGGGCCGACAGTGACGGATAGGAGACCGATAGCGATGAGATCGTCGGCTGTGAAGACCTCGGTGTCGGCGGCGCGTGTTCCGGTGGAGTCCCAGTCATCGAAGGATGCTCCAGTGAAGGCAGTTCCAGGGTACGGGTCACCGTAGTAGGCGCGCAGAATGCCGGCGGCGGCTGTGGGGTCGTCGGTGGTCAGGGCGTGCGGGATTGTGATCGTCATCGGTGCTTGCTCTCCCAAGATCGGCTTCTAAATGTCGTAGCGTGCTGTCACGATCCTCACCATGAGTTCATCAGAACCGTTCAGTCGCTCGATCAACCCCGCCGGTCTTGCTCGGTTGTACTGGAACACGACAGAAGCCGACATTTGGGCGGCCATCGCTGGTCGGGTCATTTGTATCGAGGCTGACGGCATGGTTCGAATCAGGGGATGTGTGTGGGAGCGTCCCGAGGATCGGCCACTGCTGCACCCTCGAGTTCTGGCTCGCCGCGACCAGAGCGACACGCGCGATCGCCGCGTCGTCCGCACCATTGGACAGGCAGCGGAACTCACCGGGTTGCCCGAAAGCACGTTCATCGCCGCATGGCTGACAGGTGCTCTCCGCGATGACAATGGTGTTGCTGTCGACTTACTCCTGAACACCGACCGCGAACCGCTGTGGCGCGTGATCGACATCGACCTCGTGACGGAGATGGCTCAGGATGGTCGTCTTGATCAGCACCTCGAGCAATGGGTAGACGCAGGTAGTCAGATCTGCTTCGACTGACCTGCGGATCGCAGTGTCCTTGACTGTCGACTGTCAGATGCCGTCGTAGATGTTGCCCCAGGTGAGACCATTTTCCGGTTGTCAGGCGGCGGATTCCGCGAGGTGGCAAGCTTTCAGAGACCGTCCCTCCTCCGAGGGGGCCACGGTCTCAATCCCGCAGCTCCAGCGCATTTAACACGGCGCCGCGCCCAATCGGCTCTCATTGAGCCCCGAGCCTTCGTTTGGTGGTTACTCCGATGGTCGACAACCGCACACAGGAAGAAAAGACTGCCGCGCGCCTGGCTTGGGAAGCGAAACACCTCCCCAAGCGATCGCAGGCCCCGCATGCCCCTCCCTCGGTGCCAGCGCAGCGGAGAACGGCTGTCAGACAGCCGCAGGCAGGCCCTGCGATCACTCCGTCTCGCTCAGGTGCGGCCGAACCGTCAGCCGCACCGGCTTGCGCGGAGCGCGAAAGCTTTAGCGAAGGCGTAAGCAAAGCTGCAGCTGGGGGTTTCATTGCTACTGCCCTTGCGCACTGGCTCGGCTGGTAGCCAGGCACAGCTGGCGGCGCGCGGTATCTCGTAGCATTCCTCGATCTGAGATTGCACCCATGGGCTTCTCGCCCTACTGCAATACGTACCGCACCCTAGTCGAAACGGGCTGCAGCGTAAGCGACCCGCCGAGCTTAGAAGGGCGGTTCTTCTAGGTCAGAACGAACGTCGAGTGTCTCGTCACCATCGGATGGCAGTATGTTATCGACGATAGGCTTGTCGACGGGTGACCCGTCATCGTCGTCTGCGAAGGACGCACCGAGTTCCTCTCTGTACCGTTCGGCCTGGATCCATCGGTCTCGTTCGTCCGCATTGAGGATGGCGTCGCGGCGTGCGAGGACATATGCAGCAAGCCAGCGCAAGGTGTGATGATCGAGCGTGCCGACCTGTACCACATCGGCGAGTGTCGCTACGGGCCACCGGTACGCGGTGGTCATCAAAATGGTGAGGTGCTCGGAGTTCTTTGTGGGGTGGTCGATCTCGGAGAGGTACCGCAGAAGCGGGCGAAAGCCACGAGCGTAAGCCATTCGTGCCTGCTCTCGGTCATCGCTATCGGTGTAGTAGTTCTCTTCAAGATCAGCGAACAGTACGTCCAAGTTCATCGCTGGCGTGTATCGACGTCCGCTCTGGGAGGCAGCGACATCGGTGGCGTGGGCGGTTCGGGCCGCTGCGACCAGGCGGTCCCGTTCCGCCGCGGTGAGCAGACCGAGGTCATGGGCGACGTGAGCGGGCACCCACACTGAACGACGTCCTTCGTCGCCGTCTGGTACGCGCGTGAAGTCGATGAGCGTTGCTTCGAGCACGTCGAACACTGATCGAGTGGAGGCCTCGGCTATGACGGTCTCGAACCCGGGCACAGGCACCAGACGGCCCTCACCGGTTTCCCGGGTGGGCCAGGCGAAGTTCTCGCCTCTGTAAGGAAAATTAAGCACACGTCCGGTACGAAGCCCCTCTCTCACCTCCGGCGTCGAGTCGTCGACGAGGGCCGGAACCCACTCGGTCGGGAACCGTAGTTTCCACCCCGGCGGATCAATAAAGATTGTGGGTGACGTCGATGTCCGGTCCATCACACCGAACCAGGTCATGACGTCATCGACCACGACAGCCCGTTCGGCTCGCCAGACCGCAGAAGCGCCCCGGCCTTCCCGCGACACCGACGTGACCGGGTGTGCTCGCGCCTGGTGCAGTTCGTCTCGCCACCTGACGGTGTCGTCATCGACCTCGTCGAGCACGCTCAGGAAGGCCGCCGCCTTGCCGGCAGAAAGGTGTTCCCGAGCGATAGCCCGCATGCTCCCGAACCGTTCCGAGGCATGCCAGGTCACCTCCGACGTTTGCAGCTTATTCGCGACCCGGACCACTCGCTTCGGTGGTCCGACGTCGACTTCACCGCGCGCGCGAGCGATCTCTCGCTCCTCGGTGGCCTGTTCCGCGGCGCACAACACATCACGCTCCGCCGTGGTACTCGCCCCCTCGACAGCCAACCGCCACAGGCCCTTCGCCTGTCGCCGTGTGAGCAATTGCGCGAGGTCACCGATCTCCGGGTCGTCAAGAAGGAGGTGTTGCCGAGCAATTGAGGTGAGCACGGCGTCTGAACCCCGCCGTGCCTGGTAATCATGATGTCCTCTGAATGCCGACTGCCCCGGCAACATAAACCCGTACTCGCGAGCAGCCGTCCACAGGTCCTCGTCGATCCGCACTCGCAGTTGTCGACCGCTCGGAGCGACGCCGAGTTTCTGAGCCGAGGACTTGTCTTCGCGCCGCGGCGGCGGCCATCGAAGCAGGGTTGCGATGTGCACTAGTCGATCGTGAGGGTCACGGCCCTTCTGGTCGGTGACGTAGTCCTTCAGTAGCCGCTCAAGTGTTTGATTTCGGGACCGATAGTGCTCACGGACCTGGATCGCATCCAACGCGGTGACCGCCGACGACGGCACCCAGACATTCGTCTCTATCTTCATCGGAACCTCAGAGAGGTGCACACTTTCGACACAGCGAGCAGAACGACCACAATGGCGGCGGCGGCGGTCTTAACGTCAACTCCGGCTGTAGCAAGCACGCTCAGGCACGTGTAGGACGTCACGCTGAGCGCCACCACCGCGTTGTTCTGGGCCGTATATCGCAGCGCAATCCCTTCAACAGTCTCGATCGCCCTGCTCGTCCGTTGCTCTTTCGCCATTTTCTGCCTCCTACCACCGCAAACACTCGTCCGTGGGATCGCTGTTACAACCTGTAACTCCAGTGTGTGGCGCAAGGCGAACTACCAAACATACTCAGTGTCACACTTACTTATCAGGCAAGAGCGATTTCCTCGCTCGGGGCGGCTGGCCCTGGCGCTCCCGTGGGCCCCGAGGCAGGTGGCCCAGGACTCGAAAGAATCCGACCAGCAGCGGGGCCAGGTGACTTCGTCGTTCGATGGCTTCGTCAATGCCAAACCGGATAGTGCACACTGCATCTGTATTCCCTGTCCTTGGATACGGGTTCACCAACCACCGCTACCGAAAAGACGGGAAGAGCATGGCCGGCGAGGGAACACGGTTTGAGGTCACAGAGATCAAGGCGGTCCGGGGCACCGAGTCGAAAACGATCGCAAGCAAGCAGCAGGACGGCTGGGAACTGGTCACCCAGCAGGAGGGCCGCCTGCGAACCACTATGACCTTCCGCCGACCAAAGCCGAAGCCCCCCTGGCGATTATGGACCGCACTCGGCGGCGCCGGTGTCATCCTGGCCAGCATCATTACCGTGGGGGCGGTACTGGAGGACGACAGCGCTGCATTATCCCAGGCCGATCCCGCAGCAGCCTCGAACGCCGCGCAGCCTGCTCCGGAAGGAGACGCGGCCTCCTCCTCGACTGCTGACTCGATGATCTGCGAAACGACGCCGGGCGGAGACCCATGCAAGTTCGGCCAGACCGCGATCTACCGCGACAGCGTGCGGACGGGCGAGGTGGAGCTGGAGATCACCGTGGGCGCACCAGTCGAGTTCGAGCCGAGTGAGGACGCGTTCATCATGTACGACCGCCCTCCGCAGCAGGTGAGCGTCTACTTCCCTGTCACCATCAAGACCATCAAGAACACGTCGCCGGAGTCAGCGGCGGATATTATCCCCGGAGTCACCAACGCCGAACAGGGCGCAGACGGCATCGAGCCAGTATCCGACGGCGACATCGACGTGTTCGCGGTACGGCATGCTGAAGGGATGCCTGTCGGCGAGTCGGTGAGCGTCAAAGACGGCTGGACCATGGCAACGCTCGACGGTGTCGAGTACACCCTGCGGATCGATGGTCTGGCCGGATACGCCATCACATTTACGCGGTGACCGCGGTCTCCGACGACCTACGGAACCTCATCCGAGCTGCCAGCCGCAGCAACGACGCCGGCGACGTCGACGCCATCGCAGCCGACGTCATCGCCTAAGCCGGCATCTACGGCACGGCGAGGTCATCTACGGATAACCCGTCGAGAGCCTGGCTGTCGGATGACACCACACCTGAGACAAGTGACAGGTAGGTGAGACTGCGAGTCGGTGTCGCGTGGCAAGGCTACTCAGATCGGATGTGCTCATTGATAGCTACGAAGAGCTTCTCGGCACGCTCGAGGGTGCCTTGGCTGAGCTGCGGAGCGTATTTAGATTGGTTTCTATTGAGTGCTGCCGCGGGAGAGTAGTGATTGATCCTTCCGCTATTGAGTCCTCGGTCTGCGAAGACTTGCTCGACTCGTCGCACCAAGCGTTTGCCGTCTGGCAGATCATTGACCGTGAGCTTTGTTCCTTTCAACACCCCCTGGTAGGCGTCATTGACGAGTTCGATGTAGAAGTCGGGGTCAAACAGATCTTCGATGTCGGCGTCGGCGTCGCCTATGATCTCGCCAATCTGGATTAACCCCCCAGTTCCTAGCCTTCCTGCCTCGCGGAGGCGGGCAATGGGCGCCACATCGGTACTCGATGAGTCCACGAGCACGATGGTGTTCAGTTTGTTCGCGCCGAGCAGGGTGACGAATGCGGGAAGCTTCGCGATACCTCCCGCGGGAGTGATTACGAGACGATCATCGAGGCCCACCCTGCCCTTGTTCTTCAGCGTTTCGGACAGTACCTCGAGGAACAGGACGTCACCTGGACCCTCGACGAGCAGCACCTCTGGACCAACGAAGAGGGTTTGGCTGAGTTCGATTCCGAGTGCGGCGTGGAGCGGGAACGCCGTCTCGGAGTCCGCCCGGAGGATGTCTGAAGAGACCACAGTCCCGAGCTGTTCGTTGTCGATGACGGTACGCACGCGCCCGAACTTGTGAGCGTCAACCATGAACGGCGAGTGCGTGGAGAACAGCACCTGATGTGTTGGGGCCAAACGCTCATCGATGAACCGCAACAGGTCCGCTTGTGCAGTGGCATGCAGATTAAGGCCGGGCTCGTCCAGAAGGAGAATCAGAGGCTGGTCGGAATTCTCTTCGAGGTGTGTGAAGTAGGCCAAGAAAGAGAAGAACCACACAAACCCTCTGGAACGCTCATCGAAGGGGACGCTCACGTCGTGGCGCCTGTTCACGACACGAACTTGCAGCAGCGGTGGTTCGTTGAAGGGGGCGGTGGCTCCGGCCTCGACATCCCCGATGATCTGGAGACGCACCGCTAGATCGGTGTTCTGAGTCCAGTATTCGAAGACTTCGCTGCTAATGCTGTTGGATGCGTTTTCGAGATCTCGGATGAGATGTTCGTGGGACTCGGGATCTTGGAATTCAGAGATATCGACCGCTGCCATATCAAGCAGCGCCATGACAGCCTGCTCGCCCCTGGTCAGCGACTCGTCGTCGCGTCTCCGGACAAGATCAGGGATAGAAACCTTGCCCGGCATCGAATCGTAGTCCCCGAAGTAGACGAACCGTGGGCGTCGCCTCGCAAGGACATCGATGATCGCGAGCTCCAGGTCTTGCTTACGCCACTTCTGAATGGTCTCAAGGACCATCGTCGCAGCGGAGGTGGGTGCTTCGAGCTCGTTCAATGCCGACACGAGTTCTGCAATTGCTTTCGCGTTGTCGACTTTTCCCTGAACTGCAGACGGTAGATCGAGCCCTGCGCGGAGGTGGGCGACGACGGCCTTCTCGTCGAAGGGGACTGTCCAGACCGTCCCGTCGTACCGGTAGCCGGTAGTTACCTTCACGGTCCGGCCGCCGCCTAAGGAGGTCGGACCGAAAACGGATTCGACCGCCTCAACGTCGTCGTTATCGAGCTCGTACGTGAGAACCGTGACTGGGATTCGCGTCTTGGTTCTTCTGCGTTCACGAGTTAGGCGGCTAGGATAGTCGAGACCCTCATCGAAGGGAGTGGAGTCGATGGGGTTGGACTTGTAGAGCGCCTGCAAGACAGCCGTTTTTCCAGATTCGTTCTTGCCGACCAAGCATGTGACGTCGTTCTCAACTGCGAACTCGCCAGCTTCTTCAATGCTGCGGTACCTGCGTACCTTCGCTGTAGTGAGCTTCAAACGGGCTCCTAAGGTCCGGGTTCCGGGCATGGCCCGAAACCAGCCAACTCTCGTCGGGCAATGTTAGCTGGCGCTAACGACGACCCGACCAGTAATCTGTTGTCCAGATCAGTCATGTGGCAGTCACTTTCGACTATGTTCCGACCGGGCATCCGACTGACAATCGGCACAGGCGTCTGGTCGCCAGGGCAGGCCGCCGAACGGGCGTCCGCGAGCGTCCGACCGAGCCTCATGTCCGTGTCATCAACTCCCAACTAGGGTCTTAAAGCCTCATCTACGTTGTCATCCAACACGCAGCGTCGGTTGACAACGTGTGTGGGAGTGGTGATTGGGACTTGAGAGCTGTCTGGCCTGTGGAGATGTCATAATATCTGTTATCGGCACTTGAATGTGGTTGGGGGAGTTGGCAATTCGTGTTCGGTTGCCATAGGTTGCGGTAGTCGCGGCGCAGATCTTTAGCCGCCCGCACGTGCTGGGCGTCGGCGATGGTGACGTGGTTGGCCCAGCTGCGGTCATGGTCGGCGACGGTGACTTCGCCGCATGCGATCCGCACCCGATGTAGATCGGCGGTGATGTCGACAAACCGGCCGATCACTGATGGGTGCACCGAGTAGTCGTTGCCGGCCACGCGCACGTAGTAGTCGCGACCCAGCCGCACCCGAGTGTTCAACCCGACTTGTGGTGCACTCGGCGGCAGTGTTGCCATCTGCGCCAGGTCCCCGGTGAGCACGTCACGGGGGCGTCGATCACCAATCGAGCGCACCACCCGTCGGCGGATTCAGTGAGTCGCCGTTACACGCGCTGCGTCGTCGACCCGCGACTCACAGCTGGGTTCGAAGCGTCGTCCGACGACCGCGGTCCGCGGCCCCGAGCCGGTGACACACGCCTACGCCGCGTGGTCAAGAGTCGATCGGTTTCGATCTCAGAATCGCGAGTGTGATTCGCGGCACTGTTGGGATCCATCCGGCGGACTCCAACGAATGGACAGTGACCCCCGAGGTCGTCAGACCTCGAGCAGGAAAGGCTGCCGGCGCGCGATGAACTCAC
>ERZ501011.301-NODE-301-length-14323-cov-11.035324_pt1 | contig 14323 bp, 17 predicted proteins | sample MGYA00248833_ERZ501011 | MGnify/ENA primary metagenome ERZ501011 (study PRJEB25958, sample SAMN03398530) | human skin metagenome | study: EMG produced TPA metagenomics assembly of the Human Skin Microbiome Metagenome (human skin metagenome) data set. | reverse complement strand
TCGTCCATCTCGCCGTCGCCGAGGAAGGCCCACACGTGCTGGTCGGAGGTGTCCTTGATGCCGCGGTCGTGCAGGTAGTGGTTGAACCGCGCCTGGTAGACGGCATTCATGGGGCCGATGCCCATCGACACCGTCGGGAACTCCCAGAAGTCCGGCATCAGTCGCGGGTGCGGGTACGACGGCAGGCCGCCGCCCTCGCCGGCGTGGCTGTGCTCCTGCCGGAACCCGTCCATGCGGGCCTCGTCGATGCGGCCCTCGAGGTAGGCGCGGGCATAGATGCCCGGGGAGGCGTGGCCCTGGATGAAGATGTGGTCGCCGCCGCCGGAATGGTCCTTGCCGCGGAAGAAGTGGTTGAAGCCGACCTCGTACAGCGACGCCGACGAGGCGTAGGTGGAGATGTGGCCGCCCACGCCGACGCCCGGGCGCTGTGCGCGGTGCACCATGATCGCGGCGTTCCACCGGATCATCTGGCGGAATCGGCGTTCGACGTCCTCGTCACCGGGGAACCAGGGTTCGGCCTCGGTGGGGATGGTGTTGACGTAGTCGGTGGAGGTGAGCGCGGGGATCGACACCCGCTTCTCGCCGGCGCGTTCGAGCAGACGCAACATCAGGTACCGGGCGCGACCAGGGCCCGCGGCGTCGAGGAGGGCGTCGAACGAGTCGAGCCACTCGTCGGTCTCGTCGGGGTCGATGTCTGGCAGATAGGACGCGACTCCTTCACGGATGACCCGGACTCGTTGTCCGGCGGCACGTCCGTTCGAGCTGGGGCCGGTGTTCCCGGCGGCGCTCGGCGAGACGTCCTGTGTCGCTTGGTCCATCTGGTTGGTCACGGTGATGCCTACTCCCTCTGACAGGCCGAACTCGGGGTGGTGGTCCGACCGCATGGCGTCGGCACCGCACTCCGATGTGGTGCGGCGCCTACCCTCATCGTGCCCCATGTGGGGTGGCTTGGCACCGGGTGGATCCGTGTCGCGTGTCCCGATCGGCGTGATGCGGTAGCGTCCAGAAACGGTTACTGACCAGTAGGGGGAGTGGATGCCGGATCGAGGAGGCGCGGCCGACGGGCGGCGCCGGGGTCGTGCCGTCCGGTCGGCGACCGCGGCCACGATCGCACTCGGCGCGGCCCTGTCGGGGGCGTGCGCGTCGACCGTCGATGGCGCGGGGGCGCCGGCGCCCGGCGAGGTGGCGGTGTACCGCTCCGAACTGTCCGCCTCGGCGGCCGCGGAGGTGCGTGCCGAGGGTGTCGAGCTCTGCCGCGAGTCGATGGCGTCGATGGTCGTGATGGTCCGCGGGTTCAACGCCTTCGTCGCCCGGCTGAACGCGGCGCAGACCTACGCCGGGGTCGGGGATCTCGACGAGAAGGCACGTGCCAGTCTCATCGCCGGTGCCGACGGGATCCGCCCCAAGATCACCGAGACGTCGCCGGCGGCCGTCTCCACGCCGGCGCGGGCGTTCCTCGCGTCGACCGCGCGCCTCGAGAACGCGATCAGTCGCGAACTGCGTGCCGGCCTGAACCCGGTGTCGAGCGAGTGGTCTCGCACCAAACAGCGCCTGCTCGATGTGTGCGGTACCTACACGCCGCTCCCGGCCACGTCCTCGGCCACACCTCGACCGTCGGTTCCCGCCACGACGTCGGCCGAGCGACCCGGGGGTTGACGCCGCCGTCCGCCTCGCGCCGCTGGGTACGGTTTGTTCCGCCCCGCTGTGGGTAACGATCGGGCGGGTCGGTCACGGAACCGGTGCGAAACGCCCGAAATCCCTGACGGCGTTCGGCTTGCAATGTGAGGCTCTAGGCTGTTGCCTATGCTGACAGGCGAACGGCGTGCGGGAGCGCACGCGGATTCGCCACAGACGACGCACAGAACGATCCACGAATCTTCAGGAGGTCACGCGCGGTGGTAGCCGCCACAGACGGTAGCAACGCCCAGAAACTGGGCTTGACCGCAGGCTTGGTCGTGCAGGAACTCGGCTGGGACGAGGACACCGACGACGAACTGCGCGCTGACATCGAGGACGCGATCGACGCCGAGATGGTCGACGAGGATGCCGATGACGTCGTCGACGTCGTGGTCCTCTGGTGGCGCGACGGCGACGGCGACCTCGTCGACGCCCTCATGGATGCGATCGGTCCGCTCGCCGAAGACGGTTTCGTGTGGGTGTTGTCGCCGAAGACCGGCAAGTCCGGCTACGTCGATCCGAGTGAGATCGCCGAGGCGGCCCCGACCGCGGGACTCACCCAGACGTCGGCCATCAGCCTCGGTGACTGGTCGGCGGCCCGACTGGTCCAGCCCAAGGCCCGCGCGGGCAAGAAAGCATGAGCGGTGCTCTGCCTTCTGCGCCCCTGACCGTCGGTGACCGGGCCCCGGATTTCGCCCTGCGCGACCAGAACAACCAGCTCGTGTCGCTGTCGACCCTGCGAGCCGACCGCAACGTGCTCGTCGTGTTCTTCCCGCTCGCGTTCACCGGTACCTGCCAGGGCGAGCTCGGCCACATCCGTGACCAGCAGCCCCGTTTCGACAACGACGACGTGACCACGGTGACCATCTCGGTCGGACCCTCTCCCACGCACAAGGTGTGGTCCGCCGCGCAGGGTTTCCTGTTCCCGCTGCTGTCCGACTTCTGGCCGCACGGCGACACCGCGCGCGCCTACGGGGTGTTCAACGAGGACCGCGGCTACGCGAACCGCGGGACCTTTCTCGTCGATCGGGACGGCACGATCGTCTTCGCCGACATGGTCGGTCCCGGTGAGGTGCGCGAGAACGCGGTCTGGGACAAGGCACTCGGCGTCATCGGCTGACCATCTGCTGTCGACTCGGGTCGGTACATGACGGGTCGCCTGGTGTGTCTCGTGTCGCCCGTGAGTCAGTGCTGCGCGCCGTCGTGTCGCCGCGACGGGTGGCGGCGGGAGTTCCGGGTGGCATCGGGAAGAAGAAATACGGTTGCCGCACCGGGGATTCGACGGTGTGATGTGTGGGCCCGCTGACCCGGGCGCACACGAGAGGATGAACTCCATGCCGACCAAGGTGTCGCCCAAGGTGCTGAACTATGCATCGCACGTGGACGACAACACCCTGACCCAAGCGGCCGAGACCGCCCGGTTGCCGTTCGTGCACCCGCACATCGCCCTCATGCCCGACGCACACTTCGGGAAGGGCTCCGCGGTGGGCACCGTCATCCCGACGACCGGCGCGGTGATTCCCGCGGCCGTCGGCGTCGACATCGGCTGCGGCATGATCGCGGTGCAGACGCGCCTGCGCGCCGCGGACATCGACGGAATGGACCTCGGGCGACTGCGGAGGACGATCGAGGACGCGATCCCGCTGTCGCCCGGCAACTACAACCGCGGTCTGGACCAGTTCGAGTTCACCCGGCCGCGCATCGATGCCCTCGCCGAACAGGCGACGAAAGACGGTGTCGACCTGTCACATTCGCCGAAGTGGCGGGAGCAGCTGGGCTCGCTCGGCGGTGGCAACCACTTCATCGAGCTGTGCCTCGACGAGGGCGAGGTGGTGTGGCTGTTCCTGCACTCGGGTTCGCGGGGCGTCGGCAACAAGATCGCGCAGAAGCATATCAAGATCGCTCAGCGGTTGTGCCGCCAGTGGTGGATCAAATTGCCGAACGCCGACCTCGCGTACCTGCCGCAGGGAACCCCGGAACTGACCGCCTATCTGCGCGATCTGTCCTGGGCGCAGCGGTTCGCGTTCGAGAACCGCGCGGAGATGATGGACCGGTTCGTCGAGGTGTTCGGGAAGTGGTTCGCAGACAACGGCTCCGATGGCGTCGTCGAGGGAACGGAATCCCTGGAGGTGGACCGGATCAACTGCCACCACAACTACACCGTGCGGGAGACGCACGCGGGCCAAGACGTCTGGCTCACCCGGAAGGGTGCGATCGACGCCCATGAGGGCGTACGGGGCGTCATCCCGGGTTCGATGGGTACACGGTCGTATGTGGTGCGCGGCAAGGGGAATCCCGCGGGCCTGTGCTCGGCGCCGCACGGTGCCGGCCGGCGGTTCTCGCGGAGCGAGGCGCGGAGGCGGTTCACCGCCGACGATCTCGCCGCCCGGATGGCAGGGATCGAGTACCGTCACGGCGAGCAGTGGGTCGACGAGATCCCGGACGCGTACAAGGACATCGATCAGGTCATGGCCGACGCCGTCGATCTGGTGGACATCGAGCACACCCTGCGACAGATCCTCAACGTCAAGGGGACGTGACGGGCCGTTCCCGACCCACAACAGGACGAATCCCGAAGGTGCTGAGCACCTTCGGGATTCGCCCTGTCATCGCCGGCGGGGAGGTTCGGCTGCCGGCGACGATGATCACTTGCCGGTCAGCTTGTCCTTGATGTTCGACGCGGCGTCCTTCACGTTCTCCACGCCGTCTTTGACGGCGGCGGAGAGCTGATCGCCCTTGCCCTCGCTCTTGAGCTGGTCGTCACCGGTCACATCGCCGGCGGCCTCCTTGGCCTTACCCGAGAGGTCCTCGGCCTTGTTGCCGACCTTGTCGCTGAATCCCATTCTCTTCTCCTTCATCTCATTGGTTCGACGACAGCCTCGGATGAGGCCGTCCGTCGGGGTCGCTTCTTCGGGTCACCTGTCGAGGTGGATGAGAGCCTGGACGTGGACTCCGGACTCTCCGAGCGCGGTACGGATGGCGGCGACGGTCTCCGCGACGGGCGCGGTGACCTCGTCGAAGCTCCGATTCGGCGTCGCCGACACCTCGAGTCGGATGATGCTGCGCGACCGGTCGTCGATCGCCTTCGCGGTCACCTTCTGGAACAGCGGGTTCCCGGCCAGTTCCGTCGCTGCCGCGTTCGCGATCAGTTTCGGTGCGACGGTGAGCGCTCCGGTTTGATCGGAACCGTCGAGCAGGGCGTCGTCCACTGCGCGGGGCCGTACGTTGGTGGCCAGCAACAACAGGCCCCAGCCGATCGCGATCACGGTGACGCCGGCCAATACCCAGACCCACCAGGACGCCTGGGCGGCGTCGAGTGCGGCACGCTCGTCGAGACGGTCGACCCACCCGGCCACCGGCTGGGCGTCGACCCGCGAGGCCACGGCCGCGGCGCCGACCGCGATGAGCAGCAGTGCCACGAGTCCGACCGACAGCCGATGTGCGGTTGCGGGAAGACGATTCATCGGACGCTCCTCGGTCCTCGATCGCGCACGCGCACCACAACCCGCGGTGACGAGGCGAGATCGGCCGCCACGGCGGCGACCGTGCTGTCGATGAGGGCGCGGTCGGCGACCTGTCTCCGCACCCCGACGGTGCAGGTGACCTTCCGTCGCGTCACCACGGTGTCGGCGTCGAGTACGCCGGGCAGGTCGGACACGGCAGCGCTGCAGCGTCGGGCGACGTCTCCGGGGCGGGTCCACATCCCCTCGCCGGCGGCGAGTTCGAGGTGGGTCCGGCGACGAGGCTTGATCGCGATCCACAGCAGGACGAGGCCTACGAAGATCGACCCGATCGCGGCCGGCCACATCCAGTTCTGCCACTGCAGTTCTGCGACCCACTCGGCGGCGGTGACCGACCACGGACGACCATTGAGCCAGCTCGCGTCGACGGCGATGTCGCGTACGGCTGCCGCGCCGAGCGCGAGGAGAGCGAGCCCCAACGCTGCGCCGGCGATCGCAGCGCCCGGGAGAGCTGCAGGTGGGAAGACGTTCTTGGCGTCGGTGTTCCGTAGGGTCGCGACAGGAGCGGTACCCGATTCGGGTGCGGTCTGCGTCATCGTCGTACCCCCGTGTCGATGCTGATGGTCGGAGTGAATGCGTCGGTGTTGTCCGGGTCGTCGGGGCGCGGGTCGTTGTCGCGAATGTGGGCGTCAACGTCGTCGTATTCGGGCTCGTCGGAGACCGGCGGCAGGTCCACGTAACCCTTCTGCAGGCGCCGGATCGCCTGTCGTGGCTCGAACTTGGACACCGTCACGTCGACGCGAAGCGGAACGATCCCGGCGAGTCGCTCGACCTCGGCGGCGACGTGATCGCGTGTGGTGCGGGACACCTCGGCTACCGCGCACGGCCATTCGAGGGCGAGGGACAGGGTGATCCTGGCGCCGCCCGCATGAACGGCCGCGTCGGGAAAGTTCCGCTCACCGACTCCCAGTACCGACCCGACGCCACCGCGATGGCGGATGACCCCCTGGATGTCGAGAGCCGCGCGGGCCGCGATCTTCTCGATCACGCGATCGGCGACGGTGAGCGTGCCGGGCGGCGAGTCACCCGCGGTCGGGTGAGCATCCCGGGCGGGCCCGCCGGATTCGTGCTCAGCCACGACCCCGGCTCCGCAGGAGTGCGCCCAGATCGATGGTGCCGTCCCGGTTGAGTCCCAACACGAGTCCCGCGGCGCCGAGCACGATGGCCAGCAGGAAACCGGCCAGCCCGCCGGCGACGGCGGCCAGAGCGAGGAGCAGGCCGACGAACAGGCCCACGATCGCGTTGTTCATTGCGCTTCACCATCTTTCGGAGTCGGCTTCGAGCTGACGCTGATGTCTGCCACGGTCACCGTGACGGGTCTCGCGGCGAGCTCCTCGGTGACATCGCGTACCCGCGCGGCAGTGCCGTGGAGGTCGTACGCGGCGTCGACGACGATGTGGACCTCGCCGTGGTCGTCGGCGAGGGACACGCCCGGGACCCGGCGCCCGGGGAGATACGTGGCGATCTCCCCGAACAGGCCGCTGTGCAGGTCACGGACGCCCGGTACGGCGAGGACGGCGGTGGCGAGGCGTTCCGCCAGTGGGCCCCCGTCGTCGGTCCGCGCCGCCGGGAGGTCCGACGTCATCACTGGACCCGCGGGGTGGTGTTCGACTCCTGCTCGTCGTCGCCGAACGCGATGTCGTGCACGGTGATGTTGACCTCGGTGACCTCGAGACCCGTCATCTGCTCGATCGCCGAGACCACATTCCGTCGAATGGCCGCTGCGAGTTGATGAATCGCGACGCCGTACTCGGCCACGATCGAGACGTCCACGGCGGCCTGACGCTCGCCGACCTCGACCTCGATGCCCTGGGTGGTGCTCACCGTCGTGCCCGGCAGGACGTCGCGGACCCGGCCGACCACGCGCTCGGTGGTGCCGCCCAGGTCGTGGACACCGTCGATCTCGCGTGCGGCGATCCCGGCGACCTTGGCGACCACGATGTCGGCGATGGAGGTGCGTCCCCGGTCGCCCGACGGATCACGGCGGGCGAGGGCACGGCCCGCGGCGCCGTCGGTGCGCGTGGCGTCGACGGTGGTGGCGTCGTCCTTGGTGGCGTCCTTGGTGGTGGTGGCGCTTGCGGACATGTCGAACTCCTTCGGTCGTCGTGTCTTCTTCGTAGACGGACCGTGTTCGGATGATGCGCGATCGCAAAGGCTGTTCACGATCCGTCTGTAAGGTCAGTCGGGACGGACGGGGGGAGTTGCACGCATGAATACCGGTGATTCAGCTCACAGGCAGCCACTCGACCTGTCTGCGCTGGACCTATCTGAGCTCGGCGATGACGAGCTCGCAGGCGCGGCCGCCGTCGGCGACACCGAGGCGTTCGACGTGCTCGTCCGGCGCGTGACCCCGGGTCTGCTGCGATACATGCTGCGGATGGTCGACGGTCAGCAGACCGCCGAGGACCTCACGCAGGAGACCTTGCTCGACGCGTGGAAGGGGCTGCCCGACTTCGCTTTCCGGAGCAGCTTCCGCACCTGGATGTTCGCCATCGCGCACCGCAAGGCGGTGGACTACCACCGCCGCCGACGCGACGTCCCGTTCGACGACGAGCGGTTCGCCGAACTCGAGGCCACCGGACCGCTGCCCTCCGACATGGCCGAACGGAGTCTGCTCATGGATGCGCTGCGCGCCGAATTGGACAATCTCCCCGCCAATTCGCGCGCCGCGTGGTGGCTGAAGGAAGTCGAGGGGCTTACGCTCGAGGAAATCGGACAGGTGTTGCGCATCACCACGGGATCGGTGCGCGGTCATCTCCAGCGGAGCCGGAAGTTCCTGTTGACCCGTTTGGCGCCGTGGAACCCTGGTAAACCGAGAATCACACCGACGGAGACCGTCGACGACGCGGAGGGAGGCGAGGTCGGTGCCTGACAAGCACGGACGCGACTTCGAGGCCACCGACGTCGCCGACGCCTGGCTCGTCGAGGCGACACAGCAGATCGCCGCCGACGAACCCATCGGTGACGTCGATCGGCTGATCACCTCGATCTCGGGCAGCCTGCAACGGATTCGGCGGCCGGCTCGGACCCTGGCGACCGACGAACTGCGCGTCAACACGAGCGACCGCGTCGTCAAACAACTCATCGCCGTGCGTACCCGCCGCGAACTCGGCCGCCTGACGGTCTTCGTGTCGGTCGACGGCGCCGGTGACACCGTCGACGGTGTGCGCGTCGGCCTGATCGCCCGTTACGCCGACGACCTGCCCGCGCTCTCCGACGAGGTGCGCGACATCGTCGACGACGTGCTGATCGACACCCTCGGGACCGAGAGCAGTGCTGCCGCCCGACGCAACATCTCGGTGCGCTGGCAGGACGTCTACACGCGGGAGTGGTTGAGCCGGTAGCGATTTCACGGCTAGGAGTCGCGCTGGGCGCGGGTCTGAGCTACGAAATCGGGGGAGTGCGCGCAAAGGGATTCGAACCCCTGACCGCTGGTGTGTAAGACCAGAGCTCTACCGCTGAGCTATACGCGCGTGCCGCGCTGACGAACGTGGCGCTGCGCACACGAATTTAGTCGCTCCGATGCCGGTCGCTCAAACCGGGTCTGGGTGGTCGGGTCGCCAGCCCTTCGAGGCTCGTCGCTTTCGCTCCTCGCACCTCAGGGAGCAATGGCGGTCGCTTCTCGCGGATCGGGGAGCGGAGGGTCAGGCGAAGACGTGCGGGAGGGCCAGGACCATGACCGCGCCCCAGATCACGTGGGTGATCGCGGGTGCGAGGACGCCGGCGGTACTGCGTCTGAGGATGGCGCAGACGGTGCCGAGGACCGCGCCGGCGAAGCCGAGCATCACGTTGCCGCTGGCCATGGTGACCAGCACGTAGATGACCGTCGACACGAGGATCGGATTGTGCGGGCGGGCCGCCGAGTAGACCGAGCCGCGGAAGAACAGCTCCTCGGCGAGGCCGTTGAGCATCGTGATCGCGGTGACCACGGCGAGGCTGCCGAAGTCGGCGAAGGCCAGAACCTGGTTGGCGAGGTCGCTGACGCCGGGGATCATCCGTGCCACCAGGCCGCCGACCACGAACGCGCCGCCCACGGCCAGACCGACGACGACGCCGAGTCCAATCGCCCCGATCCGGTCGGGCGGGCGCGAGGGGGTGGGGCTGAAGGCACCGAGGCGCAGCGGTCCGGAGACGAACGCACCGACGATCCATACGGCCGCCAGGCCGATGGTCAGCGGGTAGAACGCGGCATCTCCCGGCTCTACCCGCAGGGAGATGCCGAGAACCACCGCACCGATGACGAGGAAGACGCCGACCAGCCAGCGTCGTCGGATGTAGTGGGCGCCGGGATCGGGGTCGCGGTCCGCGGCGACGGAGTCGTACAGGTCGCGCGCCAGTGAGGTCACCAGCACATCACCACCTAGTTCGATCGGTCAGGGAGTCGGTCGACTAACGGTCACCGCTCACGACGCTACATCGGCGCGACCCGGTCGGAGGACTCCGACGACCTTCGTCGCCACTCCGAGGGACGTACCGATCGTCTCGACGACGCTGCGCTTGACCCGCAGCCAGTCGCCGCCGGCCCAGGCCGGGTCGGTGTCGGCGAGGTGGTGGAGGTCGTCGAGGTCGCACACCGAGCGGGGATACGGCGACCGCACGGATGCGTGGACGGCCTCGCGCATCGGTGTCAGTCCGCCCTCGGGCGGCGGGACGAGATCGCGGATGCGGTGCTCGGACGCCGTCATCGGGTGGTCGAGGGAGGTGACGAGCTCCTCGGTGAGCGACGCCGGGACCGGCACGAGCATGCCGCCGACCCGGCCCGCGAGCCGGGTCGAGATCCCGAAGACCGGTAGCCGCAGCCTCGGCATCCGGATCGCCGACACGTACTCGTGCAGGATCGAGATGTAGCGCGCGCTGTCGGGGCCGGAGATGTCGTAGTTCCCGGCGGGCAAGACGGAGGAGTCGCACGCCGCGGCCAGATAGTGGACCGCGTCGCGGATGGAGATGGGATCCATCTCGTTGGTGATCCAGTCGGGTTCGGGGATCACCGGCAGTCGGTCGGCCATGTAGCGAATGATCTCGAACGACGTCGAACCCGCGCCGATGACCACTGCGGCGCGCAGCCACACCAGTTCGGGCCCGCCGTCGACCACCAGTCCGTCGGCGACGTCGGCGCGGCTCTGCAGATGGGTGGACAGTTTGTCGTCCGACGGCACGAAACCGCCGAGATAGATGATCCGTCCCACTCCGGCGTCACGCGCGGCTTCGGCGACGTTGCGTGCGGCGTCGCGGTCGCCGTTCGCGAAGTCGGCCTGGCCGATGGCGTGGACGAGGTAGTAGATCGCGTCGATCTGCCCGGCGTCCGACATCGCGCTCCTGACCGACGCCGGGTCGTCGGCGTCCATGGTCACCATGCTGACTTGGTCCGACCAACCGAACTTGGCCAGCTTCCGGGTGTCCCGCGACGTGACGACCACGTCGTGTCCCTGCTTGAGCAGTGCGCACACCAAGCGGGAACCGACGTACCCCGTGGCGCCAGTGATGAGAAGTCGCATGACACCGACGGTAGAGAAAATCGGCGGAGTCGGTCGGCTCGGGAGCGTCCATGTGACAGACACGGTGCCGATGTCACGGTCGGGTAACGGCGTCGGTGACGGTCACGGTTGCGCGACGACTGCCCGTCGGTACCGTTCGGCGACCCGGTCGTGGTACTCCGCGGCGGCCACCAACTCGGCCCGGAGTTCAACCGGTTCGATCACGGTGAAATCCGCGCCGAAGGCGTACAGCCAGCGAGCGATCTCCGCGAGCGACGTGCTGTACAGCGTGATCTCGCAACTGTGCTCGTCGCCGGACTCGAGTGCACCCCACGATTCGTGGACCATCGCCGACACCGCGTCGAGCGAGGCGTGGATACGCACCCGCGCCGTGACGCGTCGGTAGACGGACCCGAGACCGCGCAGTACGAACGCCGCCGCGCCGCCCTCGGGTGGTTCGCGCGGGGTGAAACGCGGTCCGGTCGGCACCTTCGGTTCCATCCGGTCGACCCGGAACGACCGCCAGGCGCCGCGTTGGATGTCGAAACCGACCAGATACCAACGGTTCCCGTTGCGGACGAGTCGATAGGGTTCGATCTCGCGTCGGCTCTCCTCCCCGTCGTTGCGCCGATAGTCGAACCGCAGCCGCTCGTTCCGATGGCATGCGGTCGCGATCTCGGTGAGCCGGTCGGCGGACACCGCGCTCGCCGGCGCGGTACGGGGCACGGCCTCGATCCGCAGGGCGTCGAGTCGGTGGCGCAGCCTCGACGGCATGACCTGACGCAGCTTCGCGAGCGCGCCCGCCGAGGCCTCCGCCATGTCGGCGACCGCACCGGTCGTCACCGCGTCGAGCCCCAGAGCGACCGCGAGGACCTCCTGGTCGTCGAGCAGCAGCGGCGGCATCTCCGCGCCGGCACCCAGCCGATAGCCACCGCGCGAGCCGACGTTGGCGTCCACCGGGTAGCCCAGCTCGCGCAGTTTGTCGATGTCGCGCCGCACGGTGCGGGTGGTGATGTCGAGGCGCTCGGCGAGTTCGGGGCCCGACCACTCGCGTCGTGTCTGCAGTAGCGACAGCAACGCGAGCAACCGCGCGGAGGTTTCCAACATGTGCCCATCCTGCCCGACGATGCGGACAGGTCCGGTCCTTGTTCGTCGCGTCGTCCCTGTAGGGGCGCGGTCAGCAGGTGATCTGCGATTCCGGGTCGGTGGTGTAGTCGAGCCAGCGGCCGTATGCAAGGCCGCCGATCTGGTTGCGCATCGTGCAGATGTCCTCGAGAGTGCGGCCCGCGACGTAGTAGACCGCATAGATCGGAGTGCCGTCATCGCTCACCTGCTTCAGCGACGGACACGACTGATCTGTGCGCAAGTAGCTCGCACCCGGGTACTGGTTCAAATAGGACTGCACCTCGCCGGGGTAGTTCCCGGGTGCGGTCGCGTTGGCGACCACGACGATCCCCGTGCCGTCGCACGCCGGCCGGGTCATCGGCACGGTGAGACCGAGATCGCCGGGGACGATTGCGGGTTGAGGACTCGCCGACGGCCGGGGTGCCGGACCCGGCTGCGACGCGGGGCCCGGTTGCAAAGTCGGTCCGGGAAGGGGCGTCGGTTCGGCCGGCGTCGGCGTCGTTGGCTGGGGCGCCGCCTCGGTGGTCGTGGACACTGCGGATGCGTCGGCGGCTGTGGTCGCCGGGTTGTCCCGCTCGGTCGTGACGATCGCCCAGGCGACGACGCCGGCGCAGATCAGCAGCACGACGGACGTCGCCACGACGATGGGAACGAGAGGTGACCGGCGGCGGGGCGGTGTGGTCCAGACCGCGGCCCGGGTGGCGTCCCACGGCCCGGCTGGAGCGGCGGGTGTCGATGCCGACGGGGTGGCGGGCACGACGGTGGGGGTTCCGGCCGGGACGATCGTCGGCGCGCCACCGAGAGGCTCCGACCGCAGGGCACCGCCGGCGTCGGCGACCAGCGCCGCCGCCGAGAGCTGGCGCTGCGACGGATCTTTCGCCATCCCGCGGGCGATGACGTGATCGATCGCGGCACCGAGGCGCGGCGGCGGGGCGGTGAGGTGGGCGGCGATCAACCGCTCGATGGTGGTCGCCGAGGCGAACGGGTGCACTCCGGCGAGACATTCGAACAGCACGCACGCCAGCGCGTAGATGTCGGCGGGCGGCCCCACGGCATCGTCGCCGAACCGCTCCGGCGCCATGTAGCCGAAGGAACCGACTGCGGTGCCGGTGCTCGTGAACCGTGTGTCGGTGTCCGCCTGTGCGAGACCGAAATCCACGAGGTACGCGAAGTCGCGATCGTCGACGAGAATGTTGTCGGGTTTGACGTCGCGGTGGACGAGGCCGGATCGATGCGCAGCATCGAGGGCGTCACCGATCTGACCGACGATCCGCAGCGCGCGTTCAGCCGGCAGGGGTCCGTCCTGCAGGAGCAGGGTGCGTAGGTCGCGGCCGTCGACCAGGCGCATGTCGATGAACAGGCGCCCCTCGATCTCTCCCCAGTCGTGGATCGGGATGACGTGTGGATCGTTGAGGCGGGCGGCAACGCGCGACTCGCGGTGGAACCGGTCACGGAAAGCCGGGTCGTCGGCGACCTGAGGGCTGAGCAGCTTCAGGGCGACGACCCGGTCCTTGCGGGTGTCGGTCGCGCGGTACACCTCGCCCATTCCGCCCCGGCCGATCAACCCGTCGATGAGGTACGGACCGAGCCGGTCGCCGGCGCGCACGGATGCAGACACGCGGACAAGCGTAGGGTGTCCGGGTCGTTCGCCGGGGCCGACACCACGCATTGTCCTCCGTTCGGCGGGTCCCGGGATCCGCAGATCGGTCCCCGATACGGTTGAACCGAGTGACCCGCCGGCGACCCTGATCGCCGATCCAGACCCGAGGAGAAACGATGGCGACGACGATCCTGCCGATCGACGAGGTGACCGAGGCTCTGATCGCGCAGTGGGGCGTGATCGGCGAACTGGCCCGCGCGCTCGACGACGATGCGTGGTCGGCGCCGTCGGTTCTGCCCGGCTGGACCAATGCCGACATCGTCGCCCACATCGTCGGGACCGAAAGCATGCTCGACGGCCGCGACGTCGAGGCCACCCGTACGGTCAGCGCCCTCGACCACGTCCGTAACCCGATCGGCGAACTCAACGAGAAGTGGGTCGACCATTACCGCCCGAAGCCGCGTGCCGAGGTGGTCGCCGCCCTCGACGAGATCATCGGCGTCCGGACCGAGGCGCTGAAAGCCATGTCGCAGAACGACTTCGACGCCGAGTCGATGACGCCCGCCGGGCCGGATACGTACGGGCGCTTCATGCGGATTCGGATCTTCGACTGTTGGGTGCACGAGATCGACCTGCGTGACGGCACCGATCGTTCCGCCGTGGCCGAGCCGGGCCCGGCGTCGTTCGCACTCGACGAGATCGGCGCGTCGTTGCCCTTCGTCGTCGGGAAGCGAGCCGATGCACCGAAGGGCAGCACCGTCCTCTTCGACATCACCGGGGTGTCTCCGCGAACCGTGCGAATCGCCGTCGGGGACCGGGCGGGTGTCGTCGACGAGTTCGACGGCGGCGACGACGCCGCCGACGTGCGTATCCGGCTGGATGCGACGAATCTTGCGCGGTACGCCGGCGGCCGACGGGATGCCGAT
>ERZ501011.296-NODE-296-length-14466-cov-5.268961_pt1 | contig 14466 bp, 12 predicted proteins | sample MGYA00248833_ERZ501011 | MGnify/ENA primary metagenome ERZ501011 (study PRJEB25958, sample SAMN03398530) | human skin metagenome | study: EMG produced TPA metagenomics assembly of the Human Skin Microbiome Metagenome (human skin metagenome) data set. | reverse complement strand
CACGTAGCGCCACTCAACGAACTCGCCGATCGGGTAGCCGACACCGAAGGCCTACGTCGAGGTGAGGTGCCCTACGTCGACCCCGACACCGGCGGTGTGAACGCTCGCATGCTCGTCCTGCTGGACAACCCGTCGACCAAGGCCGAATCGACCAGCGGCTCCGGTCTCTTGAGTCTGGACAACAACGACCGGACCGCGCGGAACTGCCGAGAGGCGTATGCGCGCCACGGAGTCGACTGGGGCGATGTCGTCCACTGGAACGTGGTGCCGTTCCCGGTTGCCGGTGTAAAGAACGGTGGATCGACCCCGGCGGAGCGGGCGCGCGGGGCCCGTTGGACCCGGGAAGTGGTGAACCTGCTCCCGAATCTCGAGATCGTCCTGCTTCTCGGTGGTTCCGCTCGCGATGGTTGGCGTCGTGCATCCATCACGCGCGCCGGCATCTACGTGCCGGCAGGCAAGATTCCGCACTGTTCGATGCGCGGCTTGAACACCGCGGGCGGGCGCGAGCGGTTCGAAGCCGCGATAGCCGACGTATCGACGAGACTCATGCTGGCCTGAGCACCCACCTGGAACGGATGAGGACTGCGGTGACGTTCTGCCACCGGCGTGCAGTCGTAGCTTCGGGACGCCCACACGGTTCCGACCAGCATGGGCCAATGCGCTGTGCAGCAGAATCTCTCGCTGCCGTCGAACCGCCCTATTGTCATCGCATGACGACTGACACGGATGGTGCCCAACGAGTGTTGCGAACACGCTCCGCGTCCGCACCGTCCACGGTGTGGCTAGCCACCGGACTGATGATCACCGGAGCGAGCATCCAGCTCATCGGCATGTTCCACGCGCTCTCGTTGGTCGACGCAGTTAGGGAAGAAGCACGTCTGCGGCAGTCCGTTCGCCTCAGTGACGGATCGACCTATCGGAGCTCTGACGCACTAGATGTCGCGAGCGAGACCGGAACCAACGTCGCGACCGGTTTGATCGTCGCGTCCTGCCTCGCTCTTGCCGGGCTCTGGCTGTTGCTCGCGTACGTCAACCTGCGCGGTTTCCGCTGGGCACGCGTGGCGGCCACCGCCATCGGCGCGGTAGGCATCGTCTCCGGGATCACGTCCGTAGCAACCTATGACAGGTCAGTGACCAGCACGCTCGACGTCCTGCTGTTGGTCATCGAAGTCGCCGTACTGAGTCTCCTTTGGCACCCGCGTTCAGCGCCCCACTTCCGCCAGAAGTGACCTGACAGTCGGCCAACGCCCCGCTGCGTTTCGGCTCGGTCGATGATTCCGGCGCGTTTGGCAGAATGCGGGCATGGTCGAACAGAGCATCTGGATGCAGAAGTCCGCCGAAGATCCCAACCACTCGAGCTGGTACGTCGAACGCTTCCGCACCCTGGCGCGCGAGGGTAACGACCTGGTCGGCGAGGCTCGGCTCATCGACACGATGGCGTCGCGCGGGTCCCGCATCCTCGACGCCGGGTGTGGCCCGGGGCGCGTGGGCGGGTACCTCGCCGAGGTCGGACACGATGTCGTCGGCGTCGACGTCGACCCGGTCCTCATCCAGGCCGCCGAAGAAGACCATCCAGGCCCACGCTGGCTGGTGAACGATCTCGCCGAACTCGACCTCCCCGCCCGCGGCATCGACGAACCGTTCGACCTCATCGTCTCGGCCGGCAACGTGATGGCGTTCCTCGCGCCGAGCACCCGTGTCACCGTCCTCGAGCGGTTGCGCGCACATCTGCGCGACGACGGCCGCGCGGTGATCGGGTTCGGCGCCGGCCGGGACTACGCGTTCGACGAGTTCCTCGAGAACGCAGCCACCGCCGGCTTCGCTCAGGACCTGCTCCTGGAGTCTTGGGACGTCCGCCCGTTCACCGACAAGTCGGAGTTCCTCGTGGCGGTCTTGCGGCCCGCATAGAGGCCACCTGCTTGGCATCTGTAATGCCAACCGTCAAGAGCCATGAGCGACAACCGAATCAACCGTCGGCGGTCCCGAACGTCCCCTCAGTGATCTCGACGTCAGGCGACAGTGGCTGCCGCATCCGCCAGCGTTCAGTCAGCTTCGACACGGCGATCTTCCATTCGCCGTCTTCGACGACGTACTCGTCGTCGTACTCCTCCAGCATGACCGTCTCGGTCCGGTCGAGCAGGTTCACCTGTCGGAAGCGCAACGACCACCGCCCCGTCGCAGTCGTCTCGCTGGTGAGGGTGATGTCCGGATGCATGCCGTGGTGCATGTCGAGGATGGCGAACCGGTCGTCGACCTTGTGCAGTGCGACCTGCCGAAAGATGTCCGTCAGGGCGTCGGCATCGTCGAAGGTGCCCATTGGCCCGTAGTCGATACGCGCGCCGGCGCGGACGAAGCAGCCGCGAAAAGCGGCCGCGTCTTTGGCATCTGACGCTCGCCAGTAGCGGTACTTGAGTCGCTCGATCGCAGCGACGTGATCATGCTCCGAATCAGTCGTCATCGTCATCCGTTCTCAGCTGCACAGGCCCCGCCGGCGGTCCGCTCGGGCGTCAGGGGCAGCGTATGTCCGATCGCACCAACCTCATGCGTATTCGCGGACACCGACCGGGCTGGTCTCCGAAAGGCAGCGCTCGCCCCGAGGATTCGGGACGCTACCGCGAGTTGGGGACGTTGGCCCCGCGGACGCCAGCACCGTCCGGCGTCATCCGCAGCTGCAAGGTTGACCAGAATTGTCAGTGGTCGATGCGATCATCTGGGAGTCATGAGGGGTTCTCGCCCCGGGTCTGCGTTCGTCGTCAACCGCCTTACGCCGTCGCGCTCCCTCACCACGAGCAGCGTCGTCGCCTAGGGCTTGGATGACAGCACGATCGAGGCGGGTTGGAGGAAGGAAGACGGATGAAACTCTCTGCTGCGCTCGATGTCGAGGTCGTCGCCCACGAAGCCGCCGACGAGGTGACCGTGCTGCTCGAACTGCAGGCACCGGCCGGTCCCGTCACGGACCGAACACCCACAGCGTTCCAGGTCGTGCTCGACCGGAGCGGGTCGATGTCCGGCGCTCCCCTCGCCGGCGCTCAAAAGGCTCTCGCGAGCGTGGTCACCCAACTCGACCCGACCGATGTATTCGGGCTGGTCACCTTCGACGACGCGGCCGACGTCGTGGTCCCCGCCGGGCCTCTGACAGACAAGCAGCGCGCGACCGATGCCGTTGCTCGCATCGACGCCGGGGGTCTCACCGACCTGTCATCCGGCTACCTACGAGCTCTGCAGGAGCTGCGACGCGGAACGACCGCGGCAGGTATCCGAGGCGGGACCGTGCTGATCGTCAGCGATGGTCACGTGAATCAGGGGATCCAGAATGTCGACGCCCTTGCCGGCGTCACCGCGAAAGCCGCAGCTGACGGCATCGTCACCTCGACGCTCGGTTACGGCCGCGGGTACGACGAGACGCTGCTGTCCGCGATGGCGAAGGCCGGCAATGGGAATCACATCTTCGCCGACGACCCGGATGCTGCTGGGGCGGCAATCGCTGGCGAGGTGGACGGATTGCTGGCGAAGTCGGCTCAGGCCGTCACCCTGACCGTGCGTTTCGTGCCGCAGGTGCAGAAGCTGGCCCTGTACAACGACCTCCCAGTCCACCAGACCTCCGAACGCGAGCTGATGATCGAGCTCGGTGACCTGCACGCGCTAGAGCGGCGAAAGCTGTTGCTGCAGATGAATGTCGATGGACTGGCTGCGCTTGGGGTCACTCAGGTCGCCGATCTGGAGTTGCGCTACGTGGAGACGGCCACGCTCACCGAGCACACGGTCACGCTGCCCATCTCGGTCAACGTGGTGCCGGGCGATGAGCTGGGTGATCGGATACCCGATCCGAAGGTGCAGTCCGAGAAGCTCTACCAAGAAGGTCAGGCCGAGAAGCTCCGGGCGTCGCAGGCCTTCGAGCGTGGTGACATCGAAGGTGGCGAGTCGGCGCTGGGTGTCGCTCGGGCGCGCCTGACGGAGGCCGCCTCATTCTGCCCGCCCGAGGACCGCGAGGCCATCGATGGGGAGGTTGGCGCGCTTGACGCGCTCGCTGCCGATGTCCGTACGACAGGTGCCGGTTACGTGTCCAAGGCGACCCGCGACTCGTATCATCTCGCCAACCGGAAGCGTGGTCGGCGCCGGGACTGAGCTCGTCCTCGATGACACTGTCCCCAGGTTCTGCCCTCAACGCCGACGAACCACCGCGTCGAGCGCGACCGAACTCTTCACCAGGAGGAACGATATGCACCTCACCACCGCCCAACTCGACCGCGCCGCAGGTGTTCTCCTCGGGACAGCCGCTGGTGATGCGCTCGGCGTTCCGTACGAGTTCGAGTCCCGCGTCCTGCGCGGCGACGAGGCGCCCCAGATGCTCGGCGGAGGTCTAGGCGACTTCGCTCCCGGCGAATGGAGTGACGACACGTCCATGGCGATGACGATCGCCGACGTCGCGGCGACCGGTGCCGACCTCACCACGGACGAGGCGCTCGACGCCATCGCCGACAACTTCCTGCGCTGGTTCGACGGCGGCCCGGCCGACATCGGCATCCAGACCCGCGCTGTTCTCAGCGCGACAAGGCGTCGGCTCAGCCGCGGTGGATTCGGCGCGGGCGCGATCATGCGCGAGGAGGCGAATGCCTACGCCGAGCAGCATCCGCACTCGGCCGGCAACGGTGCGTTGATGAGAACCGCACCCGTCGCGCTCGCGCACCTCGACGATCGGGACTCCCTCGCTGACGCCGCGCGGCTGGTGGCCGGACTCACCCACGCCGATCCCCTCGCCGGTGATTCGTGTGTCTTGTGGTGCGAGGCGATCCGGGTGGCGGTTCTGGACGGCAGGTTCGACGTCCGCGCCGGACTCGACCTAATACCCGACGAGAGAGTCGACCAGTGGTCGGCATGGCTTGACGCCGCTGCGTCTGAGCCTCCGAAGTCGTTCTCGCCGAATGGGTTCACCGTCACTGCGCTCCAGGCAACAGTTTCGGCTATCTTGCAGACCCCGATCCCCGACGCGATGCCATGCCGTCATCTGCAAAGCGCACTCGACACCGCAATCCGGATCGGCAACGACACCGACACGGTGGCAGCGATCGCCGGCGGTCTGCTCGGTGCTCGATGGGGTGCGAGTGCCGTCCCCTGGTTCTGGCGTCGCGCCGTACACGGCTGGCCGGAACGCGACGGACGACCCAGCGACTCGCACGACCTGATCGCGCTGGCAGACCTGGCAGTGCGGGGTGGCGAGCCGGATGACAAGGGCTGGCCGCTGGTCGACGATGTTCCGTACTCCGAGCACGCATTCACCGACGCAGTCCCCCACCCGTTCGACGACGGGGTGCTGCTCGGAACGCACGCGACTATCGACCATGGTGCCGACGCGGTCGTGTCGATGTGCCGGGTCGGACGGCGCCAGGCATGCTTCGGCAAGGCAACCGAGTTCGTCGCGTCACGGCTCATGGACTCGGGTGATGCCGCCGAGAACCCCAACCTCGAGTTCGTCCTCGCGGACACGGCGGACGCCGTCCGTGGGTTGCGTGCCGAGGGCAAAACGGTGTTGCTCCACTGCGTCGCCGGACACCAGCGGACGCCGAGTGTCGCGGTCGAGTATGGCGTGATGCTCGGACACTCGGTCGAGACGGTGCGTGCTGCGGTGCTTGAGGCTATGCCTGGTGCACGCGGAGGTGGGGTTGTCTGGGCGGCAGCGGGTGAGCCTCGGCCATGAGGACGGATACGTGGGCGCCACTGGTGCCTGGCGAGATACACGAGAGAGAGGGTCTGTGATGTCCGGAGGAACATTATCCGCGGCTGATCTGCGGATATGGATAAGTGCGGCGCTCGAGCCGGTGGTCGGTCATGAAGCTGTTACTGACGATGACGGTGACTTCCCGATCCGGTTCGAGACGGGTCTGGTCTTCATCCGCGCAGAAGAGAACGAGCGGTCGATACATCTGTTCTCGACCCTGGTGGAGGACGTGGTCAAGACCGACTACGCGGCGTTTGTGGTCCAGACCCTCAACCGAAACAATCTGCAGCTCAAGTTCTTTCTGGTCGGAGATACGATTCGTGTTCGCGCAGTCTTGTATGCGGACCCGCCGATTGAGTCGCATCTTGTGCGATGCCTTGCCGAGTTCGAAGCAGTGATGGGCGACGGCGCCGACATCGCGCACGACGTAGGCGGTCGTTTCGCCTGGGATGCTGACTCGCCGAACTCCGATGATGACGACGAGTTGCCCACACCCGTCAAGATCTTGATCCAGCTCGACAGTAACGGCAACGAAACCTTGTCACCCGAGGACGTCGCACGGATCTGTCATCACGACACCGACGAGATCCTCGAGTACATCCGGACGGTCGAAGAGCAGATGATCAACTGGCGAAACCGGGCAGACAACGCGGCGGCGGAGGGCGACGGCGAGGAAGCCGAGGCGTGCTTGCACGAAGCGCGCGGCTGGGAGAAGACCGCGTCCGATCTGCGCGGGGCGCTGCGATACGTCGCGCTCGGATCGTAAGATCCATTGCCGCTCCGACTGTTGTGTCGGCCGCTACTCGCCGGCATAGCCGAGTCGCCAGGTCAGGCTAACGCCATTACTTCGACGTCCCAGTAGCGCTAGGCTCGCCGTATGGCATCGTCAGGGTGGCAATTCTGGGAAGTGACAGACGATGGCGGCGAGTTGCGTTGGCTCGGCGCCACACGACCCACCGGGCGTACGGCAGTTAACCGTGCGACCGTGTGGACACTCATCCCCAGCACCAGGATGTTTATAGCGAACTGGTTCGTCAGCGAAGCGTGGTCAACTGAGGACAGCGGGTTGTTCTTCGAAGACATTCATTCCACCTACGCCCAGAGAATTGCGCTTGACGTGCCGCAGCCCACGAACGAGGACCTAGCGCGGATCACGCACCCGGAACGGCTGCTCACGCTGGACGATGTGACGAGCCACTCCGTGCTCAAAGTGCTGGGCAAACGCGTCGACACCAAACTGCAAGAGCGACGATAAGCGTCTGATTCGATTCCTGGGCTGAGTTGAAGACACATCATGTCATATCAGTCCGGCACGGCGGGAGCAGTTTCCCACACCTGGGACGACAGACAGTCCCGTCTCCGAGGAGATTGTGGTCAACGTACAGCCATAGCGGTGCCCCTTTGCCGTGGATTCGCTGCGACTGCCAGCAATTGGATTGCAGCGCAGCCGAAATCGGTTGCACCGCATCGCAGTGGCTCGACGCACGCGCTACGACCCAGGCATTACCGCCGCCAGACCCTCACACAGAGAGCGCACTTCACCGACTGTCGGCGACAACTCGTACGCATGCTGGTGACAGCATGCGCTCAGTTGATGCCATAGCGAAGCCAGTCGATCAGCTGTCGCACGATCATCGAGCGCCTTCAGGATCGCCAGCCTAGACCGCATCGTCGCCCCCTCGCAGGGAGCGTTGACCACACCGCAGCGCTCGAGCACGGTCGCTTCGAGGGCTTGGCGCGCCACCACCGCAGCGAGCCGGGACGCGTTACCCGAGGTCGAGTCCCCTAGGCCTCGCAGCAGTTGCTGGGCATAGGCGAGGAGTTCGGCCGGCGTCACCGGTGATCCAGGATGTCGTCGATCGTCTTGCGCAGATCTCTGACGTCGTCTTTGCCGATGGTTGCGCCTTTGTGCACGCCCTTAGTTGCGATGGACATCGCCGGAGAACGATGCTGCCGCCGAGACTTCCACCCTGAGAGGTCTGAATCGGTTGCGCCGTGCAGGGCAAGTGCCACACAGGCAGTCGCACTCTTAGCCTCGGCCCATCGCGCTTCCGTGTCGTGCTGCGGCTGACCGTCGACGTTGCTGCGCGTGAAGTAGACCTGGCGAGCTGCTGCTTCGATGGCAAACCGGAACAGACCGGGACACGCTCGCCGTTTGATGTCGTCGGGTACGTTCTCGTCGGCGACGACCGCGAAGGCGTCGTCGACGTAGCGACGCGCAGGTTCGTCGGCGCTTTTCACCACGAGCTGCGAGCCCGACTCCCGGGTGACCTCGATGAGGTGTGCATCGATCGAGTGCTGGCGAATCGCGGTCGCGAGACGATCGTCGTGTGAGAACACGATGACCTGCCGGCTGACGGCGAGGTCGGTCAACACGTTCAGAAAGCCGTCGATTTTGGCCGGGTCCATCGCTTGGATTGGATCGTCGAGCACGATGAACCGGAACGGGCTCGCCATGGCCGTCGCTCGCGGTAGAAACAGTGCGAGAGCGAGGGCGTGTAGTTCGCCCTGACTCATCACCGACAGGGCGCCCACTGGCTTGCCGTCGACGTGTCCCTTCAAGACCGCTTTGCGTTGTGTGCGTCTACCTTCGAGCGCAATCTCCGAGATCTCGACGTCGCTCTCCTGCCGCAGCTGCGACCAGATCGCTCGCGCCCCTTCGGAGATCGGTGCGAGCCGCTGCGCCCTGAAGCTTTGCGAATTCTCCTGAACCCACCTGCGAGCTTCTTCAATCACTTTCACCGTGTCGTCGGTCTCGCGGGCAAGCCGTTCCAACGCAAGCCATTCCAGCGCGTTCTTTGCGAGGGGCACCCATGCGTCTTGGAGTTCCGCCGCCGCACTCGCAGCTTCTGTCCGGAGTGCTGCGAGCGCTTCAGAGAGAGGGGGAAGCTGGGCCTCGATGTGACTTGGCAGGTCATCGACGCCAGCGGGTACCGCCGAGGCTGTAGCGAACGCCTCGCGGTAAGTCGCCAGGCTAGGCAACTCAACATCGGCAACCGGCGATACATCTCGAAGTGACTCGAACAGTTGGCGCGCTGACTGCTCCAGCTGGTCCACGTTCCGCCGCGCTTCCCGATACATCGCCAGCTGTGCGTCGTCGGCGGCGATGGCCTCTCGGGCTTGAGTTTCCCAGTCGACGGTCAGCGCACCCTCGCCGCACACCGGGCAGGCCGGAGCGTCGGTGTCGTGCGCGCTCCGGTACTCCAGGGCTCGCCGGAGAAGATTGGACCGCTGCTCGGCGGTCCGCATCGCACTGTCGGCCAGGGTTCGTGCGTTGCTCAGGGCATCGTGAAGTTCGGTAGCGATCATCGCAGCGGAATCGAGGTCTGGCAGGTCGATTCCTGCGATCGCGTCGAGGGCAGCGGTCGTAGCGTGTTCGGATGAGTCAGTACCGGCTACTAGGTTGGCAATCGCATCTAGGTCGGGAGTTCGCGGGCGCACGAGTCTGGCCAGCGCGGCAGCGCGTTCGTCATCCGCGACGGCGAGCACCTTCTTGAGCGCACCAAGTGAGTCGCGTGCGGTCTTGCGCGGGCGCCGACGTTCCGCGTGCTCCGCGTTCAATCGAGTCTCTGCGTCCTGCACCTCGTCGAGGGCGAGCAACTTGTCCAGCGCGTCGTAGAGCTTCGACGGCTCTTGCTCGAGTAGGCCGCCGATCTCGTCGTAGCTCAGAATCGGGCGGTAGATCTCGATCGCCGTGGACCAGCCAAGCGCGTCGACGCCGTGTTGACGCTTCTCACCCTCGCGCTGGGACCAGTGCTGGGCGTCGTTCAGCGCGGCTCCGTCGGGCCACTGCGCGCCGATAGAGGTCTTGGGTCCGTTCTCTGTGGTGAAGTCGACGCGCACTTCACATGGGTCGCCCTGGTGCAGATTGCGCCAGGTGTCGACCCACAGTTTTGCCTTGTTCTTCCAGCGGTAGCTCTGACCGGTGAGTGCATACTCGAGGGCCTCGGCGAAGCTCGACTTGCCCGACCCGTTGCGTCCGCTGATAACGGTGATGCCGGGGTAAGGCGTGATCGTCAGGCTCGCCTGCGGACCAATCCCACGGAAGCCGGCAACACGAATCTCGCGCAGAAACGCACCGGCAGGTTCCTGCGCCTCCGGCGTGGAGTTGGGCCGTTGATGAGTCACTGCCCTACCGCCGAGCTGCTCCGATAGTGCGTCCTCGCTGTCGAGAGCAGCAATCACCACGTACTTGGCTTCGTCACTCAGCTCGTCGTCGGCGTCGAGCAACTCCCAGACGGTCTCGAGCAGGGACGCCTCACGGATCGACTTTGACTCGGTCACCATACTCCCCCTCGACGGAACTATCGCCGACCTTGCCACACCGTAGAGACAGACTTGCCGCTGTTGTCATCACGCTGTGATCTACTCCGACTCGTGCATGATCCTTGGCCGCGACACCAAGAACCAATCCCGACCTGTCCGCGATCGCTACGCTCGACGGGGCTAGGAGGCAGCAATGACCGACCGTGACGACATAGGCGTCCGCGAGTTGGAATTTCGGCGGCGATGGCACAGGGCACACATCGCCCGATTCAACGCAGTGAACGACAGCACTCGCGTGTCGTGGCGAGAGGAGCGGCTCACCCCTCACGCGGCCGATGCTCGACAGCTTCTCAACACGCTCGGCCGAACCAGAGATTTGAGCTCGTTCCAAGCCGAGACGGACCGCTGGGTGCGCAGCTTCGATTCTGGATACGGCGGCACCGGCGGACAGATGATCATCAACCAGATCAACAAGATGTCGCCTGATCCGGACGCTGCCGTCAGCGTCCTAGTCGACGTACTGTCTCCACCTCAGGACCTCGATGATGCCGTTCGCAAGATCCGCCTGCTTGCCGATCATCTCCAAGAGATTCGAGTCGGCGCACACCCGAGCCCCAAGCGTGCTCCGTTTGTTGCCTCCTACTACTGGGCCCTCGATAACCCGCAGACGTGGCCCGCGGCGTGGCCGAAGTCGGCCGAGTACATGAACTACCTCACCGGGAACGCCGAGTTCAACGACCAAGGCGAGAGATATGCGGAACTCTACCGTTGCGCAACCGAGATTGACGGTGATCCACGACGTTTCGAACAGGTTGCCGCGTGGTGGGCGGACGAGCGCCCAGTCCTTCTGGACGACGTTCTGTGCGACCGTGCAGCCCTCCGCGAAGGCGCGAAGGATCGGGGCGATGCTCCGGAGTCGTACCGCGCCAACGCCGCTGCCCTGGTTTCGGTCGCAAAACACTTCGGTACAACCCTGGAGACGTCAGTGTCGGAGGCAGCCGGACGAACTCTCAAGACGCGCACCCCCGGCGTGATGTGGGATGCGGACTGGCCCCGGGGCGATCTCTGGACGGATTGGCGGGTACCGGGCACTTACGGGTTGTCGGTCCGCGTGTGGCTCAATGCGAAAGGACTCGCCATCGGGCTGCGCCCGTTTCCCGACGCCGAAACCGGAGCGGCCGAACGCGCCGTCGAACTAGCCGAGAGTCATCCTCTTGCCGGATACGAGCTTCTCGCAGGGAGGTCGCGCGTGGGCCGGAACGCCGGGTTCACCGGCGGCGGCACGGGCGAAGTGATCTATGCGCGCTGGTTCGACCGGTCCACGTTCCCAGCGCTGGACCTACGATCCGAGGTTCTCCAGACAGCCCGCGACGTCGCGCCGATCATGTCGGAACTCAACGGCGAAAACATGACGCAGAACGAGGAGGACGACGCCTTGGCCGCCGTGGTCGCCGAGTTCAAGTCCACGACCGGATACCCGACGCCGGGTCACGACCAAGACAGAGCCGATCGCCGTGACTTCGCCAAGTTGCTTGACCCCGAGGAGCTGTCGATTGTCGATCGCGCGGACCTGCGGCCGATTTGGAATACGCAACGCTACGGTGGTACCGGTCCAATGTCGATCCTCAACAAAAGTGTCCGTGACGCGGACGATGCCGAGTATCAGCGCATCATCGATACCTTCACCTACGTGTGCTGGGGCGACGAACCGCCGGCCACACGGATCAACCGGGCCTTGGAGGACGACGAGCTCCGCGTCAAGGGATTCGGCGAGTCGGTCATGATGAAGATGCTCGCCATCACTCATCCCGAGCAGTTCATCACCGTGTACCCGTACACCGGCCCCAAGGGCAAGTTGCGAATGCTTAAGCTGCTGGGTCTCGACACCCCGGACGAAGCCGGACGGGGACAGCTTCAAGTCGCCTCGAATGACGCCCTACGCGCACGGCTCGACAGCTACTTCCCCGGCGACCCTCTCGGCATGGGTGCCTTCCTCTACTGGTACGCCGAGAACGACGAGGTGCCCGACGACGAACCGATCGTCGATCCGCTCGACGACCTTGCGGAAGAGTTGCTGGTCGAGCGCGCCTTCCTGGACGACGTCGTCGCACTGCTCGAGGACAAGAAGCAGGTTGTGTTCTACGGCCCACCGGGGACCGGAAAGACGTACTTCGCCCGCAAACTGGCCGAAACCCTGGTCCCCGAAGCTTCCCGAAGACCCATCGTTCAGTTCCACCCGTCCACATCGTACGAGGACTTCTTCGAGGGGTACCGACCGGAGACCGACGTAGACGGGGTCATGACCTACCGCCTGCAGCGTGGCCCGCTCGCCGAACTGGCGGCACGCGCCAACGATAAACCGGGACATCGTCATCTCATGATCATTGACGAGATCAATCGAGCCAATTTACCAAAAGTGCTTGGCGAGTTGCTCTTTCTACTTGAGTACCGGGATACACCGGTGCGGACCTTGTATCGCCCGGATGATCCGTTCGAGCTGTCCAAGGACATCTGGTTCATCGGGACGATGAACACCGCCGACCGGTCGATCGCCTTGATCGACGCTGCCCTGAGGCGACGATTTCACTTCATCCCGTTCTTCCCGAACCATGGCCCGATGGCTGGGCTCCTTGGCCGCTGGCTCCAGCGTGAAGGCGAACCGGCGTGGGTAGGCGAGGTGGTCGCACAGGTCAACGATGAGCTCGATCGTGAACTCGGGGGACCTCATCTCCAACTCGGGCCCAGCCACTTCATGAAGCGCGGACTCGACAAAGAAGCGTTGCAGCGCATCTGGGTGTACGACATTGAGCCGTTCATCGAAGACCAGTTCTTCGGCGACGCCACACGGATCACGTACTTCCGATTCGACCAAGTGTGGAAGCGTTTCAATGACCTGGCCGGCGAGTCGATCAGCGAGAATCTAGGCGAAGACGAGCCGGACCTCGGATGAACGTGCGTGTGACCCTCAAGGAGTATGAGTCGCGCGAGCTTGTGCTGACACGTGCACAAGCCGAGTCCCTCGAACTGACCGGCTTCGTCGAAGTGTCACCCGCGCCCGGTGACCGGTGGCGCATCACGGCAACGTCCCACGTCGGGACGCTGGTCGTCGATGGTATTCGCCTTCTGATACGGCCAAAGATCAACCCTCAGAACCTCTTTCTTCTTCTGGAGCCGGGTCTTCCGCACAGCGCCTGGCGCCGGGAGGCTTTCGATTACGACGTGTCGTCGGATCTACTCCCCTCGGTGATCGCCTTTTTCGCGCGAACCCTCGAGACCACGCTCGCTCGGGGAGTCTTGCGGTCGTATAGGACGATGGAAGAGACGCTTGTCGCGCTGCGCGGGCGCCTCGACGTGCCCAGGCAGTTCAAGCGCGCGGGAGTTCTCACCCAAGTCGCGTGTACGTACGACGACTTCACGGAAGACATCCCGGAGAATCGGGTGTTGCGGGCTGCCGTACAGCGGGCGCTTCGTATCGCCCGAGTCGACCCGGCCGACCGACAACGACTAATGCGTCAGCTCGTGGCGCTCGACGCGGTCGAGGACCATGCCGTCACGCCCGAGGACGTCGACCAGATACACCTTACTCGGCTGAGTCAGCATTACGCGGCCGCACTGCGGCTCGCGCGTCTCATTCTCGCCAACCTCACGCTCACCGATTCCCACGGAACAGCACCCGCCTCATCGTTCATGGTCGACATGAACGATTTGTTCCAAAGTTTCGTCACCGAACGATTGCGGCGCGAAATGAGGGGTCGTCTCGACGTAATAGCCGAGCCCACCGTGCATCTAGGCACGGGCCGCCAGGTGACTATGCTGCCGGATCTGTTGTTCCGCAGTGCGCACGGACAGCACGTCTACGTCGGCGACATCAAGTACAAGCTCGCCAAGGACGGACGTGGACGTAGCGGGGACTACTACCAACTGCTCGCTTACACGACCGCGTTGGAGCTTCCGGAGGGGGTCCTCATCTACTGTCGTCACGAGAATGATGACACCGCTAGCAGGACGGTTATCGTACAGAGTGTCGGTACGAGGCTGGTTCTGAGATCGCTCGATCTGAGCGACTCTCCCGAGCACGTAGAACTTGAGCTCCAACGGTTGGCTGCGAGTATCGCTGCGGCGGTGAAGGGCTGACGAAGCAATCGTCGATCCCTCGGACCAGGGCGGGACAGAGAGTATCTGCAGAGTGTCGTTCAGTAACCACAGAGGCGCTTGCCGAATTGTGCCTAGATGCACTCGCGCCGGTGATCGCGCCATCGGCAGAGAACCTCGACTTCGTGCTAGCGGACACGCCGACGCCGTTCTCGGGTTACGTGCCGGGCAAGACCGTGCTGCTGCACTGCGTGGCCGGACACCAGCGGACGAGCAGCGTCGCCATCGAGTACGACGTGACGCTGGGACATCCGCTCGCGCAGGTGAGTGGCTCTGTTGGCAGGTCCCCGATAGCCGGTCCAGGCAGTTCTAGAGCCAGTTTCTTCTAGCTG
>ERZ501011.295-NODE-295-length-14505-cov-10.749066_pt1 | contig 14505 bp, 9 predicted proteins | sample MGYA00248833_ERZ501011 | MGnify/ENA primary metagenome ERZ501011 (study PRJEB25958, sample SAMN03398530) | human skin metagenome | study: EMG produced TPA metagenomics assembly of the Human Skin Microbiome Metagenome (human skin metagenome) data set. | reverse complement strand
ACGTCGGAGCGGTCGTCATGCCCGGCGGTGCGTCGCAGCCGCGCCGCCAGCTCGATGCATGGCAGGAATGGGCGAAGCAGCGCGGGGCACGCGGTCTTGCGTACGTCCTCATCGCCGAAGACGGGACCCTCAGCGGGCCGGTCGCCAAGAACCTCTCCGAGGAGGAGCGCTCCGGTCTGGCCGCCCATGTCGGCGCCGAGCCGGGTGACTGCGTGTTCTTCGGTGCGGGAGAGGTGAAGTCGACCCGCGCCCTGCTCGGTGCCGCGCGCGGTGAGATCGCCTCGAAGCTCGGGCTCATCAAGGACGGGGACTGGGCGTTCACCTGGGTGGTGGACGCGCCGATGTTCGAGCCGGTTGCCGACGCGACCGCGTCCGGCGATGTCGCACTGGGACATTCGGCCTGGACCGCGGTGCACCATGCGTTCACCTCGCCCAAGCCGGAGTCGATCGACGCCTTGGAGTCCGATCCGGGTTCGGCCCTGGCCTACGCCTACGACATCGTGTGCAACGGCAACGAGATCGGCGGCGGATCGATCCGTATCCATCGGCGGGACGTGCAGGAGCGCGTCTTCGAGATCATGGGCATCGGCCACGACGAGGCGCAGGAGAAGTTCGGCTTCCTGCTCGACGCCTTCGCCTACGGCGCTCCGCCCCACGGCGGCATCGCCTTCGGATGGGACCGCATCACCGCACTGCTCGCCGGCGAGTCGTCCATCCGCGAGGTCATCGCGTTCCCCAAGTCGGGTGGCGGTGTCGACCCGCTCACCGACGCCCCCGCGGCGATCACCCCGCAGCAGCGCAAGGAATCGGGGATCGACGCCAAGCCAGCACCGCGGGGCGGCGCCGACCAGAAGGATGCCGACCAGAAGGATGCCGACCAGTAAGACGCCGGGAGCACTGCCTGAGCCGAAAAGCGGTGGGTCGACGTGACTTCGGCCACCGCGTTCCCGGCGCGGTGCTCGTCACCCGGCGCCTGGAGGTCATCTGTGATGAGATCTCCACCATGGCGCACAGCGGTGGGATCGAGTCGGCTGCCGGAACCGTGGTGACGGGCCCGGGCGGGGAGTTCCGCCGGTGACGATCAAGGTTGCCCTCGAGCATCGGACGGTGTACTCGTTCGACCGGCCGACCAAGATCTACCCCCATGTCGTCCGCCTGCGTCCGGCGCCGCACTCGCGCACACCGATCGAGGCGTACTCGCTCACCGTCGACCCCGGTGAGCACTTCCTGAACTGGCAGCAGGACGCGTTCAGCAACTATCTGGCGCGCCTGGTGTTCCCGGAACCCTCGACCACCCTCGGGATCACCGTGAGTCTGGTCGCGGACCTCACCGCGATCAATCCGTTCGACTTCTTCATCGAGGAGTGGGCCGAGTTCTACGGGTTCGACTATCCGGCCGAGCTGCGGCGCGACCTCGAGATCTTCCTCCGGCCGGCCGGGGTCACCGACGGTGAGTTCGCCGGTGCGCCGGTACATCCGGAGATCGCGAGGTTCGCGGCGAAGCACCGGCCGGCCGGCCGCACGCGGGTCATCGACTTCCTGGTGCGCCTCAACGCCGCGGTGCGCGACGCCGTCGGCTACACCGTCCGCCTCGAGGCCGGCGTGCAGTCGCCGGAGTACACACTCTCCAGTGCCATCGGTTCCTGCCGGGACTCGGCCTGGTTGCTGGTCGCCCTCCTCCGCGAACTCGGGTTCGCGGCACGCTTCGTGTCCGGATACCTCGTCCAGCTCACCTCGGACGTGAAGTCGCTCGACGGTCCGTCGGGTCCCGACGCCGACTTCACCGACCTGCACGCGTGGACCGAGGTGTACCTCCCCGGGGCCGGCTGGGTCGGACTGGATCCGACGTCGGGTCTGTTCGCCGGCGAGGGGCACATCCCCTTGGCGGCCACCCCGCATCCGGTCGGCGCCGCACCGATCACCGGTTCGACCGGCCCGTGCCACGCCACTCTGGATTTCACCAACACGGTCACGCGGTTCCACGAGGACCCACGCGTCACGCTGCCCTACACCGCGGAGCAGTGGGGCCGGGTCACCGATCTCGGCGCGCTGGTCGACGAACGGATGGAACGCAACGACGTACGCCTGACGATGGGCGGCGAACCGACGTTCGTGTCCATCGACAACCAGACGGACCCGGAGTGGCGCACCGCCGCGGACGGTCCGCACAAACGGTTGCTGGCCGGGCGGCTGGCCGACCGCCTCATGACGGCGTACGCGCCGGGCGGTCTGATGCGGCGCAGCCAGGGCAAGTGGTATCCCGGTGAACCGCTGCCGCGTTGGCAGCTCGAACTGATGTGGCGCGCCGACGGTCTGCCGATCTGGCGGAATCCGGAGTTGCTCGCCGACCCGTGGGCGACGCCGGACGACTGTGCCGCGGCGATCGACCGCGAGACTTACGGCCCGGACCCTGACGGCCTCGGCGACGCCGGCCCGGCACGGGAACTGCTCACCGCCTTCGCGACACGGCTGGGACTCCCGGCCGGTCAGGTCGTGCCGGCCTATGAGGACCCGCTGGTCCGAATGCGGGAACTCGCCGCGATGCCGCCGGGCGATCCCGGAACCGACCCCACCCTGCCCGCCGCACGGTCGTTCGCGCAGGCCGAGGTCGCCGTCGACGCCGATTCGGCGGACGGTGACGACGACGAGAGCCTCGCGCCGACAACGGATTCCGTCCGACGCAGACGAGCCCTGATCGAGCGGCTCGACGCCGCCGTCACCCAGCCGAGTGCGCACGTGTTGCCGCTGAGCCGCTCGGAGGACCGGACCGCGTGGCAGAGCGCGGTGTGGACGACCCGGCGGGGGCGGATCGTCCTGACCCCCGGCACCTCACCGGCCGGCTTGCGGCTGCCGCTCAACTCGCTGTCGTGGGGTCCGGCCCCGACGCTGTTCGAAGCCGATCCGTCCGCGCGCCACGACGACCTGCCGACCGACCCGTCGGCGGCGCTGGGGCACACCGTCCGCGAGGTGGACCCCGCGCAGTTCCTGCCCCGTACCGCCCTCGTCGCGGAGATCCGCGGCGATGTGGTCCACGTGTTCATGCCGCCGACCTCGACCCTGGAGGAGTATCTCGCGATCGTCGAACTCGTCGAGGACGCCGCCGCCGCGGTGTCGACGCCGGTGGTCGTCGAGGGGTACGGACCGCCCGCCGATCCGCGTCTCGTGTCGTTGTCGGTGACCCCGGACCCGGGGGTCGTCGAGGTCAACATCCAGCCGACCGGCAGTTTCGCCGAGCAGTCCGAGCTGCTCGAATCGCTCTACGACCATGCCCGACACGTGCGACTGGGCACCGAGAGTTTCGATCTGGACGGCAGCCACGGTGGTACGGGCGGCGGCAACCACATCACCCTCGGCGGCGTCACGCCCGCCGATTCGCCGATGCTGCGCCGTCCCGACCTGCTGGTGTCGATGCTGACCTACTGGCAACGTCATCCCGCGCTGTCGTACCTGTTCTCCGGCCGGTTCATCGGCACCACCTCGCAGGCGCCGCGCGTCGACGAGGGTCGAGAGTCCTCGCTCTACGAGCTGGAGATCGCCTTCGCCGAGATCGACCGGCTCGCGGTCAAGAATTCTGGCGATGGTGCCCGGGCCGGCGGACGGTTCGACGGCGCGCCCCCGAACCCCTGGGTCACCGACCGGGCGCTGCGGCATCTGCTCACCGACATCACCGGCAACACGCACCGGGCCGAGTTCTGCATCGACAAGCTCTACAGTCCGGACTCGGTGCGCGGCCGGCTGGGCCTGCTGGAGCTGCGGGCGTTCGAGATGCCGCCCCACCACCGGATGGCGATGGTGCAGTCGCTGCTGGTGCGCAGCCTGGTGTCCTGGTTCTGGGAGAAGCCCTACCGGGCCCGGCTGATCCGCCACGGCGGCGACCTGCACGGCAAACACCTGTTGCCGCACTACGTCATCGCCGACATCGCGCTGGTCGCCGAGGAGCTCCGCGAGGCCGGCTATCCGTTCGAGACCGCCTGGCTGGACCCGTTCACCGAATTCCGCTTCCCGCGTCTGGGGACCGTGCAGATCCGGGACCAGGAGATCGAGCTGCGCGGTGCCATCGAGCCGTGGAACACGTTGGGGGAGGAGGCAACCGGAACGGGCACGGCCCGGTACGTCGACTCCTCTGTCGAGCGCGTGCAGGTGCGCGTCCTGGGTGGTGAGGACGATCGTTACCTGTTGACCTGCAACGGTTTCCCGATTCCACTGCGCGCCACCGGTCGCACCGGTGAACGCGTCGCCGGCATCCGGTTCCGGGCCTGGCAGCCGCCGAGCTCGCTGCACCCGACGATCACCATCGACACCCCGCTCACCTTCGACCTGATCGACACGGTCAACGGCCGGTCGGTGGGCGGTGCCACCTACCACGTCGTGCATCCCGGAGGACGTGCCTACGATCGGCCGCCGGTGAACGCGGTCGAGGCCGAGTCCCGGCGCAACGGGCGGTTCGAGGCGGCCGGTCACACGACCGGCACCGTCGACGTAGGGCTGTTGCGGGAACGACAGTCGCGGCAGGCCACCGACTTCGGGGTGCCCGGGATCCTCGACCTCCGGCGGGCACGTACAGTTCTTCGGTGACCTCTTCGCCGGGCAACGCTTCCGCGGTGTTCGACCGCTACCGCGCCGAGGGCCACACTCTCTTCGATCCCGACCGTCTGACCCGTCTGGCCGCATCCGCGGACCGGCCGGCCGACTCCTACGACGAGCTCCTGGAAGCCGACGGCGCGATCCGTCCGGCGTGGGCCGACCTGGCCCGCATCTACCAGCTGCGCGGTCCGGACCGCCTCCGCGAATCCGCGGCCCGGCTGGCCGCAGCCGTCAGCGACGACGGCGTGGTCTACAACGAGTTCGACGGTCAGCACACCGTGACCCGCGACTGGGATGTCGACGCGGTGCCGCTGGTGATCGACGGCGTCGAATGGGCCGAACTCGAGAAGGCCATCACGCAGCGGTCGATGCTGCTCGACCTGCTCCTGCGTGACCTCTACCGCGATCAGAAGACGATCGCGGCCGGTCTGGTCGCGCCCGAGATGGTCTTCGGCCATCCCGGTTACATCCGCAAGGCCGCCCGACTCGAGGTCGCCGGGCCGCACGCGCTGTTCCTGCACGCGGTCGACATCTCGCGCACCGCCGACGGCCGGTTCGTCGCCTACCGGGACCGCACCCAGGCGCCGTCGGGGATCGGTTACGCGATCGTCGGGCGGCGGCTGATGTCGAAGACCTTCCCGCAGCTGTTCCAGGCGTGCGCACCGCGGCCGATGACCACCTTCGCCGGCACGATGCGGCTGGCACTCACCGAGTACGCGCCGCCCGGGGTCGACGACCCGACGGTGGCGGTCCTCAGTCCCGGCAGCATGTCCGAGACCGCCTTCGATCAGGCCTATCTCGCGTCGGTGCTCGGCTTCCCCCTCGTCGAGGGGGCCGACCTCACCGTTCGGGACGGCGCGGTCTACATGCGCTCGCTGGGTCGCTACAAGCGGGTGGACGTCCTGCTGCGACGGGTCGACGCCGCCTACTCCGATCCACTGGACCTGCGGACGGACTCCCAGCTCGGCGTCGCCGGGCTGGTCGAGGCGATCTCGCGCGGCACGGTGACGGTCCTCAACACCCTCGGCTCGGGGGTGCTGGAGAACCCGGCGCTGCACACCGTGCTGGAACGTCTCGCACCCGTCCTGCTCGACGAGGACCTGCGGCTGGGCTCGGTCACCACGTACTGGGCCGGAGATCCGTTGCAGCGCAGTCTGATACGTAGTCGACTGGACGCCCTGGTCCTGACGAACACGAGTACGGGGGAGGAGTTCATCGGCCCGTTGCTCGCCGCGACCGATCGCGCCGACCTCGCCGCCCGGATCGAGGCCCAGACCTGGCAGTGGGTGGCCCGCGAGCTCGAGGCGTTCTCGGTGGCCCCGACGATCACCCCCGGCAGCGGTCCCGTTGAATCGATCGCGACGCTGCGGGCGGCGCCGGTGTCGGTGCGCGCGTTCAGCGTGGCGCAGGGTCCCGGGTACGCGGTCATGCCGGGCGGCCTGGGGGCCGTTCTCGCCGACGGGGTCGCCGGCGCCGCCCACCACGTGGTGGCCGCCAAGGACGTGTGGGTCACCAGCACCGAGGTGGGCGGGCACGTGTCGCGGCGGTCGGAGACGCGCGGCGAACCGGCCTGGGAGGTCGTCGCGGGCACGTCGGCGGGTCGCCCGGTGACCCGGGAGTACTCCGACGTCGCGGCCGCGGCCAGTCCGCGCGTCCTGGCGGACCTGTTCTGGCTGGGCCGCTACGGGGAGCGGACCGAGCTCGTGACCCGCCTGGCCAAGGTGTCCCGCGAGCGTTATCAGGACTTCCAGTACCGGCCGTGGATGTCGGGCACGCCGGCGGTGCCGCTGCTGTTGCACGCGGTCGCCACGGTGACGGGCACCGCGCGCTACCTGGACACCGCCGACCTGCTGTTGCCGGGTTCGGACCGGCCGCCGTCACCCGATCAGGTCAACGAGGCGATCGAGAAGATCGCCGACCTGACCGTGTCGCGATCGGTGCCCGGGACCATCGCCTACTCGGTCGACCGGCTGATCAGTACGGTCCGGGCGGTCCGTGACCAGATGTCCACGAGCACCTGGATGGTGCTCGCGCCGGTCGAACGGATCATGGCGAGCACGACCCGGCTGGTCCTCCGGTCGCGCGCGGACGCCGGGGCGGGCGACGCCGCGCTGGACCTAGGACCCGATCTGGCCCGCGCGCACGACGAGATCCTGCACGGCGTCCTGGCGCTGACCGGGCTGCAGGCCGAGTCGATGGTGCACGACCCGGCCTGGATGTTCATGGACGTCGGCCGACGCATCGAACGGGCCGTCACCCTCGCCGACCTCACGCTCGCGATGTTCGCCGACGCGCAGGACACCGACGTCGAGCAGGCGCTGCTGGAGTCGTACCTGGTGGCCAACGAATCGTCGGTGATCTACCGTCGCCGCAACCGCGGGCTGTATCAGGCGGCCAGTGTCGCCGAGCTGCTGCTGTTCGATCCGACCAATCCCCGATCGATGATCTTCTGCCTCGACAAGATGAACGCTGACCTGTCGTCAGTCCCGGAGACCCTGCGGTCGGCGGGCGCCGAACGGGCCGTGCAGGACATGATCGCCGAGTTGCGTCGCGGCGACCCCGCCGACCTCGTGCGGGTCGACGCCGACCGGAGGCGCCCGGAACTCGTCGAACTGATGACGACCCTGCGCACCGGGGCGCGTGAACTCTCCGACCTGCTCACCCGCACACGCTTCGCCACCCCGCGCCAGGCGCGACCGATCTGGGCCGGTGGGGAATCGTGAGCACGCGCGTCTACCGTGTGCTGCACCGGACCAGCTACACCTACGACGACGACGTGTCGTCCTCGTACGGGCGCTGCCATCTGACCCCGCGCGACCTGCCCGGCCAGCGCGTGCACTCGACGTCGGTCGAGATCGAACCCGAACCCGACGACCGGTCGACGGGGCTCGACGTCTACGGCAACCACGACAGCTATTTCCACGTCCGGACTGCGCACCGCGAGCTGACCGTGACCGCGCGGTCGGTCGTCGAGGTGGATCCCGTGGACCCGGGCGTCCTCCTGAGTCCGGCGGCCCGGGGTCCGTGGGAACAGGCGCGACCGTGCGTGGTCGACGGGCGGGACAGCGCCCTGGCCGCCGAGTTCGTCCTCGATCTCGACCCGCCCGAGATCACCCCCGCGGTGCGCGACTACGCCGCCGGCATCTTCACGCCCGGCCGGCCGCTGGTGGAGTCGGTCATCGATCTGACGTCGCGGATCTTCACCGACTTCACCTACCGGTCCGGGTCGACGGCCATCTCCACCCGGGTCGACACCGTCCTGCAGCGTCGCGAGGGCGTCTGCCAGGACTTCGCCCGGATCGCGATCGCCTGTCTGCGGTCACAGGGTCTCGCCGCGCGGTACGAGTCGGGGTATCTCGCGACCGAGCCGCCGCCCGGCAAGGAAAAGGTCTTCGGTGCCGACGCCAGTCACGCCTGGGCGGCCGTCTGGATGCCCGACGGCCGCTGGCTGTCGTTCGATCCGACCAACGACAAGCTGGTCGACGAACGCCACGTCACACTGGCGTGGGGGCGGGATTACGACGACGTGCCGCCTCTCCGAGGGGTCATCTACACCGATTCCACGAAGAGCCGGATCGACGTGTCGGTCGACGTCCGGCCGACAGATGACCTCACCGCGGGCTGAACCGGGCACATCGGACTCGCTTGCTCGGTAAGTCGCTGTGCCACAGTGTTTTCGGCGCGCGTTTTCGGGCAATACCGGTAACGACGTGGTACAGATGGACGAACGCGCTGTTGCGACAACGTTGCAACGGGTAGGTTGGTTGGCGACATGACGGTCATTACGGAAAGCCGCATCACCAGCGTGGTGCGGGCGGCAGAGGCGCTGCTGTCACACCGCGCCGGATCAGCAGTGGTTCTCGACGATCCCGAGGACCTCGGCGGCAGCGGACGCACCACGGTCGTGCGGGTCCGGGTCGCCCAGAACCCCCTCAGCCTGGACCGCTCACTGGTGATCAAGGCCCTTCCCGAACACGAGGACCCACAGGCCTTCCACCGGGAGATCGCGTCGTACAAGTACGCGACCGCACTGCCGAACGAATCGCGCCCGGGGCCGCAACTGATCGCCTCCGACACCGATCTCCGCATCATGGTGCTCTCCGACCTCGGCCACGGCCGGACGATGCTCGAGTACCTGGCCGGCGTCGACCCGGTCGAGACCTCACGTGCTGTCAGTGCCTGGGGCCAGGCACTCGGCCGGATGCACGCGGCGACGGTCGGCGGCGAGGGCGACTTCCTCGCGCTGCTGCGGCGCGGACCGTCGGGGATGCAGGGACGCGACATCCTCCGCGACGAGGCGTTGCGGTCGATCGACTCGGTGGTCGGGCACGCGGCCGCGCTCGACGTCGAGGTCCCCGAGCAGGTGGTGGAGTCGTTGCGTACCGCGGCGACGCTGTTCGACGAGGGCGATCACCGCGCATTCAGTCCGTCGGATGTCGGGCCCGAGAACATCCTGCTCAACGACGACGGCGTGCAGTTCATGGACTACGAGTGGGGCGGCTTCCGCGACGCCACCCTCGACATCGCCTACGCGCTCGTGACCATCACCGCGCAGCTTCCGCCCCGGACCACTGCCCGGGCCACCGACCTCGAGGTCTCGATGGTCGACGCCTGGCGCTCGGAGGTGCACTCGATCTGGCCGGCGCTCGCCCATGAGCGGGAGATGCAGCGCAAGGTGCTGCTCGCCCGTCAGCTGTGGGTGTGGCTGTCGACGGTGTGGATGCTGCCGAGCGACCCGCTGGCTCCCACCGGCCCGGACGCGGACGTCGAGGCGCCCGACTTCGAGCCGGCCGACGTCACTGCCGCCGGCTTCACGCATGACTGGGCGCTGCACACGAACGACCCCCGCGTGATCGTCAGCCGCTGGACCGACCTCGCCGCCGCCGCGGGACGCGCGGGCGACGAGGAGATCGCGGTGTTCGCGACCGCGATGGGCGTCGCGCTGCAGCGCATCTGGCTGGCCTGACACGCTCGTGGACGGACTGTTCGACCCACCCGACGATCCTCGGGCCGGCTCCGACGGGCATGGCAACGCCGGTGGTCTCACCGCACCGCCGGCCCCGACCGCGCCCCTGGCGGTCCGGATGCGGCCGCAGACCCTCGACGAGATCGTCGGCCAGCAGCACCTACTCGGCACCGGTTCGCCGCTGCGCAGACTGATCAGTGGTTCGGGCGCGGCGTCGGTGCTGCTCTACGGCCCGCCCGGAACCGGCAAGACCACCATGGCCTCGCTCATCGCGCGCGTTACCGGCGGCCGCTTCGAGGCCTTGTCCGCGCTGTCGGCGGGGGTCAAGGAGGTGCGCGCGGTCATCGACGTGGCCCGGCGCCGGCTCATCGGTGACGGCAAGAACGGCGGTCAGCAGACGGTCCTGTTCATCGACGAGGTCCATCGGTTCTCGAAGACCCAGCAGGACGCGTTGCTCGACGCCGTGGAGAACCGGATCGTGCTGCTCGTCGCGGCCACGACCGAGAACCCGTCGTTCTCGGTGGTCGCGCCGCTGCTGTCGCGGTCGCTGGTCCTGCAGCTGCGGTCGCTGACCGATGCCGACATCCGGGAGGTGCTGACCCGTGCGGTCGCCGACCCGCGTGGGCTCGACGGCAGGGTCGAGGTGACCGACGCCGCCTACGACCACCTCGTCGCGGTGTCCGGTGGGGACGCGCGCCGGGCGCTGACGGCGCTGGAGGCCAGCGCCGACGCCACCGACCGGATCGACCTCGCCGACGTGGAGACCGCGATCGACCGCGCCGCCGTCCGGTACGACCGGGACGGCGACCAGCACTACGACGTGACGAGTGCGTTCATCAAATCCATCCGGGGTTCCGACGTCGACGCCGCCGTCCACTATCTCGCCCGCATGATCGCGGCGGGGGAGGACCCGCGGTTCATCGCGCGGCGCCTCATGATCCACGCCAGCGAGGACATCGGCATGGCCGACCCGACGGCCCTGCAGACCGCGGTCGCGGCCGCTCAGGTCGTGAACCTCGTCGGGATGCCGGAGGCCAAACTCGCGCTCACACAGGCCACCATCCACCTCGCGACGGCACCGAAGTCGGCGGGCGTGGTGTCGGCGATCGGCGCGGCCCTCGCCGATGTCGGGTCGGGCAAGGCCGGCGCGGTTCCGGCCCATCTGCGTGACAGTCACTATCCGGGGGCCAAGAAGCTCGGTAGCGGTGTCGCATACCGCTATCCGCACGATGATCCCGACGGGGTTGTGCCACAACAGTATCCGCCCGACGACCTGGTCGGCCGGGACTACTACGAGCCCACCGACCATGGGCTGGAACGCGAAATCGGGCCGCGGGTCGCGAAGTTGCGATCGATCGTGCGTGGCGCGGTGTCGCGGCGCCGGTCGCGCTGACCGTCCGTGGGGCGTTTCCCCAGTGCAGAGTCCCTGCGCCCCCGGCGACTCGCCGACGGTAGGCTGGGATGTCGCGACAAACAACGGCCGCTACCACCGAACGGCTGGGACCACCAACGGCTAGGACGAAACCCACAGTGCAGACGCATGACATCCGGAAGCGCTTTCTGGACCACTTCATCAAAGCCGGGCACACCGAGGTGCCGAGCGCTTCGCTGCTCCTCGACGACCCCAATCTGTTGTTCGTCAATGCCGGCATGGTCCCGTTCAAGCCGTTCTTCCTGGGTGAGCAGACGCCGCCGTACTCGCGGGCGACCAGCGTGCAGAAGTGCGTCCGCACCCTCGACATCGACGAGGTCGGCATCACCACCCGCCACAACACCTTCTTCCAGATGGCGGGCAACTTCTCCTTCGGCGACTACTTCAAGCGCGAGGCCATCACCTTCGCCTGGACGCTGCTGACCAACAGCGTCGACGACGGCGGTTTCGGTATCGACCCGCAGAAGCTGTGGCCGACGGTCTATCTCGACGACGACGAGGCCGAGGCCATCTGGCGCGACGAGATCGGCGTGCCGGCCGAGCGCATCCAGCGACGGGGCATGAAGGACAACTACTGGTCGATGGGCGTCCCGGGTCCCTGCGGGCCGTGCTCGGAGATCTTCTACGACCGCGGACCCGAGTACGGCGTCGAGGGTGGGCCGGAGGCCGACGAGGACCGCTACATCGAGATCTGGAATCTCGTCTTCATGCAGAACGTCCGCGGTCCCGGGGGCGGCAAGGACAACTACGAGATCCTGGGCCCGCTGCCCAAGCAGAACATCGACACCGGCATGGGCGTCGAGCGCGTGGCCTGCATCCTGCAGGGCGTCGACAACGTGTACGAGACCGACCTGTGCAAGCCGATCATCGACCTCGCCGCGGAACTGTCCGGACGTGCATACGCCGCCGGTTCGCATGCCGACGACGTCCGGTTCCGCGTCGTCGCCGACCACGCGCGGACCTCGGCGATGCTGATCGGCGACGGCGTGCTGCCCGGCAATGACGGCCGCGGGTACGTCCTGCGCCGTCTGCTGCGTCGGGTCGTCCGGTCGATGAGGTTGCTCGGCGCCGGGAGCGAAGCGAGCGGGCCGGATCGGATCGGTACCGCCGACAACCAGCCGACCATGGGCACGATCATCGGCAAGGTCATCGACCTGATGTCACCGTCGTACCCCGAGCTGGAGACGCAGCGCCGGCACATCATCGACGTCGCGGTGGGCGAGGAGACCTCGTTCTCCAAGACCCTGGCCGCGGGGTCGAAGCTGTTCGCCGACGCGGCGACCGCCACCAAGAGTGCGTCGCGTACGACCATCACCGGTTCCGACGCCTTCACGCTGCACGACACCTACGGCTTCCCGATCGACCTCACCCTGGAGATGGCCGCCGAGGCCGGTCTCTCGGTGGATCAGGAGGGCTTCACCGCCCTGATGGCCGAGCAGAAGCAACGCGCCAAGGCCGACGCGACCGCCCGCAAGACCGGGCACGCCGACCTGAGCGTCTACCGGGACTTCCTCGATCGCGGGCCGACCGAGTTCACCGGCTTCGACGAGCTGGTGTCGGAGGCGCGGGTGCTCGGCCTCGTCGCCGACGGCGCACGGCTGCCGGCGGCGTCGGCCGGCCAGGAACTGACGGTCGTCCTCGACCGCACCCCGCTCTACGCCGAATCCGGTGGCCAGATGGCCGACGTCGGCACCATCACGACCGGGTCGGGAGTGCGCATGTCGGTCACCGACGTGCAGAAGGTCGGCAAGTCGGTGTGGCTGCACAAGGTCCGCATCGACGAGGGGGAGATCGAGGAGGGCGACGAGGTCCTCGCGGCGGTCGACACCGCGTGGCGTCACGGCGCGACGCAGGGCCATTCCGGCACCCACATGGTCCACGCCGCGCTGCGCGAGGTCCTCGGCCCCGGCGCGACGCAGGCCGGTTCGCTGAACCGTCCCGGTTACCTGCGCTTCGACTTCAACGCCAGCGGCCCGGTGACCGAGGCCCAGCGTCGGGAGATCGAGGAGATCAGCAACGCCGCGGTCGAGGCGAACTATCAGGTCAACACGTTCGAGACGGGTCTGTCCGAGGCCAAGGCGATGGGCGCGATGGCGCTCTTCGGCGAGAACTACGGTGACGTCGTCCGCGTGGTGGAGATCGGCGGGCCGTTCTCCATGGAGCTGTGCGGCGGCACGCACGTGGCGTCGTCGTCGCAGATCGGACCCATCACGCTGATCGGGGAGTCCTCGGTCGGTTCGGGTGTCCGGCGCGTCGAGGCCTACGTCGGCATGGACTCGTTCCGGTTCCTGTCGAAGGAGCGTGCGTTGCTCGCCGGCCTGGCGTCGTCGCTCAAGGTGCCGTCGGAAGAGGTGCCCGGCCGCGTCGAGCAGCTCGTCACCAAGCTGCGTGACGCGGAGAAGGAGCTCGAGCGGGTACGTGCCGAGGCGGCCCGGGCCGCGGTGTCCGGTCTCCTCGACACGGCGACGACCGTCGGTGCCACCCTCGTCGTCGAGGGACGGGTGCCGGGCCTCGACGCCAACGGGTTGCGCTCGGTGGTGACCGACCTCCGCGGCCGGGTCGCCGACCGCCAGGCGGTGATCGCGCTGTTCTCGCCGAGCGGTGACGGACCGGATGCCAAGGTGCCGTTCGTGATCGCCACCACGGCGGCTGCGCGTGACGCCGGGATCAAGGCCGGTGACCTCGTCAAGGAGGTCGCGCCGTTGGTCGGCGGTCGCGGCGGCGGCAAGCCGGACCTGGCTCAGGGCGCGGGCACCGATCCCGCGGGGATCGACGCTGCACTGACGCGAATCCGCGAGTTCGTCGCCTGATGCCGGATCCGCACACCCGGGCCGACGGTCACCGGCGGACCCGCGGGCGACTCCTTGGGATCGACGTCGGAAGCGTCCGCATCGGCGTCGCCGTGTGCGACCCCGACGGCATCCTCGCCACACCGGTCGAAACGGTGCGTCGAACCCCTTCGCGCACAGACGATCTCGACCGCATCGCGGCGCTGGTCACGGAGTACGAGGCCGTCGGCGTGGTCGTGGGGCTACCGAAGACGCTCAAGAACACCGCGGGGGCGGCGGCCGAGACTGCACAGGAATTCGGGGACCGTCTCGCGACCCGGATCGACCCGGTGGCCGTGCATTGGCACGACGAGCGTTTCACGACGGTGACCGCACAGCAGGCACTGCACGCCAGCGGCCGGACGGTGAAGTCCTCGCGCGCGGTGATCGATCAGGCCGCGGCGGTCGCTATTCTGCAGGGGTGGTTGGATGCGCGACGGTGAGTCAGGGGAGCCTCCGGTGACCGATGATCGGCGTCGCACCCGGCACCGAGACGGCCAGGGACGCCGTGCCGAGGGCATGGATCCCGAGCGTCTGCGGTACTTCACGCAGTCGGCCGACGGGTCGCCCCACACGCGGCACCGCCGCCGGCGTGCCGGTGGCGAGAATGCCGAACCGGCTCCCCGGCGCCCGGCCCCGCCGAATGTCCCGCCCGCCGAACAGGCGCGGCCGGTATCCGGCACGCCCGGCCCCCG
>ERZ501011.294-NODE-294-length-14565-cov-6.036113_pt1 | contig 14565 bp, 13 predicted proteins | sample MGYA00248833_ERZ501011 | MGnify/ENA primary metagenome ERZ501011 (study PRJEB25958, sample SAMN03398530) | human skin metagenome | study: EMG produced TPA metagenomics assembly of the Human Skin Microbiome Metagenome (human skin metagenome) data set. | reverse complement strand
GGTGGCCGACCTGCTCGGCGCCGAGCGCGCCGTGTCCGCGGCCCTGCTCGCCCTGCGCGTGGCCGCGGAGTCCGGCGTGGGACACCGCGAGCGGGTCGTCCTCGAACAGGCGGCCGCCGACGCCGGCGCCGCAGTTCGGCACGGTCTGATGGGAGCGGGCGCGCCGCTCGGCGGGGCGCATCCCGGTTACCGGATCTACTCCAGCTCCGACGGCCACGTCGCGCTGGCCGCGCTCGAGCCGCACTTCTGGGAGCGCGCCCGCGCCGGTCTCGGTGTCGAGGGCACCCAGGAGGAGCTCGAGCAGACGTTTCTTTCCAAGCCGACGCGCGAATGGGAGGAGGTCGCGAAGCGCCTCGACATTCCCCTGATCGGAATCCGCGATTCGGCACCCCGTAATTCAGCACAAGGAGCTTTGTCATGAGTGTTCGCGAGGCCGTTATCGTCGGCGCGGTCCGGACCCCGGTCGGCCGTCGCGGAGGGATCCTCAGCGCATGGCATCCGGTGGACCTGCTCGGGCAGACGCTGCGGGAGCTTGTGGCCCGCGCCGGCGTCGACCCCGCCGCGATCGAGGACGTCATCACCGGCTGCGTCATCCAGCACGATGTCCAGTCGGGCAATCTCGGCCGCCACGCGGTGCTCGCCGCCGGGCTGCCCGAGTCGGTCCCCGCGGTGACGATCGACCGCCAGTGCGGTTCAGGGCAGCAGGCGGTCAGCTTCGCCGCCCAGGCGGTGATGGCGGGTTCCCACGACCTGGTGATCGCCTGCGGCGTCGAGTCGATGTCACGGGTGCCGATGCCTCCGGCGTTCCTGCCCGGCGCGCCGCTCGGCCCGCAGTACAGCCCGCGCGAACTCGACCGCTACGACGGTGGGCTGATGGCGCAGGGCCCGTCGTCGGAGCTGATGAACGAGAGGTTCGACCTGAGCCGAGCGGCGTTGGACGCGTTCAGCGCTCGCAGCCACGAGCGGGCGCACGCCGCGACGCGGGCCGGGAAGTTCCGCGACCAGATGGTGCCGATCACCGCCGACCCCGACGACCCGACCGGTCCGGTCATCGACTCGGACGAGGGCATCCGCGAGCACATCGACCCCGCCAAGATGGCGAGCCTGAAAGCCGTGTTCGGCGCCGACGGGCGGACCACGGCGGCCAACTCCTCGCAGATCAGCGACGGCGCGGCCGCGCTGCTGATCGCCGACCGCGAGTACGCCGAGCGCAACGGCCTCATCCCACGCGCCCGGTTCCGCGCGCTGTCGGTCGCCGCCGCCGACCCGATCATCCAGTTCACCGCGATCCTCGACGCCGCCCACAAGGCGCTCGGCCGAAGCGGGTTGGCCGTCGAGGAGATCGACCTGTTCGAGGTCAACGAGGCCTTCGCCGGTGTGCCGCTGATCTTCCAACGGGAATTCGGCGTCCCGGACGACAAGCTGAACGTCAACGGCGGCTCCGTCGCCCTCGGCCACCCGCTGGGCTCGACCGGAGCCCGGATGCTCACCGACCTGCTCTGCGAACTCGAACGCTCCGGCAAGAGGTTCGGCTTGCAGACCGTCTGCGAGGCCACCGGCACCGCGAACGCCACCATCATCGAACGCATCTGAGGACGTCATGAGCCACGAGATCGTGAGGGGCCTGCCCTCCACCCACGGCGACCACTATCAACTCAACACCACCACCATCATCCGGCACGCCGCGCGCACCTATCCCGAGCAGGAGATCGTGTACCGCACCGCGGACGGCGGCTGGGACCGGTACACCTACGCCGATGCCTACGCGCGAATCCAACGAAGTGCCAATGCACTTCGCTCGATCGGCGTCGGGCCGGGCGATGTGGTCGGGATCCTCGACTGGAACAGCAAGCGGCACTACGAGCTGTACTGGGCGATTCCCGGCCTCGCTGCCGTGATGTTGCAGATGAACCTGCGTTTGGCGCCAGAGGATCTCGCTTACGTCACCGGACACAGTGATGCATCGGTGGTCCTCATCGACGAGTCGCTGCTTCCGGTTGCCGAGGCGCTGGCACCGCATACGCCGAACGTGAAGACGTGGGTGGTGATGACCGATAAGCCGCTGGCCGACATCACCACCACGCTCCCGCACGCGGTGCACTGGGAGGACCTGCTCGCGGACGCCGGCCCGGAGATCGACTGGCCGGTCATCGACGAAACCTCCTCCTACAGCGCGTGTTACACCACCGGCACCACCGGCAGGCCCAAGGGCATCTACTACTCGCATCGCGGCATCTACCTGCACACCCTCGCCGAGGTCGCCGGACTCGGGATGAGCAGCGACGATGCCGTCATGCTCATCACGCCGATGTTCCACGGCCAGGGCTGGGGCCTACCCCAGGCGGCCGCCTACAGTGCCGCAAAAATCGTGCTGCCCGGTCGCTACATCGCCGAGGACACATCCGTCCTCGTGGACGCGATGATCGCGGAGCAAGTCACCGTCGCAAACGGTGCGCCGGCGATCTTCCAGCCCATGATGAACTACATCAAGACGCTTGCGGTCGCACCGGACTTCTCCCGCGCGCGGCTGCTGTCCGGTGCCACCGAGCCGCCGCTGTCGCTGATGCGCGACTTCCACGACATCACTGGAGCCGACGTCATCCACGCCTACGGCGCCACCGAGACCACCCCTCTGGTCGCGGTGAACCGGGGACTGAAGCCCTCGCTGCGCGGTGTGATCTCGGACGAGGAGAAGTGGGATCTCAAGCGTAAGCAGGGTTTGCCGGTCAACGGCATCGACATCCGGATCGTCGACGCGGAAGGCAACGATCTCCCGCACGACGGCACGAGTCAGGGTGAAGTGCTGCTGCGCGGACCGTGGATCATCGAGCGCTATCACAAGCTCGACGACGACGCCGACAAGTTCCTCGACGGGTATTGGCGTAGCGGCGATGTCGGGACCATCGACCCGAATGGTTACTTGAAGATCACCGACCGGATCAAGGACGTGGTCAAGTCGGGTGGCGAATGGATTTCCTCCATCGACATGGAGAACGCACTCGTTGCCCATCCGAAGATCGCCGAGGCGGCCGTCATCGGCGTCCCGCACCCGAAGTGGCAGGAGCGTCCAGTAGCACTCGTCGTGACGACCGACGGGCAGGAACTTCCACTGTCGGAGATCCACGAATTGCTCGCCGATGCATTCGCCAAATGGCAATTGCCCGAGACCGTCCTGTATCTGGACCAGCTGCCCCGCACCAGCGTCGGCAAGCTCGACAAGAAGGCCATGCGCGCCGCGCACACCAACGTCTACGAGGACGTCCGATGAACCCCGACAACGCCCCGCTACGCACGGCCCGCTACAGCCACCTCCTGATCCTGGAGATCAACCGGCCCAAGGCTCGCAACAGTCTGAACGAGGCGGTGCTCACCGCCTTGAACACCGAGCTCGTCGCGGCTCGGCACGACGACGAGATCCGTGCCATCGTGCTCACCGGCGCCGGCGGGATCTTCTGCGCCGGAGCCGACATCACCAATTTCGACGCCATTCGCGACCAGTCGCTGCTCGGCGATCGAGCCGCGCTGGGCGGCACCATCTGGGCCGACCTGGGCCGATTCCCGAAGCCGGTCCTCGCTGCGGTCGAGGGCCTCGCACTCGGCGGCGGCTGCGAGTTGGCGCTTGCCTGCGACATCGTCATCGCCGGCGAATCCGCCAAGTTCGGTGTCCCGGAGGTGAAGCTCGGCGTGATCCCGGGCGGCGGCGGAACCCAGCGCCTGATTCAGGCCGTCGGCAAGTCCAAGGCGATGGCCCTACTGCTCACCGGCGACTTCCTGTCCGCACAGCGGGCGTGCGCGGCCGGCATCGTCGCCGAGACCGTCCCGGACGGCACCGCCCTCGAAGCGGCGGTCGCCATGGCGCAGCGGATCGCCGCCAACTCACCGCTCGCGGTGGCGCTGGCCAAGGATGCCGCCCTCCAGGCCCTGGAAACCTCTCTGGCGCAAGGACTCGAGCACGAGAAGCGCAACTTTCACGTTGCCATCCATTCCGCCGACAGCCGCGAGGGCCAGGCCGCGTTCCTCGCCAAGCGCGCCCCCGAATTCACCGGAAAGTAGGACCGATCATGAGCGAGCTGTTCCCCGATTACCGCTCCCCGTGGGAGACCGACGATCAGGCGCTGCTGCGTAAGCACGCCGCCGAGTTCTTCCGCAAGGAAGCCACCCCGAACCAGGACCGTTGGGCCGCGCAGCACCAGGTCGACCGCGAGTTCTGGACCAAGGCCGGCGCCGCGGGACTGCTGTGCCTCGACATCGCCGAAGAATACGGCGGCGGGGGCGGCAACTTCGGCCACGAGGCGATCGTGCAGCAGGAGATCGCCTACGCCCACGACACCGCGTTCGGCTTCGCCGTGCACTCGACGATCGTCGCGCACTACATCGCCGCCTATGCCACCGAGGACCAGAAGAAGCGCTGGCTATCGAAATGTGCGAGCGGTGAGAGCGTCCTCGCCATTGCGATGACCGAACCCGGCACCGGCTCGGACCTGCAGGCCGTACGGACCACCGCGGTTCGCGACGGCGGCCACTACGTGATCAACGGCTCGAAGACGTTCATCTCGAACGCGTCGCACTGCGACCTGCTCGTCATCGTCGCCAAAACGGACCCGAGCCAAGGTTCCAAGGGTATCTCGCTGCTCGTCGCGGAGACGGAGAATCTTCCGGGGTTCGAGCGTGGGCGGGTGCTGGACAAGATCGGCCAGCACGGCCAGGACACCCGCGAGTTGTCGTTCACCGACATGCGGGTGCCGGCAGCGAATCTGCTCGGCGGCGTCGAGGGGCAGGGCTTCTACCAGCTGATGGGTCAGCTGCAGCGTGAGCGGCTGATCCTCGGTGTCGGCGGTGTCGCGGTGGCCGAGGCCGCGGTGGCGGAGAGCATCAGGTACGCCAAGGAACGTCACGCCTTCGGCAAGCCGATCCTGAACTTCCAGAACACGAAGTTCGTACTCGCCGAGTGCAAGACCGACGTGCTGGCCGGCAAGACCCTGATGGACCACTGCATCCAGCGTCACCTCGACGGCACCCTCGACGCGGCGACCGCGTCGATGGCCAAGCTGTGGGGCAGCGACAAGCAGTGCGAGATCGTCGACCGCTGCCTGCAGGTCTTCGGTGGCTACGGCTACATGATGGAGTACCCGATCGCGCAGATGTACGCCGCTTCCCGCGTGCAGAAGATCTACGGCGGCACCAACGAGATCATGAAGGAACTCATCGGCCGCGCCTTATGAGGTTGACCTTCGCGCAGTGACACCACTGCGTCAGTCACACCTCACTTTGTCAAAAACCCGATGTTCTCAACCTATTTCGTCAGGAGTATTCATGCATATCACCGGAACCAACGCACTCGTCACCGGCGGAGCCTCGGGCCTCGGACTGGCCACCGTCACCGCCCTCGCCAAGTCGGGCGCCCGGGTAATCGCCGTCGACCTGCCCACCGCGAACACGGATGCGCTGGCTGCTCTCGGCGACACCGTGGAATTCGCTCCGGCGGATGTCACCGACGAGGCCGCGGTCACCGAGGCGGTCGAGCGCGCCAACGCGGAGTCCTCACTGCGAATCACCGTGAACTGCGCCGGCATCGGCAACGCCGTCAAGACCGTCGGTAAGAACGGACCGTTCCCGCTGGCCGAATTCGAGAAGATCGTCAAGGTCAACCTGACCGGAACCTTCAACGTCATCCGCCTCGCCGCGCACGCGATGTCGCAGAACGAGCCCGTCGACGGCGAGCGCGGCGTGATCGTCAACACCGCCTCGGTCGCGGCCTTCGACGGGCAGATCGGACAGGCCGCGTACTCGGCATCGAAGGGCGGGATCGTCGGCGCCACCCTGCCGATCGCCCGCGACCTGGCGTCGCTGCTGATCCGGGTGAACACCATCGCGCCCGGCCTGTTCAAGACCCCGCTGCTGGGCACGCTGCCCGAGGCGGCTCAGATTTCGCTGGGACAGCAGGTGCCGCACCCGAACCGGCTCGGCGACCCCGCCGAGTACGCGCAGCTGGTCGAGGCGATCGTGACCAACCCGATGCTCAACGGCGAAACCATCCGCCTCGACGGCGCGATCCGCATGGCGCCGCGGTGAAACCCGTCGGCGTGCAGGTGGGATCGCACCATGAGCACACACGCCTTGTATACGCCGAGGACCTGGGCATCGGCCAGCGTTTCGACTTGGGCTCACACACGGTGACCGAGGCCGAACTCGTCGACTTCGCCACCCACTGGGATCCCCAGTGGTTTCACATCGACCGGGCGGCGGCGCAGGACGGCCAGTTCGGTGGCCTGATCGCCAGTGGAATCCACACGTTGGCGATCCTGCAACGGCTGACATTCGACGCAGTGGGGCACAGCTGGGCGGCCATTGCCGGGCGCGGCATCCGAGATCTGCGGTTCCGCCGTCCCGTGCGTCCAGGAGACGTGCTGACCGGCACCGTCGTCATCGACGACATCCAGTTCGACGACCGGGCACGCGCCCTCGTCACCACCGAGAGCACCGTGGTCGACAGCGAAGGCCGCGTCGTGCTGACCGTCCTGCTCGACGCCTACCTGCACTCGCGCACACGTCAACCATCGACCACCTGAGACGACGATTCGGAGACATCAATGCCAGAGGCATACATCATCGACGCGGCACGCACCCCGGTAGGCCGCCGCCGCGGCGCACTGGCCGCCGCACACCCGGTCGACCTCGCGGCCCATGTGATCGGCGCACTCGTCGAACGCAACGGTGTCGACCCCGCGTCGGTCGACGACGTGATCCTCGGCTGCCTGGACAACATCGGTCCGCAGGCGGGCGATATCGCCCGCACCGCGGCCCTCGCTGCGGGCCTGCCCGAGACAGTGCCCGGCGTGACCATCGACCGCCAGTGCGGATCCTCGCAACAGGCTGTACATTTCGCCGCGCAGGCCGTGATGAGCGGCACCGCCGACCTCATCGTCGCGGGCGGGGTGCAGAACATGAGCCAGATCCCACTGATGTCGTCGGTCACCGCGGGCGAGGCGTTCGGCGTGCGCGACCCCTACTCGGGCTCGACGAGGTGGCGGGCCGCTACGGGGACGAGACGATCTCGCAGTTCCGCGGCGCCGAGATGATCGCCGAAAAGTGGGGAATCGACCGGGAGGCGATGGAGCAGTACGCCCTGGAAAGCCACCGCCGGGCGCTGCAGGCGATCGCCGGCGGACGCTTCGCCGCCGAGATCCTCCCCTACCAGCAGATGACGACCGACGAAGGACCGCGCGCCGACACCACACCGGAGAAGATGGCCGCCCTGCCGAGCCTCACGCCGGGGGGGCGCTTGAGCGCCGCGGTCGCCAGCCAGATCTCCGACGGCGCCTCGGGCATGCTCATCGCCTCCGCCGAGGCGGTACGCCGCCACGACCTGGCTCCGCGGGCCCGGATCCATCACCTGACCGTGCTCGGCGCCGATCCGGTCATGATGCTCGCCGCACCGATCCCCGCCACCGAACGGGCACTCGAGCGGACCGGCATGCGCATCGACGACTTCGACGTGTTCGAGGTCAACGAGGCGTTCGCCCCGGTCGTGATGGCGTGGTTGCAGGAGACCGGCGCCGACCCGGAGCGGGTGAACCCCAACGGCGGCGCCATCGCTCTCGGCCACCCGATCGGCGCCACCGGCACCCGGCTGATGACCACCATGCTGCACGAACTCGAACGCTCCGGCGGACGCTACGGGTTGCAGACCATGTGCGAGGGCGGCGGACAAGCCAACGTCACCATCATCGAGCGGCTCGGCTGATCCGATGACCCCGACCGCTATCCGGACCGTCCGCACCGGCCGCCTGCTTCACATCACGATCGACCGGCCCGGCCGCATGAACGCCCTCGGCGTCGACGACCTGGTCGCACTCGACACCGCGATCAGCGGGGCGGAAGCGACCGGTGCCCGCGCGATCGTGCTCACCGGCGCGGGAAGAGCCTTCTGCACGGGAGCGGATCTGACCGCGGTGACGGGCGAGGAACCCGAGGTGGTGATGGACGCCGCGAACCGGGTGATCCGCGGCATCGTCTCCGCGCCGGTCCCCGTCATCGCCGCCGTCAACGGCCCCGCGGTCGGGTACGGAGTGGCGCTCGCCTGCGCCGCAGACCTCACCTACGCCGCCGAAAGCGCGTATTTCCTGTTGTCGTTCACCAGCATCGGGCTGATGCCCGACGGCGGCGCGACCGCGCTCGTCGCCGCGGCGATCGGCCGGGCGCGGGCTACAGAATTAGCGCTGCTCGGGCAGCGGCTTTCCGCCACCGACGCCGCCCAGACCGGCTTGGTGGCCCGGATCCTGCCGGATGACCAGCTCGCGGCCCATGTCGAGGCCGTCGCCGGCACGCTGGGAGCCGGGCCGCGGCGCGCCCTCGAACTGACCAGACGGGCGCTCGCCGCGTCCACCCTGGGCCACCTCGACCACGCCCTCGAGCGTGAACGAGCCGGACAGATCGAACTCATCGGCACACCGGATTTCGCCGAGGGCGCCGACGCCGTCCTCACCAAACGTCCCCCCACATTTGCTTAGCAGACCACCCGCCGATCATAGGAGAATCATGGCAACCCTTGGTGGACAACTGACATTGAACGCACGCCGCCACCCGGACCGGCCCGCGCTGATCTTCGAGGGCGTCGAGCGCAGCTACGGGCAGCTCGACCGGGAAATCAACCAGTACGCCAACGCGCTGCTGTCCCTCGGCGTGCAGAAGGGCGACCGCGTGGCGGTGCTGTCGCCGAACTCCGACCGCTTCCTCCTCGCGCTGTACGGCGCGTTCAAGGTCGGCGCGATCGTCTCCCCGTTCAACCCGCGGTCCACGGCCCGGGAGCTGGCGTATCTGCTCGAGGACTCCGGCGCGTCGGTGCTGCTGTTCGGTGGGGACACCGTCGCGGCGGTGCGGGACCTGGCCAAGCTGGAGCAGGCGCCCGCTGCCCCGGCGCTTTCGCTGGACGGCGCGGACGGCTTCGACGATTTCGTCCAGCTGGCGTCCTCCATGCCGGACAGCGACCCACAGGTCGAGGTGCGCGAGGACGACGACTGCATGATCATCTACACCTCCGGCACCACCGGGAAACCGAAGGGTGCGCTGTTCGATCACCACCGGCTGCTGTGGGTCGGCCACGCGGTGTCCTCGCTCGGCGTCAACTCCTTCGACCGGAACCTGCACGTGGCACCGATGTACCACTGCGCCGAACTGGTGCTGTTCGTGCTCAGCGGCTTCTCGATGGGCACCACCCACGTCGTGTTGCCGGCATTCGAGCCCGCCGCCGTCCTCGACGCCCTCGAGCGATACCGGATCACCGTCTTCCTCGGTGTTCCCACCATGTATCAGATGATGTTGACGGTCCCCGACCTCGAGCGGCGCGACCTCTCGCACTGGCGGCTCGGCTTCTTCGGGGCGGCACCGATGCCGCCGACTGCGGTCGCGAAACTCGTGACGACCTTCCCGGACGTCGGCTTCTTCCAGCTGTGCGGGCCGACCGAGGGTGGCCCCACCGGCATCTACTCCACGCCTGACGAGGTCGCCGTCCGTCCCGATGCGACGGGACGCTGGCCGATCACGAATGCCGAGTTCCGGCTGGTCGATCCGGATGGCAACGATGTCCCGACGGGGATGACCGGCGAGATCATCCTGCGCGGCGAGACCATCATGAAGGGCTACTGGAACAAGCCCGAGGCCACCGCCGAGACCATCCGAGACGGGTGGCTGCACACCGGGGACCTCGCCGTCCGCGACGCCGACGGTTTCATCACGATCGTCGACCGGCTCAAGGACATGATCATCACCGGCGGCCGCAACGTCTACTCGATCGAGGTCGAGAACGCCCTCGCGGGGCACCCCGACGTCCAGGACGTTGCCGTCGTCGGCCTGGACCACGCCACATTCGGGGAGACCATCGTCGCGATCGTGACCCCGGTTCCCGGTCGCGAGGTGACCCTCGAGGAGCTGCGGACGTACGCCGCCGAATACGTCGCGGACTACAAACTGCCGCGCGATCTGATCGTCCGTGACATCCCGCGCAACCCTTCCGGCAAGATCCTCAAACACGTTCTCCGCAGTGAGATTCGGGACGACTCCGCGCAACGCACGTAGACCGACGGACGACTCCGGCACATTCGAGTTCCCGGGAACCACGACGCCGTCCATATCCGATACGGCCTGACCGAAGCCGCGCTCCCGCGCGCTCATCTCCCACGGCTGTTCCAACCCCGGCGAGGTCTCGCGCGACCTCACGGACCTACTCTCGGCCGTGCCCCCGCCGGATCCGACAAACACCACGACCACGCACGCCCGGCAGCGGCTATGAGTTCCCGGACGCGGAAGACCACACCCATCGACGGTGCCGCACTTGATTGGTCTCTTTCGGCCCCCCTCGAGCAGATGCGCTCGGGCCGAACAGTCAAGGTGCTGAACAAGATACGCAGACACGCGCCGGAACTCGTCACCGTCAGCTACTGAGAGATTCAGCGGGAGCGCCGCCGCGCAGCGGGATCGGTCTCGGCCTGCCAGCGCCCCAGCGCCTCGGCGGAGACCTTCGCGTATTTGACCAGGCTGCGCACCGAGGTGTGTCCGCTCAACGCCATCAGCATCGGCGTGGAAGCGCCCTTCTCTGCGGCGTGGGTCAGTCGCGAGTGCCGCAGCTGGTGCAGCGTGAACGGTCCGCGTCGCATCCCTTCGGTGTGCTCCTCGAGGAGCGTCGCGGCGCGGCGGTAGGAAAGTCGGGCGCGGCCGGTCGAGTTGTCGGTGTCGGTCTTGGCGACCGACGGCTTGGCTTTGCGGTCGGTCAGGAACAGCGGCCCGGACTTCCGTCCGGCGATCAGCCGGGGCAGCGGCCGTGCGGTGCCGGTCTGCCAATAGATCACCTCGCGGGCGCCGCCCTTGCGGGTGACCGTGGCGCATCGGTTCACGGTGTCCAGGTCCTCGATGTCGAGATTCAGGATCTCCTCCGCCCGCGCGGCGGACTCATACAGCATCGACCAGAACACCCGCTCGCGCAGGGCCGCGTCCATGCCCAGCAGCTCCGCAACCTCGGCGGCGGTCATCGCCTTGCTGTTGTCCGGCGCACTCGGCCGCGCCCGCAGGCGCGACACCGGATCGCCGGTCAGCCACTGTTGATCGCGCCAGTAGGCGCACGCCGCCGACACCGCGGTCAGCCGGAGGTTGTAGGTCTTGGGGGCCTTGTCGCCCCACACGTAGTCGAACCACCCCGACACCCGATCCGGGTTCAACAACCCGACATCGCCGTCCGCGCCGAAGTCGCGCACCATCCGATCCAACGCCGAGGCGTAGGCGCGGCGGGTGTTCACCGCCGCGATCGTGCCCAGAAAGGTCCGCGTCGCGTCCGCCAGCCGGATCCCGGCGGCCCGCGCCGGTAGCGAGCTCACCGATCCCACCCCGACCGCCCTTCAGCACTACGGCAGATAGTTTCCGGAGTCGCCCATCTCCGGAACGACCATCGCGGCAGGACGACTCACGAGTTACGGCAGATAGTACGCTACTATCTGCCGTAAATCCTTAGCGCCGGATTTCGAGAATCTGCTCCCCGACCCCCGAGGCCATGACCTCCTCGGGCAGTGGTTCGACGGTTAGGAAGCCGAGGCCGTCTTCGCCTTGTTTGTCGGGTGTGATGGTGAATTGAGCTGTGTGCCAGAGGTTTGGGGGGTCGCCGGCGAACCTGACACGAGCGCGATAGGTCACTCGCTCTTGCTGACGGGTCAGCAGCGCGAGCTGCGCCGCGGCGATCTCCGCTTGATTGTCGTCATGGTAAATGGGGTTGTCGGTGAGCCACGCGTCGAGCGGCGCCGGGGGTGTCCGCAGCCAGTCGGTCACCAGTCCGGTCGAGAAATCGATTCGGCCCAAGCCGGTTTGATCATCTCCAAGGTTGGCGATAAGTCGGGCGGTGTGTCTGTTGAAGGCCAGGTACTCGGCTGGTTCGACGTCGTTGATGTCGTGCACGACGCCCCGGAGTGCCCACCGCGAGGGCAGGCGGACCGCTCGCATTGTCATGTAGCAGCGGTAGCGCAGCTGGTCGTCGCGGTCCTGTGCGTGCCGAACGGTGAGAGTGGAGTCAAACGTTGCGCCGTTCTCCAGGCGGCCGGCCTTCATATCACGGACGAACGGTCCGATCTCCGACTCGCGGGGGAAGTCGTAGAAGTACTGAAAGACCTCGGGCGCAACGCGAATGATCTCTCCAGGAGCGTCGTCGATACCCAGGATGTCGCGTTCGATGTTCGGACCCTCGTGAATCTGGGCGACATCGCGGCCTTCGTCGTAGACGAACTCAAACCCGCCGACAAGGCGACGGGCCGGAGGGGCGCTGTCTGGATCACCGATCCAAAGCTGCACCGCGAAGACAACGTTATTGGGACCGAGCACCGGCTCGGCGATGAACGCCGCCTGTGAGTCAACTGCCGCCTGAGGTCGTCCGGTGGCAACCGCCGCGTTGAGTACCTCGAGCACCCGCGTGTAGGCGGCGTAGTCGCCCTGCACGAGCTGCCGCAGCCGGTCCACCGAGGAGTATCGAGAACGCTTGCCTTCCTTGAAGACCACAGAGGGTTCCACCTCTTCGTGTGCGCCGGTCCCCATCGTCTCAACCACAATCCAATGTGACAATCCAACCCCCTGCTCACTGCTTCTTAGCGCGCGCCATGCATGATACTGAATCGACAGTTAACCGGATGCGGCGCCTCGTGATCACCTGGACTTAGCGCGAGTGCTCCGAGGCTGCCAGGTGCTCGTACTGTCCACGATCGTGGGAACAGATGACGAGATGGCCCTGGTCAGCTGCCGTGCGTAAGGCTGCGTGGTTGCGAGCCAGGGTACTGGGGTCCATCGCGAGTATTCTCTCGACCCGGTCCATCGAGGGATCGGATGCTGAGGTGAGGGCGGTGTGGTGCAGGAAGGCGTCTCCCGCGTGGATTAGCCACCGATCGACACGGTGCGGATCGCGGATCGCGACGGCCGCGTGGCCGGCTGTATGACCGGGCAACGGGATCAGAACGAGGTCGCCGGCGTCGGTGAGAGGGTGGCCGTGGAAGTTCATGATCGGGACGGCGTCAGTTGGTGCATACGTGTGCGACCGAGCGGTAATCGCGGTGAGGTGGTGCGGGCGGTATCGGATGCGGCCACGAATGCCTGGACGTCGAGCGGCGGCGAACAGTTCAGTCACGGTGAGGTGAACAGGGGCGGCGGGAAAGTCGAGGGCGCCGCTGATGTGGTCGTAATCCAGGTGAGTAGCGACGATGCCGACGACATGTTGCGCGGAAAATCCGCGGCCGGCGAGCTGCTGAATCGCGGTATCGGCACCTCTCAAACGGGGTCTCACCGCCCGGAGGGCTTGACCGAGACCTCGGATGGGGTTGGCGACGTCCTGCTGTCCGAGGCCGACGTCGACGAGGACCAGGCCATGATCGAACTCAAGAGCAAGAATGTGGGTCACACACTCGGGAATCCCCACAGGTGAGAAGGTTCCGCAGTTGAGGTGGTGAACATGACGAACCGATCCGATCTGTGGAAGCACCGCCGAAAACCCCATCCTGGAAAAGACTGACGTAAAAGGACCCAGCAATACGCCCTCTACCGCTGATGTCTGGCGCTATGCGCTACGCGCGGAAACGGGACGGGAATCAGCCAATTCGCCGAGAGTGTAAGCGAACTCGTCGCCCGATCGAACGCGGGAGAGGCAGCCGTGAAGAGCCGCGACTCGCGAGATTTCTGTTTCGAGGTCCGAACGCGTGTGGGGCGCCGGACCGCTGATGGGGTTCACCACGGTTTGGGCGCTGCGCAGCAAGACATTGCCAAGATCCCTGAGGATCGCATCAATGTCGCGTTGTGCCTGATCCCGATCAGCATTTGAAGGCCACTCATCCAGTGCCAAGATCTGTTCTGAGACTCCTCCTGCTGCCTCCATGACCGCCCAGCACCGCAGAGCGTGCTGGGGGTCGACAGTGGGCAGCCAACTACCGCGCGACACGTTGCGCCATGCCCTGCACACCTGCGGGTCCCTCACATGCGTACCTAGAGCTACCGCTGCAACCTTCGCTGCATGGGCGGGCGGGGTTGTGCGCAGCATGCCGCGAGACCACTGGGTTTCGAGCGAAACGACCTCGGAGTGCACTGCCTCGACGAGAGCTTCGGAACGGACGTTGTCTGTGAGAGTCGGCATGAGAACCACCTTGATGACGAGTCGGGTAGACAGCCGCAGCACCGTCCCCTCATCGAGGTGATGTCAGATGCTCGCGACATCGTGATCGTCATCCAGTACCGAAAACTGCATCAGGCCCGGAGAAGCACCCACGATAACACGCACACATGACCGAGGTACGTGTCGAACGATCCGCCGTCAACGATCGAGGTGTCTCCTCAAGCCAGTCTGTCTAGTTCGCACCTATCCACCACGTCTTCCCAACGGCTCGACATGTGCCGGTTGAGCGCGGCGATGGTCGCGGCCGGAATCCCGGTTGCGGACGCCATCCGTTCGAGATCGGCCCGCCGCCATGTTCTTCGGCCCTTGTGGGCGCCGGTCACGATCGCCACGAACACCTCGGGATCGACCGCGGAAGCCTCGAAGAACTTGTCTGCGCG
>ERZ501011.293-NODE-293-length-14576-cov-7.643413_pt1 | contig 14576 bp, 16 predicted proteins | sample MGYA00248833_ERZ501011 | MGnify/ENA primary metagenome ERZ501011 (study PRJEB25958, sample SAMN03398530) | human skin metagenome | study: EMG produced TPA metagenomics assembly of the Human Skin Microbiome Metagenome (human skin metagenome) data set. | reverse complement strand
GACTATCCCCTTTCCCTGCGATCACAGGTGGGGAAGGGATCGACCTTCGCCCTGATCGCCCCGCGCGCGGCCCCGGCCGCAAGCGTCGTGGGTCCTGCCGGAATCAAGACGCCCCTGGCCGGGACGCGCGTGCTGTGCGTCGACAACGAGCCGGCGATCCTCCAGGCCTTGTCCGCCCTTCTGAGCCGCTGGGGCGTGGAGGTTGTGGCGGCGGCGGACGCGGGCAGCGCCGCTTCGGCGGCCGGCCCGTTCGACGCCATCCTGGTCGATCTGCATCTGGGCGAGGGCGCCGATGGGCTGGAGCTCATCGCCGCCCTGCGCGCGGGCGGGCGGACCCAGGGAGCGCGGCTGGCGCTGATCTCGGCGGATACCGACGAGGCCTTGTCCGAGCGGGCCTTGGCGGCGGGCGCCGTGCTGATGCCCAAGCCCGTGCGGCCCGCCGCGCTGAAAGCGTTCCTGACCAGCCGCGCCCGGACGGATTAAAGACGCTTGCGCAGCACCACAAAGAACAAGGGCTCGCGCGGAAGGCCGAAGCGCGGATCGTCCATCGGAAACGGCCGTGTCTCGCCCGTGAGCGCATAGCCGCGCCGTTCGTACCAGGCGATCAGTTCGCGACGCCGGGCGATGACCGTCATCTCCATGGCGCGCGCGCCGAAGCGGTCGCGGGCCCAGGCCTCCCCCGCCTCCAGCAGTTCACGACCCAGCCCGCCCGCCTGCCGCTCGGGATCGACCGTCAGCATGCCGAGATAGCCCAGGCCGTCGCCCAGGTCCGCGACCTGGACGCAGCCGATCAGACCACCCTCCTGTTCGGCCATCAGCAGCACGCGCGCAGGATTGGCGACCAGGGCCGACAACTCGGCGGCGTCGGTGCGTTGACCGTCCAGCAGGTCCGCCTCGTGCGTCCAGCCGCGCCGGGCGGCGTCGCCCCGATAGGCGCTCTCGATCAGCCGGTGCAGTCGCGCGATGTCGCCCGCGCCGGCCGGGCGGAAAGCGAGCGCGCTCAACGCGTGACGCCCAGCTCCCGCACCAGGCCGTCCATGCCGTAGACGTCGCGCAGCGCCGTCGTCACCGCGCCCGTGGTCACGATCACGCTGCGGTTCACGGCCCGGTCGTAGCCATAGGCGTTGCGCTGGGTCAGCACGGTCGAATCGAAGTTGGCCCCGACGATCTCGCCCCGCGCGTTGATCGCCGGCGAGCCGGACGAGCCGCCGATGGTGTCGGTGGACAGGGCCATGTTCAGCACCGTGTCGCCGTCGATCCGCTCGCGCGCCGCCAGCAGCCTGGGCGCAACGTCGAACGGCGCCGAGCCGGTCGCACGATCCCACAGGCCGTTGAAGGTGGTGAAGGCGCCCCAGCGCTGGCCGGGTACGTCCGAGCCCTCGATCCGGCCATAGGTCAGGCGCAGGGTGCCGGTCGCATCCGGATAGACGCTGTCGCCGTAGACGGCGAAGCGGGCGGCGGCCAGCTGTTCGGAGGCGCGGTCGGTCGGGGCCTGCACCTTCTCCTCCCACTCGGCGCGGACAGAGCGGGCGGCCGGGTCGGTGCGCAGCACGTGCTGGATCAGCGGGTCGGTGGAGGCCTGGATCGCCGGCAGGCCGCCTTCCCACAGCGCGCGGCGGACGGCCGGATCGCCCAGGGTGGAGCCCTCGACCAGGCGCGCCGACAGGGCTTCCGGGCTCTCCTGGCCCAGGAGGCCGCGGACGCGCGGATCATCGACGGTCAGCCATTCGCGCGTCTTGGACAGCCACCATTCCAGCTGAACCTGCTCCAGCGCCGGATAGACGGGACGTTCGGCCAGCAGGCGCTGCTCAAGCGCGGGCAGGCGGCTGTCGGCGAATTCGGGCAGGCGTTCGGCGTTGGGCTTGGCGCGTTCCTGCGCGGCGCGCACCAGGGACACTGCGGCGCCGTACAGCGACGATCCGCCCCCGGCGCGCCCTTCTAGCAGGGCGTAGGCGGGATAAAGCTCGCGCTGGATCGGCTGCACCGCCTCCAGCGCCGCCCACGGATCGCCGCCTGCGGCCACGGCGGGATCGGCGGCGAAACGCCGGCGGAAATCGGCCTCGGCTTCGGCCAGGCGGCCGGTGAAGGCGGCGTCGATCAGCGCCGCCTGGCGTCCGCGTCCGCGCTTGTAGGTGTTCTCCAGGCCCACGATGGGGTCCATGGCGATAAAGGCGTTCTCGTCGCTTTCTTCCGAGAAGCGGATCAGCCGGCCGCGCAGCTCGGAGGCGATCAGCTGGTCCATCGGCAGGACCACGTCGCGCACGGTGGACAGCTGGGCCTGGGTCAGCAGGCGCTGGGTCGCGCCGGGATTGCCGGACACGAACACCGGCTCGCCCTCGGTGGGCCGCCCGGCGTTCCAGGTGAAGTGGACGGGCGTGTCGACCGGCTTGCCGTCCTCGTACAGGCGGATAAAGGCCGCATCGATGGCGAAGCGGGGAAAGGAGAAGTTGTCCAGGTCGCCGCCGAAGGTCGCCGCGCGATCCTCGGGCGCGAAGGCCAGGCGAACGTCGGTGTAGCGGCGGAACTTGTAGAGCTTGAACTGGCCGCCGCGGTACAGGCTGACCACCTGGCAGCGGACCTTGGGGTCGCCCGCGCAGCCCTCGCTCTCGATCCGGCCGGCCTCGGCGTCGCGCGCCTGGGTGAAGGCCTGGCCGGACAGGCCTTCACCGGCCTCCTGCATCCGCTCGGTCACGTCGGAGATGTCGGTCAGGATCTCGGCCGAGGCGCCGGGGCAGCGGCGCTCCTCCTCGCGCGTCTTGGGCGTGAACCCCGTCTCGGCGTAGTTGACCTGCGGAGTCGAAAGGTTGGCGACGCAGGTGGCCACGCAGTGATTGTTGGTCATCACCAGACCCTCGCCGGACACCAGACCCGCCGAGCAGCCGCCGAACTTCACCGACGACAGCCGCACCTTGTCCAGCCAGGCCTGGTCGATGGAGGTCCCCAGCGTCTGGTTGGCGCGGGCGATGGGGAAGTTGTCGAATGTCCACATGCCCTCCTCGGCGCTGACCGAAGACGCGGCGGCGAGAGCGAGAACGGCGGCGGAGGCGGCGAGGGCGAAACGCATGGACAGGTCCTTTTCTCCTCCATGCTCGCAGAGCGAGTGAGGAGGTGGCGCGGTGCGTCAGCACCGTGACGGAGGGGCTTCTTTGATACACCCCATCTTTCATGCGGTGGAGAAACCCCTCCACCGCTTCGCGGTCCCCCTCCCCATCGCAGGCGATGGGGAGGAGAGTCGGTCGTCCTACTGCACGCCCAGTTCTTCCAGCAGGCGCGGCTGGTTGTAGACGGTGCGCAGGGCCTCGGTGACGGCGGCGGTGGAGACCGTCACCGTGCGGTTCAACTCGCCGTCGTAGCCGAAGCTGCCGCCCAGCGAGTGGATGTTGCCGTCGAACGCCGCGCCGATCACCTCGCCCCGGGCGTTGATCACCGGCGAGCCCGAGTTGCCGCCGATGATGTCGTTGGTGGAGACGAAGTCGAAGACCGTGTCCTTGTTGACGCGGTTCTCGGCGGCCAGCCAATCCTCGGCCGCATTGAACGGCTCGGCTCCGGTGTTGCGCTCATACAGGCCGCCGATCCGGGTGAAGGGCTCGACCGTCACGCCGCGATAGGTCCAGCCCTTCACCGCGCCGTAGGACAGGCGAAGCGAGAAGGTGGCGTCCGGATAAAGGTTGGTCCCGTAAGCGGCGAAGCGGGCCTGGGCGATCTTCTCGCCCGCGCGGCTGGTCGGGCCGGACACCGCCGCCTCCCACTGGGTGCGGACCGCCTGGGCGGCGTCGTCGTTGGCGAGGACGAAAGCGATCATCGGATCGCCCGACGCCGCCAGCTGCTCCGGCGTCATGGCCAAGGCCTGGGCGCGGAAGGCGGGATCGCCCAGCTTGGTGCCGTCCACCAGACGCTCCGCGATCTGCTCGGGGCTTTCCTTGCCCAGCAGCGCCTTCACGTCGGCGTTGTCGACCGTCAGATACTCGCGCGTCTTGCTGAGCCAGAAGTCGAGATAGATCTTTTCCAGATCGTTGGAGATCGGCGTTTCAGTGGCCAGGCGACGACCCAGGGTGGCGATGTCGGCGTCGCCGTAACCGGCGCGACGCTCGGACGCGGGTTTAGCGCGCTCCTTGGAGGCGCGGACGATGGCCTTGGCGTAGCTGTACAAAGACGAGCGCTGGCCGGCGGCGCTTTCCAGCTGACGATACGGCAAGAACAGGTCGCGCTGTGCGGCGGACACGCGCTCCAGATCGGCCCACGGATCGCCGATGCGCTGCGCCAGGGCCGGGTCGGCGGCGACCCGCTGGCGCAGGTCGGCCTCTTCCTGGCGCTTGGTCGCCATGAAGGCGGGGTCCGTCAGGGCGCCCTGCTGGCCGTACTGGACCTTGAAGCCGTTCTCCAGGCCGAAGATCGGATCGACCGAGACGCGCTTGGCTTCTTCGTCCCTGGTGGAATACTCCAGCAGGCGACCGCGCAGCTCGGAGGTCTGGATCAGGCCGAGCGGCAGCTGCTGGTCGCGCAGCACCTCCAGTTGGGCCACCGTCAGCAGGCGCTGGGTCGTGCCGGGGTTGCCGGCCACGAAGGTCACGTCGCCCTCCGCCGGCGCGTTCGGGTTCCACTTCAGGAAGTTGGGCGAGGACACCGGCTTGCCGTCCTCATAGGCGCGAAGAAACGCCGCATCGAGCGCATAGCGCGGGAAGTTGAAGTTGTCCGGATCGCCGCCGAAGAAGGCCGCTTGGAACTCGGGCGCGAAGGCCAGGCGCACGTCGTCGTACTTGCGGAACTTGTAGAGCTTGTACTGGCCGCCGCGGTAGAAGCTGATCACCTGACAGGTCAGCTTCTGGTCGTCGCCGCAGGTCTCCTTCTGGATGCGGTCGATCTCGGCGGCGCGGGCCTGAACAAAGGCGGCGCCTTCCAGGCCTGCGCCCGCGCCTGTGACGCGGTCGGTCACGTCGACGATGTCCGTCAGGATTTCGGCCGTCTGGCCGGGGCACTTCTTTTCTTCCTCGCGCGTGGCGGGCATCCAGCCGTTCTTGACGTAGTCGTTCTCGGCGGTGGACAGGTCCTGAACGCAGGACACCACGCAGTGGTGGTTGGTCAGGATCAGGCCTTCGTTAGACACCATGGAGGCCGAGCAGCCCTGCAGGCGGACGGCGGCGTTGCGGACACGGTCCAGCCAGGCCTGATCGATGTTCGTGCCGTACTTTTCGTTCACCGTCGCGATGGGGAAGTTGTCGAAGGTCCACATGCCCTCGTCGGCGCGGGCGGGCGCGGCGGGCAACGACAGGACGGCGGTCGCGGCGCCGAGCGCGGCGAGCGAGGCGGACAGGCGGATCGAACGAAGCGACATCTGGCGGAGGTCTCCCGGCGAGGAGCCGGATGCTCCTGCTGTTATTTCATAACTAACGCCGCCTTGCCGGCCGCGCCAAGCCCCTTCGCCATAGCGCCGCCGCGAGGCGCGCACAATCGGCGGTTCTGTCGCGCAAGCTTACCCCGATTTAACTTGGCCGCCGACGACGATGGCCGCACATGAGAACCGTGATCGGGGGACGATGACGCTGATGTCGCTTGCGCTTTCCACGCTGCTGTTCGAGTGGCGCCGCTATATGGCGGCCGTGATGGCGCTTGCGCTGTCGGGCCTGCTGGTGCTGGCCATGACCGGCGTCTTCATCGGCATCGGCAAGAGCTTCACCGCGCAGATCGAACGATCAGGCGCCGACATCTTCATCATGCAGCCGGGCGCCAAGAGCCTGATGGGCGGCCCCTCGGGCGTGCCGCGCCGGTTCATCCCCCTGGCCTACAACCATCCCGAGGTGGTCGAGGTGCAGCCGCTGGACGGGGCCGGCGGCACCTTTCAGAACATCAAGAACGTGGATCCGACCGCCAGCCAGGCGGATCGCGCCAAGCAGGGCGCGCCGCGGCAGAAGTTCGTCCAGACCTCCATCATCGACACGCGACCCGGCTCGGTCACCATCCCGACCGACTATTCGCAGGACCTCGTGGACGCGCTGCGCCAGCCCTACACCGTGGCGGTGGACGAGACGGCGCTGAGAACGCTGGGCGTCAAACTCGGCGACAAGGCGCTCTACAACGGTCAGACCGTGACGGTGGTCGGGGTGACGCGCGGCTATCCCAACATGATGCAGCCCGGCATCGTCATGTCGCGCGACACCCTGCGCATGGTCGGGCAGGCCGATACGGGGCCCCGAGTCGGCCCCCTGATGATCAAGCTGCGTGATCCCTCCACCGCCGACGTGGTGGCCGCCGAGCTGAACGCCACGGGCGCCGGTCAGTGGAAGGCCTGGACCCGCCAGCAGCTGGCCGACGCCAACCAGGGCGCCATGTTCGAGGAAGGCATCCTGATGATCATCATCGGCGGCTGCGTGGTCTTGGGCGTCATCATCGGCGTGGCCATCACCTGGCAGACGCTGCGCGGCGCGATCATGGCCAACATCAAGGAGTTCGCCTCCCTGCGGGCGCTGGGCGTCGGCATGGGGTCGCTGCGCCGCATCGTGGTGGAGCTGAGCTTCTGGGTCGGCGTGGTCGGCGTGATCGCCGCCGTGGGCCTGACCTGGCTGCTGGCGCTGGCGGCGCGGGCGGGCGCGGTGATCATCGCCCTGCCGGTCACCCTGCTGATCGTGGTCGGCATCGGCCTGATCCTGATCGCGGTGGGCTCGGGTCTCCTGTCGCTCGGCATCCTGAAGAAGAGCCAGCCTGCGGATTTGCTGCGATGAACGACATATCTTTCGCCTCCGCCAGGGTTCACGGCAAGCACGGCGACTTCGCCATCGAGGCCCGGTCGCTGGTGAAGCGGTTCCGCTCGGGCAAGGCCTGGGTCGAGGTGCTGAAGGGCGTCGACTTCGACGCGCGGCACGGCGACCTGACCATGGTCATGGGGCCGTCCGGATCGGGCAAGTCGACGCTGATCGCCGCGCTCTCCGGCTTGCTGAAGCCGGAAGAGGGCCGGGTCGACGCGCTGGAGGTCGACGACCTGTGGAAGCTGTCCACCGGCCGCATCGACAAGTTCCGCCTGGATAATTGCGGCTTCATCTTCCAGGGCTTCAACCTGTTTCCGTCGCTGACCGCGCTGCAGCAGGTCGAGACGGTGCTGAAGTTCCAGGGGCTGACCTCGGGCCAGGCCAGGAAGCGCGCCACCACCGCGCTGGAGGAGGTGGGCCTGGGCCATCGTCTGCATCAGCGGCCGGCGGCCCTGTCGGGCGGTGAGAAGCAGCGCGTGGCCATCGCCCGCGCCTTGGCCAAGGACCCCAAGATACTGTTCGCGGACGAGCCGACCTCGGCGCTGGACGGCGAGAACGGGCAGGTGGTGATCCGCCTGCTGCGCCGCGCGGCGACCGAGCACGGCGCCGCCGTCATCTGCGTGACCCACGACCCGCGCCTGGAGGCCTGGGCCGACCGGGTCATCCACATCGAGGACGGCAAGATCCTGGACGACCAGCGCCGCACGCCTAATCCGGACGCCGTTCTGGCGTTGCACCACTGAAACGACCGACTTAGGACCGAACGCCCATGCCCGCCCTTTTGAAGAAGAAGCGCTTCTGGATCGGCATCCTGCTGGTCATCGTCGTGGTTGTGGGCTTCATGAGCCTGCAGGCCGCCGGCAAGGCCAAGAAGGCCGAGCTGGACAAGGCCGCCCAGACCAAGGTCGAGAGCCCCTACGCCGCCATCGCCAATGGCCGCGTGGACATCGAGGGCGGACTGATCCAGGTCGCGGCGCGTCGCGGCGGCGTGGTGCGCGAGGTGCTGGTGCAGGAAGGCGAGCGCGTCACCGCCGGCCAAATCCTGGCGCGTCAGGAAGATGACGAGGCTCGCCTTTCGGTCCAAAGCGCGGCCGCCGCCGTGTCGCAGGCCGAGAGCCAGATGGCCCAGACCCGCGTCGCCATCCGCACCGCTCAGCGCGAGCATGAACGGCTGGGCCGGCTGGTGGCCACCAACTTCGTCGCCGCGCAGCGCATGGACCAGGCTCAGGACGCCATCTCGACCGCCCAGGCTCAGCTCGGGGCCCAGCAGGCGGCGGTTCAGACGGCGCGCGCCCAGTACGACCAGGCCCGCTACAACCAGGAGCTGACGGTGATCCGCGCGCCCATGGCCGGCCGCATCGTCCGCCGCTACGCCAATCCGGGTGCGGGCGCCTCGACCCTGAACGTGTCCACCATGTTCGACCTGGAGCCGGACGCGCCGCGCATCATCCGCGCCGAGGTGGTGGAGAGCGATCTGCCCAACCTGCGCGACGGCCAGGCGGTGGAAATCTCGCCCGAGGGCGACGCCACAAAGGTCTATATCGGATCGGTGATGCGGCGCGCCGCCGTGTTCGGCGCCCGCAAGCTGGCCTCGGACGACCCATCGCAGCGGACGGACGAACGCGTGGTCGAGGTGGTGGTCTCGGCCGGCGACGCCCCGCTGCTGATCGGTCAGCGCGTCCTGGTCAAGTTCATGAAGCCGGGAGAGACCGCCGGCGCTCCGCGGGCGGTGGCGGCGGGTGTCGGGCCCGACCGGGCGATGAAGCCGGCGGCCTGATCGGCGGGCGGGCTCAGCGGCCGGTGAAGTTCGCCGGCCGCTTGTTCAGGACGGCGTCCACGCCCTCGGCGTGGTCGTCGGTCAGGTGGGCCAGCGCCTGCATGGCCGCCGACATCTCGAGCATCTGGTCGAAGTTGGCGTCGCGACCCTGGCGCAGCAGGGCCTTGGCCATGCGGAGCGCCTGCGGCGGCTGATCGGCGATCCGGCGGGCGGTGCTTGCCGCCTCCTCCATCAACCGATCGTGCGGGACGACCCGATTGACCAGGCCCCAGCGCTCCGCCGTTTCGGCGTCTATGGAGCGGGCGGTGAACAGCATCTCCGCCGCGCGCGCATAGCCGACATTGCGCGGCAGGAGCCACGAGCCGCCGTCGCCCGGGATGATGCCCAGCTTCAGGAACGGCACGCCGAAACTCGCCCGGTCCGAGGCGATGCGGATGTCGGCAAGCCCTGCGATGTCGCAGCCCAGGCCCATGGCCGGTCCATTGATCGCCGCCACCAGCGGGACCTCAAGCCCATACAGCGAGCGCACGATGCGGTGGACCACGCGGCGATAGCGTTCGCGGATCTGCGCGCCCGAGCCCTCGAACAGGTCGCGGCGGTCGCGCATGGCGGTCAGGTCGCCTCCGGCCGAGAAGGCGCGGCCGGCGCCGGTCAGCACGACGCATCGGACAGAGGGATCGGCGTTCACCCGCTCGCACGCCGCCGCGACCTCGTCGCCGTCGCCGAGATCGGGCAGGGCGTTCAGCCTCTCCGGGCGGTCCAGCGTCAGGACGACCACGCGGGCGTCCGCGCCGTCCAGGCGTTCCTCTGTGAGCAGCGGCATGGGGCGGTCTCCTGAAGCCTTGGCTCGTCTTCGCCCCGCGCCGTCGCGTCATGCAAGGCCGCCCATGCAAAAAGCCCCGGCGAGGGGGCCGGGGCTCTGTTGGTTTTTCAGGAGGCTGGGGTCAGCCGCGCTTCTTGATCTCGATGGGCACGAAGTTCGAGGGATGGCTGACCACCCGACCCGAGTTCGAAGGCATGTGCCGCGTGTTCACCAGCATCCCGCCCCACAGGGCGAAGGACATCATGGCGTGCTGGAGGTTGCGCTCCTTATCGTTCATCTTGGCGTCTCCTTTCGCAGAACGATGAAAAGAGACGCGTCGTGCTTGTGGGGGGATCTCACCCGCTTCAGTCGTTTCGCGTCAGGGTCGATATGACAGGTATGCGACAGAAATGCAAGAAACGGATGAAAATGGAGGGATGAGGACGGCCGCTGAACCGCCCGCCAGGCCGCCCAAATCCATTGCGAGCCCCTGCGTGCAGGTGTGCGCGATCGACGGCGCGTCCGGCCTATGCCTCGGCTGCTTCCGCACTCTGCAGGAGATCGCCGGCTGGCGCGCGCTCGGCGATGATGGCCGCGCACGGGTCATGGCCGAGCTGCCGCTGCGTCGGGAGAGGATGGATGACGTCGGCTGAGCCGTAACCTTTCGTCAGGCACGTCGCTTCATCGGGCGCCAACTGTAAGTCCCTAGAACCAGCCGAAGTCGCACGACCGGCGACATTCTGTGTGGGTTCTCATGTTCGACAAGGCCATCCAGTCGTCATTCGTCCTCGGCGCGGCCCTTTTGGCGTCGCTCGGCGCGGCCTACGGCCTGAACCACCTGTCATCGGGCGGACAGGCGCAGGCAGCGGTCGTGACCGTCGCGCCCATCGCCGGGCCGCCGGCCAGCGGTCACGCGGCCCAGGTGGTGCGCGGCGCTGATGGTCATTACTGGGCGGAGGCCGAGATCGACGGCCGCGCCGTGCGGGTGCTGGTCGACACGGGCGCGACCGTGGTCGCCCTGACGCGCCAGGACGCCCAGCGTCTGGGCCTGAAGGTCACCTCGGCGGACTTCAACCGGGCGGTGCAGACCGCATCCGGCGAGGCCAAGGCCGCATCCGTCACCCTCGCGTCGGTGTCCGTTGCCGGTGCAACCGTACGCAAGGTCGAGGCGCTGGTGGTCGAGGAAGGTCTGGCCCATTCGCTGCTGGGCATGAGCTACCTAGGCCGGCTGTCGCGCTTCGAGGCCTCGCCTGCGGGCTTGACGCTGAGGCCCTAGGCGCCGCTCATCTGGCGGCGCGCCTCGCTGAAATACTGCCAGCCGGTCCAGACGGTGATCACCGCAGCGAACCAGATCAGGAATACGGCGAAGGATTCAAACGCCGGTTGCCACGACAGCGGCGATCCGTCCGCCTGCTGTAGGCCGAAGGCCGGCCAGAGCAGCGTCAGCTGAAGCGCGGCCAGGGCCACCATCTGCAGCGTGGTCTTCCACTTGGCCAGCAGGGTGACGGGCAGCTGGACGCGTCCGGCGGTGGTCTCACGCAAGGCTGACACCGCGAACTCCCGGAACAGGATCAGGCCGCAGGGCAGGGCGATGCCGGGCAGGGAGCCCGAAGCCAGGACGCCCAGGATCGCGCCGGTGATCAGCACCTTGTCGGCGATAGGATCCAGGATCGCGCCCCAGCGGCTGACAGCGTTCCAGCGCCGCGCCAGGAAGCCGTCGACCCAATCCGTGGAGGCCGCGATCACGAAGATCCAGAACGCCCAGACGCCGAAGTCCTGCTGCGCTTCGGGAGAAAGGACCGCGTCCAGCGCGCCCGGCGCCGCGCCCGCCAGCATGGTGAACATCACCACCCCGGCCGCCAGGCGGATCGCGGTCAGGATGTTGGGGATCGGATTGGGTCGGGTCGGGGTCACGGGCGGCCTCGAGAAACAGCGGAAACTGCGAAGCCAACGCTTCTAGCGGCCGGATCGTCGCAAGTCTTCTCTATGCAGCGTCGCCGCATCTTCGCTACGCAAGGACGCATGAGGACCCTTGTCTCCGATCCGCAGGTGATCGCGCCCAACTTCAAGCGGCGGCTTTCGGGCGTGACCACGACCCTGTTCCGCGTCGCTCCGGTGCAGGCCCGGTCGGTGCGCATTGCGGTGCTGGGACCTGTCGTGCCGGACGAAATCCCGCAGATGCGGTTCCGAGACCTCCTGCGCCTGGCGAGACGCCCCAGCGATCGGCCGTTTCGCATCTGGCATGCGCGCCGCAACGTCGAAATGCTGGCCGGCGTTGTCTTGCGCGACCTGCTGCGCTTTCCGCTGAAACTGGTGTTCACCAGCGCCTCGCAAAGAAAGCACACGGGCTGGAGCCGGTTTCTGATCGGGCGGATGGACGCGGTGGTGTCGGTGTCCGATTTCACCGCGGCCTATCTGCAGCGCCCCTCCATCGTGGTGATGCACGGCATAGACACGGCGGTGTTCCGCCCTGCGAGGGCCGGGGAAGCGCGCCCGGCCGATCTGCCGCCCATCGGACGGCTGGTCGGCTGTTTCGGGCGCATCCGGGCGCAGAAGGGGACCGACGTATTCGTGGACGCCATGATCCGGGTGCTTCCCGACCGGCCCGACGTCAAGGCGGTGGTGCTGGGTCGCGCGACGGGGGAGCACCAGGACTTCCTGGACGAGCTGAAGGCGCGCGTGGCGGCGGCGGGCTTGAACGACCGCATCCTGTTTCCGGGCGAGGTGGGACCGCTGGAGACGCCGGCCTACTACCGCGCGCTTTGCCTCTATGTCGCACCGCAGCGCTGGGAGGGCTTCGGCGTCACGCCGCTGGAGGCGATGGCGTCGGGCGCGCCCGTGGTCGCCACTACGGTGGGCGCCTTTCCGAAGCTGGTGATCGACGGAGAGACCGGCTCGCTGATCCCGCCCGGCGATGCAGACGCCATGGCGGAGGCGGTGGGGCGATGGCTTGACGACGATGCGGCGCGGGCCAAGGCGGGCGCGGCGGCGCGCAGCCGGGTCGAAACGCAGTTCTCGCTGGAGGTGGAAGCCGAGGGCCTCAACGCCGCCTATCGGCGCCTGTGGGATCAGGCCTGATCGACGCGGATCGGCAGGATGGCGCGGAACTCGGCGTCATCGAATGAAACCGGCCGCAGCACCACGTCGAGCGGCCGGCGCAGGTGCAGGCCCGCCAGACGAACCTGCGTCGCAACCCGCCGAGCCGCAAAGATCGGCCGCTTGCGCTCCTTGGGCGCGCCGATCCGCTCCTTGCAGATCGAGGTGGCGATGGTGATGCCGGGATCAAAGCCGCGCTCGGTCAGGATGTGGGCCTGACGCGCCAGCGCGGGCTCCACCTGCGCCATGTTCAGCCGCGCGACGGCGAACAGAAAGGCGTCGGACGGCGCCGCCGTCGTCTTCATCCGCTTCAGCAGCTTCGCAGCGCCCGAAGGCGACACGTGGTAGGCGGCCGAGCCGGTCTTGTCGCGGATGACGCGGGTCAGGCGGAAATCGGCGTCTGATCGGTCGGGGCTTCGCGCAAAGAACTTGGCTCGGCCGAAGTCCTCGAGATTGATCAGGTCGTAGCCCGCGGGCAGCCGCTCGATGACCCGGGCGAAGCGCGGCGACAGCACGGCGTCGTCCTCCAGCACCACCAGCCCTTCGGGTCGATCCATCGCCATTCGCCAAAGAGCGGCGTGCGAACGCAGCAGGGCGATCTCATTCGGCGTCAGCTTGCGTTCCCAGGCGTCCGCAAACCGCTCGTATTCGCCAGGCTCGAGGTCCTTGGGTTCTGTCGCGCGCAGGCGCTGAAGGCGAACGCCGCGCGCCCTGCCTTGCGCCTCCATGAAGGCGCGCCGGTCGTCGGCGCGATCCAGGTTGATGTAGAAGACGTCCACGGCGCGTCAGTCGGCCGGCAAGGGCTCGAAGCGCGGCGCCGAGGTCAGGGCCGTCAGAACCCCGTCCGCAATGCCGAAATGCAGGCCGCTGAGCGTCAACTGGCCCGCCGCCTCGCGCTCGGCGATCCAGGGGAAGGTGCGCAGATTGCGGATCGACAGGCGGACGATGGCTTCCTCGGCGGCGCGCACGACCTGATCGGGCTCGACCGTCTCGGCGACGTGCTGGACCACAGGCGCGCCTTGGGCCACCCAGGGCGCGACGAAGTCGGGACAGTCTTCGGGCGCGCCCGTCAGCATGGCGCCGACGCCGCCGCAGGAGGCGTGACCCATGACCACGATCCTGCGGACCTTCAGCACCTTGACGCCGAACTCCAGTGCGGCCGAGACGCCGTGCAGCTGGCCGTCCGGCTCATAGGGCGGCACCAGATTGGCGACGTTGCGCACCACGAACAGTTCGCCCGGCGCGGCGTCGAAGATCAACGCCGGATCGGCTCGACTGTCCGAGCAGGCCACGATCAGGGTGTGCGGCTTCTGCCCGTCGGACGCCAGCGCCCCGTACTCCGCCCGCGCCTCCGGCCATTTCTCGGCGCGAAAGCGGCGATAGCCGGCGGTCAGTTCGTCGATGTCGTCGGTCATGATTCCGCCTTAGCGGTTCGCGCGCGCCGGAGAAATGGTGTATACGCGTATATACAAGGAGCAGTTCATGCCGATCGTCAGCCGAACATTCCGCAGCGGAAACAGCGACGCCGTCCGCCTGCCCAAGGAAATCTCCTTCGGCTCCGGCGTCGAGGTCGAGATCGAGCGAAAGGGGGATGTGGTGACTATGGTGCGGAAACGACCAACAGTGAAAGATTTGATCACTCGCCTGGATGCTCTGCCAAAACCATCCACAATCCAGAAGCGCGAGGCCATCCTTCCCCCTCGGCGCAAAGGCCTCTGAGTGCCCTTGATGCTCGACACCAGCGTGGCCATCCATCTTCGGGATGGCGACGCCGGCGTTCGCGATCATGTCTTGGGTCTTGATGAGACGCCGGTGTTGTCGATCATCACGCAGGTGGAGCTGGAGGGCGGGGTGACGGGGCCCGACGCCGCCCTGCGACGACAAAGGCTCGACGCCATGTTCGCGATCCTGGAGGTTCTTCCTTTTCAGGCGGCCGACGCAGCCATCTACCGAGCCATCATCAGCAGCGTTGGTTTTTCGAGACGAAAGACTATGGATCGGCTTATCGCCGCCCAGGCCATCTCGATAGGCGCTGCTCTCGCCACCATGAACGGTGACGACTTCCGCGACATACCGCATCTTACCCTGCTGGAGTGGTGAGGCGGATCGCTTCAGGCCTTGTGGAAGAAGGCGTGGATGCGTTCGGCCAGGGCCTGGTTGA
>ERZ501011.291-NODE-291-length-14710-cov-7.003412_pt1 | contig 14710 bp, 8 predicted proteins | sample MGYA00248833_ERZ501011 | MGnify/ENA primary metagenome ERZ501011 (study PRJEB25958, sample SAMN03398530) | human skin metagenome | study: EMG produced TPA metagenomics assembly of the Human Skin Microbiome Metagenome (human skin metagenome) data set. | reverse complement strand
TCAGGGCACCATTCTTCATTCACGACACGGAATCAGCGTGAAAGCACGAGGCTAGGTATCGTACGCGCGACGGCTCTCTACCTTCGCACTTGCGTTCCGTACCCGTATCGGACGCAGCATGACTGGTGGGAGCTCTCTTGTCTGCCGTCGTATGTCCCGTACCGCACGGGAAACGTACTTGCCCGTCTGAACATGGAAATGCTTGAGATGCTCACCTTCATCGACGCTGGATTCGGCCGGTCAATCGTGTCGATGAGCGTCGACTACCAGTTGTTGCCATCGCCCGATACCGAGAAGCGGATGCAGGAGCTTGGGGCTGTGATGGGCGGAAAGCTGCACCCGAACGGAGGCGCGAACGAAGAGTTCCTGGAGTGGCCAACGATCAAGAGTTATGTCGCGGCAATGCGCAGGTCACCACAACTACGCAAGGCAGCAGCCCGATTCGCGCTCGATCGCATGCGTAAGGGACCGGTCAACGGTCAATACCGCAACGCGCATAACTTCCTTCTGGCCGCAGACGTGCTAGATGGAATGGGGCAGTTCAGGCCACGTGTAAAGAGCTAGCAAAATGAACGTTCGCGAAGCTGCCCACTCCAACGGGACCTCCGTTCGGTGGTCTGCGAGGCGGGTCATTCCGTCTGGCTTCAGGCGACGTGGCGACCTGGTGCGCTTGCGTTGCAGTTTGCCGACATTGGGGCAGTGTCGGCGAGGGCCCCGAGAGTGCTGCTTCTGGCGGTTTCGCCGCGAGGGGATGGGACGAGTGACGCACTCTACGTCTACGTACTCGTCCGAACTTTCTGTTCAGATGGCGAATGGCGGGTGCCTTCATACGGAGTCCTGATCTCTGCGTCTGCTAGGTGTACTCACCCGGGACGTTAGGTACGGCGTTCGGCGAGTCGACGTGACATAGAGAAGACCTCCGAGTGAGGTGTGGGGCGTGATCCGCGCGAGTCGCTGACGACGCTAGACGAGGAGCGACGTCGGGCAATCCCTTGTGAAGAGCCTTTGGCTGCGGCGGCTTGTTCGTCCAATCATTCGATCTTTAGACATGATCGGCCGATTCGGCGAGATGTCTGCCTGGAGCGTGCTTTGCTCGCTTGGTCGCACACGCGACCAAGCTCCGACATACGAAAGGTAGCGTCGTGCGCATCCGCAAGGTCCTGGTCCGCTGGTACAAATCGTTCAACTACGACTACGAGCTGAAGTTCGCGCCGACGTCGAAGAAGATGGATTGGCAGATGACCATCGATGGTTGGCTGCCGCACGTAACAGTCAGCCTCGAGCACGACATCACGGCGATAGTGGGGGCCAACGAGTCAGGCAAGTCTCACCTGCTCGATGCCATCAACATCGTGCTCTCCGGCGACGAACACTATCGTCGCGATTTTTGCCGCTACTCGACGTTGTTCTCGGTCGAGCGAGGCAAAAGGCTCTACCCCGAAGTGGGCGCATTATTCGCGCTGTCGGACAACGAGCGGGCTGCACTTGCCACTCTGAAGGTCCCGCTTTACAAGAATGAAGACCTCCTCTTACTTCGCCCCGAAGCCGGAGTTGTGCAGGTCCTCAACGCCGACGAGAAGCGGGTTCTGCTCGGCGAGCCGCAGGCCGGCGCCCTACAGGAGCTACTACCAAAGGCCCACAAACTCCAGACCCAGGTAGATCTTCCCGACTCAGTCTCACTGGCCGCACTCGCCGGAATGAAGCCCGTCCCACTCGAACGGAAGAAACGCGTCGATCTCTTGCGCTTACTGGCCGGAGCGAGCGGATTGGAGGCGCTCAGAGAGCAAGTTGGCACCATGTTTGCGCTGTTAGACGCAGCTCCCACTTCAACCGAGGACGAGTCCTCGCTGACACTGGCCGCTAGGCAGCAACAGCTGGGTCAAGACTTGCTAACCAGGATCGCGCGCATAGATCAGAGCGCCTTCGTTGACCTAAGCGAGGCGATCGCAGAAGAGCGCGAAGGCCTTGTCAACGCTCTCATCCAGAAGATGAATGATTCCATCGCTCGACATCTCAACGTCTCGAGGTGGTGGAGTCAGGACGAGGAGTTCGCACTCCGAGTCTCGCCACGGGAACACGAGCTGGTCTTTACGATCCGTGACCGGACCGGGACAGACTACTCGTTCAGCGAGCGCAGCCGAGGCCTAACGTACTTCTTGTCGTACTTCGTCCAACTCTGGTCACACGAGCGACCTTCCGTGCCCGAAGTGCTCTTGATGGACGAGCCCGACGCGTATCTATCTGCTGCAGGGCAGCAAGACCTGCTTCGCATCCTGGAGTACTACGCCCACCCCGATAACACAGATCGCACTGACCAGGTCGTGTACGTAACGCACTCCCCGTTCCTCATCAACCGCAACTCCGGGCACCGAGTTCGCGTTGTTGACAAGGGCACCGGCGATGAAGGCACGCGGCTCGTAGCCGACGTGACACGCAATCACTATGAGCCGTTGCGAACTTCGCTCGGAGCGTTCGTAGCCGAGACCGCGTTCATCGGTGGCGACAATCTTTTCGTCGAAGGTATCTCTGACCAAGTGCTGCTCTCAGGCATGAACACGCGGTTGCGACTCGCAGGTGCCGCACCGAGTGCGACTCTGGACCTCAACCAGGTGACTCTGGTGCCTGGCGGATCGAACATGCCCTACATGCTGTACCTGGCGCGCGGAAGAGACCAGTTCAAGCCAGCATGTGCGGTCCTGCTCGACAGTGACGGCGCTGGCGAGGAAGCTCGGCGACAGATTCTGAAGGGTGGTGCGAAGGGCCGACCGACCGTGTCAGAGGACTTGATTGTGATGCTGGGAGAGGCCGTGCCTGAAGCCGTTACGCTACCGGGCGTGGTCGTCGAGGAGCCCGAGGACTTGATTCCGCTGCGACTGGCTGGAATTGCAGCGCGCCGCTACGCAACGAACCTTCTCGGATTGAGCGGTAGCGAGGCCGCGACGTTGACCGACGACGCGATCTCAGCTGGCGTCACGGCAAAGTCCCCTTCCTTGTGGAACGCCATCGAGGTCGCCTTTCGCTCTGTCTTCAGCACGGGCATAGGGAAGGCTGGCTTCGCCAAAGAGCTGATCGCTTACCTCGGTGAACACGCCAATAACGATGTACAGCCTGAAGACGTGAAGGTCATTGACGCGAACTTCGCAGCCCTCATAGGCAAACTCAGCACAACCCTGGCAAAGGCACGAGACGCTGAGGTGGCCCGGCGTCGCGACAGACGCGTAGACCAGCTCATCACCGAGTTTTTCGAAGCGCATCCCGACGGTTGTACACAGGACCAAGGTCTCGTCATGCTTCGGCGCATAGAAGCAGCGGCCGACGATACAGAGGTCGGAGACATCATTCGAGCTGGTCTGGCAACAATTAGGCGTGACCACAAGCTTAGCGAGAAGCCTCTAGCGCGGATCCCGGACTTCCCGGTTTTTCGGGCCGAGGTAGAACGCCTGCCACTCTTGCCGCGACTGAAGGACCAAGGGCGAATGGACGTCGCTGACATCGCAAGCAGCGCGAACGATGCAGACGCGTTGGCGCCTTCAGGAACCCCCGCCGCAGTAGCCGAGGTCGAAGTTGTTGAAGGTCCTGTCGACCAAGCGGACGAGAGTTCCGAGGAACGGCCCGAAGAGGCCGCCACTGTTGCTGTCGAGTAGTTCTTTGCCGATCACGGTCCAGCACATCGAGGACGGGCGTGTATGGCGCTCGGGCCGCGCAGTTCTGGCCGACGTGCAGGAGGGGCACGCATGCCCGCGGCGAAGCTGGGCGAGCAGTCGGGCGGTCTCCTGCTCGGCCGTGGTTTCTCCGCGCGGGACTCGCCGGGCTCCGGCTATGTCCTCGTCGGTAGGCGGGATGCCATCCATGACGTGACCGGCAATCGCTGCTGCAATGGCCTTGTCTTCACTCCGTGAAGTATCGGACATACTGAGGTTCCTACTGGTCCAAACTATCGGGTACTAGCGAGTTTGGAACTGAGGGTCATGCAACTTCTTCGGGGACGGCAGTCCTCTTGATCTGGTGAAGCGTTTCTACGATGACTTCGACTTGTTCGTCCGGGAAGACGAGGTCTGGTCCAGTTGGTGCGTAGTCCGTGTACGGGGACTCAAAGAGACGGCCGGGCTCAACCACACCATTACTGGTCAGCTCATCGACGATCAAGTTGACGAAGCGAATCTGTTCGACCGTGAACTTTCCTTCGTCCAGGAAGTGCGCAAACGCTTCGGCGGCGGCGGCGCGGTCCAGGCCGAGGAGTCCTCGTACAAAGACACCCAATCCGCCGGCGCGCTCGGATACCCATGCAACATCGGTCTTCTGGCCAGCGCCAGACGCGACGAGCATGTCTTCGAGGGCGTCGAGGTCAGTCGCTGTCAGCTGCTTGTTTCTGCGCAGGCGTTCGAGGGCGACGTTGTCGAGGTGTTGCTTGAGGTATGCCTCTGCCTTGGAACGAAATCGCGCCATATCGACGCCGGTCGGGACGCCGGGCAGCGGTATCTCGCCCGGTGGCGTGAGGGTGTCCTCGAAGTCCGTGTAGACAGGCGTGACCTGGTTCTTGTCGAGGAACTGGACAAGCGCACGGACTCGCAGGCGAAGAAGCTCCAGCATCTCCAGTGTGACGTCTACCCACCACTCGTCACTTGCCGCGCATTCGAGTAGTTCCCTCTGCTTGGCAACGTCAGGGATCGCGAGCTTAGTTAAGAGTCCACCCGAGATCTCTTGGATCTTCTCGCGCGTTTTCGCAGCGACTGCGACGTCGCCGTCGAGTTGGGCCAGCATTCGGCGAAGAACGAGTAGATCGAAGCGCTTGGCGTCTTCGTTGTCTGGGGGCGTTCCGGCGGAGGGAAGACCGGCAACCGCACGGCCCGCCTCGGTGATCTCGTCAGTCAGCGGCTTATCCCAGGCGTCCCAGGTCGCGAGCATCTCAATAGACTTGCGGTAGGGGCGGACTTGGAAGTTTTCCAGTGTCATGCCCACGACTACCGAGTGGAGAGTGTGAGCGGTCGCCGTGCGTAGACCGTCGTCCGAGCCTTCCGACACGGGGACCCGTCCGAGCTCGCCATTGTGGTCGAGCGCTTGTATGAGGTCGAGGCGGGCTTCGAAGATACTTTGGGACAACGACTTCTGTGTGTACCCTTCGGTCGCTGGAAGGTTCTGGCTGAAGTGCTCGAAGTTCCCGCAGAAATCGAAGACGAAGAAGTCCTTCTTGTCGTGGTCGGGACCGAATAGGTCTGGGCAGAGGCGTGTCCCGCGGCCGATCATCTGCCAGAACTTCGTTTTTGAATACACAGGCTTGAAGAAGACGAGGTTGACCACTTCGGGGACGTCAATGCCCGTGTCCAGCATGTCGACGCTAATTGCGACGTGGGGGTTCTTGTCCTTAACGCTGAAGTCGTCGATGAGTGACTGTGCGTAGGTTTGCTGGTAGGTGATTGTCCTTGCGAAATGCCCGGCGTGCTGAGGATAGGCTTTGTTGAATCGCGCCTCGATGAAGTCGGCGTGCTTCCGGTTCTTGGCGAAGATGATCGTCTTGCCAAGCCGGTCACCGCCGGCAACCTTGTAGCCGTGGGTCATTAAGGTTTCGAGGACCTTGTCGACGGTGTCCTCGTTGAACAGAAACTGATTGAGTGCCGCAGCGTTGATCTCGCTCGGGGGCCCGTCATCGCCCCAGTCAAGCAGGTCCCACGCGTCCTTCTCTTCATCGGAGAGATCTGCGTACTTGATGCCGCGCTCGAGGAACTTCGTACCGACCTTTACTGCGCGAGGCGGTGCAAGGTAGCCGTCGAACACTGCTTCTTCGAGGCTGTACGAGTCTGTGGGAACCCCGTCTTCGAGGTTGAAGAGTCGGTAGGTGTTGTGGTCCACCTCGTCTTTGGGCGTAGCGGTGAGGCCGACCAGCAGAGAGTCGAAGTACTCAAAGATTACGCCGTACTTTGCGTACACCGAGCGGTGCGCCTCGTCGATCACAACGAGGTCGAAGTGACCGGGGCCGAAGCGACGACCGGCGTCGTCGACCTCGTTGATAAGGCCCATCATCGTCGGGTACGTCGAGACGTAAACCCGGCCCTCGGTGCGCTTCTCCGTAATGAGGTTGACTGTGGTCACTTGAGGCAGGTGACCCTTGAAAGCGTTGGCCGCTTGATTGGCGAGTGCGATGCGATCTGCGAGGAAGAGGACACGTTTAACCCAGCCGGCCTTCATGAGCTGGTCGACTAGGGCGATAACCGTGCGGGTCTTGCCTGAGCCGGTGGCCATGACGAGTAGCGCTTCACGTTGCTGGGCATCGAAGCTGGCGCCGACAGCCTTGATAGCGCGTGTTTGGTAGGGGCGTTCGACGATGACGTTGCTTACTGGTTGCCCGGCAAGGGATTGGCGACTTGATCGGCGCTGGATCATCAGTTCCAGCTCGTCCCGCGTGTAGAAACCGGAGATTGCTCGCGGCGGGTAGCCACCGGCGTCATCCCATAGCCAGTGCGTGTAACCGTTGGTGTAGAAGACCACTGGTCGGCGCCCGTACGCGACTTCCAAGCAGTCCGCGTACAACTTGGCCTGCTGCTGACCGACCTTCGGGTCCTTTTTCGTGCGCTTCGCTTCCACAACAGCCAATGGCAGGCCGTCAGCGCCCCAGAGGACGTAGTCAACGAAGCCTTTTCCATGTTCATTGGGCATGCCGCTGACCTCGTACTCGCGGTCTTTGGCCTGATCGAGCTGCCAGCCCGACTCTGCTAGCAGTAGGTCGATGAAGAGGTCTCGTGTCTGAGCCTCGTTGTAGTCACGATCGTCCGGCCGGGTGGCCGCTTGGGCGGCCTTGATCTGCTCGCGAAGCGCCGCGATCTCGGCCTCATGGGCCTTGAGGATTTCGTCTTTTTCGGCCAGTTCCTTGGCATACGCCTCGTCCTGGGCCTTGAACTTCGCTGCGAGTTCAATGACCTCCTGGCGTGAGAGAGGTGCCGCCTTCGCCGCAATCTTCGGATCGAACTGTGCCGAGATCGGTACAGCCTGGGGCGCGGCCGAGTGATGAAATGCCGCCCAGGTGACGACGTGATGTAGATCACGAAGCACCTGCAAGGCTGTCGGTTGTGGCACGGGGGCCTGCTCGTGAACGGCGCGATTGCCGACCTTGCGAATGAGCGTTAGCTTCGTGGCGATCCCCTGGCCCACTACATTCCTGAAACCGGGCGCAGCGATCATGGCGGCCAGATCGGAACGGTACGGCTCTGGCAAGTCGGCCACGTCATATAGGTAGGCGACGAGTATCTCGACAACGCGTCGGGCGTAGACGCACGCCGAGCGCGGGTCGGAGACGAGGTATGACTCTGCCCGCGCGCAGTCCTCGAACACCGAAGGCAGCGCTTGCTTGGCGAACGCGAAATTGCTCACGGTAGGGATCTTGCCGCATTTCGTGCGCAAGCTGGCGGAAGATCAGGTCCGCAATTCCACCTCCAACGCGGCAACGCTGGCATCGATCTCTGCGTTGAGCGCCTTGATCTCGGCAAGGATCTCGCCGGGTGGACGTGTAGCCGTGACATCGTCGACGCGTTGCCGATAGTGGTTGAAAGTCAGGTAGTAGCTGTTGCCAGCGATCTCTTCCCGGGAAACGAAGAAGCTCTGATCGGTCCGTGTCCGAGACACCTCCGGGCTGTCAGCGGCGCTAAGTGTTTTCCATCGAGCAAGAACGTCGGGGAGGTCATTTTCCGCGACCGGAGCGCGTTTCTTGTCGAGTGACCTACCGTCAGCGCGTACCTCGTAGAACCAAACTCGATCGGTGCCACCGACACCGGTCTTGGTGAAGATCAGAATCGAGGTCTGTGTTGACGAGAACGGCTCGTAGACCGCGGGGGGCACCTTAATGACGGCATGGAGCTTGTGGTCGTTGACGAGCGACGCCCGCAATGCAACTGGTGCGTTTTTTGATCCAAACAGGACGCCATCAGGGACAATGACAGCTGCTCGGCCACCGGCCCGCATAAGGCTGAGCGCACGGCCGACAAACAGCAATGCCTTCGTCGTTGACTTCGCATCGCGGTACAGCTCCTTATCGAGGGTTGACTTCTCGACGGAGCCGCTGAACGGAGGGTTGGTCAGCACGAGTGAGTACTTGCCGACATCATCTGGCATCGTCGCGAGTGAGTCGCCGCGGCGGGAGTCGGGGTGATCAATCCCGTGAAACAGGAGATTCATGGTGCACATGCGTGCGAAGGCCGGATCATTGTCGAAGCCATGAAACATGCGTTCGTTGAAGTGTTCGCGACGCTCTTCCGTAAACAGAAACTCGGGGTACTGCTCCCGTATGTACCTTGCGGTCCTTATCAGAAAACCGCCCGTGCCGCATGCTGGATCGGCGATGGTGTCAGTGGGCTGGGGATCTAGCATCCTGACCATCAGATCGATCAGTTTTCGTGGTGTCGGGAAGCCGCCGCTGCTGTTTTTCGTCGTGATCTTAGAGATCAGGTATTCGTAGACCGCACCATTGACTTCCGGTGAGGAGTACGGGACCTTATCGACTGTGTCGACTAGGCGACTCAATGCGCCGGCCGAAGGGATCGTGAAGGTTACGTCGGAGAACGTTCCGCCGCGCTCGCGCACGAACTGGATAACCTCGGTCTCGAACAAGGTGAACATCGTGTGCGCCGCGGTGTTTTTTAGCTTTGACCAGCGGAGGTGCTCTGTTTTCGCGTCAAAGATTGAGTTCTTAATCGGATCGCCGGTGAGGTTCGCTTTCTTCTCCGCGGCGGTATGTAGTACATCGAGCCGCCGGACAGTCAGCAGTAGCGTCGCCTGTGCGACGATGTCGTACCCATCCTCAATTCCGATTTCTTCGAACGCAGACCAGAGCTCATCAACGACCGGTTCGAAGTCAGTGCCCGACATCTACGTTCCTCGATCAGAGCTCCCCGCGGAATGCGCGGGCTTGGAGCGATGAGAATAGTTGGTCGGAGCAGGTTCCAGCTCGCACCATCAATTCGCGCTGCTCTGCTATTTGGTGGACGTGCTGAACGAAGTGCTGCTGATCTGACAGTGGCGGGCGTGGGAGAGCGAATGCGCGAATCTGCTCGAAGTTGAGGCCCGGTTTGGTTTGTCCATACTGGGCTCCCGCAATTAGCTGTTGGCCAAGGCTGGGCAAGGCAAGCATCGCAGCTAGGAACTCTGGGAGCATCAATTCAGGATCGGGGCGGAGGATCGCGACGTGCTGGCTGACGTAGGCGCCCGCGAGGCAGTCGGGCAAAGCGGCTGCGCGACCGATACGTGATCCTGTGATTGTGAGGAGTACATCTCCGACACGCGTACGGGTTCGACGCGATTCGGCGTTGTCGGGCGGTGTAACGAATACGGGATCACGCGTGCTGATCGAGCCCATTTGGACGTCAAGAGACTGGATGAACCGATCGCCTACGGGTGCGTAGTACTTTGCCCAGCCTCGTCCGCCGCTTGTGATAAACGAGAGACTTTCGCCAAGCGCCGGTGTCTCAGCGTACGTATCAAACCTCTCAACGAACGTGGCGGCTACGAGCGAGTCGAGGTGGGTGAGAACTTGGCGGCGTTTGGCGCGAAGAGCGTCGGCGTGGTCGAGGATCGCAGCGAGGCGACGCTGTTCGGGGAGTGGAGGGGTCGGAATTAGCGACTCTTTGACAATCCGGTCGGAGACGGCGGGGTAGCTCGCGCCTGTAGCCCTGCGGACCATCTCGTCGATGAAGTCTTTAGAGCGGACCCAATGGAAGAGGAACCGTCCATCAATTTCAGCAGTTGGTCTCAGAACGGTAAACCCAGTTGACGCAGTCGCTCCGTCGAGATGGGGCGGGACGACCGCTACAGCATTAAGATTGGGGCGCACTGTTGAGACCAGAATATCGCCATCGGCGACAAGCTGACGTGCTCGACTCGGTGCATCGGAGCCGACGGTTGGGATCGCGTTTGTGACGGTCTTGCTTGAGTTGTCGACCGCGCCTAAGTCGATGTATTCGAATTTTCGGTCCGAGTCACGGCTTGGGTTCCAGGACTTGACGGGACTGGTCAGTTCACCGATGGATGCGGTCCTCATGAGAGCATCGCCTTCAGCTCGGAGATGCCCTTGTCGATCTCACTTCCCAACTGCTCGATATCCGCGATGATCTCCAGCGGGGACCGGTGCTCGATCTCCTCGTGGACGACCTCCTTGTATCTGTTCAGCGAGAGGTCGTATTGCTGGGCGACGATGTCGGCTTTCGGGACGAGGAATGACTGCTCAGTGCGAGCCCGGTCCTTCTCCGGGCTGTCTGTTTTCGACAAGCTTAACCAGCGATCCAATACGTCGGGAAGATCGTTGGCCGCTAGGGGGTTGCGTTTGTCGTCGAGGCTGAAGCCATCGGCTTGGACATCGTAGAACCAGACATCGTCGGTGCCGCCGGAGTTGGTCTTGGTGAAGAACAAGATCGCTGTCGATACGCCCGCATATGGCCGGAAAACGCCACTGGGTAGTTTCACAACCGCGTCGAGTTTCTGCTCTTCGACGAGGGTCTGTCGCAAAGTCTTGTGCGCTTTCGACGAGCCGAACAGTACCCCGTCAGGGACGATCACCGCCGCCCGTCCGCCAGGCTTGAGTAACTTGAGGAAGAGCGCGAGAAACAGCAGCTCGGTCTTCTTAGTCTTAACGACTCGCTGCAGGTCTTTGCTTGTCGATTCGTAGTCGAGCGATCCTGCGAAGGGGGGGTTGGCGAGGATGAGGGTGTACTTGTTGGTGTCTTCGCTAGCGCCCTCCGAGAGTGAGTCGCGGTAGCGAATGTCGGGCGACTCGATGCCGTGCAGCAGCATGTTCATGCTGCCAATGCGGAGCATGGTGGAGTCGAAGTCGTAGCCATGAAACATCGAGCGATGGAAGTGCGACCGCTGGGTGGCATCGAGCAGCGCGTCGGAGTGAGTCTCACGGACGTATTCGCTGGCTGCGACCAGGAACCCTGCCGTACCGCAGGCGGGGTCGCAGATTTCGTCCAGTGGCTGCGGTGCGGTCATCTTGACCATCAGCTCGATGATGTGCCGGGGCGTGCGGAACTGGCCGTTGACCCCAGCCGAGGCAATCTTGGAGAGCAGGTACTCGTAGAGGTCGCCGTTGGTGTCGCGGCCGGTCATCGGTATGTCGTCGAGCATATCGACGACCTTGCTCAGCAGCGCCGGCGTTGGAATGGTGAAGCGGGCGTCTCTCATGTGCTCGCTGTAGGTGCTGCCGTCGCCCATCTGGCGGAGGTAAGGGAAGACCTCGTCGGCCAGGGTCGTGAACATCGATTCTGGGGAAGCGTTCTTGAACTGGCTCCACCGAAGGTGCTCTTGCCCCGAATGGAACAGCGGAGCCTCGACTGCAGTTCCGGCGGTGCGCGCCTTCTTCTCGGCGAGGGTTTGGATGTCGTCGAGACGGCGGATGAACAGGAGGTATGTGATCTGCTCGATGACTTCGAGCGGGTTGCTGATGCCGCCTGACCAGAAAGCATCCCAGATGCGGTCGATCTTGTTCTTGAGCTCTCCAGTGATCACGAAGCACACTTTAGTGCGCGACGGGTCTCTCGATCGCGAGAGGAGATGACCCCTCTGACGCCCCGGGCTTGGGTCCCTGTCTTCATACGCCGAGTTCGCGAAGCTGTCGCATCGCCTGGTGGACGATGCGCGGGAACGGTGCCAGGCGAGGAATCGAGCTGTAGCCCTCGGTCTAGGTGGGTGGCTGAGCGTTCTCAGTGCACCGGTGATGCTTGCTTGTTGTCAGGTTCGCCGATCGCGAGAAGATCGCCGGCTGCGACGCCAAGGACTTCGGCGATATCAAAGAGGCGCTCGAACAGCAGGCTCCTGCGACCGTGCTCAACTTGGATCAGGACGTTCCTCGTTACTCCAGACTCGAGCGCAAGTGCTTCTTGGGTAAGGCCTTGTTCGATGCGCAGCGATCGGATTCGAGTGCCGACCTGCTTGCGATGCGCTGCCCAGGCTTCGAGGCGAACTGGGTCGATCTGGGAGGGGCGGGCAGGCACGCATCAAGTACGCAACTCCGGTGCAAAAATGTCTGCCCTACTAGTAGTACTTTAGCCGTTGTTGAGAAAATGTCATGCAGGTTGATAACCTACACCCGTTCGCTCCTGGCATAAATCGCCCGGGAACAAGATTCCTGCCACCTGGGTTGAGTCGGTCAGACTTAACTCTGGAGGTTTCATGTCGCAGACATATTCACTGCCGGTTCTCTTCGTTCCCGACGTCGTCGTGCTGCCCGGCATGGTCGTGCCCATCCCGCTCGACGATGCCGCGCAGGCCACGGTCGACGCCGCCCGGGCGAGCGAGACCGGAAAACTGCTGGTCGCCCCACGTCTGGACGATCGGTATCCCACCTACGGTGTCATCGCGTCGATCGTGCAGGTCGGCCGCATCCCGGGCGGCGGCATGGCAGCCGTCGTCAAGGGTGAGCAGCGCGCGCAGATCGGGACCGGGACACCCGGTCACGGTGCGGCGCTGTGGGTCGAGGTGACCGAGGTCGACGCCGTCGAGGTCACCGACGAAGACCGTGAACTCGCCGGCGAGTACAAGAAGCTCGTGCTGGCGATGCTGCAGCGCCGCGAGGCATGGCAGCTCATCGACGCCGTCAACAAGATGTCCGATCCGGCGGATCTCGCCGACACCTCGGGCTACGCGTCGTGGCTGTCCGACGAACAGAAGCGTGAGCTGCTCGAGACGCCGGTGACCGCGGCGCGGTTGCGGCTGCTCATCGAGTGGACCGGCGATCATCTGGCCGAGTCCGAGGTGACCGAGAAGATCGCCGAGGACGTCCGTGCGGGCATGGACAAGCAGCAGAAGGAATTCCTGCTACGCCAGCAGCTCGCCGCCATCCGCAAGGAGCTCGGCGAGGACGAACCCGAGGGCGCCGACGACTACCGCGGCCGCGTCGAGGAAGCCGACCTGCCCGAGAAGGTGCGCGAGGCCGCGCTCCGCGAGGTGGGCAAGCTCGAACGTGCCAGCGACCAGTCGCCGGAGACCGGATGGATCCGCACCTGGCTCGACACCGTCCTCGACCTGCCGTGGAACACCCGGACCGAGGACTCGACCGACGTCAAGGGCGCGCGCGAGATCCTCGACGCCGACCACCACGGCCTCGACGACGTGAAGGACCGCATCGTCGAATACCTGGCGGTGCGTGCCCGTCGTGCCGAACGCGGCCTGCAGGTCGTCGGCGGACGCGGGTCGGGCGCCGTGATGGTGCTCGCCGGTCCTCCCGGTGTCGGCAAGACATCGCTCGGTGAGAGCGTCGCCCGGGCGCTGGGCCGCAAGTTCGTGCGCGTCGCCCTCGGCGGTGTGCGCGACGAGTCGGAGATCCGCGGCCACCGGCGTACCTACGTCGGCGCGCTGCCCGGCCGGATCGTACGGGCGATCGGTGAGGCGGGATCGATGAATCCCGTTGTGCTGCTGGACGAGATCGACAAGGTGGGCTCGGACTACCGGGGTGACCCGGCCGCCGCGCTGCTCGAGGTCCTCGACCCCGCGCAGAACCACACCTTCCGCGATCACTACCTCGATCTCGATCTCGACCTGTCCGATGTGCTGTTCCTCGCGACCGCCAACGTCATCGAGAACATCCCGTCGGCCCTGCTCGACCGTATGGAGCTGGTCACGCTCGACGGGTACACCGAGGACGACAAGGTCGCCATCGCCCGCGATTACCTGCTGCCCCGGCAGGCCGAGCGGGCGGCGCTGACACCCGACGAGGTGACCGTCACCGATGCGGCGCTGCGGGAGATCGCGGCCAACTACACCCGCGAACCCGGTGTGCGGCAGTTCGAACGGCTGCTGGCGAAGGCGCTTCGCAAGGCCGCGACCAACCTCGCGGTCGAATCGGGAGACGGGGGAACAGCGACGGCGCCCGTCATCATCGACGAGCCCGATCTGCGCGACTACCTGGGGCGTCCGCGCTTCACGCCGGAATCGGCGGAGCGGACGGCGGTCCCCGGTGTCGCAACCGGTCTCGCGGTCACGGGCATGGGCGGCGACGTCCTGTTCATCGAGGTGAACGCCACCGAGGGTGAGCCGGGTCTGAAGTTGACCGGCCAGCTCGGCGACGTGATGAAGGAGTCGGCGCAGATCGCACTGTCGTACGTGCGGGCGCACGCCGAGCAGCTCGGCGTCGACCCGAAAGCGCTCGACAAGACCATCCACGTGCACGTTCCGGCCGGGGCCGTGCCGAAGGACGGTCCGAGCGCCGGCGTCACCATGGTCACCGCGCTGGTGTCGATGGCGACGGGACGTCAGGTGCGCAGCGATGTCGGGATGACCGGCGAGGTCACGCTCAACGGGCGGGTCCTGCCGATCGGTGGGGTCAAGCAGAAACTGCTTGCCGCACAACGCAACGGGCTGAAGACCATCTTCATCCCGCAGCGCAACGAGCCCGACCTCGACGACGTGCCGGCCGAGGTGCTCGACGCCCTCGACGTGCGGCCGATGACCGACGTCGCCGAGATCGTCGCGCAGGCGCTGGAAGTCGCCGTCGACGCGCAGGTGACCGCGGCCTGATCCCGCGCGCTGTAGCCTAGGCCCAGCCCAACACCCCGGTGGTACGTGGACGATCACGTTCCGCCGGGGTGTTGGCGTCTGTCAGAAGGGTGGCGGGTCGTCGGGCGTGTCGGGTTGATGGCTGGCTGCCTCGGCTCGGGCAAGTCGATCCGCTTCGCGTTGTGCCTTGTTGCGGGCACGTTCTTCTCGCCGCTTCGCGTGTTTCGCGGCGGTGCGTTCG
>ERZ501011.289-NODE-289-length-14824-cov-6.242467_pt1 | contig 14824 bp, 12 predicted proteins | sample MGYA00248833_ERZ501011 | MGnify/ENA primary metagenome ERZ501011 (study PRJEB25958, sample SAMN03398530) | human skin metagenome | study: EMG produced TPA metagenomics assembly of the Human Skin Microbiome Metagenome (human skin metagenome) data set. | reverse complement strand
TCTCCGAAGGCAACGTCGGCCTGATGCAGGCGGTCAAAAAGTTCGATCCCGACAAGGGCTTCCGCCTGGCCACCTACGCCATGTGGTGGATCCGCGCCTCGATCCAAGAATACATCCTGCGCTCCTGGTCGCTGGTGAAAATGGGCACCACCGCCGCGCAGAAGAAGCTGTTCTTCAACCTGCGCAAGGCCAAGAGCCAGATCTCGGCCTTCGAGGAAGGCGACCTGCATCCTGAACACCTCTCGGCCATCGCCACCAAGCTGGGCGTGTCGGAGGAAGAGGTCACCAACATGAACCGCCGTCTGGGCGGCGACGCCTCGCTGAACGCGCCCCTACGCGCCGATGGCGAGAGCGAGTGGCAGGACTGGCTGGCCGACGACACCGCCGTCTCGCAGGAGACCAAGCTGGCGGAGGACGAGGAGCGCGGCCTGCGCATGGGCCTGCTTCAGGAAGCCATGGAAGAACTGACCGACCGCGAGAAGCACATCCTGACTGAGCGCCGCCTCAAGGATGATCCGGTGACGCTCGAGGAACTGGCCAGCCAGTACGGCGTCTCGCGCGAACGCGTGCGTCAGATCGAGGTCCGGGCGTTCGAGAAGCTGCAAAAAGCCATGCGGGCGGCGGCCGAAGAGCGCAATCTCGTCGACGCCTGATCGAAGCCGCGCGCAGGTTCAGCCTGCGCGCGCCTGCGGCGATGGCGCGCCCAAGGCCAGGATCGCGCCGATCGGCTGGGCGAGGCCATCCTTGGTCACGCCGCCTCCGCCGAGATAGGCGTCCAGTCCGTTCGCCGCGATCGCCAGATTGATATCGCCGGTGCTGGCCGCCAGCGCCTTCAGCGTATCGACCTGCTGCTTCACCGCGCGGGCGGCCTGAAGGGGGTCCTGGTTGAATTGGGCGAGCGCGGCGGCGAGGATGCGCAACGCCTGCGTCTTGGCGTCAACGGCCTTCTCGCCGGACGCCGTGTCACCCTTGCGCTTGCGCGAGCCGGCGTATTCGCCTGAGTTGAAGCGGCGTCGATCCGGCCCGACATAGCCCACGGCCTCGATCCACGGGCGCGGCTTCAGGGCGACGTTCTCTATTCGCTTGAACAGGTCGCCGGCTGTGAAGGGCTTGCGCAGGAACTCGTGAACGCCGGCGTCTCTCGCCCCCTTGATGGAGCTCGCGGTCGCGTCGCCGGTCACCATGATGACCGGAACGGTGCGGCAGGACATGGATGACCGTCGCATCCGCCGGGTCAGCGTTTCACCGTTCAGCGTCTCGCCCCGGCGTTCTGTGAAGACCACGCCCGGCTCGACGTCGCGCAGCAGCTCCAAAGTCCGGTCTTCGTCGCTTTCGATGAAGACTTCGCGCGAACCGATGCCCTTCATGATGTCCATCAGCAGCCGCGCCGACGCCGGGTTCGGATCGGCGATCACGATCCGACGGATCGACGGGGCGATCCGGTTCAGCGTGCGGGGATCGGCGGCGAACAAGACGGGCTCCGTGGCGACAATCCCGTCAAGCTAGGCCCGCCAGGGTTAAGATCGCCTTGAACCCGGCCGCCTCACCCCTGGAAGGGATCGTGCATCAGGATGGTGTCGTCGCGCTCAGGGCTGGTCGACAGCAGGGCAACCGGCGCGGCGATCAGCTCCTCGATCCGCCGCACGTATTTGATGGCGTTGGCCGGCAGGTCCTTCCACGAACGCGCGCCCTGCGTGCTCTCGGACCACCCCTCGATGGTCTCGTAGATCGGCTCGGCGGCCGCCTGATCCTTCATGCCCGCCGGCAGATAGTCGAACTCGCGTCCGCCGATGCGGTAGCCGACGCAGATCTTCAGCTCGCCGAACCCGTCCAGCACGTCCAGCTTGGTCAGGGCGATGCCGTGAATGCCGTTGATGGCGATCGACTGCCGCGCCAGCACCGCATCGAACCAGCCGCAGCGCCGCGCCCTTCCCGTCACCGTGCCGAACTCGCGCCCGCGCTCGGCGATGCGCTTGCCGGCATCGTCGAACAGCTCCGTCGGGAACGGCCCCTCGCCCACCCGCGTGGTGTAGGCCTTGACGATCCCCAGCACATAGCCGACCGAACGCGGCCCCAGGCCCGAGCCCGCCGCCGCCTGACCCGCGACCGTGTTGGACGAGGTGACATACGGGTAGGTGCCGTGGTCGACGTCCAGCAGCGTCCCTTGCGCGCCCTCGAACAGGATGCGCTTGCCGTCGCGGTACGCCTGATCCAGCATCCGCCACACCGGCTGGCTGGCGAACGGCAGCACCTTGGGCGCGATGTCCAGCAGTTCCGCCTTCAGGCTGGCGACATCCACCTCCGGCAGGTCCAGCCCGCGCCGCAGGGCATTGTGGTGGGCCAGGAGACGCTCGATCTTGGCGTCCAGCGCCTCCGGGTCCGACAGGTCTCCGACGCGGATCGCGCGCCGTCCCGCCTTGTCCTCATAGGCTGGACCAATGCCGCGACCCGTGGTGCCGATCTTGGTCTTGCCGGCCTGGGCCTCGCGCGCCTGATCCAGGTCGCGGTGCAGCGGCAGGATGAGGCAGGCGTTGTCCGCCAGCGTCAGCAGTTCGGGCGTGATCTTCACGCCTTGCGCCTCGATCCGCCCGATCTCGTCGATCAGCGCCCAGGGATCGACCACGACCCCGCTGCCGATCACCGACGGCTTGCCTTGAACCACGCCCGACGGAAGCAGGCTCAGCTTGTAGGTGACGTCGCCGACGACCAGAGTGTGGCCCGCGTTGTGCCCGCCCTGGAACCGCACGACCCAGTCGGCGCGGTTGGACAGCCAGTCCACGATCTTGCCCTTGCCCTCGTCGCCCCACTGGGCGCCGACCACCGCCACGTTCGCCAAGACCGTCTTCTCCGCAAATGATGCGGGCGCAGCCTATAACCGGGGAATCGGGCGGTGTCCTCCCAAGCGGTCGGATTTATCCGACCTCTGAGTCCGCAGTCTGGAACGCCCACTCCAGCCAAGGCGTCGCGGCGCGCACGTCGGCCGTCTCGACCGTGCAACCACACCACAGGCGCAGGCCCGGCGGCGCGTTCCTGTGCGGCTCCATGTCGAACACCGCGCCTTCGCCCTCCAGTAGCGCCTTGAACCGCACAACGAACGCCTTCTGGGCCTTCGCGTCCAGCTTCACCACGCGTGCATCCGTGAACTTCAGACAGACCGAAGTCGTGGATCGGATCTCCGGCCGCTCCGGCAGAAAGTCGATCCACTCCATCCGCTCGACCCATTCGGCCAGCGCGGCATAGTTGGCGTCGGTGCGACGGATCAGCTCGCGCAGGCCGCCGATCGACTTGGCCCAATCCAAGGCGTCGATCCAGTCCTCGATGGTCAGGACCGAGAAGGTGTTGATCGCCACGCCGTCGGCCAGCGACCGATCAAAGCCGTTTTTGTCGGCGATCCGCAGCACCTTGGGGATCGCCCGCTCGGGCCGATAGCCGTCCAGCCGCTCCACCGCGCGCGGCGACAGCACCATGACCCCAATGCCCGCCTCGCCGCCCAGCGCCTTCTGGAAGCTGAAGGTCACCACATCCAGCCGATCCCACGGCAGCGGCATCGCGAAAGCGGCCGAGGTCGCATCGCAGATCGCCAGCCCCTGCCGATCCTCGGCGATCCAGTCCGCATCCGGCACGCGCACGCCCGAGGTTGTTCCGTTCCACGGAAACACCACGTCCCTGGACCAGTCCACGCGCGACAGGTCCGGCAGCTCGCCCCACGGCGCCTCCAGCACCTCGGGCTCCAGCTTCAGATGATCGCGCACGTCTGACGCCCAGGTCAGGCCGAAGTTCTCATAGGCGATCACCTGCACGCCGCGGGCGCCCAACATTCCCCACAGCGCCGCCTCCACCGCACCGGTGTCCGAGCCGGGCGTGTAGAGCATCACGAAATCGTCCGGAACCTCCAGCACCTCGCGCGTCAGCCGCAGGCCATGGGCGAACCGCTCCACCACCTCCGGCGCCCGGATGCCGCGGCCCAGCAGGTTCGTCGGCAGGCCCTCCAGCGCATAGCCCGGCCGCTTGGCCGTGGGTCCGGCCGAGAACCAGGGCCGTTCAGGCTTGATCGGAGGCTGATCCATCACCTTCATTGCCCCGGCTGATAGGGTCGCTTGTCGCGCCACTCCTCGGCGAAGCGCACCAGCGTCTCGTCCGGCGCGTCCGGCAAGGTCACCACCAGGCGCGCCAGCAGGTCGCCGCGCCGTCCAGCCTCGTGTGCCCCGCGGCCCTTCAGCCTCAGCACCCGACCCGAGTTGGAGCCCTTGGGGATCGTCATCGACACCGCGCCCTCCGGCGTCGGCACCCGCACCTTGCCGCCCAGCACCGCATCGGGCACCGACACCGGCAGGTCCATCACCAGATCGGAGCCCTCGCGGCGGAACAGCGGATGTGCCGCCAGCCTCAGCTCGATCAGGGCGTCTCCCGCCTCTCCGCCGCGTCCCGGCCCGCCCTGCCCCTTCAGGCGGATGGTCTGGCCGTCGGTCGCGCCCTTCGGAATGGTTACGTCCAGCGTCCGCCCGTCCGAGAACTGGATGCGGCGCGTGGCGCCGGCGATGGCGTCCTCCAGGCTGATCTCCAGCGTCGCGCGCACGTCCTGCCCGCGCTGGGGTCCGGCCGGCCGCCGGCCGCCCCCGCCGAACATGCCGAAGATCTCGTCCAGATCGACGCCCTCGAAGTTGGCTCGTCCGCCCGGCCCGCCTTCGCGGCTGAAGCCGAAGCCGCTGGATCCGCCCTGACCGAACGGGCTGCCGCTGGCGCGTCCGCCGCCGAAGCCGCGGAACTGCTCGTTGCCGTCGGCGTCGATGGCGCCCTGGTCGTACTTGGCCTTCTTCTCCTCGTCGCCCAGGATGTCGAAGGCGGCAGTGATGCGCTTGAACCGGTCCTCGGCCGCCTTGTCGCCGGGGTTGCGATCGGGGTGCAACTCCTTGGCCAGCTTCCGGAACGCCTTCTTGATCTCCTCGGGAGAGGCGGTTCGGGACACGCCCAGTTCCTTGTAGGGATCGCTCGCCACGCCGTCTGTCGCTCCTCTTAGGTTCGCTGATAAACTACCCGTCAGTTAAGCCATGCCCTCTGCGCCTGAAAGACCCGCGCGGTTCTATCCGCCGATAAAGATGCGCGCCTCCACGCCCCAGCCATAGCCTTCACCCCACTGCGCCACGGCCAGCGCAACGTCGGTGACGAGCCCGTCGGGAAAATCCTCCGCCACGGCTCCGGCCGCATAGGTGAAGGTCTCGACGGTCGCCTCCGCCAACCGAACCACGCGGTTTCCGTCCAGCACGCGGATGCGATAGCGCCGCGCGTCCAGCTGCCCCTCCGCGTTCCAGCCGACGCCGGGCCGCCGCGCACGCGGCGTCCACCGTACCGTCAGGGCGCCGTCCGCCGCGTGTTCCACCGTCAGACCCGCCGGCGACCACGGCCGGTGGTGAACACCCCTCGGGGTGAAGACGGTCTCGGCAAAGCGGTCGCCGCCCGGCGGCGCGCCTCTTGGTCCTGCCCGGCAGATCAGCGGCAAGCCTCGCTCGCTCCGCCCGATGTCCACTCGCGGCAGTCCCGCATCCAGAAACACCACAAGCGCACCCTCCATCGCGCCCGCCGCCATCTCGCCGTCCGTCCCTTGCTGCGCCCGCAACAGGCCGCTCAGCCGCCAGGCCTCTGAACCGATCATCTCGGCATGGCGGAACTGCATCAGCTCCCAGCCGCCCCCCGCACACTCGACCGCGATCTGGTTGACGCCCCCCAGCACCGCCGCCTCCGACGCGCTCGCCGGCGCCTCGCCCTCGACCCGGACGTCCAGAACGCTTCCCTCGTCCCAGCCGTCGATCGGCCCCGGCGTCACCGGCGACAACAGCACTCCCACCGTCGCGGGCGTGTCCACGACCGCCCGCGCCGTCAGGCTGTCCGCGGTCATGCCGACATGCAGGCTCATCGGGCGCCACGGCTCGGCCGCCAGCACCACGAGCGGCCGGTCGTCCTCTTCCGCCCCCGGCAGCGGTGGCAGGTCCAGCAGCCGCAGCAAAGGCGCGCCCGCCGCCTCGATGTCCGCCGACCCGCGCCAGTCTTCCGCCGGATCGAGCGCCAGCGCCGTTCTAAGCGGCCGCAGGCGCAGCCTCGGCGTCTCGTCTATCGCCGCCTGTTCGACCCGCCAGACGCCCGCGCGGCCTTCCACCCGCACCGCATCGCCCGGTTCGACCCGCAGCGCCAGGTCGGGCCCGGCGGCCAGCGTCAGCGCCTCCTCGCCCTCGCCGTCCAGCAGGCGCCTAGCCGCCCGCGCCGCCAGCCCGCTGCCGCACGCCACCGGCAGGTCCAGATCCAGCCCCCCGCCGTCTTCCACCTCGTCCGAACGCACCGTCACCGCCCCGGTCTGGTAGTCCGCCGCCTCGTCGATGAAGCGCACCCGCGCCGTCGCCGGCCGCTGTTCCAGCGAACGGTCCGCCGCCTCCGGCGCGCCTTCGTCCTCCAGCGCCAAGTCATCGTGCGCAATATCCAGCACCTCGCCCGAGCGCCCCAGCACGGCGATCCCACCGCCGCGCTCGGCCGCCACCGCATCAAAGGCCGTCAACAGCGGCACCAGCGCATCGCGCGTCCGCATCGGCCGGTCGATCAAATAGCCCGCCGCCGCGCCCTCCACGCCTTCCACCACGAAACCGTCGTCCGCCACGCCGCCGCGCCGCAGCACCGCCGCGATCAGGTCGCGCGCATCGCCCGTCAGCCGCCCGTTCAGCCAGTGCCCGCTGCGCCAGGCGCCCGCATCCGCCCACACGTCCGCGCGCGCCGGAAAGGCCGGATAGGGCCGCGCGTCCCAGCACCAGGCGTCCGCCCCCTCCAGCATCCGCCCCCCATAGACCGCCGACACCGGATTGTTCTCGGGCGCCGCATAGTGCGCCAGTATCGCCTCCAGCGCCGCCCGCTGCACCGCATCGTCGCGCGCGCCGCTGGAGTGCGGCGGCAGTCTGCCTTCCGAGCTCTTGGGGTCCTGGAACAGATTGGGCGCATTGCCGCCCCGGTCCACCGCCGCGCAGCCGAACTCCGACAGCCGCACCGGCTTCATCCCAGGAACCCAGGCGGTCGGCGTCGCCCTGCGCACCCCGCGCGGTCGATCATGGTGCGCGTTCGACCACCAGCCCTTCAGGTCCTTGGGCCGGAACAGCCAGTCCTCGCCGTGCGCCGTGTCGCGGATCGGCGTGCGGACCTGCGCCGCGCGCTCAGCATCGCCGCCGTAGAACCAGTCGAAATTCTCCCCGCCCGCGTCGCCCGGTATCCCCAGCAGCTGCGGCGGAACCCCGAACGCCAGGGCGATCTCCCGCGCCGCCGCGTGCTTGCCGGCGATGAAGTCCATCTCGGACGGGCTCAGGCTCATCGCCTTCCAGTCCATGCCGCCTTCCAGCAGCAGCGGCCGCCCGGCGTTGGCCGCGCCCGCGTGGCCGTCCGCCAGCTGCGCCTTCAACGCCTCGAACTGCTCGGCCGTCAGCCGCTCGCCGTCCCGCGCGCCATAGACCAGCGCTCCGCTCGGCCTTGCCGCATTGTCCAGCAGCGCCTTGTTCCAGGCGCCGGACGCATTGTGCACGTCGATGGCGAAGGCCGCGGCCTCCAGCGGCGAAAACCCGTACCAGTCGTCCGTCGGATGAAACAGCTTCAGCTGCATCACCGGCGACCAGCCGTCGGCCCGGCGGCCGATCCGGACCGTGCGTCCGTCCACCGCATACTCCCACGCCTGCGGCCAGCCCTGCGGCCCCGGAACCACCGTCATCCGATCGGGCCGCAGGCTCCACAGCTCCCCCGGCGGACCGTCGTCGTCGCCCGTCGCCTCCAGATAGGCGTTTCCCGCCACCTGCAGCGCGCCGTACAGCGCCTCCATCAGCTCGGCTCCCGACTGCTCGGGATTGGGCTTGCTCAACAGCCGCGCCAGCGGGTGCGCCTCGTCGCGCGCGCCGTCCACGAACACCTGGAACGGCGCGGACGCCGCCGCCTCCGCGATCATCCGCACGCAGCGATAGGCCACCGCATTTCGGGCGAACCCCTCCGTCGCCAGCGAGCGATAGTCGCGCGGCGTCCACCGCGCCCGCCCCACCTGCGAAAAGGCGATCAACGGCCCCGCAGCGCTCGCCTTGCCTTCAGGCGCACGCTCTCGCGCCGCCTGGCCCCACGGCCAGCGGATCTCCATCATCCCAGTCTTCCTTATGTTTGCTAGAGCGAGACCGCCGCCGCCATCAGCGCATAGCCGGCGGGCTTCGGATGCAGCCCGTCGCCGGTCAGCGCCCCTTCCGCCGGCGCCTTCCAGCGCCCGGTCGCTCCGTCCTCCAGCACCGCCGCCACATCGAACACGCCCGCGAGGTGCGGCGACGGCCCCGATCTCAGCCAGGCGTTGATCGCCTGCCGCTCGGTTTCGTTTGCGAACGGCGCCTGCCCGCCCAGCGTCCCCCAGCCGTCGGACGAGGTGGTGCGCGGCGTCAGCGTCGTGTGGAACACCTCCAGCCCCCGCGCGGCCAAGCCCTTCCACAGGGCCAAGAGGCTCGCCTGCACCTGCTGGGCGGTGCGTCCGATCACCAGGTCGTTGATCCCGTGGTTGCACACCGCCGTCGTCGCAAGGCGCCCCGCCAGCGCCATCCTGCGCCCGCCGCCCGTCACGATCTGCCCCGCCTGCTCGGCCGGCATGGCCAGGCTGGACCAGCCGCAGCGCCCGCCGATCGCCCGCACGACAAAGCCCGTGTCGTTGGCCGGATTGTCCGCCTGGCCCGAGGCGATGCTGTCGCCCAGCACCACCACCGCCCGCTGCGTTCCCGCCGTCAGTCCCGTCACCGCCAACGGCCCGTAGCCATAGGCGAAGGCCGTCGGCACGGTTCCGCTGGTCGTCAGGTCCGCCCCGCCGCCCGACAGGTTGCTGCCCTCGCCGTCGCCCGGAACCGTGGTCACGCCCAGCGGCCACCGCCCCCCGCTCGCTGCCGACACATGGGTCCGCACCCAGGCCTGCGCTCCCGCCGGGATCGAAACGCCCGCGCCCGCATCGCTCGTCGCCTGCGCCCCCGGCTCCATCACGACCTCGCGCCGCCCGCCAAAGAAGACTGGGGTCATCGTCCCCGCCGGATATTCGATCGCCGCCCTGACGGTGATCGCATTCGGCCCCGCCGCCTCGCCCGCACCGGAAGGATTACGCCAGTTCGCATAAACCAGCCCCACGTCCAGCGCGTCCTCGGCGCCCACCGTGATCCGCTGACGATAGGTCGCCTGGGTCGCTGCTCCGTCCGACAGGCCGTTCCTCAACAGCACGCCACGCCCCGCCACCAGCCGCCGCCGCCTCGCCTCCACCTCGTCGCGATAGGCCGCGCCCGCGTCCCTCAACGTCACGAACCCGCTCATGCCCGCGCCTCCGTCACCACCATCCGCCCTTGATCATCGGTCACGATCCGCCCGTCGTGGGTCACCACCGCGAAGCCCTCCGGCGCCTCGACTACGCCGCGCGCCGCCAGCACCCCGCCCGGCGCCATGCCCATCGCATCCAGTTCGATCATCAGTCGAACAGCGCCACGATCTGCCCGGCGCTCGTTCCCGTCGCCAGCACCCGACGCACCTGCACCGGCAGATACCCCGCCGGATGGTTGGCGAAGACCACCGCCTCCCCGTCCGCCGCATCCACCGTCAGCACCCGCACCGATCCCGCGACGCCCAGATACAGCGCCTTTGCATACACAGGCAGGTCCGCCCCATCGTCCGGCGTCACCGCCCGCGCCCTCCGCGCCGGCCCGCCCGCGCTCCGCCCATGGTTCAGCAGCCCGTCTCGATCAGCGATCGCCGGCATCGTGTGTGTCTCCGTCTTCTCTGCAGTTGGTCCAGGCCGGTTGGTCCAACCTGCCCGTCGTGTTAGGTTCGCCCCATGACGATCCAGGTGAACATCGCCCGGGCCAAGGCTACCCTGTCCGAGCTCGTCGCCCTCGCCGAGGCCGGCGAAGAGGTCGTCCTCGCCCGCGCGGGCAAGCCCGTCGCCGTGATCCGCGCCGCCTCGTCCGGACGGCCGCATTTCCGCATCGGCGCCCTGGCTCATCTCGGCCCGCTCACCGACCAGGAAGCGACGGCGTTCCTGCAGCCCGACCCCGAGCTTGAGCGTCTCGCCCGCGCCGAGGACGAGGATCATCTCTACCGTTGAGCGGCGTCCTCCTCGACACCCACGTCCTGATCTGGAGCCTGTTCGACAGGCCGGAACTCACGCCATCGGCTCGGCGCCGCATCGATCCCGATCGGCCGATCTACGTCAGCGTCGTCAGCATCTACGAGATCGATTTCAAGCGCGCCCGCGCCGGCGCTCGTTCTGCCGACAGCTTCCTGCGGGCCATGCCCCGCGACTTGCCGGCGGTCCTCCCCGGCCTCGGCTTGACGCTTGTGCCGCTGGACGCCCGCATGGCGCGCGCGGCGGCGACCCTGCCGATCGACCACGGAGATCCTTGGGATCGCATCCTCGTCGCCCAAGCCTTGGCGCTGGACGTGCCTCTACTGAGCGCCGACACCCGCCTTCGGATCGCTGCCGACGCTCACGCCGACACTGCCGGCGTCGTCGTCTTCTAGCCTGCACCTCTCCTCCCCATCGCTGCGCGACAGGGAGGACAATCCGTCACAGCACCCGTATCCTCGGCCCTGCCTTGCGTCCGTTCAGCATCAGCGCCGTGACCGCCCAGACCAGCGCATCCGCTCGGTCCGGGCTCGGGCCGCCGTCTGCGGCCCCCAGCGCCATCAGCTCTTCCTCCAGCTGCGGAAACGGCCCGCAGTGCACCACCCGGCCCTGTTCATACAGGGCCGCCACCGGCTCGGCCCGCGCCGCCTTGGAGCGGCTGGCGTGCACCATCTTCACCTCGACCGAACAGCCCGCCTGGACCAGCACGTTGCGCACCATGTCCCCGCCCTGGTTGCCCTCGGCGATCACCGCATCGGCCTCGAACTCTCGAACCGCCCGCACGACCTCGCGCGCCCAGCCCAGTGGGCTCAGCCCCCGAACCGTCCGGTCGGCCAGCACAAAGACCCGCTCGTCCCTGCGCCCCGCCACCACGATGCCGCAGGCGTCGCCGCCCGCCGTGGCCGGCGGATCGACCGCAACCACTGTCCGCTCCAGCTCCGCCGGACGCGCGCCCCGCGCCCGCTTCAGATCCTCGACCCTGAACAGGGCGCCGTCGCTTTCGACCAGCACGCCCTCCATCTCCTGCGCCTCCAGCCGCGTGCCGCCGTACAGCGCCTTCAGATGCTCCAGGAAGCCGGGCGCCAGGTTCCGGGCGTTCAGCCCCGTGGCTCCGCGATCCAGCACCAGCCCCGCCTCCGCCATCAGCCGCCTCAGGGCCGCCGTGGGCCGGGGCGTCGTGGTCACCGCCAGCCGGGGCGCATCCCCCAGCCGCAGTCCGAACCGCAGGTTCGACAGCACCAGCTCCGGCTGTCTCCAGGCGCAGAACTCGTCGGCCCAGGCCGCATGGAACTGCGGCCCTCTCAGGCTGTCCGGATCCTCGGCCGAAAAGGCGTAGGCCGCCGATCCGTTCTTCCACACCAGCCTGCGCCGCCCCGCCTCCCAGCGCGGCCGGTCGCCCGGAACGCCGAAGCTCTTCAGCCCCGACGCCCCCTCCACCATCACCTCGCGCACGTCGTGCAGCGCGGGCCCCACCAGGGCGAAGGTCCGCGGCGTCTTGCGCGCCAGCTGATCGATCCACAAGGATCCCGCAAAGGTCTTGCCCGACCCTCGCCCGCCCAGCAGCAGCCAGGTCCGCCAGTCGTCACCTTGCGGCGCCACCTGATGGGTCAGCAGACCCGCTCTCCTCAACACGAGCTCGAGCTGCGGCCCGCTCAGCTGCTGCGGCTCGCTTCTGTTCAAGTATCCCTTCGAGTTGATCATAACGCTCGACAAGCTGGGCTCGCAGCCGCTCGTCTCGTTCGGGATCGTCGTGTCCACCGGTCATCTCGTCCTCGTCTTCGCGTGGAGAGGCTGTGCAGGCGCGGCGACGCAGGTCGTCGACGAACTTGGCCGTGCGCGCGATCACGCCCACGGTCCGCATCCGCTTCTCCACCTCGGCCGTGTTGGCGGGCTTGTCTTCGGCGACCAGCACCTCGACGCTCTCGTCCACCACCGCCTTCAGCACGCCGAACAGCCCGCCCAGCCACCCGGCGCCGTCGTCCGCCGCCCCCGCCCTGTCCCCTTTTCCCGCCATGCCCAGAACATACCGGACCAGCGTCCCCAGGCGCGCAGATCGCCGCGAGAAAAGCCCAAGTCATTGACGATGTTCATCTTCCACCAGCGTCATTGCGCTGGCGGCCACGCGATGGTCAGCAGCCGCGCTCCACGGCCCATTCGGGCGCCTCGAAGTCCAGCGCGTCCTCGGGCTCGGCCAGCGACAGCTCCGAGATCGTCTGGTCCTTCACCGACACCCCCGCCGTGTGCACCGTGTTCCGGTCGCCCGACACCAGGTGGTGCCAGCCCGCCAGATCCCGGCCCTCGTGGATGCGGCGATAGGCGCAGGACCTGGGCATCCACTCCAGCGCCTCGATGTTGCCAGGCGTCAGCTTGATGCAGTCCGGCACATGCGCCTTGCGGTTCGCATAGTCCGAGCAGGCGCAGACCTTGGGATCGAACAGCTTGCAGTGCACCCGCGTCGGGATCACCTCGCCGGTGTCCTCGTCCTCGAACCGGATCACGCAGCACAGCCCGCACCCGTCGCACAGGCTCTCCCACTCGGCGGGAGACATCTCGTCCAGGGTCTTGGTCCGCCAGAAGGGCTGCATGTTCCGCCTCTTAGCGCCCGATACGGGCGAAGTCGCGGCGCATCCCGTATTACCGCATCGTAATCTTCACATGCGCGGTTCGCCTGCTACGGTCGCCTCAGCCCAATCCGCCGCCGGAAGCCCGATCCATGAAGCGTCTCGCCCTGCTGTCCGCCTCGATCCTTTCGCTGACCCTCGCCAGCCCCGCCCTGGCCCAGGTCGCGTCCCCGCCGTCGCTGGACGCCCTGACGCCCGCGCCGCTTCAGTTCACCCACCGCACGCTAGCCAACGGCCTCAACGTCTACGCCATGCCCGATCCCACAGCCGGCACGGTGACGGTCCAGGTCTGGTACGACGTGGGCGCCAAGAACGACCCCGCCGGCCGCTCTGGCTTCGCCCACCTGTTCGAGCACATCCTGTCGCGCAAGACGATCAACATGCCGCTGGGCACCATGAACGCCCTGACCGAGGACGTGGGCGGAACCCGCAACGCCTCCACCGGTGCCGACTTCACCAACTACTACGAGACCGTCCCGCCCCAGTATCTGGAGACCATGCTCTGGACCCACGCCGAGCGCATGGCCCGCCCGGTGGTGGACGAGGCCGTGTTCAAGGCCGAGCGCGACATCGTCAAGGAAGAGCTGCGCCAGCGCGTGCTGGCCCCGCCCTACGGCCGCCTGCAGCGTTTCGTGATCGGCGACAACAGCTACGACACCCACATCTATCGCCGCCCCACCATCGGCTCCATCGAGGACCTGGACAGCGCCACGGTGGAGGACGCCCGCGCCTTCCATGAGGCCTACTACCGCCCCTCCACCGCGACCCTGATCGTGTCGGGCAACTTCGACCCGGCCCAGCTGGACCGCTGGGTGGACCAGTATTTCGCCCCCATCACCGCCCCGACCGACCGTCCGGTGCCGCAGATGACGCGCCCGCCCGAGGTGCGCCGCACCGAGCCGCGTTCCATTGTCGCCTATGCGCCCAACGTGCCGCTGCCGGCGGTCGCCGCCGTTTGGCAGGGCGTCCCCGCGAACAGCCCGGACGCTGCGGCCCTCGACGTGCTGGCCGGCGTCCTGTCCAGCGGCGAATCCTCGCGCCTGTACCAGTCGCTGGTCTATCAGCAGCAGGTCGCCGCCAGCGCCAGCCTCTACAGCGGCGCGCAGGAAGAAGGCGGCTCCATCGTCGCCCAGGTCATCGTCGCCGACGGCAAGACGCCGGACCAGGCCGAGGCCGCGCTGAACGCCGAACTGGCGCGCATCCGCGACACGGCCGTCACCGAGGCCGAACTGGCCGAGGCCAAGACCGAAATCCTCGCTTCCGCCCTGCGCAGCCGCGAAACGGCCTCGGGCCGCGCCTTTCTGCTGGGCCAGGCCCTGGTCAGCCAGAACGACCCCCGCGCGGCGGATAAGGACCTCGTCGCCGTTCGCGCCGTCACCACAGCCGACGTCCAGCGTGTCGCACACCAGTATCTGGGCGATCAGGGCCGCGTCTCCATCCGCTATCTGGACGAAAGCCAGCGCCCGGCGGGCCATGCCGACGCATGGGCCAACCCCGCGCCCCTACCCGAGTTCATCTCCGTGCCTCCGGCGTTGAACGCCCCCAACGAATTGGCGCCGGAAGGTCAACGCCAGGCCGCGCCCGCCCCGTCCGCGCCGATACAGGCCCGCCCGCCGGTGATCGCCGAGCGCACCCTGCCCAACGGCCTGCGCGTGGTGGTGGCCAAGTCCACCGACCTGCCGATCATGAACGCCCAGCTGGTGACGCGCGGCGGCTCGGCCGCCGACCCGGCCGAGCGCTCGGGCCTGTCGGCCATGACCGTGGCCTTGGCCGGCCAGGGCGCGGGGGGACGCTCCTCGACCGAGATCGCCCGCACGCTGGAGGCCCTGGGCGCCAGCACCGGCTCGGGCGCCGGCCGCGACAGCACCTCGCTTGTGCTCTCCGCCCCCGTCGCCTCGGCCGATGCGGCGGGTGCGGTGTTCCGCGACATCGTCACCACCCCGACCTTCGCCCCCGAAGAGCTTGAGCGTCTGCGCAAACAGTCCATCGACGGCCTGCGGGTCGAGCTGCGACAGCCCGGCCCGCTCGCCTCGGCCGCCCTGCGTCGCGTCGCCTTTGG
>ERZ501011.285-NODE-285-length-14939-cov-12.407619_pt1 | contig 14939 bp, 16 predicted proteins | sample MGYA00248833_ERZ501011 | MGnify/ENA primary metagenome ERZ501011 (study PRJEB25958, sample SAMN03398530) | human skin metagenome | study: EMG produced TPA metagenomics assembly of the Human Skin Microbiome Metagenome (human skin metagenome) data set. | reverse complement strand
AGTCGGTGTCATACAGGCGCAGGGTCACGACCGGCAATCCTACCGGACCCTGACCTGGCCACCGACGGCCCGAGCCGCAGGTGCGCGCACCTCACGCAAGGCCACCGGACACGGGCGCATGGCGTTCGGCGCTACGGTGTGCGTCCGCGCGTGCTCAAGGGCCCACGGGCGGGGCCACCTGGAGCAGCGCAGCCCCTACGGGCTCGTGCTGAACGTCGCGGACTAAGCGGAATCGTACGGCGGCATGGCCTGCGACAGCGCGGCGTCCAGCAGCGCGGTGGCCACCGCGGCGATCCCCTCGCCGCGGCCGGTCATGCCCAGGCCGTCGGTCGTTGTCGCCGACACCGACACCGGGCCGCCCAGCACGTCGGACAGCACCTGCTGCGCCTCCGCACGGCGCGGTCCGATCTTGGGCCGATTGCCCACCACCTGTACGGCCGCGTTCACCACGCGGAGCCCGTCGGCCTCGATGAGAGTCCGTACGTGCGAGAGCATCTGGACTCCCGAGACACCCTCCCACTCCGGGCGACCGGTGCCGAACACGGAACCCACGTCACCCAGACCCGCCGCCGACAGCACCGCATCGCACAGCGCGTGGGCGCCGACGTCGCCGTCGGAGTGGCCTTCACACCCCGGTTCGTCGGGAAAATACAGACCGACCATCCAGCACTCGGCGGACGCGTCGACGCGATGGGCATCGGTACCGATGCCGACCCTCATCGCCCACCGACCATGTCGCGCACGATACGCAGGTCCCAGGGCGTGGTGATCTTCATGGCAAGCGGGTCTCCGGGGACGAGGTGGACATCGATTCCGCATCTCTCGACGAGGCCGGCGTCGTCGGTCGCGATACCGGCGTCATCGGCGTGCGCGCGGAGGAGGGCGTCACGGGTGAAACCCTGGGGGGTCTGTACGGCGCGCAACGCCTCGCGGTCGACGGTCCGCGTCACGCGCTCGAGACCGGCCGGGCCGGGCTCGACCTGTTTGAGGGTGTCGACGACGGGAACGGCGGGGACGACCGCCTGATGCCCGGCGCGGATCGCGGCGACGACGTCGGTGAACACCCGCGCGGGGGTGAGTGGTCGCGCGGCGTCGTGCACGAGCAGGATGCCGGCGTGGCCGGCGGCGGCGATGCCGGCGCGCACCGAATCCGACCGGTGAGCGCCACCGGCGACGACGCGCACGCCGGTCAGCAACGCCGATGCCCGCTCGACGAGGTCGGCGGGCACCACGACGACCACGGTCGCCCCCAGCGAGGCGGGGATGTTGTCGACGCATCGCTCGAGGATCGTCCGTCCACCCACGTCCACGAAGGCCTTGGGCACCGGCTCACCGAGCCGGGTTCCCGACCCGGCGGCCGGGATGATGACACAGACTTCTGCGCCGGAAAGCTCCGGCGTAGGGGTCACGAAGAGTCCTGAACCAGGTGCGACCGGCGGTCAGGAAGCGGCGGCGAGAACCTCGTCCAGCATGCTGGTGGCCTTCTCGTCGTCGGTGTTCTGGGCGAGTGACAACTCGTCGACCAGAACGCGACGGGCTCGGGTCAGCATCCGCTTCTCACCGGCCGACAACCCACGATCCTGTTCGCGACGCCAGAGGTCGCGGACGATCTCGGCGACCTTGATGATGTCGCCCGAGATCAGCTTCTCCTGGTTCGCCTTGAACCGGCGCGCCCAGTTGGTCGGCTCCTCGGTGTGCGGGGCCCGCAGAACCTGGAAGACCTGATCGAGACCTTCCTGCCCGACGACGTCGCGAACGCCCACGTACTCGAGCTTCGTCGAGGGAATCTGAACGGTCATGTCACCGTCGGCAACCTTGAGAACAAGGTATTCGATCTGCTCACCCTTGATGGTCCGGGTCACGATGTCTTCGACCCGGGCAGCACCGTGATGGGGGTAAACGACGGTGTCGCCAACTTTGAAATTCAATGTTCCTTGCCCCTTTCGAGTGAAGCCAGTCTAGCACGGGCGTTCCGAGGCACCCACCCAACGGTGCAGGTCAACGCGGTGAACAGGTTTCATGACAGGCTCTTGCGAGGTCGCGAGGGGTGCGCGGTGAGGGTGGGCTACCCCACCGGAGCTCCCCGTCGGCCTGGCGCGGGGTACGCCCCACCACGGTGTCGACCGGGCTCCCCGGCACCGCCCGCCGACCCCTGGGACGACGTGGGCACGACCACCCGGCGACCGCTGCGGGGCCGTGGCGCCGGCGACGGCGACAGACCAATCGGGTACCCGGCCGGACTTTTCCGCACCGCGCCCACTACGCTGCGTAGTGCAGGGTTTCGCGCGCTGCATGTCGGCTTCGTTTGACCTGGGAGGATCGGGTGTCAGTGCTATCACTTTCCGCGCGGCGGTCGGCGGTTCGGCCATCTCGCATGGTGACCGCGGTTGCCGCGATCGGCATCGCCGTCGCCCTCGGCACCACCGGCTGCGGTGCGGGTCAGATCTCGCAGACCGCCAATCAGCTGCCCGCGATCAACGGCGCGAACGTCAACTACGACGAACTCGAGCTCCGCGACGTGCAGATCCTCTACCCCGAGAACGACGCATCGACGGTCTTCGGCGACGGCGGACCGTTCGAGCTGGCGTTCGTCATCGCCAACTCCGATCCGCTGGTCTACTACCGCCTCAAGGGGATCAACCCCGAGGAGGGGCAGGTCACCTTCATCGAGGGCGCTGAGGCCGATGACCGCGTCATCCCGCCCAACGGGGCGCTGCGCGGCGGCACCCCGGTCGGCGCCAACGCCGAGTTCGAGAAGCGCCTCAGCGTCGAGCTCGACAACACCGGTGACACGGTCGCGGCGGGTCTGACGACCGAGCTGACGTTCGTGTTCGAGAAGCGCGAGGCCGACGGCCGCTGGGTCGATGCCGGCCAGACCACCGTCGACGCCCCGGTCGACGGCGGCGCCGAGCTCGAGCGCCAGGACGTGGCACGTAACGCCGAGCCGACCTTCTACAACTAGCATCACGGCGACGAGGGCCACGGCGAAGAGGGCTCCGGGGCCGGCACCGGCGAACACGGCGCCGACGGCGAGGGTCACGGCGAAGGCGGCCACTGACCACCGGTCGAACCACTTCCACGAGCGAGGCCCGGCACCCGCCGGGCCTCGCTCGTTCTGTCGGCCCCGCCACCTAGGCTGACCGGGTGGCCAGAACCAAGACGTCCTTCCGCTGCACCGCGTGTGGCCATCAGGTGCCCAAGTGGGTGGGCCGCTGCCCCGAGTGCGGCGAATGGGGCACCATCGGCGAGGTGGCCGGGCCGGCACCGTCGGCGCGCTCGACCGCGGCGGTCGCACCGTCGAGCCCCGCTCTGCGCATCACCGAGGTCGACGCCGAATCGTCCGCCGCGATCCCCACGGGCATCGGCGAGCTCGACCGGGTGCTGGGCCGCGGCGTCGTCCCGGGCTCGGTCATCCTGCTGGCCGGTGAGCCCGGCGTCGGCAAGTCGACGCTGCTGCTCGAAGCCGTCAAACACTGGGCGGCACAGGACCGCACGGCGCTCTACATCACCGGCGAGGAATCTGCCGGGCAGGTCCGCATGCGGGCCGAGCGCACCGGCGCGGTGCACCCGAACGTCTACCTGGCCGCCGAGACCGACCTCGCGACGATCCTCGGCCACGTCGACTCCGTCGCGCCGTCACTCATGATCGTCGACTCGGTACAGACCCTCGTCGCCTCCGGGGCCGACGGCGTCACCGGCGGCGTGACCCAGATCCGGGCGGTCACGACCGCACTGGTCTCGCTCGCCAAGAACCGCGGGGTCGCGGTCATCCTCGTCGGCCACGTCACCAAGGAGGGCGCGGTCGCCGGGCCGCGGTCGCTGGAGCACCTCGTCGACGTCGTACTCGCGTTCGAGGGTGACCGGCACTCGACGCTACGCATGGTCCGCGGTGTCAAGAACCGGTTCGGGGCGGCCGACGAGGTGGGGTGTTTCGAACAGCGCGACGACGGCATCCATCAGGTCCCGGATCCCTCCGGAATCTTTCTGCATCAACGTGATTCGGATGTGAGCGGCAGCGCGACCCTGGTGACCATGGACGGCAAACGCGCACTGGTGGGCGAGGTCCAGGCGCTGGCGAACGGCACCGAGATGAACATTCCGCGCCGGGCGGTCTCCGGCCTGGACATGAACCGCGTCTCGATGGTGCTCGCGGTCCTGCAGGCACGCGGGGGTCTGAAACAGATCGCGAAGAGCGAGGTGTATCTATCCACGGTGGGCGGCATGCGCGTGACCGAGCCGGCCGCCGATCTCGCGATCGCGCTCGCTGTGTACTCCACGGTGAAGAACCAGCCGATCCCGCAGTCGACGGTGGTCGTCGGCGAGGTCGGGCTCGGCGGTGAGGTCCGTCGTGTCTCGGCCGTCGCGCGCCGACTCGCCGAGGCGAAGCGACTCGGCTTCCGGGAGGCGATCATCCCCGCGGCCACCGACGAGGAACTGCCGACGGGCATCCGGATCCTGCGTGTGGCGAACCTCGGCGACGCCGTCGGTCTCCGCGACGCCGATCCGGTGGACGCGCCCTTCTGACCCGTCCCCCTGGCCGCTACGCCTAGGGGTACATCCGGCGTTTGTACTCCTCCGCCCGGGCGCTCTTCTCGACATGGGCGGCGAAGTGCTTCCGCACATCGATCGTCACGAAGATCGCGTGTGCGCTGGCCACCGGCTCGTCCGGATTACCGATGTGGGCGACCGCCTCGGTGAAGATTTTGCGGCGCTGTCGGCCCAGCAAGGTGCCGGTGAACTGCAGCGTCGAGCCCACCGGGATGGGCCGGATGTAATCCACCTCGAGATGCACCGTCACCCCGGAGGGCCCGATCAGGAGCGGGATCGTGCCCATCACCTCGTCGAACGCGGTGCTCAGGATGCCGCCGTGGATGACGCCGGGGCCGCCCTCCATCCGGGTCTCGACCTCCATCGACGCGTCGACGGTGAACCCCTCACCCGCATGCACCACCAGATGCAGGCCCTGCGGGGAGTCCGGTCCGCAGCCGTAGCAGGTCGGGTTGTGCATGCGGACGGGTTCGCCCGGCTTGGCCGCCTTCGGGTGGCGTTCCACCTCGTCCAGGTCGTCGGGCACCACGAAACTGCTGCTCTTCACACCCCGGTACCCTAGTCACCATCAGAACGGCCGATGTCGCTGGCATCCGGCCCGGCGCGGGTGGGCGCCGTCCCCGCGGGGACGGACGGGTCACTGGAGGGAAGTCATGGTTGCCGAGGTGGTCAGATCCGAGCTGACGCGCGACACGGTGGCGCGCGTCGCGCCCGGCACGCCGCTTCGTGACGGCCTCGAACGCATCCTGCGAGGCGGCACCGGCGCCCTCATCGTGCTGGGGCACGACTCCGACGTCGAGAAGATCTGCGACGGCGGTTTCCACCTCGACGTGGAGTTCGCGCCGACGCGACTGCGCGAGCTCGCCAAGATGGACGGCGCAGTCGTGCTCTCCACCGACGGCAAGCGCATCGTGCGGGCCAACGTCCAGCTGGTCCCCGATCCCTCCATCCCGACCGAGGAGTCGGGCACCCGTCACCGCGCGGCGGAGCGGACCGCCATCCAGACCGGGCATCCGGTGATCTCGGTGAGCGCGTCGATGTCGATCGTGAGCGTCTACGTCGACGGCGCCCGCCGGGTCGTCGAGAGCCCGGACCCGATCCTGTCCCGCGCCAACGTCGCGCTGGCCACCCTCGAGCGGTACAAGGCCCGGCTCGACGAGGTGATCTCGGCGCTGTCGCGCGCGGAGATCGAGGACTACGTGCTGCTGCGCGACGCGATGTCGACCGCCCAGCGCATGGAGATGGTCCGTCGTGTGTCGGCCGAGATCGAGGAGTACGTCCTCGAACTCGGTGTGAACGGCCGGCAGGTCAGCCTGCAGCTCGAGGAGCTGATCAGCGACAACGACACCATGCGCGAACTGCTCGTCCGCGACTACTACGCCAGCCCCGAGCCGGCGACCGCCGAGGATGTCCGCCAGGCGCTCGAGGTCGTCGAGAACCTCAGCGACGCAGACCTTCTCGACCTCACCCTGCTCGCCGGGGCCTTCGGGTACCCGACGACGATCGAGGCCCAGGACACGGCGATGAGTCCCCGCGGTTACCGTCTGCTCGCCCGGATCTCGCGGCTGCAGTTCGCCCACGTGGACCGGCTCGTGCGCAGCTTCGGGACCCTACAGGCGCTGCTCGCGAGCTCGTCGGCCGATCTGCAGGCGGTCGAGGGTATCGGCAGCATCTGGGCCCGCCACATCCGTGAGGGACTGTCCCGCCTGGCCGAGACCAGCATCGAGCGCTACGACTGATCGCGCGTATTCGGGCGACTGGTACCTCGATCACGGCAACGGCCGCGAGGCCGCTAGTTGGACAGCAGTGCTCGTTCGATCATCTGCGCGTCATCGTTCGCGTCCGCCGACCACGCATACCAGTTGTGTCCGCCGTTCCGATAGTTGAACGAGATCGGCAGTCCGAGACGTGTCGATACGGCCTGGAGGGCCACCGTCGAGAACATAGCGCCAGACTCCAGCGCAACTCCCAGAGCTAGCGCGGTTGCCGCCTGCTGCACGAGCTTCGGACCCGATCCGGGATCAGCAGCCAATCGTTCCTGAAGGACCTGGTTGGCTTCGCGGAGTTCATTGCTGGTCGGAATTCCGTTCCCGGAGGAAACAATCACGGTCTGGCGAGTTCGCGCGACTTCGCCGATACGGGACAGGACGTCGTTCTGTGCCCAGCGGTTACCCGGCGCCTCAGGGTCTCCCCACATCGCGGTGCGTCCGTTCTCGATGTCGGCACGCTCACGCTGGATGGCAGGTATTCCCAACCACCCGAGCGGGTTGTCAGTCGGATAGTAGCCGGAGTAGGAACGGGCCACTTTGAACACCGTTGGATGGTCCAGCGCAAGGACGATCGCCGGACCCGCGGACATCGATACCCCGACGATGCCGTTGCCCGATCTCGGCACATCGAAGTTCCGCTGCAGATACTTCGGCAGTTCGACCCCGATGAACGAGCTCCATTGCGGCGGAATCGACTGACCGGTGGGCGCTTTCTCCCAGTCTGTCATCCACTCACCTGCACCACCGGCCGGAAAGACGAGAGTGTTGACGGAATCGTAGGCAGCGACGGTTTCAGGCTCCGCTGTCCACGTACTGAACTCCGGATTCGACCCCAATCCGTCCAGGAAGTAGATTCCGCGCCCTGCCTGGCGCTCTCGTGTGTCTGCGGCTCGGATCTGGACCGTGGCCTCTCGCCCGAGCGCAGTCGAGTCGAAGGTACAAGTCTGTAGGTTCTGAGCGCGCTCGGCCGGCGTTCTCCAGACGCAACCCGCGTCAGCCCTGAGCATCTCCGGGTCGGATGCCACTGCGGGCCCGCTGCCCCACACCAGCGCTGATGATGCGCACGTCACCGCAACGCCCGCGGCAACCACACAGCGACGCATGAACGCCTTGAATCCGACTCGGATGAGAGACCTCCCCGCCAGACGAGACCGAGGTAGGAGATCTCATCATTGATACTCAACGAGTCGGTACTTTACCTAGCGAACGAATAGTTCGCGGTACCCGCCTGGCCGAGACCAGCATCGAGCGCTACGACTAGTCGCCTGGCCCGGCGAACGTGACCGTCGCTCAGGGCTGTTGGGCCGGGGCGACCATGTTGAACGTGATCGGGAACGATTCGCGTTCGCCGATCTTGCCGATGGCGGAGTAGGAGCCGGCGGGCACCTGGGTCCGCGGGCGCTCGCAACCGGGGCTGCTGGTGGTGCCCGACCAGGTGATCGTGTCCTTGACCTGCTGCGCAGGCTTGAGCACCACGTTGTTGACCGTGTTCAGCGGCGAGCAGTCGCGCGCCGACCACAGCGTCCGGGTGCCGTCCAGGGTGCGGACGATGACGTTCTGCACGGCCTTGCCGACGTCGCGGGTGCACTCGGACAGTCCCGCGTTGGTGGTCACGATGGTGAACACCGGGTTCTGTCCGATCGTGTAGGTGGGCTTGTCGGTGTAGAGGACCACCGAGATCGCCTGATCCGGGCACAGGGCCGGCCCGCCGGCCGCTCCGGGAACGCCTGCTGGACTTGCCGATTCGACCGGGGTCGCGGACCCCGCGGGCGGCCCCGCCGGAGCACCCGCCCCGCCGCCGGCACCGCCCCCCGCATCCGGTTCACCGGAGGCGCCACCCGCCTGCGGTTCCGACGCGGGCGGCGCGGATGTCGTCGACGACGCCGACGAACTCGACGGCGCGCTCGCGGTGGCCGCGGTGTTCTGCGGATCCCCGCTTCCCGACGTCATCCACACGATCAGTGCGACGACCAGACCGACCACGACCAGCGCACCACCCGCGGCGACGACGCGGCGTCGCCAGTAGATCTCGGGTGGCAGCGGGCCCTGGGGTTCGATCACGACCACAACGCTAACGGCCGGGTCTTGACTTCTGGTTCATCACGTGCGGCGTGTCGCAGCGGGAAAGCGGTCCCGAGCAGGCAAAGTCTAGAGTTCGCCTTCAGGTCCACCGCATGCGGAGACGAATACGACGTCAGGCAGACTCGGCCACCGCGGTGGGCGCCGGGCGTTCACCGATGTCCCCGTACACGCCCTGGACGTTCACCTGCCCCTCGCTGAGCTGGTAGGTCAGGCCGACGATCGCCAGGCGGCCGGTACTGATCCGGTCGGCGATGATCCGGCTGCGCTGCATGAGCAGCTGCCCGGTCTCCACCACATGGCGGGCCTCGAACTCGTCGACTCGTGTCAGGCCCTCGCTACGGCCGGCGAGGATGCTGGGGGTGACCCGTTCCACGACATCGCGGATGTAACCGCCGGGGATCTGGTTGTCGTCGAGCGCGTCGAGGGTGGCCTTCACCGCGCCGCAGCTGTCGTGCCCGAGGATCACGATGAGCGGCACCTGCAACACCTCGACGGCGTACTCGAGCGAACCGAGGACCGCCGAGTCGATGACCTGACCGGCCGTGCGGACGACGAACATGTCGCCGAGGCCCTGGTCGAAGATGATCTCGGCCGCCAGCCGCGAGTCGGCGCAACCGAAGAGCGCGACGTGCGGATGCTGGCCCCCGGCGAGTCGCGCCCGGTCCTCGATACCCTGGCTGGGATGCTGAGATTCACCTGTCACAAATCGGTTGTTGCCGTCGCGCAGGATGCGCCAGGCCTGCCGTGGTGTCGTTGCGGTCATGCCCAATAGTGTGCCATCGGGCCATCTGCTCGGTTGGTTCGATATGCATGAACGGGATCTTCCGTGGCGTGACCCGTCGTGTAGCGGCTGGCAGATCCTCATCAGCGAGATCATGTTGCAGCAGACGCCGGTGTCCCGGGTGGTCGAACCCTGGCGGGAGTGGGTCCGGCGGTGGCCGGTCCCCTCGGCGATGGCGGTCGAACCGGCCGGGGAGGTCCTGCGGGCGTGGGGCAAGCTCGGCTACCCCCGACGCGCGCTCCGCCTTCACGAGTGCGCCAAGGTGCTGGCCGCCGACCACGGCGATCGGGTTCCCGAGGATGTCGAGACCATGCTGGGACTGCCCGGTATCGGGGACTACACCGCACGGGCGGTCGCGTGCTTCGCCTATGGACAGGCCGTGCCGGTGGTCGACACCAACGTCCGGCGGGTCATCGTCCGCGCGGTTCACGGGCGCGAACAACCGGCGAATCCGTCGCGGCGGGATCTCGCCGACGCGCAGGCGCTGCTCCCCCGGTCCGTCGACGGCACCTACGCCGCGTCGGCACCACGCTTCTCGGCGGCGCTGATGGAACTCGGCGCGCTCGTCTGCACGGCTCGAAACCCCAAGTGCGACAAGTGCCCTCTCGTCGACGGTTGCACCTGGGTCGGCCGCGGCCGGCCGGCGCACGCCGGACCGCCGCGCCGGGTGCAGAAGTTCGCCGGCACCGATCGTCAGGTGCGCGGGCTGCTCCTCGATGTCCTGCGCAACACGAGCGGCGCCGTCGACCGCGCCGCACTCGACGTCGTGTGGACCTCCGACACCGCCCAGCGTGACCGGGCCCTGGATTCGCTGCTCGTCGACGGACTCGTGGAGATCACCGCGAGCGGACGCTACTGCCTCGCCGGCGAGGCATAGTCCGCCGGGACTCCGCCGAACGGCACCGAGACGGCTGTACCGGAACTCCGCTCGAGCCGGTGCCGACAGACCTCATAATCCGTGCCGGGTTCATTGACCAGTCGTTTGATCGTTCGGAGATAGTCTCCCACCACGCCCGGATCGTTGCTAATGTCCCGATCCATGAGTCAGCCGCCGTATCCCCCTGTCCCGCCGCCGGACCCGCAGCAACCGGGCGGCTTCCCCGGGCAGCAGCCGCCCCAATACGGGCAGCAGCCGCCGCAGTACGGGCAGCAGCCTCCTCAGCAACCGCCGTACGGCCAGCAGCCGCCGCCGCAGCCGCAGTACGGCCAGGCCCCGCCTCCGCCGCCTCCGGGCGGGCCGCAGTACGGTGACGCCGGGGCCTATCCCGGAGCCCCGGATCCCTACGGCGCGCCGGGAGATTCGGGCAAGATCGACGTGGGCACCGCGTTCTCGTGGGCCTTCGGCAAGTTCAAGAACAACGTCGGCGCGATGATCCTGCCGGGCCTCGCGGTGTTCCTGTTGGGCGCAGCACTCATCGCGGTGGGGTTCTCCGCGGTGTCGATCTTCGGCACCACCGAGACCGTCGACTACGGCAATGGCTTCTACTACGAGGAGACGTCGCTCGGCCTCGGCGGCGGCATCCTCCTCGGCCTGGTGTACCTCGTTTTCATCCTGGGCCTCCTCTACATCCAGGCGAGCATCATCTCGGGCGCGGTCCGGGTGGCCAACGGCGAACCGGTGACGGCGAAGTCGTTCCTGACCCCGATCCGCTTCGGGCCGGTCATCGGAACCGCGATCCTCGTCGGCCTCATCACGGGTATCGGCTACGCGCTGTGCATCATCCCGGGCATCATCGCGATGTTCTTCCTGATGTTCTCGGTGGTCGCGACCATCGACAAGAGTCTGTCGCCGATCAACGCGATGAAGGCGTCCTTCGAGTTGACCAAGTCGAAGGTCGGCGACTCGATCCTGACCCTGCTGGTCACCTACGCCATCAACCTCGTCGGTGTGCTCCTCTGCTACGTGGGACTCATCGTCGCGGCTCCGGTGGCCCAGTTGTTCCTGGTGCACTGCTGGCGCCGGCTCAACGGCGCGCCCATCGCGCCGGCCGACCCGGCCTGACGCCACCCGTTCCTTCTCGGGGCGTACACGATTCGTCGTGTACGCCCCGAATTACGTTGCGCAGCAGCCTCAGCGGTCGAGGCCGGACAGGAATGCCTCCACCGCACCGCGATACACATGTGGCGCGTCGTCGTGGATCAGATGTCCGGCATCCGGCACGCGGAGGTATCGGGCGTGGTCGTTGACCGCGCACATCGTCCGCATCTGCCCCGGCGGGGTGACCCCGTGCTCGGCCTCGATCAGCAGCGCCGGCACGTCGACCGAACGCCATTGCGTCCAGAAGTCGCGTCGGCCCCATTCCTCGGCGATCGCGGTCCACAACGGAATCCGGCCGTGTAACCGGCCGTCGTCGAAGGCCTCGAAGAAGTAGCGGCCGGCCACCGGCCCGAACATCTCGACGGCTTCGGCCTCGGAGGCGAATCGGTCCGGCCAGGACTCGAACCACGGGGTCCAGCTCGTGGTGGTCCGGCCGCGGAAGTCGGGGGCCATGTCCTCGACGACCAGCGCCGCGACGAGTTCGGGGTACTCCGCCGCCGCGCACCAGGCGTGCAGGGCTCCCATCGAATGCCCGATGAGGACCGCAGGCCCGCGGTCGATCCAGGTGAGGACCTCGGCGAGGTCGGCGACGAACCGCTCCGTCGCGAGTTCGCCGTCGTCGCAGGGTTCTTCGGCGTCGGCGCCGGTGTGGAACGCGGCGTCGTAGGTGAACACCCGGCCGTACCGGCGCAGCCACGGGACCTGGCGGCGCCATGTCCGTCCGCGGCCCATCAGTCCGTGCAGCAACACGATGGGCGGCGCCGCGCGCTCGACTGCGGCCGACGATCCGTTCGCGTCGTCCGCGACTTCGGGACCACCGTGGTCGCGAAGTCCGGTCTCCTGCGGAACCTCACCGTCGAACATGCCAGAACTGTAGTCGCAGAACCGCAGTGCCACCGACGACCGGCACGGGGCCCGACCGCCGTGTCGTCGTTCCCCAGACGACCGGCCCCGCGCAGCGCCTATGGTGGACGCATGTCTGTTGTGAAGATCAATGCCATCTCCGTCCCCGAGGGCGCGGGCCCCGAACTGGAGAAGCGGTTCGCCAATCGCGCCCACTCGGTCGACGGGTCCAAGGGGTTCCTCGGATTCCAGTTGCTGCGTCCGGTCAAGGGTGACGACCGCTACTTCGTCGTCACCGAGTGGGAGTCCGAAGAGGACTTCCAGGCCTGGTCGGCGGGTCCGGCCCGCGAGGCGCACTCCGGTGAGCGCGCGAAGCCGGTCGCCTCGGGTGCGGATCTGCTCGAGTTCGAGGTCGTGCTCGACGCGCGACCCAAGTCCTGAGACGAGCACGCCCTGACCTCTGAACCGGCGGCGGGCGAAACGCTCGTCGCGCCGATGTTCCCGCTCGGCACCGCCCTGGTGCCGAGCGCGGAACTGCCGTTGCGCATCTTCGAGCCACGCTATCGGCAGATGCTGGACGACCATGCCGACACCTCGACCGACCCGCCCACGGTCAGATTCGGCGTGGTACTCATCGAGCGCGGTTCCGAGGTCGGCGGCGGCGAATCACGCTGCCGGGTCGGCACCTTGGCACACGCCGAGATCACCGGCCGGCTGCCGGACGGCCGCGCGGCGCTGACCGCAATCGGCCGTCGCCGGTTCCGGGTCGAGGAGTGGCTGCCCGACGATCCATATCCGCGCGCCCGCATCACGGTGTTGCCCGAGCGGACCCCGAGCCGCTCCGATCTGGCCCGTCTGCGCGACCTCGCCGAACGACACCGCGAGCTGATCCGGCGGAAGTTCCGCGCCGCCGGCGAGGATCCCGAGCCGATCATCGCCGCCTTCGCCCTCATCGACTCCGATCCCCGGGCCGCGGACCTCTCGCCCATCCACCGGTGGGCGGCGCAGACGGCGGGACAACCGCATGACCAGCAACGACTCCTCGAGGCCGAGGACCCGACCGATCAGATCGAGATCCTCCACGACGTGATGCAGGGGATGGAGGCCCGGGTGGCCTTCGGGAGTTCCTGACGACCACCCCTGGCATCAGAGTTAGAACGTGTTCTAGTATTGCGTGTGCCGTAGTTCACACCTGTCCGTCGGCGGCTGTCGACCGCCCACGCCCGGACAGGGCCCCGTCCTCTGAGGAGCACACGCGTAATGACCGAGACCGTGGAGTCCCAACCCGCCACCCTCACCGGCGGGGGCGATCAACCCCAGTTGCTCATCGGCGGCCGATGGGCCGATCCCCATTCCACCGAGACCCTCGAGGTCCACTCCCCCGCCACCGGTGAGCGCGTCGGTTCGGTACCGCTCGCCGACGCCACCGACGTCGACGCCGCGGTCCGCGCGGCGCGCGCGGCCTTCGACTCCGGGGTCTGGAGTTCGACGCCGCCCGCACAGCGCGCCGACATCATCGCGAAGGTCGCCGATCTGATCGACGAGCGGGGCGACGAGATCACCGCGCTCGTGTCGGCCGAGATGGGCGCGCCGCCGAGCGCGATCAGCACCCTCCAACAGCTCCCCGGCACCGGTGTCCTGCGCGCCTACGCCAACGCGGCCCGTGACTATCAGTGGGAGGAATACCGCACCGGCCTGTTCGGCACCACCCGCATCACCCGCGAACCGGTGGGCGTCGTCGGCGCGATCTGTGCCTGGAACGTCCCGCTGTTCATCACCTGCAACAAGATGGGTGCCGCACTGGCCGCGGGCTGCTCGGTGGTGCTCAAACCCGCACCCGAGACCCCCATGACCGGCAACTACGTCGCGCAGCTGTTCATCGAGGCGGGCGTGCCCGCCGAGGCGATCTCGGTGGTCACCGGCGGCGCCGAGACCGGGCAGGCGCTCGTCGCGCATCCCGACGTCGACAAGATCACCTTCACCGGTTCGACCGCGGCCGGCAAGGCGATCGGCGCGGCCTGCGCCCAGACCCTCAAGCGGTGTTCGCTCGAGCTGGGCGGCAAGTCGGCCGCCATCGTCCTCGACGACGTCGACCTCGCCGCGAACGCTTTCATGCTGACGTTCCTCGGCCTGTTCAACACGGGCCAGGCATGCGTCGCGCAGACGCGAATCCTGGTGCCGCGCAGCCGACAGGACGAGATCGTGGCCGCGATGGTCGAGGCCGCGAAGGCGATGAAGGTCGGGCTGCCCTCCGATCCGGAGGCCCAGCTCGGACCGCTGATCACCGAGAACCAGCGGAACAAGGTCGAGGAGTACGTCGAACTCGGCAAGAAGGCCGGTGCCACCGCGGTTCTCGAAAGCGAGCGTCCCGAGGGACTCGACTCCGGCTACTTCCTCACCCCCACGATCTTCACCGGCGTCACCAACGACATGGCCATCGCGCAGGAGGAGATCTTCGGGCCCGTGCTGTCGGTGATCGCCTACGACGACGTCGACGAGGCCATCGCCATCGCCAACGACTCGAGCTACGGACTCGCCGGCACGGTGTGGACGAACGACGTCGAGCGCGGTATCGAAATCTCCACCAAGATCCGCACCGGAACCTTCGGGATCAACTGGTACGCCATCGATCCCGAGTCACCGTTCGGCGGTTACAAGAACTCGGGCATCGGCCGTGAGAACGGCCGAGAAGGTCTCGAGTCCTTCCTCGAGCACAAGTCGACGATGCTGCCGATGGGATACGAGGTGTCCACGGGTTAGACCTCCCGCCTCTCACAGGGGGGAACCGGGGCCGGACGACGTGTACGTCCGGCCCCGGTTCTTGTTCGTGCCCGCCTTCTGCTCCCTGATCCGAAAGAGCGACGTGCCCCCTGCTCCT
>ERZ501011.284-NODE-284-length-14946-cov-13.198778_pt1 | contig 14946 bp, 16 predicted proteins | sample MGYA00248833_ERZ501011 | MGnify/ENA primary metagenome ERZ501011 (study PRJEB25958, sample SAMN03398530) | human skin metagenome | study: EMG produced TPA metagenomics assembly of the Human Skin Microbiome Metagenome (human skin metagenome) data set. | reverse complement strand
TGCACGCCCACCACCACCCCACCGACAATCGGCCTGACCACACGTTCGGAACCCTTTGCGGTTCGCCTCGGCTCAACGCAGCGTCTGCCGCCGATCGCCGAGAACAGACGACAGGCGGCCGGGCCGGCCGTCGACGCGGTGTCGCGCCGCTTGCACGCCCACGACCACACCACTCTGGCCCGCACAGTATCTACGGCCTGGCGACCATCGTGGACTTCGAAAGACCCCTCGTCAGCGTCTGAACCTCTTGCTCCCTGAGGTGCGAGCGGACCGATCCACCCCCATTAGGGTTTCGCAAGGCGTCTCACCAGGCCCTTCGTGGCTCGTCGCTTGCGCTCCTCGCACCTCAGGGACCAGTGGGTGAGTAGTTCTCTCGGATCAGCGAGCGGTGAGGGGCGCTCCGCTCGCACCTCCGAGCGCAATTGTCAATGCCGAGAGTCGTACGGCAGCAACGCCATCTCTCGCGCGTTGCGGATCGCGGTGGCGACCTGGCGCTGCTCCTGCGGGCTCAGCCCCGTGAGGCGTCGGCTGCGGATTCTGCCCTTGTCGGACAGGAACTGCCGCAGCAGCGCGACATCCTTGTAGTCCACGGGATTACGACCGTCGACCCGCACGCCCTGTGCGATGAGCAGGTTCCGTTTGCGCTTCGCCGGCACTTCCTCGCGCTGACGTTGTCTTCTGTTGGCCATCACTGTTCCTCGTTCTCGTGGGTCCGGATCACCAGCTGGACTTCTGGATTCCGGGTAGTTCGCCGCGGTGCGCGAGTTCGCGGAACCGCACGCGCGACAGGCCCGCCTTGCCGATGTACCCGCGGGGCCGGCCGTCGACGGCATCCCGGTTGCGCAGCCGAGTCGGACTTGCGTTGCGCGGCAGCCGTTGTAGGCGTCGTAGCGCTTCCGAACGCTCCTCGGGCGTCGAACTGGCTGCGACGCTCGCGCGCTTCAGTTCGGCGCGGAGGTCGGCATACCGCGCGACGACCTCGCGGCGCTGTTCGTTGCGGACGATCTTGGACTTCTTGGCCATCAGCGGTCCTCTCGGAAGTCGACGTGGGCGCGGGCGATGGGGTCGTACTTGCGCAGCACCATCCGGTCGGGATCGTTGCGGCGGTTCTTCCGGGTCACATAGGTGTATCCGGTCCCGGCGGTGGAACGCAGTTTGACGATGGGCCGGATCTCGTTGCGCGCCATCAGACCTTCTCCCCCCGGGCACGGATCTTGCGCAGCACCGACTCGATGCCGTGCTTGTCGATCGTCGAGATCCCCTTGGCGCTCACGCGCAGCGTCACGTACCGCCCCTCGCTGGGCACGTAGTAGCGGCGGCGCTGGATGTTCGGGTCCCACCGGCGCGACGTCCGCTTGTGCGAATGCGACACCTGCTTGCCGAAGCCGGGTACCCGACCGGTGACCTGGCACCTCTTGGACATGCTGCCTCCTGTTCTTATCGACAATGATTGGCATTAACTGTGCGGCCACGGTACCGTCGTCGAAGCACAAATGGAAATCATTCTCAATAGAACGGAGTGGAGTCGTGCTCGACGATCAACCCGCGAACCACCCGCAGGACGCCCCGGGCGACCAACGGACCCCGGTCGTGCTGGTCACCGGGCTCGACGCGTCGTCGATCCACCGGGTGGGCGACGCGTTGGAGTGCGGCGGCGTCGGCAGCGTCCAGGTCCACCACGACCTGACACAGGTCGAGGACGGCCGCGTCGTCCGGACCCTCAGCTGGCGGGGTCCCGACGGTCGCAGCCACCATGACGTCTGCATCGTGGAACTGGCCCACGGTTGCATCTCGTGCACCCTGCGCGAAGACCTGCTCCCTCTGCTGCGGCGGCTGCATCGTCGACCGTCGGTGAACCGGATCGTCCTCACACTCGATCCCGTCCTCGAACCCGAGCAGGTCGCCTGGTCGATCGAGAACGTCATCGTCTCGGACATGCCGGGGTTCGACGACGCCCCGGCGGCCGCCGACGTCCGCGTCGATCTCACCGTTGCCTGTGTGGCCGAGGATGATTGGCTGACCTCGGCGACCGGCGATCTCTCACTCACCGAAGGTGGGCACGTCGCACTCGACGACGACCGCACCCTCGCTCAGGTGGCGGTCGGTCAGGTCGCTTTTGCCGACGCGCTGGTGGTCGCGGCATGCGACCCGACCGTCCGCGACGCCTGGGCGTCCGCGCGACTCGTCGCCGTCCTCAAACGGCTCGCGCCGAACGTCCCGATGATGTTCGAGTTGCCGCAGCGCCCGATCACACCCGTCCTGGCCGAGCAACTGCTCGCCGCGGTACCGCCCCGTTCACGTCGCGGACGCATCGACGGTCCGCACGACCCTCTCCTCGCGGGCCAACCGCCACTGGACTCCGACTGCGGGGTCACGTGGGTCGAGTTCCACAGCGATCGACCGCTGCACCCGGATCGCTTCCACGAGGCGATCGACGCCCTCCTCGACGGGGTCGTCTGTGCCCGCGGGCGACTCTGGATCGCCACCCAGCCCGACGAGGCGCTCTGGCTCGAGTCGGCCGGCGGCGGACTGCGCGTCGCGCACGGAGGTCCCTGGCTCGCCTCGATGACCGACGACGAACTCGCGCAAATACCCGACGAGCGTCGGGCTCTCGGTGCACTGCGCTGGGACGAGACCTTCGGCGACCGGCACACCTCGCTCGTCGCGCTCGTCCATCAGGGCGACCCCGCGGAGATCGAGGAGGCCCTCCGCGGCGCCTGCCTGAACGAGGTCGAATTCGCTGCCGGACAACAGTTCTGGTCGACCTTCGACGATCCGTTCGGGCAGTTCCACGCCGACCCGTGCGATGACCTCGACGTCGGCGAGTCGACCGTGGACGCATTCCCCGGCGTCGACGCTGATCCCCGGGACAACTGACCCCGCACCGACCCACATCTCACCGGAAGGCACCCACATGAAGAAGGGCATCCACCCCGATTACCACCCCGTCGTCATCCGCGACGGATCGACGGGCAAGGAGTTCCTCACCCGATCGACGGCGACATCGTCGACGACCGTCACCTGGTCCGACGGCAACGAGTACCCGCTCATCACCGTCGACGTCACCAGCGACTCGCATCCGTTCTACACCGGGGTGAACACGATCCCCGACGTCGCCGGCCGGGTCGAGAAGTTCCGCCGGCGCTACGCGCACCTGAACAAGGACGACTGAGGGACGTCGATGGGCGACGTCAGTTCTTGTCGTCCTTCGGTTTCCCGTTCCCCTTGTTCTCGCTCTTGCCACCACCGCCGTTGCCACCACCGCTGTTGCCCCGCCCGTTTCCGCCGCTTCCGGCCGGTCCCTCCTCGGTCTGGGGGGTGTCGATCTCCGTCGCGCCGGTCGGCAGAGGGATCGGCGCGGGCGCGTCGATCGTGCTCGGCGGTGGAGTCGGCCGTGATTCGGTGGTCGAGGACTCGGCGGCCGGCAGGGAGGTCGGGGTCGCCGGAACTGGGGTGTCGTCGTCGGATCCGGTGGCGATGACGACGACGGCGACGAGAAGGGCGGTCAGAAGAGCGGCGGCGCCGCCCAGCACCGCGATCGACGTTCGACGTCGGGAGCGGTTCGGCCCTTCCGGAAGCGAAGCCGTCCCCGAGGCGGTGCGAGTTGGCGGGGACGGTGGCGGCATCGGCGCCGTGAGCCGACTCGTCCCGTCCGGGCCCATGTGGTCGCCATGCCCGGCCAGCGCCGCGCTCATCGCCGCAGCACTCGGAAACGGCACGGTGTCACCCGGACGCATGGCCCGGTCGATCGTCTCGCGCAGTGCCGGCGCGACATCCGGACGGATGTCGGCCAGCAGTGGCGGCGGCGCGTGCAGGATCGCGTGCGCGACGGCGGCAGGGTTGTCGTGGTCGTACGCTCGGCGACCCGTCAGAGCCTCATATGCGACGACCGCAGCCGCGTAGAGATCGTCGGCCGGTGTCGCCGCCCGGCCCAACACGCGACCGGGACTGAGGTAACAGATGGTTCCGACCACTTCTCCCGTCGCCGTGTGCGCCATCCCGGCCGTCTTGGCGATGCCGAGATCGGCAACCTTCACCCGGTCGCCGGACATCAGCAAGTTCGCGGGTTTGATGTCGCGGTGCAGCACCCCGGCGGAATGGGCGGCGTACAGGGCGGCCAGGACGTCCTCGAGGATCGCGGCGACGCGGTGGGGCGGCAACGGCCCGCCGGCCATGAGATCGCCGACCGTTGTGCCACTCAGCCGTTCCATCACGATGTACGGCGTTCCGTCGTGCTCGCCGAAATCGTGGACGGCGACGATGTTGGGGTGGTTGAGCGCGGCGGCCGCCCGCGCCTCTGCGATGAACCGGTCACGTGCGACCGTCGGGGTCTCCGGCTCTGAGCGCAGTAGCTTGATGGCGACCGACCGGTGGAGTCGCCGGTCCCACCCGTCGTGGACCACCGCCATGCCACCGCGTCCGAGAACTCCCCGGATCTCGTAGCGTCCGTCGAGCAGGTCTCGGTCCACCTGTTCACGGTAGCGGGTGCCATTCCCGGCCATCGTCGACCCGGAGCCGGAGTCGGACGGCGTGATCTCAGCCCGGCAGCAACCCGTCGACCAGCGCGTCGACGATGTCGTCGACAGGCACATCCGGGAGCAGCGGACCGGTCAGCTGGTCCAGCAGGAGGCCGTCGACGGCGTAGTGGAAGAGGGCGATCTCCCGGGCCGTCCCCGGCAGGCCGGCTTGTTCGTTGAACGCCACGTCCCCGGCGAACCCGGTCCGACGCCATTCCCCGATGATCTCCGCGACCTCAGGGCGTCGAATTCCTTCCAACCGGAGTTCGATCAGTGCGATGGTGACAGTCCGGTTTGCCATCAGACGCTCGACGATGTTGCGGAGATACTCGGCGAAGAGCTCCCGCGTCGGTGTGCGTCCGGCCCGCTCAGCGATGAACTCGTCGCTCGGTGCCAGTCGCTCGTAGATGCGCTCCACCAATCCGGTGAGAAGTGCTGAGCGAGAACGGAAGTAGTTCGTCGTCGTACCGAGGGGCACGCCGGCGGCACGGTCCACCGCGCGGTGGGTGAGTCCACGCGCGCCGGCGTCGGCGAGCACTTCTAGACCCGCATCGGCCAGGGCGCGTCGACGGTCGTCGTTACGGGCCATGAGAAAACGATAGCGCAACCACTACATGTGCTGTAGTTTCTCAACCACTACATCTGAAGTGATTGGGGATCAGCATGCGTGAACTCGTGTACTACGTGGCCGTGAGTCTCGACGGGTACATCGCCGGACCGGACGGCCAGTTCGACGCCTTTCTGATGGAGGGCGATCACATGGACGGCATCAACGAGCGGTTCGCCGACACCATCCCGACGGACTACGCCGCCGCACTCGGGATCGACCAGAGCACAGGGATTTTCGACACCGTCCTGATGGGAGCCGGTACCTATGCCGCCGGGTTGCCAGAGGTGACGAGTCCGTACCGCCACCTCGACCAGTACGTCTTCACCCATCGTCGACGCGACCCGGTGGACGGCGTGACGTTCACGGATCGCGACCCGGTCGAGGTGGTGCGTGAGCTCAAACAGCGCAAGGGAAAAGACATCTGGCTCTGCGGAGGCGGCGATCTCGCGACTCAACTGGCCGACGAGATCGACCGGTTTGTCCTCAAGCGTCAGCCGGTGATGTTCGGGAGCGGCATTCCGCTGATGGCGCCCGGCCGGTACGCGCCCAGGAGGTTTCGACGCGTCAGCGCACACGACTTCGACACCGGGGTGTCGTTCGTGGAATACGCCGCGACGTAGGCACGGACCTAGCTCAGCACCGCGAGCGCCTCGTCGGCCGCCACGAGATCGGCCATCGTCACGGTCCTGGTGCTGCTGCGGAGTTGCGCCGCCGCTCGCGACGCAGCCAGTGCGGTCAACCGGCCCGTCGCCTCGGACTGACCGGCGCCCGAGGCGTGCCGACGCTCACCGGTGCGCCGATTCTCGGCGAGGACATGCCACCCGTCCGAGCCGAGGGCGGGTGCCCACGTCAGGGTGCTTCGCAGTGCGGGTATCCGTCCGACGAGCCCGAGGGCCGCGGTCATCGGCCCCGAACTGAGGGTGAGATACGACCGGACCACGCCGGGTCTGTCGCCAAGGAGGACATGGTCGGGGAAGTCCGCGCGTAGGTAGCGCCGGGTCCGGCCGTCGGGTCCGGTCGCTTGCCGACTGTCCCGGAGATTCCGCACCGGCCGATTCTCCGGCGGGCGGTGGACGTTGGTGCCGACCAGCCCGACGGTCCACGCGACCGCGGCGGGACCGTGTTTCTCCCCGGCTCCGAGCATCACGAGCACATCGAGGTCGTCGTCCGGGCGCGAGTCGAGTGCGGCGGTCAGGATGGTGCTGAGGCCCGGTGCCAACCCTGCCCCCAGGACGACGGGCCCGGTGGCGGTGGCACGTAGTCGGTCGAGATAGGCGCCGGAGGCCGAGATGTCGACCAGCGGCGTCTGCCCGGTCGCGGCTCCCAGCTCCGGGCGTTCGATGCCGGAGGCGTTGACGACGACATCGTGTTCGGCAGCGAGGTCGCGCAGGGTCGCGAGGTCGCCGCGCAGATCGATCCGGGCGTCCCCGCTCGCCGTGCGGCTCGTCACGGTCACGACGTGACCGTCCTGCTCGAGTTCGCGGGCAACGACGGTGCCCACCGCTCCCCGTCCGCCGAGAAGCAGGACTCGGAGGTGCTCACCCTTGTTCGATTCGTTCATCTACTCCACTTTCCTCGTTCCCGGTTTCTTCGGGACCATGCTCGGGGACGGCGGTCGCGACCGGCGAGGACTTTTGCGGAATCTGCAAAGAAGGCGCCATGATCGCTGACCTGGGGGACCTGATCGGCGCGATCGGTCCGCGGCTGCGCGACCTTCGCGTCGCGCGGGATCTCACACTGGCGACGGTGGCCGAGCAGTCGGGGCTGTCGATCAGCACGCTCCCGAGTGGAAACCGGTAGACGGCAGCCGACCCTCGACGCCCTGCTCCCCCTGGCGCGCGTCTATCGGGTGTCCCTCGATCAACTCGTCGACGCACCGCCCACGGGTGATCCTCGCGTGCACCTCGAACCGCGGTCGATGGCGTCCGGGGGTGTCATCGTTCCCCTCACCGATTACCCCGGACGTGTGCGGGCATTCAAGCACGTCCTCGGGCCGCGCGAACCGCGCCTGGCGACCCACGACGGACACGCGTGGCTCTACGTTCTCGCCGGCAGACTGCGGTGGCTCTACGTTCTCGCCGGCAGACTGCGGTTGCTCCTGGCCCACGCCGAGCACATCCTCGAACCCGGCGAGACGGCCCAGTTCGATCCGACGACGCCGCACTGGTTCGGATCGGCCGATGACAACCCGGTGGAGATCCTGCATCTGTTCGGTCCACACGGTGACCGGCCGGTGTCGCGCCTGGACGACGTCAGCCCGCAATGACGGCGACCGCGGTGACGTCCCGGACCGCACCGTGTGGCGTCGCCCGACCGACGTACGAAGACCTCGCAAACACGAAAGGCGACGAGGGCTCGTCGAGCCGCTCGTCGCCTTCGAGGTGAAGTGGTGGAGCCTAGGAGATTCGAACTCCTGACATCTGCCTTGCAAAGGCAGCGCTCTACCAACTGAGCTAAGGCCCCGTGCCGTCCCGATCGGTTCGGCGGGATGCGAGATTCCGATGTCCGAAAACATCTGTCGCAGTGGGCCTAGGAGGACTTGAACCTCCGACCTCTTCGTTATCAGCGAAGCGCTCTAACCGCCTGAGCTATAGGCCCTTGAACCGAGGAGTGAGATTACCCGACCGATGCCCCAACAAACAAAACGGCTGGTCAGGCGCTCACTCAATCGAGGTCGGCGAGAGTCACCTCGGCGCCGCCGACGAGGTCGGCACAGATGTTGTAGATGTAGCTGCCGATCGTCGCGAGCGCGGTCAGCAGGATCGCGTTGATGGCGCCCAGGAGCGCCGCGGCGCCGAAGACGGTGCCCGCCCCGATCACGTCGTTACTCGCGGCCGATTCCTCCGCCATGAGCGTTCCGAAGCTGTTGTTCACCTGATCCCACACGCCCATGCCGTCGAGGATGAGGTACAGCACGGCGACGGAAATCATCCAGATGAAGAACCCGACCACCGACAGCACGGCCGCGACCTTGAACGTCGCCCACGGGTCGATCCGACGCACCTGCACCGAGGCGCGCAGCGCGGTCCCGGCGGCGAGTACCTGGCGAGGCGCCGACCGCGGTGCGGAGGGCTTGGATCCCGGCGCCTGTGCCGTCTCGGGTCGCTTCAGGTCTGCCGTGTGGTGGATCTGATCGAGGTCGGGCAGATCGTTCTCCGGAAGGTGTCCGCGGTCGATCGTGCTGGTGGGTGACTCGACGAAGCCGGGTTCCTCGGTCGCCGTCGCCGTACCCGATCGACGCGGACTCTCCAGCTTGGTCACCGGGGCCTGCTGGCCACTCATGCTGGCGGCAGCGGTGCCGCTGTTCGTCACGACGCCACGCGGCGGCGGGCCGCCCGGGTTGTTCAGCGGCGGGCCGGCTGGGCCCTCGCCGGTGCTCGGACGCTGAGCGGCGTCGCGGTTGAACGTCTCGGTCGGGGCGGTCGACGGATCGTCGACCGGCCCCCGCTGCCACGGCGGCACCAGTCCCCCGGTCGGGGTTCCCGTTCCGGGTCCCGCCGGTCCCCCGGCGGGGCGCCCGTTCTGGTCCTGATGCGGCTCGTTCGGTGTGCTCACAGACATTCCCTCACTCAGGCGTTCCTGACGTTGCTCGCTCGGCGCCGGGTCCGAGCCCGCCGTTCCCCGACCCGTCGACTCGCGACGGGTCGAGCAACAGTGGCCTTCACCCTAACGCCTAGGAAGAGACCTCTGTCTCGTCCGGCTCGTCGGCGTTGCGGGCGATGGCGATGACCGTGGTGCCCTCGTCGATGTTCATCAGACGGACACCCTTGGTCTGGCGTCCGGCCTTGCGCACCGATTTCGCCGTGGTGCGGATGACGCCGCCCCCCGAGGTGATGGCGTAGAGCTCGGAGTCGTCGTCGACGATGAGCGCGCCGATCAGCTCACCGCGTCGACGATCGTGGGCGATCGTCAGCACACCCTTGCCGCCGCGACCCTGCACCGGGTAGTCGTCCATACCGGTCCGCTTGGCGTACCCGCCGGACGTGGCGACCAGCAGGTAGGTGCCCTCGCGGACGACGTTCAGTGACAACAGCGTGTCGTCGGTGTTGAACCGCATGCCCTGGACGCCGGAGGTCTGCCGGCCCATCGGCCGCAGGGCTTCGTCGTCGGCGTGGAACCGGATCGACTGTCCCTTCTGCGACACCAGGAGCAGATCGTCGTCGGCGCTGCACAGTTGGGCGCCGACCAACTCGTCCTCGCCACGCAGGTTGATCGCCGCGATGCCGCCGGAGCGGTTGGAGTCGAAGTCGACCAGTCGCGACTTCTTCACCAGGCCGTTGCGGGTGGCGAGCACCAGATACGGCGCATCCTCGTAGGTCTTCAGCTGGATGACCTGGGCGATCCGCTCCTCCGGCTGGAAGGCCAGGAGGTTGGCGACATGCTGACCACGGGCGGTGCGGTTCGCCTCGGGCAGCTCGTAGGCCTTGGCGCGGTAGACGCGACCCTTGGTGGTGAAGAACAGGATCCAGTCGTGGGTCGAGCACACGAAGAAGTGCTTGACGATGTCGTCCTGCTTGAGCCCGGCACCCTGCACACCCTTGCCGCCGCGACGCTGGCTGCGGTACAGGTCGGTCTTCGTGCGTTTGGCGTATCCGGTTTCGGTGATCGTGACGACGACGTCTTCGCGGGCGATCAGATCCTCGTCGCTCACATCGCCGTCGGCCGCGATGATCTTGGTCCGACGCTCGTCACCGTACTTCTCGACGACCTCCTTGAGCTCGTCGCGCACGATGGCGCGCTGACGCTCGGGCCGGTCGAGGATGTCCTTGTAATCGGCGATCTCGAGTTCGATCTCGGCGAGTTCGTCGACGATCTTCTGGCGTTCCAGGGCCGACAGACGGCGCAACTGCATCGCGAGGATCGCATCGGCCTGGATCTCGTCGATGTCGAGGAGGTCGATCAGGCCGGTACGCGCGGTCTCGGTGTTGGCCGAGCGGCGGATCAGCGCGATCACTTCGTCAAGCGCGTCAAGGGCTTTCACCAGACCACGCAGGATGTGCGCGCGCTCCTCGGCCTTGCGCAACCGGTACCGCGTCCGTCGCACGATGACGTCGATCTGATGCGCCACGTAGTAGCGGATCATCTGGTCCAGACGCAGCGTGCGGGGCACGCCGTCGACGATGGACAGCATGTTCGCACCGAAGCTGGTCTGCAACTGGCTGTGCTTGTACAGGTTGTTCAGGACGACCTTGGCGACGGCGTCGCGACGCAGCGTCACCACGATCCGCATGCCGACGCGGTCCGAGGACTGATCCTCGATCCGGCTGATGCCCTTCAGCTTTCCCTCGTTGACCTGCTCGGCGATCGATTGGATCAGGTTGTCCGGGTTGACCTGGTAGGGCAACTCGGTGACCACCAGCGTGGTGGATCCCTTGTTCTCCTCGATGTCGACGACACTGCGCATCCGGATGCTGCCGCGCCCGGTGGTGTAGGCGTCCTTGATCCCCTGGCTGCCGACGATCAGTCCGGCCGTGGGGAAGTCGGGTCCCTTGATGCACTCCATGCACGCGGCGAGGGTGGTCTCGTCGTCGGCGTCGTGGTTCTCCAGCGCCCAGAACACCGCATCGGCAACCTCGTTGAGGTTGTGCGGGGGCATGTTCGTCGCCATACCGACGGCGATACCGCCGGAACCATTGATCAGCAGGTTCGGGATACGCGACGGCAGGACCGTCGGTTCATTCGTCTTGCCGTCGTAGTTGGGGACGAAATCGACTGTCTCCTCGCCGATGTCGCGCAGCATCTCCATGGCCAGCGGGGTGAGCCGGGCCTCGGTGTAACGCATCGCCGCGGCGCCGTCGTTGCCCCGCGAGCCGAAGTTGCCCTGACCGTCGATGAGCGGGTACCGCATCGACCACGGCTGGGCGAGGCGCACCAGGGCGTCGTAGATCGCGGTGTCGCCGTGCGGATGGTAGTTACCCATCGTCTCCGCAACGGGTTTCGCCGATTTGACATAGCTGCGGTCGGGACGGAACCCGGCGTCGAAAGACGCGTAGAGGAGGCGGCGGTGCACCGGCTTGAGACCGTCGCGGACCTCGGGGAGCGCACGGCCCACGATGACGCTCATCGCGTAGTCGATGTAGCTCTTCTGCATCTCCTGCCCGAGATCGACGGGCTCGATGCGATCGCCTTCACCGCCGGCGGGCGGCAGGGTGGTGTCAGTCATGTGTGTACTTTCTCCGATCGGAGCGGAATCGCAGGAACCCGCGATCAGACATCGAGGAAGCGAACGTCTTTCGCGTTGCGGGCGATGAAGCTGCGTCGGGCGGCGACGTCCTCACCCATCAGGATGGAGAACAGTTCGTCGGCGGCCGCGGCGTCGTCGAGGGTGACCTGGCGCAGGACACGCACGGCCGGGTCCATCGTGGTCTCCCACAGTTCCTTGGCGTTCATCTCACCGAGGCCCTTGTACCGCTGGATGCCGTCGTCGGTGTTGATCTTCTTGCCCGCCGCACGGCCGGCCTCGAGCAGTCCGTCCCGCTCGCGGTCGGAATAGGCGAACTCCGGAGCCGACTTCTGCCACTTGAGCTTGTACAGCGGCGGCATCGCGAGGAACACGTGACCGTGCTCGATGAGCGGCCGCATGAAGCGGAACAGCAAGGTGAGCAGGAGGGTCGAGATGTGCTGACCGTCGACGTCGGCGTCGGCCATCAGCACGATCTTGTGATAGCGGAGCTTGCTGATGTCGAACTCGTCGTGGATGCCCGTGCCGAAGGCGGTGATGATCGACTGGACCTCGGTGTTCTTGAGCACCCGGTCGATTCGCGCCTTCTCGACGTTGATGATCTTGCCGCGCAACGGAAGGATCGCCTGGTACATCGAGTCGCGGCCCGACTTGGCGCTGCCGCCGGCCGAGTCGCCCTCCACGATGTAGACCTCGCACTTGCTCGGATCGTTGCTGCGGCAGTCGGCGAGCTTGCCGGGGAGGCCACCGATGTCGGTGGCGGTCTTGCGGCGCACCAGATCGCGGGCATTGCGCGCTGCCATCCGGGCCCGCTGCGACTCGACGATCTTCTTGATGATCGTCTTCGCCTCGGCCGGGTTGGCCTCCAGCCAGTGCCCGAGGTGCTCACTGCACACGCGCTGGACGAATCCCTTGACCTCGGTGTTGCCCAACTTGGTCTTGGTCTGGCCCTCGAACTGCGGATCCCCGACCTTCACCGAGATCACCGCGGCGAGGCCCTCGCGGATGTCGTCACCCGAGAGGCGGTCTTCCTTCTTGTCCTTGATGAGCTTCTTGTCCACCGCGTACTTGTTCACGGTGAGGGTCAGCGCGGCGCGGAAACCCTCTTCGTGGGTACCACCCTCGTGGGTGTTGATGGTGTTGGCGAAGGTGTGGACCGATTCGGAATAACCTGCGTTCCACTGCATCGCGACCTCGACCTCGTGGCCGGTGCCCTGGCCGGTGAAGCCGACGACGGTGGTGTGGATCGACTGCTTGGTCCGGTTGAGGTGCTTGATGTAGTCGACGAGCCCGTCGGGGTAGTGATAGGTACGGGTCTTCGGCTTGGCCGCGGCGGCGGCCTTCTCCTCCTCGGACTTCACCGCCTCGGCGGCCTCGGTGGTGCCGCTCTCCTCGTCACCGTCGGCGTCACCCGGCGGCTCGATGGCCTGCGGACGCTGATCGGTCAGCGTGATGGTGAGGCCCTTGTTCAAGAAGGCCATCTCCTGCAGACGACGCGCCACGGTCTCGGCGTTGAATCGGGTGGTCTCGGTGAAGATCTCGGGGTCCGGCCAGAACCGCACCGTGGTGCCGGTCTTGCGCGTCGGGGTCCCCTTCTCGAGGGCGCCGGGTGTCGCGTAGGTGTAGGTCTGCTCCCAGTTGAATCCGTCGTTCTGGATCTCCAGCTCCACCTTGGTGGACAACGCGTTGACCACCGAGATGCCGACGCCGTGCAGACCACCGGACACCGCATAGGCGTCGGAGTCGAACTTGCCGCCGGCGTGCAGCTGGGTCATGACGACCTCGACCGTCGGCACGCCCGTGCGGTGCATGCCGGTCGGGATGCCGCGGCCGTCGTCGACGACCTGGACACCGCCGTCGGCCAGGAGGGTCACGTCGACGCGCGAGGCGAAGCCGGCCATCGCCTCGTCGACCGAGTTGTCGACGACCTCCCAGATCAGGTGGTGCAGCCCTCGCTCACCGGTGGATCCGATGTACATGCCGGGCCGTTTGCGGACGGCTTCCAGACCTTCGAGGATGTTGATCGAATCGGCGCCATACTCTGACGGCTTCTTCTTGTTCTTCTTCGGTCCGGTGTCGTTGGTGTCGGCCACGAGGTGCGTCCGCTCCTGTTCTGCTCATCGACGGATCAGGTGGTCTCCGGATCCGTCGTCGATCCTTCTCGACGGGGCACACGGCGGTTGCGCGCACAGGAATACCCGGTGGGTACATCCGGGTAGCCTGGAGGCGCTGTCTGTCTGCTGTTGTGCACCCCTGTCGGGACAACTCTCCACAGTGTACTGCCTGACTCGCCCTGGAACGCGCATCCGGGGCCGCTAACAGGCCCTCAGAACGATTTTTTTGCCTCGATCCCGGTTCGATCGTGGCTTGGGGATGGAAAACGGCCCACGAGGCTCTGCAACTAGTAAAGTGCGGTCGAGTCTGCTAGCGGCGCGTCAGCCGTAGGTGTCGCGTGGGCCGCGCCCGCGCACATGCCGTTCACCCTTACGCCACGACGGGCCCTTCGGACCGCTGATCCGCAACGAGGTGACCTGGCCGTTGCCGATGGCGGCCGCGATCTTGGCGAGGATCTGGGATTGGATGTAGCGAAGTTGCGTCGCCCATGCCGTCGACTCGGCCTGCACGTGGAGGACGTTGTCGCGCAACGCAACCGGCTTCGCATGAGCCGCGATGTCCGAACCGACGATCTGTTCCCACATCCCGAACAGGGTGCCTTCGCCGATCTTCTCCTGCCACCCGCGATCCTTCGCCAGACCTCCGACGAGCCGGCCGAAGGGCTGCGGATCCCGCGGATCCGGACCGGAGCCGGACCAGCGTCGACGCCCCTGGGATCCGCGCGGGACCCGACGGACGGGCGACGCCCGGCCCCGGCCGACCGACTTACCCGCGGCGCGGGCCTGGGCCCGGGCCTCCTCGAGCGCCTTGCGGGCACGCTCGTACCCGCCGAGTTCGCCGGGCGGTGTCGGCCGTGGTGCGGGGTCGGCAGGATCCGGGGACCCGGACGGGCGATCGTCACTCATGGGCTTCCTCCCCCGCTGCCGTCACATCGTCGAGCGCAGAGTCGACGATGTGCGACCGCCGGCCCGCATCGTCGTCGACCACATCGACGCCGATCCGCCGGCCACCGATCCGCCCGGGGATGTCCTCGGCGACGGCGGCGGTGATGAGGAGTTGCTCGGCGTCGGCGGTGAAATCGACGAGTTGCGCGCGCCGCTTGGCGTCGAGTTCGGCGAACACGTCATCGAGCATGATCACCGGCTCGACACCTTCGGCGCGGGTGAGTTCGACCGAGCCGAGGCGCAGAGCCAGCGCCAACGACCAGGATTCCCCGTGTGAGGCAAAGCCTTTCGCGATATCGCTGCCGAGGACGATGTCGATGTCGTCGCGATGCGGACCGACGAGACACAGGCCCCGCTCGATCTCCTTGTCGCGCAACTCCGTCAGGCGTAGTGCCAGCACGTCGGCGATCGCCTCGGGTGTGTGCTCCTCGATCTCCACACCGCCCGCGGGACGATACCGGAGCACGGCCGGCCGTGAATGCGGCGCGATCGACGCATACGAGCCGGTGAAGTGCGGCTCGAGCTCGGCGAGCACCGACAACCGTGCGGCGATCACCTGACCGCCGAGATCCGCGAGCT